>Ga0272448_1006867_pt1 | contig 12167 bp, 10 predicted proteins | sample YNPCB0191_FD_202220 | JGI IMG/M metagenome (GOLD analysis project Ga0272448, IMG submission 202220) | Hot spring sediment microbial communities from Yellowstone National Park, WY, United States - YNP-CB-019-1 | ecosystem: Environmental > Aquatic > Thermal springs > Hot (42-90C) > Sediment... | reverse complement strand
AAGAGCGTTTTGAGCAATAAACTGATACAACTTAACGGAAATTGCGCTTGTTGGTATTGTATCTTGACTGTTAGGACCTGATTTAGTGTACGTGGTCAATACCCAACCGTTATTTACCAATTGTTCTATTGTACAAAAAGGCACATACTCTGTTTTTATCAAAAATCCAACTAATAACCCTTTATACACAGATCCTTCCAAAGTTACAGATGTATTATCGATCGTTACATCGTAATTTTTACCAGAATCAAAAAGGTATATTCCACCACAACCTAAAAAACCAGTAACGTCTATTGGATCTACTTGTACCCCGTTAGAACTAGTAACGGTTATCACGCTAAGGTCAATATTATCAAACCTAATTGGTAAATACACAATGTTATTGTTCTCTGTTGTTCTGGATGCAAAACATGTACCCACCGCGTAATCAAGTAAACACTGAACATACTCCTCATATATTAGGCCTCCTGCTTCAAGAGTTGGTATAAAACCGTAACGTATTTCTGAATATTTTCTAAATAATGTTGTGTACTGGTCAATCCATAGGTCAAGAAGACCAACTAACTGTGATTTATCAACACTATTTTGTTGTAAATACTTATCTGCTCTAAAAGGTGTTTTATACCAATACTCTTCATGTTCAACCCAAAAATAATCATCTTTTACAATTGTGCCTCTTTTCTCAACACCTGTATTTTCATCGCCTGGTTTAGTTGGTTGTAGTTGATTAGTAGCAACCGCGTAATCCAAGACTAAAAGATAATCTAAAATTGAAGGTATGTGTTTCATGTTTTTGTAAACATTACCCTTCTTGCAAAAGAAAATTTAAGGTCAATGGTAGGAACTGTTCCCACTGAATAATTATATGTCATACTATGCAACATAGCAACCCAACCAGTCCAAGTTAGTTTTTCTTCTGTAAGATTTACAAACGGATCTGGTATAAAATATGTTCGACCTAAACAATACCGTTGACCTTTATTAACAACAGTTAATGATATTGTTCTTGTACTCGCATTTTTATAAGCCAGGGATACTGCACTAAAATGAGCAATGTAATTCATATAAAACATAGTCGCGTTGGGATTTGTTGTTTTAGGAGCAAGATGACTTCCATATTTAAAAAGAATTTGAGAATCAGTGTAGGGCCAACACCATCTCATTATATCTCCAGACGTTAACGGCATAATAGGCGTATAATCTTGCCTCGAAAATAAACTGAAATCGTTACGTGACCAAGAATAATTAAGAATATCTTCTCGATTAATAACAAATGTATCTGTAGGCAACCCATTTTTTAAATCTATCAAATTGAACCTTGGGAACCTTAGTACTATTGTTCCGGGTTCGTCTTCGAAAACAAAAATGTGTGTAAGTTCAAATAAACTATCTAATATCTCGCGACCAGTACTTAACACACTGTAAAAAGGTGTAAAAGCACTCTTAACTTGTAAAACATAAGCACGAATGGTTGCAGTATCGCCTTCTTGATACGCAACAATATAATTGTGTTTTTTAAGAATTTGATTTAATCTATCAATTGTATCTTGTTTATTTTTTATTTTCTTTTGTAAATCTTGAGGACTTTCTTTTTTAACTAAAGGAACTGTCTCTCCAGTTTCTGATACTTCAAGAGTACCTGCTATCCTTACCCCCATTAATTCGTTCAATTCTTTTTTTGCTTTTTCTAACAATTCAACGATATCAGATCTATACTTTTCCCTTACTTTAAAGTATAGATACGTTACCCAATACGGAGCCGCAAAGTTATGATTATTTTCAAAGAAAAGTTCTTCTATATCTTTAAACAAAATCCATCCTCTACGGTAAAACGACAAACCAACTTTACCAAAGTACAAATTACTGTTTTTTGTAGTAAAAAGAAGACCTTTTATTTCAGAAATTCTACCATCGCCTGACAAAATATTAACCGCTTCTTCGACGTTCTCTGGTAAAGTTGTTGCAGCTAACTTATTCTTAGGATCAAAGATTTTGGTAAAGTACACCTTACCATCTTTGTCAGGTTTCGCGTTTGATAAATACAACGATTCTAAAACGTAAGCAAGAATTTCGTCCACTGTTTTAGAATTAAGTATATCTTGAAAAACGTTAAGACCAGGTAATTGCATATCTAACTTATTGTGTTCAAAAAACGTCATTAAAGCTTGATCTTTTACAGTATTCAACCGGTCAAGATAAGCAGAATAACTTCTACATTTAATAGTACAAACGGGTACTTCCCCAGGTTGTATATTGTAATCTACACCAGTTACTACACCCACAAACCTTCGCGTATAAGTATACGGTCCTAGATCTTTATTTGTGTCTACAGCATTTTTAAGTTTCTCAAGGTCATCTTTTGTAGCAGGTCCTTTATATTCACCAATATATAAATTTGTATCAAAACTTTCTGTACCCACAAAGTCTACATAAAAATCAACAACACTGTTTTCTGTAATATATGGGTAACCAGGTCCTGATCCAAATATTGATCTCAATGTATCAAGGTCAAGGGTAAAAGATATGTTAAGATCGATACCGTCAATACTAACTGTATAAGAACCAATATTTTTAACAGCTTCAGTAATATCAGCTTCAACAACTTCACCGGAAGATATAAGGTCGTGCAAAGACCAATCTTTGGTAAAAAGTGTTTCAATTGAACTTAGCTTCTTTTTAAGATAAAGATTATGTGGTTCATTTATCTTTTTATAATCTGTAGTCGGATCCAACATCTTCCAGTTTATGCTTTTACCGGGTTCAACGTAATAAGAGTGTTTGTCTTCAAAAAACTTACCTATATATGGGTGTGAAGTATCTACAACAGATAGATCAACTTTTGGTGGCAACGAATGCGAAGAATAAGGTAATTTTCCTAACTTATCAAGTCGTTCTTTGTAATCTTCAGCTTTTATTTTTAATCTATTCTTTTCTTCTGATATTATCTGATCAAGTTCCTTTTGTCCTGGTCTATCAACAAGTGAATCTTTTAAACTGTTTCCACTTAGGTCTACTTCATCATAAACATCAAATTGAAATTGACTTCCAATATTACCATATTGTGACCATTGATATAAAATAAGTCTGAATCGGGTTGTATAAGTATTATTGTTCATTTTGAAACTTGTTGTTTTACCTCTTTTGCTTTTTCTTTAGCACTTTCTTCCTCAAGTTTTGGTGTACCCACAAAAGATATATCATAGCCCAAAAGACCTAATTTTCTTGCGTTTTCTTCAACTTTAACCGACGATAAGAAACCTTCGAAAGTTATACTTTCATAATTATATACGTAATCAGAAATTGTTAACTTTTGTTTTATTACCTCAGGTCTAGTCCGAATAATACCAATTCTAACTTTTTCAGATATTTTATGTAACTTTTCAATAAAAAATGGTAATTGTTGTGTCCTATAATAAGTATCTGCCTCAAGAGATTTTTTAGCTTTAAGTTCTTCTGTTCTACTAGGCTCTTTTCGTGTAAAATACTTTTTCAACGTTTCTTTAGCACCAAGTTGTTTAAGTTGACCCCAAAGTGACTCTTGCTTAGGTTGTCGTACCGGTTTATCAAGGTCAGTTGTTACAGCGTCTTTTACATTGTAGAAAGTTCCTATATAAGAAGAACCCGATAACGAAACGGTAACCGGTTTAATGAACCATGGGTGTATAAAATTTGCGGCTATGCCCTGGGCAGTACCCACACTTACATCTAACGAAAAACTAACACGGTCTATACCTCTTAACGTAAAATAATACACTTTATTTGCGCTATCAGGATCTGGTACTTCTATAGTTATTATTCTTGACTTTACTGTCATAGTTTTACCTTACTATTCTTACTGCTGCACCTGCTACTTTCCAAATACCAAGCATGTTCGAAGCTATATCTACTAACCGTTGTAATAAGTTTACTATCATTTTCAATGGATCTCCCAATGCGTCTACCGCTAACATAGCATCTTCAATTTGATCGGCAGATAAACCCGCTCCTTCTAAAGCTTGTTCAAAAGCTTTCCTTGAATCGACATGACCCACTGACACTTCTCTGATCCACCTGTCTAATATGGTACCAAGATGTTGAGCCATAGCGGGTACACGTTCTACAGCAGATCTAAGTTGGGGTACAAAATACACCCATGTTTTTTGTAAACCCGCACTTTCCTTGGCAATACTTCTAAAATAGTTTACTGTTTCATACATACGTTGAATTGGTTCAGTCGTAAACGCTTTATGGATCATATCATCTAATGTACCAGTCCAACGACCAGTAGCTGCAAGTACTCCGAGGTACATATCCCAAGTTGAACTTTGAACAGCCTGGGATAATGAACTAAGTAACGTTTTAGTATGTTCAATAGTTCCTCCGAAATTTTTCACTGTGGTACCTACTACTTTAAGTAAATCTTCAAGTAAAGCAAACGATTTAGCTTTAGCATCTTTTGTTAACCACATTAAATATTCAAAAGTTGATTTGAACACACTTGTAATTTCTTTACCCGTCATGTTTACAAGCTCGGTAACTTTTCTACTAAATCCTGCGTATAGTCGTAAAAGTTCGCGTGCTCCTTCACGACCCATGTTTATATATTTGTCAACTGAAAATCCAAAGAATGTTGCAAATTCTAACAAATCACCACTTAGTTCTTTCGCTGTTGTACCAAGTCCTCGGGCAACCCGGTCTATTACTAACGAAAATTGAGCGGCTCTAGTTGCAAATCCGTCAACTCCTTCGTACAAATTGTGTATAGATGTTGAAATAATCGGTCTTAGTACTGTAAGAACTTCACCCGATTTTTTGATAATGTCGGTAGTACTGTACAAAATTGTCCAAGCGTTAATAAGACCTTTAGTAAACGCGTTTATAGACGTGGTTCCAAAAATAAGTTGTCCGAAGGCAGAAGTTGTCGTTTTGATAAGTTGTGCTCCGCTAACAGCTAGTTGTCTAAGAGCTTCTGCTAAGGCTACAACAATAACAACAACAGATCCTAACGCGACAGATCCCGCACCCACAATAGCTGTTAGTTGTTTGACGTATGTTGCAAACGTTTTAAGAAACTCAAGAGACGCAGATACACCTTTTATCGCTAAAACGATATCACCGAATTTCTTTAAAAGCCCGGCTAATTGCGTTAACATTGTACCTAAAGGACCCGGTATTGTAGAAGCAGTCTTTTTAAAGTTATCATACAATTCATTTAACGTTTTCTGAGCAAGTATAATCTCTTTTGCACTTTTACTGTAATCTTTAAGATGACCAATCATTTTCGTTAACGATTCAGTCATTTTTATAAGTTCATCGTTAATCTTTTTAAGTTCGTCTGGTGTAGCGGTATCTTTTATCTTCTCGAAATGTTTTTCGATCTCGGATAATTGGTTCGCGAATTCAGATCCCACAGGAACAGCTTCCTTTAAAGTTCCAATGTGTTCTTTTATCTTGTTAATGTAAGGTTCCAGCGCGTTCCTTATGTTTCTCTTTGTCATCTCGGATATCATATTAAACCGATTGTACAACAGTACGAGAGTATCAGTTGCATCCTTTGTGAGTTTGAGAGTTTTCCTCACGGTTGCCGATTCCCAAAGATCAACTATCTTTGTTGTGAAATCTGAAAGTTGTTTGGAAGCTTCAAATACAGAAATTTTACCTTCAGTTACCTTGTAGATGAAATTATATATCTCTTTTCCAAGACTGTTAACTGTACCAGCGTTTTTTTCTAACGTGTCTGTAAATTCCCTGAAGTCTTCTGAATACACTTCGATAGTACTTCTGAAATCAATTTCGAGTTCAGCAATTTTTTTGCGGAACTCTTCCCCGAACAAATCACGCGCTTTTTCAAGTGTGTTGTTTAACTTTTCAGCGTGTTCCTCAAGTTCTTCAAAACTTTCAACTAACTTTTTTAACGAATCTCCTAATCCTTTTGAACTTACTCCAAAAGATTTTGAAAGAGACTCGAGGGTTGTACTAAATTTACTGGTAGCAGGAAAGATTGTTTCTATTTTAGTAACAACGTTACTGAAATGACCAGATAGTTCTTTAACACGTTCTGACAATGTCTTTAAAACTTCTTCAAGATCTGTTGTTGTTATTGTTGGATCTGGCATAGTTATTTTTTAAGATTTTTAATCATTTCTTTAAATGTATCTTCGTCGAGTTCAAATTTCTGTACTTCTTTACCAAGTTTACTAGTTGCTTCAGATACTTCCTCAGCATCTTTTCGTAGGTTAGATAAGATCCACGATATTTGTAAAGGTTGTAACTTAGTCAATAACGGATCGTTTGGTAAAATGTGAAATGTCTTACAAATTATCCACAACGCTCGAGAATATGGAATGTCAACTACGCCCCTTTTTTGAAACTATCTTCTACTAAACTAAGTTGATCCCGAACAAGTTCCATGTATTTTATAAACAATTGATCAAGTAAATAACTTTGCATTTTTTGTAAAGTAACCGCTAATTCTGAACGTTTTTCTGGAAGTATTGATTTACCATTTATTTTTGTTATAGCGTAAGTAAGAGTAGGTACTTTAGTATTCATTATATGTTTAGGATCATCTATCGGTAACCCATCGTTGACTGTTTCTTCGACTTTTTGTCGTTCTTCCTCAGTCAACGTACGCATGGTAAATTTTATTCCGCCGAGGGTTACTTCACGTTCTACAACACCAAGCTTTATCAAAGAATCAAGATCTAGTTCTATGTATTCTTGTTCATTTTGTTTTTGTAGAACTTGCGCTTCTTTTTCTGTTTTGATTTCCTTTATCTCCATATTCGTTTACCTCCTTTTTTAAAATTCTTTTTCGTTTAAGTTTTAAAAACCGAATATTTTTGAAACTGATTTAAACAATTGTGTAGCTACTTCACCCAACAATTTTGCTCCAGTTTCTTCCGAAGTTACCGTAGTTCCAACTGAAACTTCAAATTCTGGTATTAAAATTAAATTGTCTGACATTATATTGTATTCAATATTGTTGTTCAATAACCAGCAATCATGATACACAATAGACCGGGCAAGAGTAACGTTCCATTTGGTAACTTTTGGTTGTTCTATCTTAAGTCGAGTCCAGGTCCATTCAAATTTACCCCCACTTAATTCTGCGGGCGTCAATTTATATTGATCTTCTATTATAACAAACGGATTTTCTTGAGTTAACAAATTTCCACGTATAAATCCCAACTCTTGTAAAAAATCTGTTTCATGAAATACTATCCTTTTTAACTTTAATGAAGTTTCCATACTGTGAGGAACAATCCACATAGGTTGCATTTCGTTCCCGTTGAAACCGTATATTCGTGATACTTCACGACGTTGAGTACGCGAAAATTCAGTAATACCTTGGGCGATACCTACAAATTTTAGTTGATTAAAAAAAGGTACGGTGGATGCTACACGATCTTTTGTGGGGGGTACATAGAGACGTATAGTTATAAACTGTGGTGTTTGTATGTTTGTTAATGGTACGCGAACGTCCATAGGTTCTTACCTTAAGGTCTGATGTCAATTCAATACAGTTAATCAAAAGACAGTTTTATACTGTAATTAACCCAGCTGCTGTTAAAGTTGCACTTTGTATGATCATTAAGTTATCTTCTGTCACGTCAAACTCAATTTCTGACTTGTCAAACCAACAGTCATAAATCAATACTTTATTTGTTTGAGGATTATTGTTACTTTCTTTGTTACCTAACAGTTCAACTATAATATGCAAAGGTTTTATTTGGTTATATATATTAAATGACGACACAACCGCGTTAGCAGTCGTGTCATTGTTAAACACGTCAGATTCAACTGCCTTAAACGCATCTAACAAATGTTCTTTAAAAAATGCTACTTTGCTAACCTCTACCGAAAACTCACCCAATGACGGGTAAACTTCCATTATCTTACCTAATGTTTCATAATTCAATTCTCTCCAAACATATAAATCTCTCTCGGAAGTTATTTTTACTGATTGAACACCACCTATAGGCGACACTGGATTACCTTTTTCGTCGGTTGTAATTTTGCTTATTATGTCGGTTGCGTTAAGACTATCTAAGTCAAAAGGTTGCGAAAGGTTATCCGCGTAGATTTTAATTAAATGTTTCGGTCTAATGTTAAGTTTTGGAACCCGTTCTATTATACTAACCATTTTCTAAAACCTCCAAAATTAAGATTGTGGGAGTATCCAAGCAAAAGTTATCTCGGATTCTTGTGTCATAAAAAGATCTGTTTCGACTTTAAATTCTATAGTAGACTCTTTAAACCAACAGTCCCACAATATCAAAGATTTAACTTTTTGGTTGTCCTCTGTAAACTCTTTGTCGCCTGGTTCTAACATATCAATTTTTATCAATAAAGGTGCTATTTGGTTGTATATATTAAAAGTAGGAACGATAGATGTATCATTGTTTGGTGATGTCGTAAACACATCACCTTGATCAGTAGCTCTAAAAGCGTTAAGTAAATGACTTTTATAGAAAACTACGTTTGTAACAGAAGCGGTATATGTTGGAAGATGTGGGTACGTTTCTTTAATCTTACCAAGTTGTTCATAGTTTAAAACACGGTAAAACCCAGTACCTCTTGTTGAAGTTATACGTATTGATTGTATAGTACCTATAAGTTGAAAATTGTCAAGATTTTTAATCAACGGTTTAACTTTCTCAAAATCATCGGCGGTACGTACAAGTGGTATTGGTGTACCTATGTTAAACGAATAAACCTTAACCAAATGTTTTGGTCTAATGTTGAGTCTAGGAACTCGTGATATTACCATTTGTTTAATCCTCCAAAAATATTTCTGTTATCTTGTTCCTGAAATAAGAATGGTTCTTGTCCTTATGCTTCAACGGTAAATTTGACATACACCCAATTAATATCAAATGTTGGTCTAATAGCAAATGACACGTCAACTTGTCTTGGTTCGGTTCCATTTCTTACAACGTTTATATCCCTATAATCAATTATCACATTTATGTTTGCAAGTTGTGTTAACAACATTTTAACACTAATTGATATAGTAGACAACAAACCAGCACTATATGGTTGGTTAACAAAAACAACTAACGAATTTCTCATTAACCTCATTACATAGTCAACAATACGTGTAATTTTGAGTTCACCAGTTATAGGATTGGTTTGATCAGTTGTTAAAGCGTGACGAATTCTGAAGTTATCTTCAACAATCAAACAACCAACACTCGCAACATTATTTTTCTGTACTCTTAACAAAGGGTCAACAATTTCACCGAAACCAGCAACGATTTGACCAGTTAACGGTACGTTCATTGCCAACGAATCAATTAATCCCGCAATTGCTGCACCAAGGTAATAACCACCAACTGTAACTGTTGTTGTACCAACTGCCACTTTTACATTTGCTGGATAACAATATATAACTCTACGATCTTTCAATTCACTAATTGTGGTTCGATAGTTAGTTTCGTTTTCAGTTACACCAGCAGATGGTCCAAAGATAGCTATTCTTTCTTTTTGTTCATCAACAGACGACATTTGTCTGACATGGTTTATAATAGTAAGAACTTCGCTAGAATTTAAATCGCTTGTTTGACCAGACATATACCCACCTAAGAATACTATACTATATGGGTACGATCCGTCAGGATTTTTAAGTGTTTGTAATTCGGTTAATATGGTGTTGACATCTCTTTTGGAACCATTTATGTCTTCCCAAGATATACACCACACTGAAGATGCTCCGTTAGCAATTGCTATAGAAAATCCTAAAGGTAATGAATATTTGATATTTCCGGAATTGTCAACTTCAACTTGACCCAAGAAGTTAGAAGCTTCTTCCATTTGAGTTGAATAGAAGAATTTAGGTTGATAATCGTTTGTAGATTTTTTAAGATAGAAATATACAGCGTAAGTAGTACCTTGTTGTGGTTTGTTACCATTTGTCTGCCAAGTTATCTGTAAATTACCATTACCATCATCTTCTAACGTAAAGTCTGTACCAATTGTATAAACATCAGAAGTTATCAAATTTATTGCGCTTCCTCTGTTTGTATCTACTAATGCAACATCAACATTCTCCCCGTTCAATTTCACTAAGTCTGAATTACCACTTCCTTTTGTTATAGCATCAGATTTTGTTCTTGTGTAAGGATCCCATGTTCCAATTAGTACCGATACAAAATTACCCACAGTACCAATCACGGGTGTTGGTTTTATTTCTGATTCTACATAAACACCCGGTTCAATATACCCTTTAACAAATGTAGCCATTGTTTAGTCCTCCTACTTTACAATAGTTTGTTGTTTAGTTTCTATTTCTTCTACTAAAATTTGGTTAATGGTACTTTCGATATTAATTTGATTAATATATCCAAGTAACGATTCAGGAAATACTAGTTCGTATTCGGTGTGACAATTTCCTATCGTTATTGTTGTACTATACAACAATTCACCGTTCCATTCTGTTGTACTTACACCCGAAACATCTATTTTGGTATAAGTTATCTTCAGCTCAGCTAACTTGTCTCTAAGAAAGAACCTTAAGAATACAGTGACAAGATCCGTTAACTTTTCAACGTCGGTAACGGTAGCTGCAAAAATTGTTATCTTTATATGAACTTGTAGTATACCTGTAAAGTAAAGATACGGAATCGGATCTTTCAAAATCAATGAAATTTCAAACGGAACATTTTCGTTAAAAACAGGTTCTAACCACCTAATCTGAGCGTACCCCGTTTGGTTATCCTTAATTATCTCGTATTTACTGGAGTCAACTTCCGAAATAGTAACAACTTCAACCCCATCGTATAGAACTGGTTCATCGTCTAACAAAACAACATCTGTGTCACTATTACTTCTTACCAACTTTGACCTAAATTCTTTCAATTCAACTCTTCTAACTTGTTCCTGAGGTCCAATATATGATACGCTTGCAGCACTTGAAGTTGCATCTACAACAATCATTGGTATTCTAGTATACCGATACGGAAAAGCTGTGTAAATCACTATTTTGGTTTGTTCCTCATCGTCAACAAATTTATACTCCGGAGGAACATAATCTGATCCAAAAACGGCTCTTAAAGAAGCAACAAAAGCTGCTTTTATCCAGTTGTAATGTTGTATATCAAATCTTGGTTTTACCATAGTCAAATCCTTAAAATTTTAAGTTTGACCTGTTTACTAATATATCTACATTATTTAACTAAAGATCGACGGAAATTTTTGGGATTTTAAGTAGCAAACCTTAATTAGTTTGTCAAATCTCGTTGAAAAATTAACTAATTTTATAATAAACATTGACTTTTTTAATTTCTTGTTGATTTTTCAATGAAATTTAATAACACAATAAATTCATCTAAAAGTTGCTTAAATCCACAACGGTATTTCTTCTTCACTGTCAAACAGATTATATTTTCTTAAGGCATTTGTTATTTTATCACGGTTAATACGAACTCTGATATCATCTGGGTCAAGACATTCAAAAGACAAACCTTGTCTTAACATAACCCCTTGCCAAGTTGATACTTTAGTTTCTCTAACCTCGAATCGTTCTCCGGATACAACTCTGTGTAAAACATCGTGTTGCGCAACAAACGGGGTCCATAAGGTCCACGCATCCGGCGTTCTATCTACCTCTAACCCACTTTCTTTTATTTTTAGTTCTAACTTTGGCATTCCCCAGTAACTTAATTTTATTCTGATTGGGTAATAGTACCCACCGGTAATACCGGTACCAAAACAAATTTCGCATCGTGTTCTACCACTAAACCTTGGACTTTCTTGGTCATTTTTGATAGTAGGATCAAACGGTATTGGTTTGGATGAACCAACTTGAGTAACATTACCAGTTAACTTTGGTTCAACACATTCTGGACACACGGGACCTTCTCTGCGCCGTTTGTACAAAATAAACTCTTCTCCACCTATCTCCATCATCGCTATATGTCTCCTACGTATCTCGTCTCTATAAAAAGCCATCATTTCATAAGGTATTGTAGCTTTAACATAATCCGGAGCAGTAGCTTGATCAGGAGCTATAATTTGGTTAATTCGTGAGTAAGTATTAAACATTTCTTCTTGTTTATCAGAAGCAGTAAAATACGTAGCTGGTTCTTCTTGTAAAAATACTTCTTGACCATTTCTTTGGTAACTTACCCAAATATGAACAATTAACTCTTCTGGTAATATAATCTTTGAAATAGGAAACTTTATTC
>Ga0272448_1006866_pt1 | contig 12168 bp, 15 predicted proteins | sample YNPCB0191_FD_202220 | JGI IMG/M metagenome (GOLD analysis project Ga0272448, IMG submission 202220) | Hot spring sediment microbial communities from Yellowstone National Park, WY, United States - YNP-CB-019-1 | ecosystem: Environmental > Aquatic > Thermal springs > Hot (42-90C) > Sediment... | reverse complement strand
TCGCTTTGTCATCTCGATGCGCAGAGCCATGGCCTGAAGCTCGGGCCGCTGGCGCTCGGCTCCGGCCAGTAGCTCCGGCAGGCTCAACTCTATGGGCGAGAGTTCCGGGAGCGACTCCACTTCCACAAACTGATTCACATCCACACCGAGCACGTTGTTCAGGGCGGCTTTGGCCAGCTCTACGGCGTTATCGGCGGTTACCAGCCTTTGCCGCGCGTCAGCCACGGCCACCTCCGCGCGCAGCACGTCCAACTGAGGCACGGTGCCGGCCTCGTAGTGCAGCTGCGCTATCCTGAGATGCTCCTCGACAGCGTTGAGGGCCTCCTGCGCCACGTCCCTGAAGGCCTCGGCCTGGAGCACACCGAGGTAGGCCTGGGTCACCCCCAGAGTCGTGCGCTGTTCTTCGCGCCTCAGCTCCAACTGGCTGGCCTGGAGGTTCAGGTCAGCCACTTTGACGCCAGCCGAGATCAGTCGAGAAATGTCAATAGGCTGGGTGAGAGACAACTTTGCGGTCATTGTTTCGGGAGTGCCCAGCTCTACCTCCATCGGCCCAGCTGGGCCGGGAAATGTAACACTTGGGATGGGTCCCGTCCTGACATAGGCGCTCTCCGCCCTGATCTGAGGGCGGTTTGCGGCACTGGCCTCTCCGTATTGTGCCTGAGCGCGCTGCACCGCCTCTCTCTTCAGCTTCAGACTCTGATTGTGCTCCAGTGCGATCTGAATTGCGCGGTCGAGCGTGAGAGCCGGCGACGAGGGGCCAGCCGCCTCTGGTGGTGCTGCCCATGCAGCCGACCCCAGCACGAGCAGGCTGGCCACCACTGAAATGGTCTTGCATCTGCTAATCACGTCTTGCCTTCCTTCCTTTGGGTGTCTGCTTTGTGATTCGGGGATGCCCGGCCAGGCTTTCAGCCGCAAAGTCCGTGAACTCCTCCAGCGCGTCTACCCGCACCAGCATCACCCCGATCTTCATCGGATGCTTGAAGACCAGCAACTTCTCGCCAGGCCTGATTCCGAACTCGGACCTGACCGTGGCCGGGATGACTACCTGGCCGCGCTCACCCACCGAGACAGCGCCCGCGAACAATTCATCAAGGCAAAGCGATCTCATGGCCGATTACCTTCTTTCTGGTGCCGCGCCATCTTAGCCGCAAGCCGAAAGGACTCCGGTGTGATCGGGCGGTGGCCGCTGCATTGCCAGCTCCTCCCTGAGCCGGTCCGTCAGGCCAGCCTTGACCAGGGAGGCAGCAGCAGCGACGGCGTTCCGAATCCCGGCGGCCCGCGAGTTGCCGCGGCTCTTGGCGCAGAGCCCTCTCACTCCCAGCAAGACGCCGCCGCCGTAGTGCGCACAGCCGAGCCGCGCCCAAAGGCGCGAGGCGGAGATCGCCAGGGGTAGGTAGCCCGGCCACGCCAGTGGGTTTCTGCCGACTTCAGATCTCAACATCATCAGCACAGCCCGGGACCAGCCCTCGGTGTGCTTGAGCACAACGTTGCCGACATAGCCATCGCAGACGATGACGTCGGCCTTTCCCCCTGCGATGTCACCGCCCTCGACATTGCCCACGAAGTTCACTGCCGAGCTGCTCAGAAGAGAGTGAGCTTCTCTCAGAACTTGGCTTCCCTTGCTCGCTTCAGCCCCTACGTTCAGGAGTCCGATTCGGGGATCGTGCACCCCCAAAGCGCACCGCGCGAACGCCGTCCCCATCAGCGCGAAGTGCAGCAGGTGCTGTGGCCCAACATCAACGTTGGCACCAGCATCCAGTAGCACTATCCCTCCGGCCGGCGTCGGGATCACCGCAGTTATTGCTGGCCGCTCGATGCCCTCCAGCCGGCCCAGAATGAGGCAGGCCGCTGTCACCATCGCACCTGTATTACCGGCGCTGACGAGCGCATCGGCCTTCCCCTCTGCCAGCAATCGCATGGCAACGGCAATCGAAGCATTCGGTTTGGAACGAAAAGCCTGAAGCGGCTTCTCAGCCATCGCAATCAGCTCGGAAGCAGCGACAACCGAGATACGCTCACGGGAGGAGCTGCAGTGCCTCAATTCCCCCTCTACTCGATCTGGCTGCCCGACCAGGATCACGTGAACGCTGCCGCGCGCGGCTCTCACAGCCCCCTTCACGATTTCGCCCGGCGCAAGATCCCCGCCCATCGCATCAACAGCTACACGGACCTGCCCGGAGGACCCCGTCGCGCTCGAGATGCGATCAGCCAGGTCAGAGCTTCCCATGGCCTTTTACCTGGCAACCCCGCGGCAGAACAGCTCGACCGTGTGCTTGACTACCCTGCGTGGCGAGAATGCCTCGCCGGTGACGAATGGCTCGGTGATGAAGATGTTGAGCATGCCAAGCAGCGACCTGGCTGCCAGCCGAGGATCAACCTGTCGAAACTCACCATCCCTGATCCCATCGCGGATGATCCTCTCCAACTTGGCGAAGTTTCGGAGAATATACTCGCCCAGGGGAAGATCCATCTTCTCCCCCACGCCCATCACCTCGCGGTGGATGATGCGCACCATGGCGCGGCTGCTGGTAAACAGGGCGTAGGAACGGCTGACGAAGTCAGCCAGTTTGTCGCGGGCAGAAGCCGTATCGGCGCGGACTTCGTCCAGGATACCGCTCAGGGCATCTAACCCCGCCTGGATAACGCTGCGGTAGAGGTCGCGCTTGTCCTTGAAGTAGTAGTAGATGAGGGCCCGGTTCACGCCAGCCGCCTCCGCAATCTCGCCGATAGAAGCGGCCGCGAAGCCCTGGTCCCCGAACACGCGCTCGGCCGCGTCCAGTATCCTGGCCCTGGTCTCACTGCCTTCACCTTCTGCGGGCACGGCGGGTTTCTGAGCCACGGCGCACCTTCCCTCGTTGGTATAATAAACGTTCAGTTATCAAGGGTTATAGCACATCCCCCGTGCGCTGTCAACAAAGTGTGGTAAATCACATGTATCCCACCGCGCCGAGCACATCGAAGCCTGCTTCTGGTTTCCAGGCCCGCACCTGGGTCCCCACGGTGGCGGCTTCTCACGAGCAGCTACTACAGAGCTAGCGGCGGAAACAGCGTCTTGGCTAACTTGATGTGGTGCGGCCGGTTGCCTAACCTGGAGGGGTCAGGCGCGACGAGCACTATTCTGGCCTTCGTCGCACTCACGCGACGCTCTTCGGCGACGATGGGTCTCTCCGCCACGGTTGCAAGCGCTTATAGAATAAACGTTGAGTTAAGCGAAAATCTACCATACGTCGCCGGCCCTGCCAAGACTCTACGGTGCGGTCAGTCTCTGGCTCTACCGACGCTTCACTCGGAGCGGAAGGAAGAAGCCGGGAATGATGCCGAGGGCGCAGATCCAGGCCGCGACGAGAAAGCAGTCCGAGAAGCCGGCCGCTGCCGCCTCTCGATGAACGAGCATGCTGAGGACAGCAAGTCCTTTCTGCGAGGCCATCGCCGCCGTATCGCCCAGGGAGGCAAAACGAGTCTGCAGTTGGTGCAGCAGAGCAGCGGCCGAGAGGTTTCGCGCAGTTACGGTCTCTGAATACCGGACTGCGTGGAACAGTTGGCGTCGCGTTAGCAGGGTGCCGAAGATGGCGATTCCAAAACTGCCGCCGATCTGGCGGATGACGTTCACAAGCCCCGAGGCCTGCCCGGCCTTTAGCCGCGGCACCAGACCAAGCGCCAGGCTGGTCATGGGAGAGAACATCAGGCCCATGCCGATGCCGCGTAGGACAAGCCACCCGTAGATCGTCTCGCGACTGGTCTGGAGGTTGATATGCGAGTTCAAGTACATCGAAAAGGACATCAAGGCTAGCCCGAGCAGGACTAGTGGCTTGGCGCCAATCCGGTCTGAAAGGCGCCCGGCCACTGGAGCGACCACCCCCATCACCAGGCCCGCCGGCAGTAGGGTGAGGCCGGCTAGCAGGGCCGGATAACCCAGCATGTTCTGCAGGAAGATCGGCAGCAGGAAGGTGCTCCCGAACATGCCGACCCCGAAAATGAATGCGATCAGATTGACGATGCTGAACCCGGCGCTGCGAAACAGCGAGAGGTCCACCAGCGGCTCGCGCTGCCGCAGTTCCCAGGAGACGAAGACGGCAAGGCCGACCACCGCCAAGCCTTCGCAGGTGCGGACGTAGGCCGAGTCCCAGCCCTTGGATTGGCCCTGGGCCAGCGCGAGCAGCAGACCGCTCAAGCCCACACTCATGGTCAGGAAGCCCGTCAGGTCGAACCGGCCCGCGCGTCGCGCCGGAATCTCCCTCAGCACCACCAGCACCAGCGCGGTGCCCACTATGCCAACCGGAACGTTGACATAGAAGACCGAGCGCCACCCTATGTAATCCACGAGATAGCCGCCAATGGTCGGGCCCGTGGTGGCCGAGGCCGCGCCGGCGATGCCCCAGATGCCAAGAGCCTGACCGCGCTGTTCCGGGGGAAAGATCTCGGCAACTATGGTCATCGCCACCGGCATAATACATCCCGCGCCTATCGCCTGGATCACCCGAGATGCGATGAGAGCATCCTCATTCCACGCCAGGCCACAGAGAGCGGAGCCCGCGGTGAAGACAAGGAGGGCCAGCATATAGGTGCGTTTGTGGCCCAGGCGGTCGGCGATCCAGGAGGAGGTCGGCAGCAGCAACGCGAACGCGAGCATGTAGGCCGTCGCGACCCATTCCACCTTCTCCACGTCCACCCCAAACGTGGTCATGATCTTGGCCAGGGCAACGTTCACTATGGTGGCGTCCAGCACCGCCATGAAGGTGCCTATCATCAACGCGCCCAGCGCCCACCACCGGTAGCCGGTGTGCTCGTGATTCAGCGATGCAAAGCGGTTCTCCAGGTGGCCCCGCAAGCGATGGTGCAGACGCATTGCGGCTACCTGCTCCGGAGGGTGGAATTGGTGGAACCAGCTGATGCCGCGGTCTTGTGGGCCGCGGTTCGCGACTTCGTTCGGTATGGCCAACCCACATCTATCCTCACCACCGCGGACATGCCAGGCACCAGTCTGCGACCCTTGTCGGATTCGACCGCGATCTTGACTGGAATGCGCTGAGTCACTTTCGTAAAACTGCCCGATGGCTGCTGCGCCGGAATGAGCGAGAACTGGCCCTGCGTCCCTGCGCGAATCTCCACCACGCGTCCCCGGAAGACCACCCCGGGGTAAGCATCTACCGTGAACTCCGCGGGCTGGCCTACCTTCACGCCTCGAATCTGAGTCTCCTTGAAGTTGGCCACTACCCACACGCTGTTCTTTCCTGTTTCCTCGGTGAGCGTGAAAAGCGGCTGCCCAACAGCTATCATTTCTCCGGGTTCCGCCAACTTCTGGGCAACGACCCCGTCTGCCGGGCTTCGAATCTCTGCGTTCTGCAGGGCAATGCGCGCGAGACGGAGAGATTCCTCGGCCTCCTTCGCCCCTGCCCGCGCCGCCTCCAACTGGGCCCGCCGCAGTGCCACCTGGAGATGTGCAGCCTGCGCCTCCCGCAAAGCGGCCTGTGCCTGTCGCGCGGACGCGCGCGAGACGCCGATCTCCTGTCGCTTCATGTCTACCTGCGCGCGCGCCGACTCCGCCAGAGCAACTTCCGCTTGCGCCGCCTCCACTCTGGCCTCCGCGTCGGCGGCCGCATTCCTGGCAGCATCGAGCTGCTGAGCGGCGACCGCTCCCTGAGAGAACAGGCTTTCCATCCGGGCCAGATCAGCCTGGGCCTTCTTCACGTCGGCATTGGCGGCAGAAAGCGCAGCATAGGCGCGGCGCAGGTCGTTGGCGACGCTCTGCTCCTCCAGGGCAGAGGCTGTCAGCGCTTGCTTGACGCGGAGGCCACTCCCCTCGACGGCCGCTTCGGCCCCCGCGTTACGGGAGGCGACCTGCCTCTCTTCGTAGCGTAGGGCCGCCTCGGCCTGGAGCACGTCCTTCTTTCTGGCCTCTGCCGCCGCTTCTGCCTTGCGCACGCCCGCTTCCATGTCCTCTGTCTCCAGGCGAGCCAGAACCTGGCCCCGCCTGACTCGATCTCCGGTGTCGGCCAGAACCTGCAGAATGCGCCCACCTACCTTGGGCGCAACCTGAACCATAGTCGCCTCGACAGAAGCATCGTCCGTAGTTACGTGAGACCGGGCATCTATCCACCAGCGTATGCCAAAGGCAATCCCGACCATCACCAACAAGACTAGAACCGCCGGGACCCACGGCCTGGGTCTCCGCCTCCCTTTCTCATTCACCTGGGAAACAGGCACCTGATCAGTCACCGCTCCCCTCCTCCTCGCTGACGGGCGCTTGTTTCTGCCGCACCCAGGGCACGGTACAGCAGAAGCAAAGACCTCGCAATCTGGCCTTGTTCAGCGGCAGAAAGGTGTCCCAGTGCCTCCCTCACCCGCCGCCTCCTCTCGCGTCGGCATGCTTCTCGCGCGCGGCGGCCGGATTCGGTTAGCCGCAGGCGTACGAGTCGCCGGTCCGCGGGGTCAGCCTGTCGCTCCAGCAGCCCGTGTTGGACGAGGCGGTCGGCGAGCCCGGTAGCCGCGTTGACCCGAATCCCGAGACCTCGCGCGAGCTCTCCCATGGTACAGCCAGGCCAATCTGCCACAATGCTTAGTGCTCGCAGTTGCGGTATGGTGAGTTCCCACGCCTTGCTGACGATGAGCCTGCCACCGAACAGCTTCCGCATGATCTCGGGGAGGTACTCGGCGATGTCGAGGAGAGCACCAGCTTTCTCTGGCATGCTGATTTCCTTCCAGATGCGAATGGTTCATATGCTGAATGAGTTTATACGCTTCGGCGGGGACGTGTCAAGTCCCAAGTGGGGCGGGTCTACTACTATCGTGGTGCCCGGGACCGAAACGGCGCGGCTACGGCGGGAGGCAATGCGCGGACTTCGGCTTGTTCTCGCAGTCAGTCCACCGCAAGAGGGGTGATCGAGCACCTCACTCTCACCCAGGCCGCTGCCGCGGGACGGCCCGGGCAGTGAATCCTCTATCCGCAGCGCTACGCTAGGCGCTACGGGAGGATGTCCCATTCGCAGTTGAAGGTTGAGGCGGCTCTCTCCGCCCGGTTCTGGTAGCATCGGGCAACCGAAACCTCAGAAAGGAGAGAACCGCCGTGAGAAGAGAGTATCAGATTGCGAGCAAGAAGGACAGTAGGAGGCTGCGCCAGTTTCTGGCCCAGCACGGGCAGGCGCTCCAGCCGATGGTGGAGTTGATCGAGCAGGGGCGCCTGGCGGTGGAGCAGTTGGTTCACGACCTGGGCCGGGCGGCGTTGGAGGCGGTGCTGTTGGTGTCGGCGGAGCAGGTGGCGGGGCCGCCCCATCCAGGGCGAGCCGGGGGTGCGATCCGGCGCCATGGGCAGCAAGGCGGGGTGGTGGCGCTGGGGGCCAGAAGGTGCGGGTGTGCAAGCCCCGGCTGCGCAGGAAAGGCGGGGGACAGGGGGCGGAAGTGCCGATCCCGGCGTATGCCGCAATGCGGACCGCTGCGGAGTCTCCAAGAACGCGGTGAGTCGCCAGTTCCAGGAAGCGAGCGCCGCGGCCTTGAGGTCGCTGTGCGAGCGGCGCTTCGAGGAGGTGGAGTTGCTGGTGATCTACATTGACGGCCAGGACTTGGGTGGTCACCAGGTGGTGAGCGCGGTAGGAGTGGACACCGAGGGGCGCAAACACGTCCTGGGGCTGGCGGAGGGGGCGACGGAAAACGCGGTGGTGGTGAAGGGGCTGCTGGAGGACCTGATGGAGAGGGGCGTCAAACCTGGCCGCCGGCGGCTGTTTGTGATTGATGGCTCCAAGGCGCTGCGCTGGGCGGGGGCGGCGGCCCTGGAGACGGAGAAGCGCTTCCGCAAGATCGTGGGACACCAGGACCTGTGGATGCTGAAAGCCGCCCTGGATGAACCCGAGTGCGTCAGCCCGGCAGCGCCGGTGATTCTTGACAGGGAGCTCGTTGCGGCCTAACATACGCCCGGGAGTCGCCCAACCTTACACTGCGGTTGGGACATAATCCGGGGGGCAATACAGAGCAGCATAAGTGAGTGCCCGGAGAAAAGCCAGGATTGCCGGGCAGTGGCTTCCCTGCACTTCCCCGATAGCGGATGAGTCGGACTGAGTCGGACATTGCAGGGAAGTAGCACCGAGAGGAGGGACGCTCATAGCAATACAGCACCAGAAGTTGGACATCCCTGCGGCTTGGCTTGCCCTCGCGATAGTGTTTCGTCTGTGCGCGGTAGCCTTCTGGATTGGCTTGGCCGTCTTGATCGTGGGGATGGGCATAGCCATGTTTGCCGAAATGGAACGAGCCGGAAGGGTGTACTTCGGTCCTCTCATTGCGAGCGCCATAGCTCTCTACGCAGTGTGCAGAGGGGGTTGGGCACTCTTTGTAGGGCACGCGGCTCTGGAGCCGGCGCTCACGCTTGACCTTAGCAGGCATCCCCGTGTCGCCTCATTGGTGGGGGAGGTCGCCACCAAGCTCCGAACGCGCCCCGCTGATCACATTCTCCTGGGTATGTCGGGAAGTTTTCACGTATTCCAAGGTAAAGCTCTCTTGCTGACGGGCCAACAGATCGAAGGCAGGATCTTGCACCTCAGCGCGCCTTTGAGTCGCATACTGACGCGCGAAGAGCTTGGGGCTGTGCTGGCGCACGAGTTCGCGCACTTCACCGGAGGTGATGCGCTCTACAGCTGCCACGTCGCCCCTGTGTACCGTTCTGCCCAGGAAGGGCTTCGGGTTCTCTGGCAAGCCTTTGGTGCCCCGGTCAGATCGCTTTACTCGCTGCTCTTTCGAGTTGTCTACATACCTCCACTTGTTCTCGCCTACGCTTTCCTAATCGGGTTTCGACTGATTGACAAACGTTTGTCGAGAGCGCGGGAACTCAGAGCGGATAAGGTTGCGAGCACGGTGTACGGACGGGAGGTGTTTGCATCGGCCCTAATGCGAGTGGTGGGCTATGGTACTGTTCTCGATTGCACAGCCGACCATGACTTCGCGACGCTGTTGAAGGATGGAAAGACTTTCCTTAACTACCCTGCTGCCTTCAGCGAGGCCAGGGCGGAATACGAAGGGCCAGCCGAGCAGATTGTCTTGGAGGCTCTTGCGGAGCCTACAAGGACGTTCGACACTCATCCGTCGCTCCATTCGCGGCTAGGCTCGCTCGAAGTATCCCCAGAAACTGTGGCGTTAAGCGTCTCGCGCGAGACCGGGGGCCCGTGGGGCGACGAGCTCTCGCTAGAGGAACAGGATCTCTCTGACCGATACGCCCGTCTCGTTGAGATGGCGCTTGGGTGATGGGAGGAGAGCCGCTATGCCTGGATGCCTCCTGACCCCGCTCTTTGTCGTTCTTGCATTGGTCTGGTGCGTATTTCCCGCGTGGGGGATATGGCCCTTCATCGGCCTGGAAGTGTTGACACTTCTGTGGCCACTGACCGCCCTTCCCCAGGCACGCCGCGCTGCGCAGGCGTTGCAGGAAAGGGCCCCAGGGGCGCTCGCCGATGACGAATGGGCGTACCTCCGACGACACGCGCTGCTGTTCATCTGGCCGATGACCACGAGGTCCCTGTCCGGGACGGTCTCTGCCATTCAACTGCTCGGTATTCCTGTTGGGCTAGTGTTGCTGATCCGGCGTGCTTGGATGGGAGTGGCCGTTTGCCTGGTCAACTACCTCTTTCTGGGGTTCGTGGCAAAGCTCTTGTGCCCAATGCAGTTTGTGGCAGACGGCTACCGCAAGGATCCTGCATTCTGGGCGGACGAGAAACGAAAGTTGGACCGCGCGATAGCATTCGCTCAGACGGCTCACGCCGCAACGGAGGATGTGGCCGAACCTGATGATCCAGGCAATCTTGACCAAGGCTAGCGGCGACCGTCGGTGTAGGGGTCTGCGGACAGCCGCTGAGCGCGACTTCAACTGCCCCCGAAAAAGTGGACACTTCGCTATGCAGCCTTGACCGCGGACAGCCGCTCGAACTCGCCCGGGGCAATGTCAGGCCCGAAGAGCACTCGATAGCCGAGCGCCTCGAACCAGCCGAGGGCTGCTTTTTCAACCTCGGATTCGCTGAAAGCCACAACGGGCATCCCTAGTCCTCTTGTCGCCCATAGGCCGCGGCAAAAAGCTCCCGCAGGAGTTCGCTATTCTGTTCCAGGTCCTCTCGTCGCAGGTTGAAGTGCAGCCATCCTTGCCCGCGTCCGCCAGGGAGCACCTCGACCCCCGCTGCCTCCAGACGCTGAGACCAGGGATCGGCGTCACCGAGCCTGGCCTCAACACCCACCCAGTTTTTCTTCGGCCGGAACAGCACGAAGTTGTTCGGTTGCCCATGCTCGGTCAGGCCGATGTAATAGCGGTTGTATTTCAGATCCAGGCCGTCAGCCACACCGCGCAGGACCGTCAGGCACTCGTCCACCAGGGCGACCGATGACTTCGAGCCGCGGTCCTCCCAGTAAGCGCGGTCCACGGGCGGCCCAGCCACCTCCTCTTCCTCTAGGCCCAGGACTCGCTCGTCGAGAACCTTGGTGCAGTGGAGAGTCACGTTGTCCCCAACCCGAATTGCCGACAACTGAATGGCAACCAGCGGGATAAACCCGTTGAACAGGCCTACTACGTTGAGGAATCTCGAGGTGATCTCCTCCGCAGCCAGAACGGCGCAGTGGTCGTACTGGGGATATCTCTTGCGCTCGATGTCCCAGTACTCAAGGCAGCGTATGATGTGGCTCTCATCGGTCGCGCCGAGCTGGATCTCCACCTCGTAGCGCTTACCGCTCTCCGGCTGCCAGAGCAGGAGGTCCAGTCTCCCCGCGCCGGGCTGCCTATGCTCGACATCGCGCACCTCAACCTCGCCCAGGCCCAGGATCGCCGGGTCCTCAACTATCCGATCCCGAAGCCATGCCTCGTTGAACTGAGGATGATCCTTTAGTCGGATCTTCTCGTGTTTGACGTACTCCAGTGGCCTCATACCTGTTCCTCCGCGATCTTCTCGGCATCCGTCACCCGTATCTCCCCCGACATCAGCTTCGGCAGCAGCGCGTCGCGGATGGCGGCGAGGGTGGCCGACTCTTCATCATTCACTTTCATGCGGGATAGCATCGGGGTGTATTACCCGCGGTTTCTTGGACAGATTGCTGCCTTATCAGGCGGCCTCCTGCACGGCCAGAAATGACTGTCTGACCTGGGCCGGGCTGCGCTCACCAAGCGGCTGGGTCAGCCATTGTCCGCTGTAGCGGGCGATGAACTGGCCGATCACCTGGTCTGCTCCAGATTCCGGTGACCTCGCCCCCAGGGGCGATTCCTTCCCGCCCCCGATGAACGTCTCCTGCCAGGGCGCCAACTCAGCCACCGCCACCCCCACCTCCCGGCTCACCGTCTCCAGATGCTCCCCCCGCAGCAGCCGCAACACCATCCCGGTTTTCTTGCTCGCGCTCCGGTGCACCTTCCGTCTGGTCTGCCCACGCTGTGCTCTCGTGGCCCGGCTTTCCTTGCGCGATGTGCTACCTTATCCCATGTCCAAAGAGATCGGTGGCAGTATCCGTTCGACCGGTCCGCGCGGTGCAACGTTTGCGCGGTTGGCAGTAATTTTTGTCAAGCGCCTTCACCAAATCTTCATATAACTGCAAGTTGTGAGTCACTGTAACTTGCCTAGAATAACGCATCCGGTCCGCAAAGGAGCAACTGCCATAGACGCTCAGACCGAGAAGCTCAGACAGAAGCCAGCCCGCATCTCCTACCAGAAGTTCCGGGAGACCGCGGTCGCCAACCGCTGCTGCGGAGCGACCATTGGCGAGATTTCCGAGCGGGTCATTGCGCTTGCTCGGTGTGAGGTCAAAGGGACCTCCCCGGCAGCCGCGCTGGAGGATGTGCTCAGCGCCATCGATGGGCTTCCCGTGCACGGTCTATGGCACCACTCAGTGCCGGGTGAGCTGCTGCTGCTCTGTCTTCGGAACGCCGGGTATCCCATTGCAGAGGAACTGATCGACGAGGTGGTCGAGCGCGGCCGGCTGACACCCCCCGGGGCGTGTGGCTTTCTCGGCCCCTGCGGCGCATTGGTGAGCGCGGCGTCAGCCTATGCGGTGCTGCTCGGCTCGACGCCAGTCGCCTTCGACAGGCGGGAGCGATTGCTCCAATTTCACGCGCGCGTTGCCGCGCGCCTCGCCGAGCTTGGTGGGAATCGCTGCTGCAAGAAGAGCACCTACACGGCGCTGGACCTGGCGCAGGAGGAGTTCGCAAAGCTCGGCTATGCGTTA
>Ga0272448_1006864_pt1 | contig 12172 bp, 11 predicted proteins | sample YNPCB0191_FD_202220 | JGI IMG/M metagenome (GOLD analysis project Ga0272448, IMG submission 202220) | Hot spring sediment microbial communities from Yellowstone National Park, WY, United States - YNP-CB-019-1 | ecosystem: Environmental > Aquatic > Thermal springs > Hot (42-90C) > Sediment... | reverse complement strand
GCCGTGGCGATCCGCTCCGCCGCCGCCGCAACCTTCGCGGCTTTGGCCACGGCTTTGGCACGACCCACCTCCGTGTCTTCCAGCTCGCCGAATGAAAGCCGGCTGTAGAACCGCTTCGGGGCGGCCACGTGCGGGAACGTAGTCACCGGCCCCAGCTCCGCGGTTATATCGCGCAACAGCCATGCGTTATTGGGCACCCACTGCGTCAGTGTCATGAAGTTTCGCTCGAGGAAGTCCACCTGTCCATCCTTGTGACGGAGGCGTTCGCAGAGCCTGTAATAGGAGTCCCAGTCGGCGCTCAGGGCCATCGCAATGGCTCGCTCCGTTGCCACCACACAGTCGGATTCGGAGTAATCGAAGCGTGATGCTCCGAGCCGGTAAGGTTGCCCGATAGCCTTGGTCGCCCACCGGCCGACCTCGTCCGCGGGGTTCGGCGTCTCACCCTTGGCGGCGAAATCCGCGCTCCGCAGCCAAAGGTAGTCGGCCAGATCCACGTTCGTGAACGTTTGCAGCGGTCGGGCCTCAAGGTCCGCGTAGCGGGCTGCCTCTTCCGGAGAGAGTGGTTCGACGGAGCGCGCCACTGGCGCCGCCGCCGCAATGGTGAGTATCAACTCTGCACCGATCACGAACCCTCGGAAGCTCATGTGAGTACCTCCTGGAGCGCACGCTGCACGCCGCCCCCGCGCGAGGGCCTGAAACGTATACACACCACCGGCGGGTCGCGAAACTCAACGGCTCGCAGGTCGAAAGGTTGAAAGGTCGAAAGGTCGAAACGTCGAAAGGTCGAACCGATGTCCGGCCACGACCCCAACAGCACTCCGCAGTATAGCAGATCGGCCGAGGGCGTCAAGCGCGGAAAACCAAAAAAGTGCTTCCGCCAGCGCGATTTCTTGCCCCGCGTCGAATCTGCCGGGGGCAACGGCAGTTGCGCGGGCCGGACGTACCATCACGCCTTCCGAAAAGGCTTTGGCTTGCTACAATGCGCCCAGATGCGCGACAGCCTCTATCTCATAGACGGCCACGCCCAGATGTATCGGTGCTACTGCGCCCCGTTCCGTGATCTGAGTTCGCCGAGCGGCGAGCCGACCCGGGCGACGTACGTCTTCTCGCAGATGCTGCTGTCGCTGATTCGGGAGAAGAAGCCGACGCACCTGGCGATGGTGATCGACCTCGCGGGGGAGAAGACGTTCCGCGACGAGATCTTCCCCGAGTACAGGGCCAACCGCGAGCCGCCGCCGGAGGACTTCCCGCCGCAGGAGCAGCGGATCCTGCGGATCGTCCGGGCGGCCGGCGTGCCTGTGCTTTCGCGGCCCCGCTACGAGGCCGACGACATCATCGCCACACTCGTTGAGCAGGCCCGCGGGCGCGACATGGACGTCTACCTCGTCAGCAAGGACAAGGACCTCGAGCAACTTCTCTCTGATCGCGTCCGCATGTACGACCCGAACAAGGATGAGGTGATCGATGTGGCTCGGATGATGGCGGAGAAGGGCTACGGTCCCGAGCATGCCGTCGAGGTGCAGACGCTCACCGGCGATACCGTGGATAATGTGCCCGGCGTCAAGGGAGAAGGGTCGGGAGTCTTTTGCGACGAGAAGCGATGAGCCTTGAGGATGGCGCACGGCATGACGTGTAATTGCGACGATGATGGCGGCATCGGCGGCCTGCCGGCCGTCGAAGAAACCGCCGCAACGAACAGCCCGGCCTATTGGTTCCTCTATGACGGCAACGGCAACGTCGGGCAGATTCTCAGCGCGAGCGATCAATCCGTCGAGGCCCGGTACGAGTACGACCCCTACGGCAACACGCTCGTCGCGACGGGCGATTACGCCGACGGCCCCGCAGACGGTGGTCGAGCCGGGCCGCGCCGCGCGTCTCGCGATTGATGGCCCTGGCAATTCAGCTCGAACGGCTCTTGGCCGAGGGCGTGGCTCGCAACGATGCCGACTCGGCCCGCTTCGGCGGCGATGCGAACCCGGGTCCGCGAACGCATGGCGGTGCGGAACGGTTACGGGGCTGTGTCTTAAAGGCCCTGGCCGGGCTGGGGCGAGCGTCGGACCGGCATTCCTTGGACAAGTTCGTCGCGTCGGCAGACCCGGCCGGGCCGTTTCTCGACAAGCCCCCGCACGGGCTTATAATCGGCTCCAATGGAGATGGACCGGCCAGCCGAAAGCACGTCCAGCCTGCCGGTAGTCAACGTGGCCAGCGACTCGGCCTATGCGCACCTCATCCGTGAATTCGAGCGGTTGTGTGCCCTCGCGGGAGAACGCGTGCGGGTGGAGTGGTTGCACCATCAGCGTGAAGACCTGCGGCGGTTGTCGCGAGAGCTGTCGGAAAACGTGGCCGAGTTCGGTCGGCTGCTTTGCGTCGTGTTTCAATACGGGCTGACCGCCGCCTTGCGCGACGAGGCTGCATGGTATCTCGCGACGCTCCGGGCCCGCGGATCGCGTCAGGATGCGTTCGCGCTCGTGCTGGAAAGCTGGATCGTCGCAATCCAGAGCCTGATCAAGCCCCCGGAGTGCAACGAGTTGGCCGCCCCGCTGCAAGCCCTGCGCGATGCGCTGCCCGATCTGGTCCAAGCGGTGCGTGAGGCGGACCAGGCCGCTTTCGCCCCGGAGGTGGACGTGTTGGTCCGCACGGTCACCGGCGGCGACGTTGCAGGCGCTGAGCGGTTGCTGCGGACGGCGCTGGCGGAGCGACCTGCGCCGGAGTCGATTGTCACAGAGCTGTTGTTGCCGACGATGGCGGAGGTCGGACGCCGGTGGGAGCGAAACGAGCTGGCCATCTTCCAGGAACACCTTGCCACCCAGACTGTCCGACATCTTCTGGCCATCCTGCCGCTCCTGGTGGAAACACGCGTGCCGCCCGCGCATCTGGCGGTCGTCGCGTGCGTGCCGGGGGATGAACATGAGCTGGCGTCCCTGGCGCTGGGCACATACCTGCGACTGCAGGGCTGGCATGTACGGCTGCTCGGCGGAAGCCTGCCCGCAGAAGAGATTGCCCGGGCCGTGACCACGTTAGCGCCGCAAACGCTGTTTCTGTCCTTATCCATGCTCTCGCGGTTGGAAGGGGCGTTGGACACCGCGGCGCAGGTGCGGGCTGCGGCGCCGGGGTGCCGCATCATCGTCGGGGGCCACGGCGCCTGCCCGGCGCGTTCGGTCCTTGAGCGTTCGGGCGTGCTGGTCGGCTCAAGCTTCGAGGACGCCCATCGGCTGGCCCTCGCGGGGACAAGTCATGCGTAGCCGCGTAGCGTTTCGAATGGTACTCCACGACCGCGCGTCCACCGCAGGCTCCCTGCTGGGCGTTGTGGCGATCGTGTTCCTGGTTGGGCAACAGCTTTCGGTGTTTTTCGGCCTGTTGAATTACATGTCGGTGCTCGTGGACCACAGTGCCGCTGACGTCTGGATTACCAGCGCTGAGCTGCGCAACGCGGACGCGACCAATTTCATCTCGGGGCGCTATGTGGATCGCGTGCTGGGATTCCCCGAGATCGCGTGGGCGGAGCCCGTGTTGTTCGCCAACGGGTTGTTCCGGACCCCGACGGGGTCATTCGAGTCGGTGCGCCTCGTTGGATGCCGCCGGCCCCGCCTGATTGCCGGTCCCTGGGAGTTCGTCAAAGGCGAGCCGGCGGCGTTGCTCGACCTGGAGTCGATCACGATCGATTCCCTGGATGTGGTCAAGCTGGGGCAGCCGGAATTGTCGTCGGTGACGGAAATCGGGGGCCGTCGGGTCCGCGTGGCGGGAATCACGAAGGGGGCGCGGGGCTTCCAGGGCACATTGGTCTTTGCGGCGATCGACAAGGTGCGGGAGATCGCCGCCACGCCGCCGGGCCGTTACTCCGCGGTCCTCGTGGGACTCAAGCCGGGCGCCGATCGCGACGCCGTCCTTGCTCGTCTGCGCTCCGCCCTGCCGCAATGTTCGGTGTTTTCGAAGGGCGAGCTTTCCAGACTGACCCGCCTGTACTACATCACAAACACGGGTATCGGCGGCAGCTTTGGGTTCTCGACCGCGATCGCCGTGCTGATCGGCGTCGTCATTATCAGTTTGACGATGTATGCGAGCGTCCTCGGCCGGTACAAGGATTTTGCCGTCCTGCGGGCGCTCGGCGGCCGGCGACGGGACATCGTGATCGTGGTTCTCAGCCAGGCACTGATGATTGCGGGCGCCGGTGTGTTTTTCGGTCTGGTCTTGCTGGCGGTCCTGCTCGACGCCACGCGCGGCTCTGAGGTTCCCAGCTACATGCCGGCCATGGTCCCGCCCACGCTGGCGCTGGCGGCCGTCGTCGTCAGCATTCTGGGCTCGATGGTCGCACTGGTACAGGCTCTGAAAGCGGAACCGGCCTCCGTGTTCCACTGAGGTTGGCACCCATGCGCGTCGACCGACTGGCACTCGACAAAGTCGCCCGGGATTTCACGGACGGACGGCAAGTCCGGCGGGTCTTATTCCCCACCGAGCTCGAACTCGCGGCCGGCCAGCTCACAATCCTCGCCGGCCCATCCGGCAGCGGCAAGACCACGCTGTTGTCGATCATGGGCCTGGTTCTGCGGCCGACCGAGGGTCGCCTGTTCCTGGGAGATGTCGAGTTAACGCGACTTTCCGATGCCGCCGCTGCGGCAGTTCGCCTCGGCAACTACGGGTTCGTCTTTCAGCAGCCGATGCTGGTGGAGGGCCTGCCCGTTATCGAGAATGTTCTGCTGGCCGCGGGCGTCCAGGGCGGTCGTCCGCCGCGGGCGCTGCGCCAGCGTGCGACGGAGCTGCTCGCCGCATTAGGATTGAGCGGTACCGAGCGCATGCAGCCCCGGTTGCTCTCGGGCGGAATGAAACAGCGCGCCTCGATTGCGCGGGCCCTGCTCAAGAACCCTACGGTACTGCTCTGCGATGAGCCGACCTCCTCGCTGGACGCCGAAAGCGGCCAGGCCGTCATGGCGATTCTGAAGCGAACCGCTCTGGAAGACCACCGCATTGTCGTCGTCGTGTCCCACGATGCCAGAGTGTTCCCTTACGCCGATCGATTGGTCAAACTGGAGAACGGGCGCATCGTCTCGGATACCCGGGAGCGCTATGTTGATCTGGGGAGTTCCGCTGTATGAGGCTGCGTGCTGCACTGCTGACGCTTGTTCTGGTCGTCCTGGGCGCGGCGGCCGCGTATTTCGCGTTTGAGTCCTTTCGCCAATCCTCCCGGCCGCCAACCGTTAGCCGCACGCCGGACCTCGCCGGCGCACCGCTACGAGTATACGGCCTGGTGGAGCCGGCTGGTCGTGAGGTGTATTGCGGCGCGCCGGCCGCCAAGCGTGTGGTCGCGGTCCTTGCCAGGGAGGGCGACCGGGTCGCCGTCGGCCAGGTGCTCGTTCAGCTTGACGCCGATGTGGAACGGGCGGCAGTGCGCGTTGCGGAAGCGGCCGTCGAGGAGGCGCGAGCGCGCGTTGCCTTGGCCGAGGATGAGGCGGATCGGCTTACGCGCCGGGTGTCCGCCGACGCCGTCTCGCCGACGGAGTTGAGCCGCGCCGTTCTTACCTTGGAGCTCCAGAAGCGAGGGCTGGATACGGCGCTCGCTGTACTGGAACTGCGCCGCGCGGAGCTGGCGCAGTTGACACTCCGATCGCCGTGCGAGGGGCGCATCTACAAGCTGGACGTGAGGGTCGGCGAACTGCTGACGCCCCAGGACTACACGCGCATCGTGCTTGGCCCGCGGGAAAAGCAGGTCCGACTATTCGTTGAGGTCTTTTGGCTGAACCGTGTGCAACCTGGTGACCGATTCGCGGTGCGCAACGCTGAAACACTCGCGGAAATCGGGACCGGCTCGGTGGTCGAGTTGCTCCCGTATGTAGGCTCTCGCGACTTCCGCACTGAGGACCGGCTCGAACGGCTGGATACCAAGTACGGCCAGGCGATCGTGCGTTTCGAGGCGGAATGCAACGCACCGATCGGCTTGCTGGTGCTTTGCGAGCGCGCGAGCGGCGAGCGCGGAGTGAGGGGGAAAATAAAGGGTCGGGAGTCTCTTACGACGAGAAGCGATGAGCCTTGAGGATGGCGCACGGCATGACGTGTAATTGCGACGATGATGGCGGCATCGGCGGCCTGCCGGCCGTCGAAGAAACCGCCGCGACGAACAGCCCGGCCTATTGGTTCCTCTGTGACGGCAACGGGAACGTCGGGCAGATTCTCAGCGCGAGCGATCAATCCGTCGAGGCCCGGTACGAATACGACCCCTACGGCAACACGCTCGTGGCCGAGGAATGGGACTTCTCCGGCATCGTTGACGACAACCCCTTCCGCTTCAGCACGAAGTACTGCGACGCCGAGTTAGACGACCCCGGCACGCCCGCCGCCGAGGGGCTGTACTACTACCGTTTTTGAAGGGGGGGGTAGACTGCCGGCAGATCAGACCGATGGGGTCTGAACGGTTACGTGTCGTCAAAGCTGCGAGGACTGCTGCAGGACTCAGGTGGGCTTCAACTGACGCCCCGGCCTCTCTGAATATGCCATGCGCGCGAGGAATGTGATATCGGGAGCAGTGCTGGCCGCGCTAGCGGTGCTGCTGTGGGCCTACGCCGAGAGGAACGCACGCGAGGCCGTCCGCCCGCCCCCGGGTGGTGGGGACTTGACTGGCTTCCTGGAGCTTCGGGCGAACGTCGGCGAAATCCGTCACTTCGTAAGAGATGGTCGAGCGTACTTTATGGTCGTGGGGCAGACTCCGAACCACATCCTGGCGTTGCCATCCGGGCCACCAGCCTACATCTTCGACGAATCTGGAAGGCTCGTGGATTGGACAGGGGACCTGGGCGACGCACAATCCTTCGTCAGCAAGTGGGGTAGGCCCGAGGCCGGAACCAGAATCACCGCTGAACGCGCGCGCCATATGGTGGGAAATAAAGGAGGGTCGGGAGTCTCTTACGACGAGAAGCGATGAGCCTTGAGGATGGCGCACGGCATGACGTGTAATTGCGACGATGATGGCGGCATCGGCGGCCTGCCGGCCGTCGAAGAAACCGCCGCAACGAACAGCCCGGCCTATTGGTTCCTCTACAGAGAATGATATGGGCTGGGTCGCCCCGGGGATCGCTCCCCGGTGCGACCCGGCCCTTGCCCGATCCGGTCCTTTTCCGATCCGCTTAGCGACGATCCTGTGTCAGACCCCGTACCGAAAACCTGCTTGTCGGATTCGCCGAGGGACGCCGAACCGGTTATCCTTGTCACATTCGGGCGAGGCCGACAGGGGCATCGGCCTTGAGCGGCCCGAACAAAGTCGAGGAAGACAGTGAGAAGCGTGGAAGCATTGTTGGGCAGGGGGCATCGCGACGTCTTGCGGATGTTGGCCCTCTGTGTTCTCGTAGGCATCGTAGCGGGTCTCGGGGCGGTACTCTTCTACTACATGCTCAAGATTGCGGACTTCTTCTTCATGGAATACCTCGCTGGCTACCGTCTGCCGCACGCGGGCCATGAGGGACCGGTCTTCCAAACCGCCACGGCCACGTCGCCGCCGCTGCGCCGCTGGCTCCTCCTGATCCTGCCCGCGGCCGGCGCGCTGCTTAGCGGCATCATCGTGTTCACCATCGCGCCGGAGGCGGAGGGCCACGGAACGGACGCCGCAATCGAGGCCTATCACTTCAAGGGCGGCGCGGTTCGCCGGCGCGTTCCCTTCGTCAAGATGATCAGCTCGGCGCTCACGATCGGCACCGGAGGCTCGGGGGGACGAGAGGGCCCCATCGCCCAGATCGGCTCCGGGTTCGGCTCGATCCTCGGCGGATACCTTCGATTGCCGACGCACGAACGCCGCACTCTCATGGCGGCCGGCATGGGCGCCGGCATCGGTGCGATCTTCCACGCACCGCTCGCGGGCGCCATCTTCGCCGCCGAGGTCATGTACAGGGAACTCGATATGGAGCACGAGATCCTCGTGCCCACGTTCGTCGCCGCCATCGTCGCCTATGCGATCTTCGGTTCCGTCTTCGGCTTTCACCCGTTGTTCATTACGCCGGACTACCGGTTCAGCGGCCCGGCCGTGTTGCTTCCCTTCACGCTCCTCGCGTTTGTCTGCGCGGGGGGCGCCGCTGTGTACGTAACCGCCTTCTACGGCGTTCGCAAGGTCGTTCTGCACGGGCTCCGCGTCCCGAACCACATCAAGCCCGCAATCGGCGGTGTGTTTGTCGGGCTCATCGGCTTTTTGATCCCCGACGCCCTCGGCACCGGATACGGCGTCGTGCAGGCGCTCTTCTACGGAGAGGGCCCGCCGGGGCACGGGGACCTCACCCACGTGGCGTCGTGGAGCTGGTTCGCCGCCTTGTTTCCCGCCGGCGTCAGCCCCCAGACCATAGCCATGTTCCTGCTGGCGGCGGTGGCCTTTGCGAAGATCGCGACCACGGCGTTGTCCATCGGCTCGGGCGGCAGCGGCGGCGTATTCGGCCCGGCCGTCGTCATCGGCGGAGCTCTCGGCGGCGCCACAGGCATGCTCTGCCAGCGGCTCCTGCCGGAAATCCCGGTGCAGGCCGGCGCCTTCGCGCTCGTCGGAATGGCCGGCTTTTTCGCCGCCGCCGCCAACACCCCGATATCCACGATCATCATGGTCAGCGAGATGACCGGGAACTACAACCTGCTCGTCCCCTCGATGCTCGTGTGCATCCTCGCCTACGTGTTCTGCCGCCGGTTCAACCTGTACCGCCAACAGCTCCCCTCGCACCTGGAAGCGCCGAGCCAAATCGCCAACATGGCTTCCGCGGTCTTGCGGCAACTGACTGTGAGCCAGGCGTTGGCGCTGAAACGGGATAGGCCCCTCGTAGTCGTCTCAAGGGACGCCGACTTCCATGCGGTGTTGGACTGTTTTGCCCGGAGCACCCAGGCTTGCCTGCCCGTCGTGGACGCCCAACGGCGCCTCACCGGCGTCATCGACACGCGGGACATCCGCCGCGTGATCCGGGAGCCCGGCTTCGACGCGATTGTCATCGCGGCGGACCTCGAGCTGCCCGCCACCACGCTCACCACGGGTGACTCGTTGCTCGTCGCGATCAATCGCATGGTGGTCACTCAGAGCGATGAGTTGGTAGTGGTCGATGCAAACGACCCGCAGAAGATCCTCGGGACGCTGAGCCGAAGCGACGTGATTGCCGCGTACGATCACCGGCTGACCGAAAGATCGCTCTGAGCGCCGGCTCGAATCATTTATGGAAGGATGATACGGGGATGGACGGAAATGAGTAACGTCCCCTTTTCCGATTCCTGATTCGTTGAGGGTTCAAGGCGGTTTTGGTTTTCAAGGACGTGGCTACATCTCTTTATCCACGTTCATCGGGTTGCCCCTACAGGCAGACGCCGAGCAAGTCGAGCAGAGACGAAAATGGGATCGCGCCTTTTTCGATCTCAGGTCAACCGCCTTGCACACCAAGCGGTCGGCTCATCGTACGCGGGGAGGGACGTTGCGCCGTTCGCCCGCCTCAAACCGGTTGATACCGCGATCACGCCCACTGCCGAACGGGCCTGGCCTCCATCGGCAGATGATTCTGCACGGCGTTCTGGACGATCGCCTCGTCAATGCGGTTCAACTGCCGCGCGTATGCCAGGACGAGGCAACAATCGCAGATTGCGTTGATCAGGCGTGGCACGCCGCCGGAGTACTGCGCGATCATCGTGGTTGCGGCCTCGTCGAAAAGGCTCTCGCCGCGTCGGCCCGCCACCGCCAGCCGGTGATCGATGTACTTGCCGACGTTCTGTGCCGAAAGCGGACGCAGGTGATAGCACAGGGCGATCCGCTGGCGGAGCTGCTCCAGATCCGGCATCGAGACCCGTCGCCGCAGTTCCGGCTGCCCCATGAGGATGATCTGAAGCAGCTTCTCGCGGTCCGTTTCGAGATTGCACAGCATGCGGATCTCCTCCAGCGCTTCCCGCGCCAGATTCTGGCCCTCGTCGATGATGGAAACGACGAGCCGGTCGGCCGCAAGCTGTTGGAGCAGAAACCCGTTGAACGATTCGAGGATCTCCGACTTGTCGCGGGCGTTGGCGGTCGGCAGGTCGTACTCCTGGCAGAGCGTGCGGAGCAGTTGCTTGGGCGAGAGGTGCGTATTCGTCACGATCGCCGTACGCGCCGTCGGCCCCAGCCGCGACAGAAGAATCCGGCTCAGAAGCGTCTTGCCGGACCCCACCTCGCCGGTGAGCAACACAAAGCCCTTGCGCTCGGTGACGGCATAGATCAGGTTGGCCAGGGCCTCATCGTGATCCGGATTCGAGAAGAAGAAGCGCGGATCGGGGGTGTTCTCAAACGGCTTTTCGTTCAACCCGAAGTGCGCCTCGTACACGGTCGCTCCTCGAAACGGGGCCCTCTGCCCGCTTGATCTCCGCCGACAATGTCCGCCGCTACCAGCCTTATCGGCAGGTTTATTCCAGCAGCTTCGTCAGATGGTCCGCGGGGATGGCATAACAGATCCCCGTCGCCCCCACCAGCCCCCGCTCCTTCGTGATCCGAACGTGGGCGTTGCTGATGATCCCGACCACCTCCCCCGTGCTGCGCAGGTATACCGGGCTGCCGCTGTTGCCCGGAAACGCCACCGCATCCAACTGCAGCACATCGAAGGGATTCTCGAGCGCGTGCTTCATCGCCGCCGTCAGTTGAGATGGATCATCCGCCGGAATCGCACGCGGTCCGATGCTGCTGATGATCCCCGTGTGGGTAGCCGGATGAAGCCCGAGCACCGGCCCCAGCGGGTACCCCGTGAAGGCGATATCCTCCCCTTCACGCAGACCGGATGAGCTACGCAAGGAAAGCCCCGGAATCATCGGTCCGTCGTACTCGACCAGCGCAACATCGTGCTCGGCATCGTGCCGTCGCAGAATCGCCGGCCGCCCCCGCGAATCACGGTCCGACAAGCTGAAGATCCGAAGCTCCTTCTCGCGGTTGCCCGCCAGGATGGGCTGAATCACGTGCCAGTTCGTCGCCACCAGCCGACGGCCGCTCAAGGCAAATCCAGTGCCGAGAAACTGCTGCGTAGGCCGTCCCAGCGGGTTGTAGGTTCCTACCGCGACCACTGCAACGCGTTGCCTGGCAATGAGATCGGGAAGCGACGGCGATGCGATGTCACGGCTCGCGGTCGTCGGCACGGCCGCGGCAACCATCAACGAACCGGCCAGCGCCACTGCAACGATCAACGCCTTCATGGTTTGCTCCTTCGAGGAACCGCCGCGCGGTCCTCGAAAAACAACCCGTTAACCGGAACAAGCATATTCTACTGCGCCACGTAGCGCCCATGCCACCGACGGAAACGAGAAGAACCGCGGTCTCTGGGCGGCAGGCGGACGGACATCCGTCATATTGCACGGGCGGGTCGAACCAAACGAGATCAGTGCGCATCGTTGCGCGCGGAGCGGCCGCGTAGGCTGTCTAACTGCGCAACTCGCTATTGTGCAACAGGTTATATTATCGACCTCCAGCCTGTCATCCTTCGCATAGACCGCCGCCACGCGGGGCCGATCCTGCCAAGGCGAAGCCAAGTTGCCCCGAGGAACGGCAAACCGGCGCCGAGTAACAAAGTCGATGCGTCAATGCGAGGAGGCGGAGGCAGGCAAACGCCGGCCACAGGGCGCACCCGATAATTGGGGAGTCTTGCCGATATACACCATGTTATAGGACGTTGTGTATCGGCGTTTTTTTCCATGAGTCTGGCGATTTTTCATTGACAGACCGACCACGATAGGCTATTCTTGTGTCGGAATGAGCGGAGGAGGCAGTCTCTTATGAAAACCGCGTTGATCGCGACGGGAGTGATGTTGGTCGCAGCCGGCTTGCTTTATGCGCTGCCGACGAACACGGGTACGAACACGACAGGTACGACAGGCGGTACGGGAGGTGAACCGTTGCAGTACTGGCTCGGCGGTTCCCAGTACCAGTGGGGCGACCTCGACTTCGACGGGGACGTGGATCAAGCCGACTTCCTGATCTTTCAGGATTGTTTCGCCGGGCCAAACCGACCAAGCAAGAAGCCGGGCCTCGACGCCGACTGGGACCGCGATGGTGATGTGGACCAGGCCGACTTCCTCGCGTTCCAGGATGTTTTCAGCGGGCCCAACAACCCGCCGAAACTGGGCAAGGCGCGACCGGCCCCGGCGCAAGCCGAAAACCCCGAGCCGCTGTCGCTCGTGTTGGTTGCCAGCGCACTCGGCGGATTGGCGATCGAAAGACGGCGACGAG
>Ga0272448_1006863_pt1 | contig 12173 bp, 11 predicted proteins | sample YNPCB0191_FD_202220 | JGI IMG/M metagenome (GOLD analysis project Ga0272448, IMG submission 202220) | Hot spring sediment microbial communities from Yellowstone National Park, WY, United States - YNP-CB-019-1 | ecosystem: Environmental > Aquatic > Thermal springs > Hot (42-90C) > Sediment... | reverse complement strand
CGAAGCCCCATGCGGCCCGCAGCCCCGATGAGAATGGCTCTGACCTTCTCCATGGCTCCCTCCCCTAACCTGGCCGTCCCTGAGGCGATCATCGAATCCCCGATCCTTCGGGGTTTTGATTCTGACAATTCGATCGATCCTCCATGGACGGCGATTGATAGGCTTCTTCCCACATCTCTCCCTCGTACACGACACAGGTATCCCCTTCGAGAAAGACCCGATGGAACCCTTCGAGGGATTTTTCAAAATAGATCTTCAATCGCTCCCCTCCGGTGGTTTCCACCGCCACCGGCGATTCCACCCATCCCTTGGCTGCGGCGATGAGCGCGCTAGCGACGGCACCGGTTCCGCAGGCCAGGGTCTCGTCTTCAACCCCCCGCTCATAGGTCCGAACCTTGAGATTCGCCCGATCGATCACCTGGACAAAATTGGCGTTCGTTCCCTGGGGCTCAAACTGCCGATGAAAACGGATCTTTCGGCCCAGCGCCTTTACATCCACCGCGGCGCACTGCGGGACCCTCACCACCGCGTGGGGTACCCCGGTATGGATCGAATGGATGGTATGGGTCTCTCCATCGATCGAAAGGGGAAGATCGAGGATGAGATCTTTGGGCTCCACCATCAGGAGTTTGACCCTCCGGCCCTTCACCTCCGCCTCGATGCTCCCGGCCAAGGTCTCAAAGGTCAACCGATTCGGAGCGATCCCCTTCAGCACGGCAAATCGAGCGGCGCAGCGTCCTCCATTCCCGCACATCTCCGCTTCGCTTCCATCGGAGTTGAAAAACCGCCACCGGAAATGGGCCCGCGTCGAAGGTTCGATCAGGATCAATCCATCGGCGCCCACCGACACTTTGCGAGCGCAAACCCTCCGGATAAAGTCCCCGAGATGATCGGCATCCAATATGCTTGGCCGATTATCGATCAGGATGAAATCATTGCCGCTGCCATTCATCTTCCAAAAAGGAATCTTTCTCATGGCGAACTCCCGCCGGGGGGGTGAGCAGATCTCCTCGGGTGGGAATCGTTTTCCCTTGGGTCGCTTTCCCCCGCTTGCCTCCCGAAGACGGATCCCGGTTCACCGATCCCGGCTTTTCCCTTCAACCCTCCCTCGATTCCTCCAAGAAGGGAGGGATGACCTCTCCTTTGATGAGATCGTCGTAATCCTCCCGCTCCCGGATGACGAAGAACCGATCCCGATCCACCAGAACTTCCGGAACGCGTGGCCGGGAGTTGTAATTGGAGGACATGGTAAAGCCATAGGCGCCGGCGCTCATAACGGCCAAAAGCTCTCCGGGTTCGACTTTGGGCAGCTTGCGGTCTTTGGCGAGAAAATCCCCCGATTCACAGATCGGCCCGACCACATCCACTTTCACCTCCGGCCGGGATTCCCTCTTCACCGGCTGGATATGCTGGTAGGCGCCGTAAAGGCTGGGCCGGATCAAATCATTCATCCCCGCATCGACGACGACGAAATTCTTCACTTCGCCTTGCTTGGTGTAAAGAACCCGGGTGACGAGGATTCCGGCGTTGCCCACGATGACCCGACCGGGCTCGAGGATCAGGGTGCCGTTCAACCCTTGGAATTCCCGGAGGAGCGCCTGGGCGTATTCCCGGGGATGGGGCGGCTCTTCCTCGCTGTACGTTATGCCCAGTCCGCCCCCCATATCGATGTATTCGATGGGAATGCCTTCGGACTTCAGCCGAAGGACCAATTCTTTGATTTTCTGCAAAGCCTCGACGAAAGGCCCCACTTCTGTCAATTGGGAACCGATGTGACAGCTCACCCCTACCACTTTCAGATGCGGAAGCGTCTGAGCCAGCCGGTAATCATCGAGGGATTTTTGGATGTTGATCCCGAATTTGTTCTTTTTCAATCCCGTCGAGATGTATGGATGGGTGCGGGGATCCACATCGGGATTGACCCGCAAGGCCACCGGGGCCTTTCTCCCCATCTTTTGGGCGATCGCCTGGATGGTCAGAAGCTCTTGATCCGATTCGACATTGAACATCAGGATCGAGACTTCCAAGGCATATTCGATTTCATCCGGCCGTTTGCCCACGCCGGAGTAAACGATCCGCTCCGGCGGACAGCCGGCCTTGAGCGCCCGAAAAATCTCCCCCCCCGAAACCACATCCACCCCACCGCCCAGGCGCGTGAAGATCCGCAGCACCGCCAAATTGGAATTGGCTTTGGCAGAGAAGCACACCAGGTGGGGGGTTCCGTGAAAAGGGCTGTCGAAGGCCTGAAAATGACTCTCTAAGGTATGACGGCTGTAAAGGTAAAAAGGCGTTCCCAACTCCTGGGCGATCGCGGCCACGGAAACATCCTCGCAGTAGAGTTGATCCCCTCGGTACTGAAAATCGTGCATCCTCGATTCCTCCAAATATGGGATTTTTTTATAACATAGAATTGCCAAGGAGGTCAAAATCTATTTCCGGCCATCGAACCAAAGTGGAAGCGATGGGCATTCTTGGGCCAAGCCGGTCAATGGGGAATTCCAAAGCCCTTCTCGCCTTTTTCCCCGAATCCTGAATCGTCATCCTCGAGGCCTTGGAACCGTATCCAAAATTTTATCCACCCCAAAGCATTTCCCCTCACCGATCGGAGGGGCGTAAAATAGAGATACAAACGCTTTGAGGAGGAGATCATGACGCACCCATTCGTTCAGGTGAAAACGGAAGGGGCCTTGGGCTGGGTCACCGTCAACCGGCCGGAGAAGCGAAACGCCCTTTGCACCCCGCTCCTTCAAGAACTCCTGGAGGTTTTCCAAGGCCTGGATCGCGATCCGGCGGTTCGGGTGATCCTCTTTACCGGGAGCGGGAAAACCTTTATTGCCGGGCTGGATCTGGAAGAGATGGCCGCCCTTGCGCCTCCGGGATATATGAAAATCGGGTCCCTTCTGATGCAGGTCGCCAAGACCATCCGGGAAGTCTCCAAGCCGGTCATCGGGGTCATCAACGGACATGCCTATGGCGGGGGCAACGCCATGGCGATGGCCTGCGACCTCATCCTCGCCTCGGAGGATGCCCGGTTCGGCCAACAAGAGATCAACGTGGGGATCTTCGGCGGAGCCTATATTCTTCCCAAGCTCGTGGGCCGCTGCCGCGCGGCGGAGATTGTCCTGCTGGGAGAGAGTTTCTCCGCCCAAGAGGCCCTGCAGATGGGGCTGGTAAACCGGGTGGTGCCGGCGGATCAGTTGGAAAGGGTCGCCCGGGAGATGGCCCAGAAATTCCTGACCAAGTCCCCCCTCGCCTTGGCCATGGCCAAGAAAGCGCTCCTGGCCGGTTTCAACCACGACTTGGATACCGCCACGGCTTACCAGACCGCCCTCATGGCGGTGCTTTACGGAAGCCATGACCAGCGGGAAGGAATGGAGGCCTTCCTGGCCAAGCGCCCACCCCGATTCACCGGGCAATGATCCCCGGGAATTTCGAATTTAAGTCCCCTGGGATCGAAAAAGATCCAGAAGTTCTTGCGGGTGATTCACGACAAAATCCGGTTGGGCGGAAAGGAGCCGTTCCCGAGGCTGAAACCCCCAGGTGACCGCCACGGTCTTCACCCCGGCATTCCTTCCTGCGAGGATGTCGCTCACGGCATCGCCGACCATGAAGGCCCGGGTCGGCTCAAAGGCCCATCGTTTCAAACTCCAGCGGAGCTTGTCCCCTTTGGAGCCCGGCATCTCCCCATCCAGAATATCGGCGACGGTATCATCCACCCCATTTCGAAGGAGCGTCTCTTCCACCACGCTGCGGGCATTGGAGGTGATGACCACGATCGTATGGGTGCGCGAGAGAACGCGCAGGACGGAGGGAATCCCGGGGAAAACCTCGGGCGGGTGAGGGGCCTCTCGCAGGCGCTGGAACATTTGCGAGGCAAAATGGCCCGCCTGCGCCTCGGGGATTCCAATGAATCGCCCCAGCTCTTCCAAGGTCAGGTTCGGGATCGTCCGCAGGTCTTCGGCGCAGGGCGGACGGCCGCATTTCATCTCGATCTGGATCTGCCGGCTGATCTCCAGAAGCTGATGGAAGGAATCCACCAGCACCCCATCATAGTCAAAATGGATCAGCATTCGGGTTCCTCGGCGCGTCTTTTCTCTTCACGGTTCTTTCATTCCCTTCGATGGGGGCGAAGGGGATGGGGGGCATTCGACTTCGAGCGAAAAGTCACTCTTTCTCAAGGGAGTCGAAGGATCGATGGACCTTACCCGGTATCGGTACGTTTTCTGGGGTTCGGCGCTCCCATCCAGAAAATATTCATCCCGAATCGTATGGGAGTGGATCTTTTGGAACTCCCCCGCTCCTTCCTCTCGGCGGTACACTTCATAGCCGATCCCCTCTCCCTCGGGATTTCGGTTCCAGCGCAATTCGATCCCCCTGGAGGTTCGGCTGGCCGAAAGACCCGTCGGAGGAGATGGCGGCCAGCGCCTCTCGGGGATTCCCGCCCGCTCCGGCGTCCCTGGGCCTTCGATGAGCGAGCCACGGAGATTGCGGATCGCATGGACCGAATAAAAATATTTCTTTCCGTTTTCGAGGTCGCCATCGAGGTATTGATCCTCGAAGATCGGCTCCGGGGTGAGCGGTGAAAGACCCCATCTCTCCCCCTCGGGCCGGCGGTAAAGGTGAAATCCGCCAAATTCCCGGCGATGCCCCTGGATTTCCCGGGGAAAGGCCGCTTCGAGGAGGATCCGGTTGCGCCGCATACGATCTTCCCCCTCCTCCCTCGGGCTCATCCATTTTTTTCCCTGGAGGGATCGACAATCTTCGGCCCACGCTTCGGCTTCGCAGAAGGCCGGGCCTTTGAGCATTTCATTCAAATCCTGGACCAGTCGCTCCGCCACGGGATGGAACGATGGCCCATCGAGTACGGAAAAATCATAGCTTTCAATCTGGCGGCGGGTTTCTGGAGATAGCCGTTGCCAGAGGAATCGGCTTCTCCGATCTTCCCGATTCCAGAGCTTGAGGGCCAAGAGGGCGGGATGGATCAATTCCTCCAAGGTCAGAAGAAAAGGGCCCTCGGAAAGTCGCTCGCCGTCCAGCCGCTCGCCCGAAAATCTCCACTTTAACCGTAGGGCCCGGTCCAGGGGCTCGATCTGAAGGTCCCGAGGGGCTTCCGGGGGGACCCCCCAGAGTTTGCGAACCGCCTTCGACGGCGCGCTCGGTACCTTCTCGGAATTATAGGCGACCACGTAGTAGACATATTCATGGTCCGGCCGAAGGCGGCGATCCTCCCAGAGAACCCGACCTCCCTCGACCTGCGCTCCCCGGGGAAAATCGACATCGATCTCCGCCACGGCTTCAAAGGAGTCGGGGCAAGAAAGACAGGTGGCCTGCGAATCGGGACGCTCCTGCCGAAAGACCCGGAAGCCCACCAAGTCTTCCAGTCGGGTCCCATCGGTGTTCGCCGTTGGAATGCTCCATTGGAGAAAGAGACGACCGTCCCTGGCGATGAGGGTGAGATCCCCGACCCGCGCCGGCTCCCTGACCTCCAGGGGGACCGGGGGGCCCTTCTTGCCGCAACCGGAAAGAGGAACAAGAAGAAGCAACAAAACCCAGAGGAACGATCTCCCTCGGCTCACGACCGCCTCATCTTCTCCATCGTGAGGGCACGGATCCGCAGACGCAGGGCGTTCAATCGAATGAAACCCAGGGCATCCTTCTGGTCATAGACGGCATCTTCTTCAAAGGTGGCGAAATCGGGCGAGTAGAGGGATTGCGATGATTTTCTCCCCACCACCAGGCAATTGCCCTTGTAGAGCTTCAGCCGGACCGTGCCATTCACCGGCAGCTGCGCTTCATCCATGAGTTTTTGGAGGACTTCGCGCTCCGGGGCGAACCAATACCCGTAGTAGATCATCTCGGCATAGCGGGGGATCAGCGAATCCCGGAGGTGCAGGACCTCCCGATCCATGGTGATCGATTCGATGGCCCGGTGGGCGCCATGAAGGATCGTCCCTCCGGGAGTTTCGTAGACCCCCCGGGATTTCATGCCCACATAGCGGTTCTCGACCAAGTCCACCCGGCCGATCCCGTTTTCCCCCCCCAGGCGATTGAGCTCCGCCAGGAGCGCGGCCGGAGACATTCGCTTCCCGTTGACCGCCACGGGATCCCCCTTCTCGTAATCGATCTCGACATAGGTGGGTTTGTCCGGAGCCTTCTCCGGCGATCGCGTCAGCACGAACATATCCTCCGGCGGCTCCCGCCAGGGATCTTCCAGGATGCCGCCCTCGAAGCTGATGTGCAGAAGGTTCCGATCGCTGCTGTAGGGCTTCTCCGGGGTCACCGGGATCGGAATGCCGTGCTTTTTCGCATAATGGATCAAATCCGATCGGGATTTCAGATCCCAGATCTTCCATGGGGCGATGATCCGGATATGGGGATTGAGGGCCAGGTATGTCAGCTCGAATCGGACCTGGTCGTTTCCCTTCCCCGTGGCCCCGTGGGAGACCGCATCGGCCCCCTCCCGTCGGGCGATCTCCACCTGATGCTTGGCGATGACGGGTCGGGCAATGGAAGTCCCCATGAGGTAGCCGCCCTCATAGACGGCATTGGCCCGGAGCATGGGAAAGATGAAGTCCCGGACGAATTCCTCGCGGACGTCTTCGATGAAAACCTTTTGCGCCCCCGTGGCCCGGGCCTTGGCCTCCAGACCCTCCAACTCTTCCCCCTGCCCCAAATTTGCCGCAAAGGCCACCACCTCGCAGCCATAGGTTTCAATGAGCCACTTCAGGATCACCGAGGTATCGAGCCCCCCGGAATAGGCCAGAACGACTTTGCGGATCTTCTCTTTCATCGCGCGCTCTCTCCTTTTGGTTTCTTCCCCCTTCGACGCTGGGGTTGCAGTAGATATTCCAGGATGGCCTTCTGCCCATGGAGGCGATTTTCCGCCTGGTCAAAGACGACGGACTGGGGGCCTTCCATGACCTCCGGGCTGATCTCCTCTCCCACATGAGCCGGAAGGCAGTGCATGACCAGGGCTCCCTCCTTGGCCCGGCCGAGGAGGCGGGCATCGACCTGATAGCCCTGGAAGCGGCGGAGGCGCTCTTCGCGCTCCTTTTCCTGTCCCATCGAAGTCCACGTATCCGTGTAGAGGATGTCCGCTCCCTTGGCGGCCTCGTGGGGATCCGGGGTCACCTCGATCCGCTGGCCCGCCTTTCTCTTGGCCGCCTCCAGAATTCCCGCATCGGGTTCATACCCCGCCGGGCAAGCCAGCGAGAGGGTAAACTTCAGCTCCCCGGCCGCTTGGATCCAGGTGTTGGCGACATTGTTTCCATCGCCGATGTAGGCCACCTTGAGCCCTTCAACCCCTCCCTTCTTCTCCAGGATCGTCAGCAGATCGCAGAAAATCTGACAGGGATGGAGAAGATCGGTGAGCCCATTGATCACGGGGATGGACGCCCAGCGGGCCCACTCCTCCAGCGTCGCCTGCCCAAAGGTTCGAAGCACAATCCCATTCAAGTAGCGCGAGAGGACCCGGGCGGAATCGGCCACGGTCTCCCCCCGCGGGATCTGGGTCGTTCCCGGATCGAGGTAAATGGCCGCCCCTCCCAACTGGACCATGGCGACCTCGAAGGAGACCCGCGTCCGGGTGGAGGGTTTGTCAAAGATCAAACCCAGCGTCATCCCCTCCAAGGGCCGATCCGCGAATCCCCGCTTCGATCGTCTCTTCAGGAAAAGGGCTCTTCGCAGAAGCCGCTCAATCTCTTCCGAGGAAAAATCCGTGAATCGCAGGAAGTCTCGTTTCGTCATTTCAGCTCCATTGGGCAAAGATATCATCGAGGGCCTCCATGAGAGGCGGGACGGGCTTTTCCGCAGGCGTCGTTTTCTCTCGTGGAGTGAGGTTCCTTGATTCCTTTCCGGAAAATCGGCCGATGGGGAAAATGCCTTCCGGCCGACACCGTCCACGGACACGGCAACGGTTTTTACTGAATCTGCGTCCCGATCCCCTCATCGGTAAAGATCTCCAGCAGGATGGCGTGTTTGATCCGGCCGTCGATGATGTGGGTCTTCTTCACCCCTTCGCGCAGGGCCTGAAGGCAGCAGTTCACCTTGGGGATCATCCCGCCCTGGATGACCTTCTCCCGGATGAACCGCTCGGCCATCTCGGCATTGAGGGTGGAGATGAGCCGATTCTGGCCATCCAGGACGCCCTCCACATCCGTGAGGAGGATCAGTTTTTCCGCCTTCAGGGCCGAGGCCACCTTCCCGGCCACAAGATCGGCGTTGATGTTGTAAGGCTCGCCGGCCGGCCCGACCCCTACGGGGGCGATGACGGGAATCCATCGGTTCTGCTGGAAACTCTCGAGGATCTCCGGTTGGATGGATTCCACTTCCCCCACCAGACCGATATCCAGGAGTTCCTTTTCCTGGCCCTCCTTGCCGCGCCGCGGCATCCAGAGTTTGCGGGCGCGAATGAGGTTTCCGTCTCTCCCCGAGAGGCCCACGGCATGGCCCCCGTGTCGGTTGATGAGGGAGACGATCTCCTTGTTGATCTTCCCGACGAGGACCATCTCGACGATCTCCATGGTCTCCTCATCGGTCACCCGCATGCCTTCGACAAAATCCGATTTTTTGCCGATGCGATCGAGCATCTGGTTGATCTGGGGGCCGCCGCCATGGACGATGACCGGCTTCAATCCGATATAGCTCATGAGGATCACATCCCGGATAAAACTCACCTTGAGCTCTTCCTCCTCCATGGCATGGCCGCCGTACTTGATGACGATCGTTTTGTGGAAAAAGCGCTGGATATAGGGAAGCGCCTCCAAGAGCACATCGGCTTTATCGATATATTTCTGCATCGCTCCTCCCGAATCGACGGCCGGGAAGACCGCCGTTCGAAACCATCTCCCATCCTCTCCGGATCCCCCGGTCTTTCCGGATGGGATCTTTATGCTCCGGGCCCCCCCTGAGACCCGGCCTTCTATAAGATGTACCGACTCAGGTCTTCGTCTTTCACAATTTCGTTGAGCCGTTCGCGCACCATCGCCTCTTCGATCCGGATCTTCTGGCCGGACCGATGAGGGGCATCGAAGGAAATTTCATCCAGCAGGCGCTCCATCACCGTATGGAGCCTTCGGGCCCCGATGTTTTCCATCCGCTGGTTCACCCCGTGGGCGATCCGGGCGATCTCGGCGATGGCCTCCGGGCTGAATTCCAGATCGACCCCTTCGGTGGCCAACAGGGCCTGATACTGTTTGATCAGGGCGTTCTGCGGTTCGGTCAGGATGCGGATAAAATCGGCCTGGGTCAACGGTTCCAGTTCCACCCGAATGGGAAAGCGTCCCTGAAGCTCGGGGATCAAATCCGAGGGTTTGGAGACGTGAAACGCCCCGGCGGCGATGAATAGAATGTGGTCCGTCTTCACGGGACCGTAGCGGGTCGTCACCGTGGTCCCCTCCACGATCGGCAGCAAATCCCGCTGGACGCCCTCGCGGGAGACATCGGGCCCGTGGCCCGTTTCCCTTCCGGCGATCTTATCGATCTCGTCGAGGAAAATGATCCCCCCCTGTTCGACCCGCCGGACGGCCAGACTCGTCACCCGATCCATATCGATCAGTTTCTGGGCCTCTTCTTCGGCCAGCAGTCGCAGGCCTTCCCGGACCGGAACCCGCCGTTTCTTGGCCTTCTTGGGCATCAGGCTACTCAGCATCTCTTTCAGGCTGAAGTCGAGCTCCTCCATTCCCGCGCCGGAGAGGATCTCGATGATGGGCAGATTGCGCGGCGTAACCTCCACTTCGATCATCCGGTCGTTCAACCGGCCCGCCCGAAGCATCTGCCGCAGTTTCTCCCGCGTGGGGGAAGCCTCTCGTGGGGTCCATCGGCAGCCTTCGCCCGTCTCCGGGGTTTCCCCTCGCGGCGCCTCTTCGGCCAATGGGACGGGCTCGCGCCGAGAGGGAGGAAGGAGGAGATCCAGCAGACGCTCTTCGGCCATCTCCTCCGCCTTGGCCTTGACTCTTTCGTTCTCTTCGGCCCGGACCATGTTGATGGCAATCTCCGTCAGGTCCCGGATCATGGATTCCACATCCCGCCCGACATACCCCACTTCGGTGAACTTGGAGGCTTCGATTTTGAGGAAGGGGGCTTGGGCCAATTTGGAGAGCCGACGGGCGATCTCCGTCTTGCCGACCCCCGTCGGGCCGATCATGATGATGTTCTTCGGCGCGATCTCGTCGCGAAGCTCGGGAGGCACCCGCTGCCGACGCCAGCGGTTGCGCAGCGCGATGGCCACGGAGCGTTTGGCATTGCGCTGCCCCACGACATATTTGTCCAGCTCGGCGACGATTTCGGCAGGGGTGAGCGACCGCAGTTCCAAGCGATCCTCTTCTTCCTCCTCCGATGACGTTCCCTGAAAGCCCAGGAGCCCAGGGTCGTTCTCCGAAAGCTTCCTCATTTCGATCGATCCCCCTCGGGGTTTCGGGAAATAAAAAAGGCCACCCGCCCTGCGGGCCGCCTCGCAACGTCCGAACCCGTCCTACGGTCCCAGCTCTTCAATGACCCATTGGTCATTGGTGTAAATGCAAATTCCGGAAGCGATGCGCAATGCCTCCAGGGCAATTTCCCGAGCGGTCAAATTCGAATGCCGGATCAAGGCCCGGGCTGCGGCCAAGGCGTAAGGCCCGCCGGTCCCGATCGCGGCCAGTCCGTCATCCGGCTCGACGACATCGCCCGTTCCCGAGAGGACCAGGGTGTTCTGCCGGTCGGCCACGATCAAAAGGGCTTCCAGGCGGCGCAGCAGCCGATCGGTCCGCCAATCCTTGGCCAGTTCCACCGCCGCCCGGGGCAGATGGCCCTGGTACTGCTCCAGCTTGGATTCGAAGCGCTCAAAAAGGGTGAAGGCGTCGGCCGTCGCCCCGGAAAAACCCACGAGGACTTGCTCTTTGAAGAGCCGGCGGACCTTCTTGGCTCCCTGTTTGATCACCGTACTGCCCAGGGTGACCTGGCCATCTCCGGCGACGGCGACCCTCCCATGGTGGCGAACCGCAATGACCGTGGTTCCATGGAATGTTTCTTCTCCTTGACGCTTCATCGGACCTTCCGAACTCGAATCGCTCGAACCCCTTGGCCGTGATTTCACCGCGCCCGGGGGTGGGCTCGATCGTATACCTCCATCAGCTTCGCCGTACTCACATGGGTGTACCGCTGGGTCGTGGAGAGGCTTACATGGCCGAGCATCTCCTGGATGGCCCGCAAATCCGCTCCGGCGTCCAGCAAATGGGTCGCGAAGGAATGACGGAGGGCATGGGGGCTCACTTTGCGAAGCAGGGCGCTCTTGCGGATGTATTTTTGCAGGATGCGCCCCACGCTTCGGGTGGTCAGCCGCCCCCCCCGGCGATTGATGAACAGGGGCTGCCCCCTTCCCCCCCTGGAGATTCCCAAGCGGGCCAGGGCCTCATCCCGCCTCGGCCGATAAGCCTTCAAGGCCTCGATGGCCTTTTGCCCAATGGGAACGATCCGCTCTTTTCGCCCCTTTCCCAAGACCTTTACCAGGCCTCCCTGCCAGTCCACATCTTCGTCGTCGAGGCCCACCAGTTCGCTCACCCGTAGGCCGCAGGAATATAAAGTTTCCAGAATCGCCCGATCCCTGGCGTCCCAAACCGTCTCGCCTTCGGGCGATTCCAAGAGGGTAAAGATTTCATCGACCAGGAGGAAGTTGGGCAAAAGCTTTTCCTGTTTGGGAGTGGCCACCCATTCGGCCGGATTCTGGGTGATTCCCCCTTCGTCCAAAAGATAGCGGAAGAAGCTGCGCAGGGTGGCAAGCTTGCGGGCCAGGGAGGATTTTTTGTGTTGCCCATGCAGGGCATTCAGATAGGCCCGGATCGTGAGAGGATCGATCTTCTCCACGCGAAGCTCCCGGGGTTCACCCTCGGCCCCCGCCCCCCTGGAGATCAAGAATTGATAGAACTGCTCCAAGTCGGAGGCATAACTCCGAAGGGTATGTTCGGAGGCATTCCGCTCCACCCGAAGGTGCTCCAGAAATTTTTCCATCCAGGGTTTCATTCCCTTCGATGCCCCAGTGACGCGGAGGACGAACCGTCAATCCCTTTTTCCCAACCCGCTTTCATTTCCCTGCAGCAAACCTCCCCGGCCCTCATCCCCCACCGCTCATCATCAAGGCCGGGCCGAGCGATGCGAACCTCTGGTCCGGCCCTTCCTCCGGCCTGATTCTCTCCCCG
>Ga0272448_1006861_pt1 | contig 12174 bp, 9 predicted proteins | sample YNPCB0191_FD_202220 | JGI IMG/M metagenome (GOLD analysis project Ga0272448, IMG submission 202220) | Hot spring sediment microbial communities from Yellowstone National Park, WY, United States - YNP-CB-019-1 | ecosystem: Environmental > Aquatic > Thermal springs > Hot (42-90C) > Sediment... | reverse complement strand
GGAGCAGGCCATTCTGAACCAGCCAGAAGAGCGTGGGCCCCATATAGCCCGTAGCGAAACGGCAGCCAGTGCCGGACAAGAACTCCTCGGAAGCCAGTCGACGCATCTGGGCAATGGTGGAGTCGAACTCCCTGGTAGGCTCATCGCAGCGCTTGTCCTGCCAGCCGATGAAGGGAGTGCGCGGTTCCAAATCCTCGTCAACGACTACCACACCGTGCATCTGTCCCGTAACGCCGATCCCTTCTACTTGGCCGAACGACCGCGCCCGCTCCGCCGCTTCGCACGACACCGCCATCGCCAACTCCAGACCAGCATGAGCATCCCACTCAGAGCGATCGGGAGCGGCTCCAAGCCGGTTATCGTTCGGCCTCTCCTGCCAGGCAACGAGCGAACCGGTCTTGGTATCCACTACCACAGCAGCGGTCTTGGTGGTGCCTACGTCAATACCGAGGAAGAGAGACATAGCCAGTCCTCCTTCCACAATCGGGGATTGCGATGCACGTGAGAGCAAGCGGTCATCTTTCAGAACGAGAGCCTGGGCAGGCCAAAAAGATGTAGTAAAGCGGCCTGACCAAGGTAGGCAAGGGCGGTGTACTTGATGGTGTTGCCAATGGCACAGGCCAACCAGAAGCGGCGGGGCGAATAGCCAAGCGAGCCCGCCAGCACCCCAGCGATGTCGAAGATGGGGTTGGGAATAGCAGCGAAAAGCACCAGACCGAGGAACCCGTGCTGGCTCAGCCAGTCTTCTACCTGCCGCCAGCGCCGTCCTTCGCGAGCGCCGCCGAGCACCTCTCGACCGCCGCATCCCGCCAGGTAGCCCGTGAACTCGCCGGTAGCGTTACCAAGGCCAGCGCAGAGCCCGACCAAGAACGGGTTCAACATTGCACCCGCGGCTACAATGGCAGCTTGGCTCGGCACTGGAAAAACCATACTGCCTCCCGCCATCAGAGAGATGAGAAACACCCCAGGGTAGCCCAGGTTCACCATTGCCGCGGCGCTCGCCTGCGCGCCAGCCAGATAGCTGCCCACCACGATAGCCAACAACAGCCCAATCACCGCTATCAGCTTTTGCCTGAAGGAGGCTCCCTTCACTCGACGCGCCAACAGCTCAAGCCCACCAACCATTGTCAGTAACCCGTGCCTACTTTCTCTCCACGATGCTTCACCTCCGCGAGGCCACCTCGAATATACATTGCCAAACGCGTGCTGGCAAGGAACGACTACGAGATTGTCTAGGTAGGGTGTCTTCCCAGACAACTAGAGCAGGCCAACAAAGCTGTCAGGGGGCAAGGTATCCAGCGTTGACACCCGGCGCCCCTCCCCCTATGCTACTGCCGGGCCGGATAACCTGATTTGGCCCTGCTATGAAAGACGGCGAAACCGAGAGGTGACCATATGACTTGGCAGCCTTTCCTTCTCCCGCCTGGGGCCGTTGCCGACCCCGAGGCCGTCGTTGTGGCGCCCGGCGCCCGCTTCACCGTGCTCACTTCTCGCCTGCTGCGGCTGGAGTGGAATCGCAGTGAACACTTCGAGGATCGTCCCAGCCAGGTTTTCTGGGTCCGCCGTCAGCCAGTACCTCCGTTCAGAACGATTTGGACCAAGGACGCCCTCGAGATTATGACCGACCACTTGCGGCTGCGCTATCTGCCGAACCCTTCTGGCTTCACAGCGGAGACGCTCAGCATCGAGCTGCTAGAGACGGGCATCACCTGGCGTTACGGCGAGGGCAATCCCGGTAATCTGCTCGGCACTGCTCGCACCCTTGACCTGGCTGCTGGCGAGGTCGGGCTTGAGCCGGGGCTAATCTCACGCGCTGGTTGGTCGGTGGTCGACGACTCGCGCTTACTCGTCTTCAACCGGGAAGGCTGGCTCCAGGCGCGGTCCGGTGACGTCGACGTAAAGGACCTATACTTCTTCGGGTACGGCGATGACTACGCAGGATGCCTAAGAGACTTTAGCCGCGTAGCTTGCTCCGTGCCGCTTCTTCCCCGGTGGTCTCTGGGCAACTGGTGGAGCCGCTACTGGCCTTATTCGCAAGACGAACTCAGGCAGCTGATGGAGGACTTCCGGGCCCACCAGGTACCCCTCTCCGTCTGCATTATCGACATGGATTGGCACATGACCGAGACCGGCAACGACTGCTCGGGCTGGACCGGTTACACTTGGAACCGCGCCCTCTTTCCAGAGCCGGAGGCGTTCATTGATTGGCTCCACGAGCAGGGCTTGAAGACTGCCCTCAACGTCCACCCCGCCGAGGGCGTCCATTGCCACGAAGCAGCCTACGCCAAGATGGCAGAGGCGATTGGCGTTGACCCCGAGACCAAGCAGCCAGTGAAGTTCGCTATCCACGACCCGCGCTTCGCCAAAGCCTACTTCGAGCTGCTGCATCACCCGCTAGAAGAGCAAGGCGTCGACTTCTGGTGGATCGACTGGCAGCAGGGCAACAGTGCCGGCCTGCCGGGTTTGGACCCTCTCTGGTGGCTCAATCACCTTCACTTCTGGGACCGCGCTCGTGATGGCCGCCGCCCCTTCACATTCTCTCGCTGGGGGGGACTTGGCAATCACCGCTACCCCATCGGCTTCTCTGGCGATACTCACGTTACCTGGGAAGCGTTGGCTTTTCAGCCGTACTTCACTGCCACCGCGGCTAACGTAGGTTACGGCTGGTGGAGCCACGATATCGGCGGACACATGTATGGCATCGAAGACCCGGAGCTTTATGTGCGGTGGGTTCAGTTCGGAGTCTTCAGCCCTATTCTGCGCCTGCATTCCACGCACAATCCATATCACGAGCGCCGCCCCTGGGGCTACGATGCCGAAGTGCTTCGTGTTACGCGCGAGGCTTTGCAGATGCGCCACGCTCTCATCCCCTACCTCTATTCGATGTCGTGGCGACACCATAAGGAGTCGATTCCACCGTTGCTCCCTATGTACTACACTCACCCCAAGGCTGAGGAAGCCTACCTCTGTCCCGACCAGTACTGGTTCGGTAGTGAGCTTGTCGCAGCACCCAACGTGAGCAAAGCAAGCCCCGAGCTGGGCCTGAGCAGGCAAGTAGTATGGCTGCCAGAAGGGGATTGGTTTGGTTTTTCTGACGGTGCCTATTACCCTGGTGGCTGGCATACCATCTACAGCCGGCTGGACGAGACGCCCATCTTCGCACGCGCCGGTGGCATCGTTCCTCTAGGTCCGAAGGTGCCGTGGGGCGGAGTAGAGAAACCGGACCAGCTCGACATCTACGTTTTCCCCGGCGCCGCTAACACTTTCGAGCTTTACGAAGACGCTGGCGACTCAGTTGCCTACACGGACGGCGAGTACTGCCTTACCCCTATGTGTCAGGTGTGGAGGGAGAGCGAACTGGTCTTCCTTATCGAGCCAGCCAAAGGAGATTCTGGACAGGCTCCTTCCTCGCGCAAGTATCGCGTCCACTTTCGCGGCCTGGCTCGGCCCGACGAGATCAGCGTCAGGCTCAATGGCCAGGCCCAATCGCCGCGGAGCGTGTACGACGAGGCGTGCGACACTCTTTCCCTCTCCGGGCTTAGCCTGTCACCAGAAGACCGGCTAGAGGTCGTGCTTTCAAAGCCTGGTGCCACGCTGCTGTCGCGCCGAACGCGGGTCGACGAGAGGGTACGCAAGCTTCTGCGCGCCTTTCGGCTGAACACCAACGCCAAGGCGGCTATAGAGCGCGACCTGCCTGAGATACGAGAGAGCATCGAGTGCCTCGGTAGATATCTCGTGCACCTGAGCTCAGAGCAGCTGCGCGCGCTTGTGGAAACCATCGCCGAAGCTGGCGCCCACCAAGTGCCGCAAGGCCTGCAGAGGGGGGCAGTCGTCCTCTGGAACCGCCAGGCGCTGCCGTCGATGCACTATGCTCTCTCCATTCACCGCGGCGGCCTGAGCTATGAATGGGCGCAAGGCCCGGTACCTGCCTTCCTCCCCGTCGGCGCGCCCCGAGATCGGCACTGGCGGCTCTGGGTCGACTATTGCGGGCTGGCTGGCCTTGAATTCGGAGAATAGCTAAGCACGGCCGGCACCAATCCGTGGGTCGAGCAGCGGCAGGGCTAGATCGAGCAGCAGAGTGATCAGTACTATCGCGATTACTAGTATCAGGGTGATGCCCTGCATAAGTGGGTAATCGTGCGTGAGCAGCGCCCATTTCAGGAGCGTGCCGATGCCAGGGTAGGCAAAGACCACCTCCACCAGTACTGCCCCGGTTACCACGTTCCCCACCGATAGGGCGAGTCCGGTCACCTGCGGCAGCAGGGCGTTCCGAGCGGCGTATCGCAACATCAAGGTGCGCTGCTTGAGTCCCTTCGCCTCCGCCAAGACCACGTAGTCCTCGCCCAGAGTAGTGATGACCATCCCTCGCATTCCCACGGCCCAAAAGCCGAGCACCGAGAGCGTCACGGCAGCTGTCGGCAGAATCGCGTGGCGAAGCGTGCCCAGGACGAAACTCCAACTCCAGGAGGGGAACACCAGCAGGGGATAACCTCCGCCAATCGGCAGCCACTGTAATAGAACGCTGAAGATGTAGGCAAGCACCAACCCGAGTTGGTAGAACGGAACCGCTGACAGAGTCAAGAGAGGCAAGATCAAGTACTGAGCCCACCCCGGCGCTTTCGGCCAGGCGAGAAAGACTCCTAGCAAGCTGCCGAGGCCGAACCCCAGCAGGGTAGCGCTGCCCAACAGGCCCACGGTCCAGGGGAGGGCTTCGCCAATGACCTCCTGCACTGTCTTTGGATAGTAGTACATAGAGGGGCCGAGATCCCATTTGAACACGTCCCCGAGATAGATCAAATACTGCTCGTGCAGAGGTCTGTCGAGGTGGAACACACGCGCATAGTATCCGGAAACAGCATCCTCTTTTTTCGCCGCAACTGGCCGAATCGTCTCCGGCGAAGTGAGACGCTGAAGGGAGGGGCCGACTGAGGAGATGATGAGGGGAGTTCTAGGAATGAAGAAGCTGAAGGTGATGGCTGCCCACAGCACGACCAAGGCCAAACACAGACGCTTCAGTACATACTCGATGCCCAAACGCCACTCCACTTCAGGCAAGCAGACGCACGTCCAAGGGCGTTCCTTTCCCTTCGTCGCGAGCCAGCAAGGCCGCCCCTCGTGGGCATTGTCCTTCGCAGACCCCACAACCCATGCACTTTTCCCAGTCTACTCTGGCCACCTTCTGCACTCCAATAGCGCCGAAGGGGCAGGCGCGAGCACACGCCCCGCAAGCGTCACAAAGCAGCTCATCCACCTGAGCCACATAGCCGGAAGAAGCCAAGATCGGGATGCCATGCTCTCGCATGGCCTCTATGCCCGTGCAGCAACATCGACAGCAGTTGCAGATGGCATAGAAACGGCCAAGGCAGGCATCCTTGAACCAGGCCGTATGGACATGGCCACGCTTATGCTCCGCTTGGAGAAGGTCGAGCGCCTCGACTCTGGTCAGACGACGGGCGGTGTGGGGATGGTGTTCAAGGATGAAATCGGCGAAGAAGTCCCCGATGGCCAGGCAAACCTGAGTAGGCTGGCAAGGATGCGAGCTAGCACGGCGGCAGGCACACTCGTAGGCAACCACTGCCGGTGGAGCTGCGAGCACCAGTTCGCGCGCCATCGCATAAGGGATGACCCGCTCCAGGTCGCGGAACTCTATCGCCCGGTCGAGGGAGATAATGGTCCGCGCCTGCTCATTGGTAAGCACCTTGGCATGGTAGCGATCCGACAGCCAGCGCTTGCCCCGCTCCCCCAACCGTGGATAGACCCGATGCTTGAGCAAGGCTATATACTGATTTGTCCAGCGCCCGTATACATATCCGTGCAGCGAGTGAAAGCTGAGCAACCGCCGCCAACCGGCCATTCGCAGGTAGTGCCGGCTGGAAGGCTGCATCAACCGTCCCCGCTCAGCCCACAGCCAAACCCCCAGAAGAAAGACAGCCAGAGCGCAAGACGCCAAGATTGGCTTACCAGAGCCGCCCGTACTGCCCTCCCTCCGTTTTCGATTGATCACTTCCGTTACAGAAGTCACCCAACTCGATACTCGACGTCTCCTATCACTCTGCCACTCCGCAGAGGTCCATCATCAAGCTGGCATAGACTTTTGCCACCTTATAGATGCAATCGATGGGCTGTCCCTCGTTGTCCGAGTGCGCATACCCGACCTGCACGCCCTCGGGCGTGAGCCCCATCACGCCGGGAAAGCTCGGACCGTAGCAGACGGTAGGAATGCCCGCTTCTTTGTAAAAGACGGCGATGTCATCCACTGCGCGGGTACCTGAAAGCCCTTTCATCTCACCAATGAAGGGTTGGGCTATCCGAATCAGGCGCTCTGCTAGCTCCAGCGTCTTTGGGCTCTCGCCCGCATCGCACGCATCCCGCACGAGAATGAATTCGAGGTTCAGACCGATGGAATCATCCGCATACCGCCGTCGAAGCTCGCCCTGCAATCTCTGCAGACGCTCCACGAAGTCGGCTTCCACCTGCTCTTTGGACCAGTCTGGGTTCCAACGGATGCACCCTACTACCTGGACTTGGGCTGGGTTGCGGTTAAAGAAGTCACCCCCGGCCACCATGCCGATCTCCAATCGCGGCGATTGTGGAATCAACGGGTGCAGGGGGCGCTCCTCGATCTCCTTGCAATATCGGTGCAGGAACAGCAGCACTTCGCCCGCCCAGACCGCCGGACTGTGATCCACGGTTGTTGTGGTGGTGTGCACGGCCCCCGGCCCGCCACCGACGGTGATGCGATATACGGCCTGTCCGCCCTGCACTGTCTTCACGCTGTCAATAGGGCCTTCCGTAACCACACAATAATCGGGCTTGATCTCCCCCCTCGCGATCATAGCGGCCAGTGCGCGCGGACCATCACCATAGGGAAACGAGGCGGCGCCAATGGGCCAGGTAACCTCGTGGCCGACACCAGCAGCCAGCCAGGTGGTACCTTTGAGCCTGATCCCTGCCTCCCTGATAGCCTTCGCCGCAACCGCAATAGCCGCCAGCGAACTCTTCATATCCGAGGAGCCACGGCCCCAAACCACGTCGTCGTCCAGCTTGGCCGGAACGCACGCGCCCCAGGGAATGGTGTCGATGTGGCCGAAGAGCAGCAAGTTCGGGCCTCCGCCTATGCCCTTCAGTTCGCCGATGACGTTCGGTCGCCCCTCTTGAACATACTGTAGGCGAGCCGGAATGCCGGCGCTATTCAGATAGTTGGCATAGAAACGCGAGACTTCGCCTTCGTGGCCAGTCTCGCTCGGGATGCGCACTAGTTCGTAGGTTAGGTGGGCCACTTCTTCGCGGGTGATGCGGTTGAGCACATCTTGTTGCTTGGGTGGTAACATCCAACTCTCCTCCTCATCGTCGGCATAGCAAAAAGCAGGCACGAAACTCGCCCTCTTTTCTCGCCTGACTGTTCTATCGGCTGATGGAAGCCGTTCGCTGTCGGTGGCAAGTGTTGGCTGTTAATGAGATAAGCAGGCCACCAAGCTTAGTCCTGATCCCTGTCCTCCACGGCAGTGGGACCAGCAGGCCTTACCTTCGGCTCAGGATGCCAGCCTCTTTCGCTCAGATGAGCCCACCAGCTGCCTTGTTCTCGATCTTCTCGGCCGCCACCTGCTTCAAAGCACTCTCGGCTACATTCAGCGTGTGATCGATATCCTCGAAGGTGACAGCGAAGTTGATGTAGTTGCGCTTCATCGGATAGGGGATCGTGAACACGCCACCGTCCATCAGCAATTCGCGGAAACGCAACTCCTGGGCAACGTTGTGGTCGAGCAGGTCGACATAGCTCTTTACTGGCTTCTCGGGATCCATGAAGTATACATTCCAGATCGAACCGTAGCCCGCTGCGAAGGCCTTGAGACCCAGGCGGGAGATGATCTCGTTCAGGCCGGCGCGGAGCTTGTCGCCCAACGCGAAGAGCTTCTTGTGCACGCCTGAGGTCTCCATCAGCTCAATGGTAGCCAGAGCGGCCGCGCAGGAGGCGGTGTGGCCGTTGTAGGTGCCGGCAAACATCACTTTCCCCTTGCTGGTGGTGTTGAACATTTCCATGTACTCGCGCTTGCCGCAGATAGCTGCCATCGGATAGCCGTTGGCCATCGCCTTGGCAAAAGTGGACAGATCAGGCGTAATGCCGCAAATGGACTGGTAGCCGCCCAGAGCGTGGCGGAAGCCGGTGATCACCTCGTCGAAAACGAGAAGCATGCCTTTTTCGGTGCAGAATTCGCGCAGGCCCTTCAGGTAAGCCTGATCGGGCATAATACAGCCGACATTGTGCATGATAGGTTCCAGAATGATGCCGGCCACGTTGCCGCCCGTCTTCTTCCAGACAGCTTCGACCGCGTCAAGGTCGTTGAACGGGACCACGTGCGTGTGCTTGTAGGCGTCCTCAAGCGCGCCGGCTGACAGCGGCGTCTGCTGGTACAGATCGGGACCGCGCGATGACCCCCCGAAATTCATCCCCAGGTAATCGTGCCAGCCGTTATAGGCGCCCTGAATCTTGATGAACTCGGTACGGCCGGTGTAGGCGCGGGAAAGGCGCACAGCGTGGAACGTGGCCTCGGAGCCAACATTGCAGAGGTGCATCATCTCGCAGGAGGGGATGTGCTGCTGCATCTTCTGCCCCAGCTTGATCTCCAGCATCGTCGTGCCAGCTCCAGCCACGTCTAGGGTCTGCAAGGCCTCGAAAACGCGCCCATTCACGAAGTCGTCGCAATGCCCGATGACGATCGGACCGAAGCCATTGTGGTAATCGAGGTACTCGTTGCCGTCAGCATCCCACAGGCGAGCGCCTTTGGCACGCTCGAATACGACTGGCTTGCGTAGCTTGCGCAGGCTAGTATTGATTCCACCTGGCGTTACCTGCTCCGCCAGCTTCCATAGCTGCTCGGAGCGTGCGAAGGACTGTGCCATCCGAAAGCCTCCCTGATATCACTTGTCTTGGGCATAATAGGCTGCAAAAAGAATGAACACCGCTTACCCGGGCCACTATAGCATCTGGTGGCAAGCGAGTAAATACCACCGTCAGCCTTCGAAGTAGGTCATCACGAGGGAGGGGGCAAGGAAAACCGGCAATCGATCACGCCGCGGGCGAATGTGCCACTTACGAAAGGGCCACCGAAGAGCGAACCACCTCGCTCCTGACACTGCCAGACGAACCGGTTTCGCAGGGCACCGTCGCACTACATCTGAGAGCGGCTGGCCTACTGAGGAAGCTCAGCGCTCCTTCACGCTCAGTTCGTTTACCACCCGCTTCACGCCTGGTGCTCGCGCGACGACAGCTTCCACTCGCTGGCGGAGCGAGAGATTCATCACGCTACCTCTCAGGAACACGACCCCGCCCTCTACCTCGACCTGGATCTCGGAAGGTCCTAGCAGGAGTTCTTGTAGCAAGGCAGCCTGAACGTTCCCCGCCACTTCGGTATCAGGCAGATCCTGAGGCAGAGCCAGATCGATGCGATTGATCACGCCTTGCGCTCCCGGCGTCAATCGAGCGATCGTCTCCGCTTCGTCTCTCTCTTCATGCGAGGAAAGGATGCCTTCGAGGACTACCACCGCATCCAGTACACGCACAGTCACCGAACTCTCGTTGACCATGTGGTTGGCTGCTAGCGCGGCCTGCACCGCCCGCGCGATCTCGCGGTCAGCGCGGCCGAGGCGGGGCACTACCAACCGGTTGTTCACGCCGCCGACACCGCTGACCGTACTGGCGATCTGGCTGGCCAGATCGCGCTGGAAAAGGTTGGGCACCTCGCCCATCAACTCCACTTGGTGGTCGTCGACTCGCACACCCAGGTTCGCTATCTGCAGCCGCTCATCGTCCTTTAGTCTCCGCCGGATCTCGCGAGCCAAGGCAGTTTCACGATCTTCGCTATCTCTGTACCGCAAATCACGCCTCCCCTCAGGCAGAGTAAACAACTTGTGAGCAGTGCCCGGGGCAGCCTGCACTGAATGTCAGCACGGCGTATTCTACCTGCACAATCCGGGCCGGACGAGGAGACTCAGAGGCTGAGACGACGAGCGGGTCGCGGTCAGTTCGGCGGAGTTTAGACAAGAGGGTCTTTGAAGATGAAGCGGACAATTGGGAGGCTGCTGCGTTTGCCAGCGCGAACGATTGCCGGTCAGCATCGTCAGCCCTATAATCCGCTTCGTAGCGCTCATGAAGTCGCGTCCACCTTGCCACCGAACGCCGCCCATTTCCAAACCTCGACGTGTCCGAACTGCCATTAGTGGAGGAGGTACACCAAGCTATGGCGAGCGAAGACCTCGTGCGAATTGTGGAGTCGGCCCGAGACGAGATCATCAGCCTCCATCAAGGCCTGATCCGCATTCCCACCATCAATACCGGCCGCATACCCACTGGCAATGAGAAGCCAGCTGCCGAGTTATTGGCAGGGAAGCTGAGGGCCGAGGGCATCCCGGCAGAGGTGTACGAGTCAGCACCCGGCCGCGGCAATCTCGTGGCTCGTCTGCCTGGCAAGACCGGTTCCCCGCGGCTGCTCTATATGGCCCACCTCGATGTGGTGCCGGTGGAGAACGAGAGCGCTTGGCTTTACCCGCCTTTCTCCGGCACCTTAGCTGACGGCCGCATCTGGGGTCGCGGCGCCAGCGACGACAAGGCTCACGCCACCACGGCAACTATGGCTCTTGTCCTCCTGAAACGAGCTGGCGTGCAGTTGGATGGCGATCTGATCTTCAGTGCTTGCGCCGACGAGGAGTCTGGCGGACGCTACGGCGTGGGCTGGATGGTGGAGAACTACCCAGACCTCATGCGAGCCGACTGGGCCGTCAACGAGGGCGGAGGCAATCCCATCCACACACCTTCTGGCCTGGCCTACGCTTTCAACGTCGGCGAGAAGGGCCGGCTGGAAGTGCACATCACCCTTCGCGGAACCAGTGCTCACGCTGCCCATCCCTGGCGCGGCGACAACGTCTTGATGAAGGCCGCGGCGGCGCTCCAGCGCCTGGGCGATTACCGCCCAGAGCTTGACACGTCCCTGTCCACCTTCGCCGAGATGGCTCGCCTTTATGGGCTGCCGACGCTCACGCCTCACAACCTCGACCAGATTCTCTCTGACATGGCAGAACGGTATCCCAATGAAGCCTCCACTTTGCGCGGCCTCTCTCGTATGACGCTCACCCCTACCGTGCTCCAGGCCGGCGTCAAGTCGAACAGCGTGCCCGAAACAGCCTACCTCACGTGCGACGTGCGCACCTTGCCATGGCAGGACGATGTCTACGTGCGGGAGCAGGTGAGGCGTCTTCTGGCCGATATCCCAGGAACCGAGATCGAGATAGAGTACACCGCCGTTTCCAACTCCTCGCCCTACGAGTCCCCCTTCGTGCCCAAAGCACTGGAGGCAGCCCGACTGGCACTCGGAGGACGCGAGTTTCGGCCTCTCCCTATGCTGACTATCGGCTTCACTGATTCGCGCTTCCTCCGCCCCCTTGGCACCCAGGTCTACGACTTCTGGCCACTGCCACCAGAGGCGGAACTCAACGCCGGCATCCACGGCTCCAACGAGTTCGTCGAGGTAGAGACTCTTCTCTTCCAGGTGCGCTACCTCCTGGCCCTAGCTCAACTTGCTCTGGGAGGAACCGACCGGACATTGGACGAGCTTTAAGCAGAGCGGCTGGGTGCCAGAGGAGAATGCCGAAGCACCAACGCGCACCACATCTTCAAAGCGACACGGAGCAAGGTGGAACTCTTCACGGGCTGGGTTCGCCCAGGGCCAAGCACATTCCCAGACCCGTCTGGGACGGGGAGCAGACGCAACGGCTGACCAGGGGAAATATGGCTGAGAACGCCCGCTACAGCACCTGGCATCGCGGGCAGATGTACGAGGCCGTGCTCCCCGTCTTGATCTTCTCTATCGTGGTCCCGCAGCGTGGACAGGGCTTTCCTTCTCGGTAGCCTACCTCGAAATCGTCATTCGCAAGGCCACCGGGACGCCCGTAGAAGTCGCGTTCATAGGCGAGACCTCGCAGCGACAGGCCACGATTCAGCACGCCGCGCAGGGCGTGATGCAGACCCACGACCTCCTCAGCCGAAAGCGAGTTGGACGGACGCAGCGGATGAAGACGAGCGCGAAAAAGGGTGTCCTGAATGTAGACGTTGCCTACGCCAGCCACGCTCCTCTGATCCATCAGAACCGCCTTGATCGCCCGGCGCGTCTGAAGGAGACC
>Ga0272448_1006860_pt1 | contig 12174 bp, 15 predicted proteins | sample YNPCB0191_FD_202220 | JGI IMG/M metagenome (GOLD analysis project Ga0272448, IMG submission 202220) | Hot spring sediment microbial communities from Yellowstone National Park, WY, United States - YNP-CB-019-1 | ecosystem: Environmental > Aquatic > Thermal springs > Hot (42-90C) > Sediment... | reverse complement strand
AAAATAATAAGAGATTTCTGCCAAAATGGTTTAGTGCTAAAACTTCTTGGATCATTTATATTCTCCTCTTCCCCATAAAGCCTCACAAAAGCGCCAAAAGGCAAAAGATTTATAGAATAAATTGTCTCACCAATTTTTTTTCCTATTAAACGAGGAGGTAAAAAAATTCCAAACTCCTCAACCTTCACGTCAAACTTTTTAGCAACAAGAAAATGACCCAGCTCGTGCAAAATAACTAAACCAATTAGACTTATAAAAGAAATAATTATTGCAAACATAGATAAAAAATTTAACTTTCTATTTCTTGTTTTTTTCTTTCCACCATTAAATCAATTTTTTCGTTATATTCATCAACAATTTTCTGTAATTCGTCTTTTGCGCGAAATTTATCGTTTTCCCTAATTTCTCCATTTTTTGTCTTCTCTTGAATCTCGTCCCATATCTCATCACGCCAACGCCTTATTACCTTTCTTGTCTCCTCTCTTTTTTCAGAAAGGATTTTAATCAAATTTTTCCTGTATTCTTCTGTCATCGGAGGCAAAGAAATTCTAATAATATCTTTACCAACAACAGGAGATAAAGAAAGGTTTGATGAAAATATGGCTTTTTCAATCGCTTCAATATAAGATTTATCCCATGGCTGAATAATAATTTGTCTTGGTTCCATTAAAGATATAGCCGCTAATTGCTTTAATGAAAATTTTTGACCAAAATAATCAACAATAATATTCTCAACCAGAGATGGCGACGCTTTACCGGTTCTAATACCCATTAATTCTTTTTCAAAAAAATTAATCACCTTATCTAATTCGGGTTTGATTTTTTGAATTATTTCTTTATACATATTTTTATTTTATATTTAATATTTATATTTCTATATTATAACTCCATCATTAAAATTTCAAAGGCCAATTTAGGATTAACATTTGTAATAGATAACAAAAAATCTATCGATTGAATAGTAGAAATTATTCTAACAATCTTTGATAATGGATATTTTATGACATTATTATTAACTAACCGGGTTTTAAATTGCAAAATAGATAATTTAGAAAGCATTATGAACCTAAAATAATTAAGCCAAATATTTAAAATCTCTGATGTGTTAAAAAAATTTTCTTTCTCTAATAGATCTTTCACATACTGAAAACGAGAAGCAAAATCAGAATTAACTATCTTCTCCAAATCGGCTATAATATTTTTTCTTTTTTCGATCGTTTTTGGATTTAAAAAATATTCAACAGCTAACCCCGGTTTATTGAAAGAAATCAATGATATATATTTTGCATCTTTTAAAGATCCTCCCTTTGATACAATATATTCTTCAATTTCCTCTCTTTTAACAGGGAAAAATCTAATTTTCTGAAGACGAGATAAAATAGTAGGTAAAAGAAATTCCGGATATCCCGTAACAAGTATTATAATAACATTTCCCTTAGGCTCCTCAAGCAATTTCAAAAAAGAATTTTGGGCCTCATTTGTCATTAAATGAGCGTTATCTATAATTGCCACTTTATAAGAAGATAAATAACAACGCAAAGATAGCTTTAAAATTAATTCCCTTATTGTTTCAATTTTAATGGAACCTGAATAATAACCTGAATTATCAATATTTTTTCTAGTTATCTGATTATCAGGTTCTACTAAAATAAAATCCGGGTGTATCCCTTTTTCAATATCCTGACAATTACGACAAATCTGACATGGCCTATTGCTGAATTTTGAAGAACAATTGATAAATTTAGCAAACTCAATAGCTAATTTCTTTTTACCCAACCTTTCTTGACCACAAAATAATATAGCATGGGGAATTTTATTATATTCAAATGATTTTTTAAGAAACTCCCACTGCTTTTTATGACCAATAATCATAAAAATTATTTTTTGCTCATTATACTTCTTTTATATGTTTCAAGATTATCCAAAACAATGCCTGTCCCTTTAGCTACGCAAAATAAAGAATCTTCAGCCAAAAAACAAGGAAGACCGATAGAACGCGCAATAAGTTTATCAAAATTTTTAAGCAGGGCCCCTCCTCCGGAAATAATCATCCCTTTATCCATTATGTCAGCTGCCAATTCAGGCGGAGTATCTCTTAATACCTGCTTAATCATTGATATAATTTCATTTAATCTATCAGAAATCGCTTCAGCTATTTCATTGGAAGATATTTTTATATTTTTAGGCAAGCCGGAAATTAAATCTCTACCGCGAATCTCCATTTTTTTATCTTCTTTTTCCGGCAATGCTGTTCCTATTTTTATTTTTATTTCCTCGGCTGTTTGCTCGCCAATAGCCAAATTATATCTTCTTTTTATATATTGAGCGATTGTTTGACTTATTTTTTCTCCTCCAACCCTTAAAGAACCGGCCGTAACTATGCCTCCTAAAGAAATTACTGCCGCCTCTGAAGTTCCTCCTCCCATATCAACGATTAAATGTCCGGTGCAAGAATTAATCGGAATGCCAGCTCCAATAGCGGCTAAAATCGGCTCTTTAGCAAGATATACAGCCCTTGCCCCGGCTGTTAAACCCGCCTCAATAACTGCCCTTCTTTCAGTAGAAGTAATACCTGCTGGAACCCCAATAAGTAATTCCGGTTTAAAAATCCTTAATTTACCAATCGTTTTTTTTATAAAATACCTTAACATCGCTTCCGTAACACGATAATTCGCAATTACTCCGTCTTTTAATGGCTTAAATACCTTAATAGTATCAGGCGTTCTACCTATCATCTCTTTAGCTTCCTGTCCTATTGCCATAACAATATTTTCAGAAATATCCACGGCAACTATCGATGGTTCATTTAGAACAATCCCCTTTTTCGGGATAAAAACAACAGAATTACAAGTTCCTAAATCTATACCTATTTTTCTTAGTAACATAAATTATAAAAAATAATAATTTATATTTAAATTTTTATTCTTTCAATATCAACCCCCAACTGCTGTAAACGCTCTTCTATTTTTTCATATCCTCTGTCAATCTGATAAATATTATTAATAATTGTTTTACCTTTGGCAACCAAACCAGCAATAATTAAAGCCGCCCCTGCCCTCAAATCCAAACTGGGAATTTCAATACCATATAATTGTGTTGGACCATTTATTATCGCTCTATGAGGATCGCAGAAAACAATATCAGCGCCCATTTTATTTAATTCTTCAAGATATTTAAGACGGCCTTCATATAAAGGATCATGAATCAAAGTCGGTCCTTTTGACTGAGTAGCCAAAACGCCCAATTCCGGTTGAAGATCAGTGTGTATGCCCGGATAAGGAAGACTTTGAATCTTATCCATCTTCAATTGTTTTGATGGCAAAATTTTAATTGAATTAGATTTAACAATTTTAAAATTAGCGCCAAAATCGTAAAGTCTTTTTAAAAAAAGAGAAAGAAAAGATAACTCCGCATTTTCTATCAAAACATCTCCTTTTGTCGCCAAAGTGGCAACAATAAAAGTGCCTGTCTCAATAGGATCAGAGATAATTTTATGATAAAAACCTTTGAGGTTTTTATTGCCTATTATTTCGATAGTATGACTTCCTTTATAATTTATTCTTGCTCCCATCTTCTTTAAAACCTTTGACAACTCTTTTATCTGATAATCCTCATCAGCTATTTTTAAAATAACCTTTTTTGAAAGATTACTTGAAAATAAAAGAACATTTGCGGTTGCCGTTACACTGAATTCTCGCAAGACAACTTCTATAATATTTTTGTCTTTTAAAAAAGAAAAAGGAGGGGAAGAATAATTTTTTAAAAAATTATCAGGCTTTTGAAAATAAAAAAATTTTCCTTTTGAAAAAATTTTTATATTAAATTGTTCAAAAGCGTCAAAATGCGTATCCAATGGACGAGCCCCTATCAAACATCCGCCCGATGGAGGCATTTTAATATTTTTAAAACGAGTAAGAAGAGCACCGACAATTAATATTGAACCGCGAAAATAACCTACAATTTCATAAGGCAGCTTCAAAGGATCAATATTCAAACATCTTATTTTTATTTTTCTTTTATCTATCCAAGATATCTCAGCGCCCAAAGCCTCCATTATCTTAAGCATTTTAAAAACATCTTCAATAAGAGGAATATTATCTATAATACAAGGCTTATTCGTTAAAAGAGTGGCAGCTATAACGGGTAAAGCGACATTTTTAGCTCCCCTTATTTCAATTTTACCTTTTAAAGGCTTTCCTCCATAAATTACGAATTTTTCAGACATATTTTAAATTAAAAAATGAATTATCCTCTATATCTTAATCTATAATGATAAAATTGGCAAGATTTTAAATTTTTGTTAAAATATTAAATAAACTCAACAATAAAATGACTAAAAGAAACAGAAATATATTATTCTTTTTTCTTTTTATTTTATTTTTCATATTGACACCTATCATCATTTTATATTCTTTAGGATATAGAATAGATTTTCGCACTAAAAAAATTGTCCAACCTGGCATTCTTTTTTTAAAAGTTTGGCCTAAAAATGTTGAAATATATCTTAATAAAAAACTAGAGAAAAAAACCGATATTTTCTTTGGCACTGCCCTAATTAAAGATCTTACTCCTAAAAAATATGAAGTAGAAATAAAAAAAGATAATTTCCAAACATGGAAAAAAGAATTAGAAATAAAAAAGGGGTTAGCCACTGAGGCCAAAAATATACTTTTAGTGCCCCAAAAAATAAATTTCACATCTTTAGGAAAAAATACAGAAGATTTCTTTCTATCACCGGATGGGAAAATATTGATAACCAAAGAATTAACAAATAATGATGATAATAGTAAAAATGAATCAAATAACGACTGGTCTTTAAAAATATTTGAATTAAATAAAAATATTAAAAGTCATCTTTTTGAAAAAAAACAAATATCTAAAGAAGAATTTGAAATTTCCTTTTTGAAATTTTCTCCCGATAATAAAAAAATACTTTTAAAAACAAAAATTTTTTTAAAGGATAAAAATAAATCTTTATCAAATGATGCTAAAAAAGACAGCTCTTACGCTTACTATATTATAGATATTGAAAAAACTCCATTTTCAATAAATCGCCTTAACATTAAAAATTATAATATAGAAGATATTTATTTTAACCCTCAAAACTATCAGGAAATTTTTTTCCTAAATGAAAATAAATTATATAAAATAGATATTTTAAAAAACTTATCTTTGGAATTATTACTTGATGATATTATTTCTTTTTCTGTTGATAATGATAACGTGTATTATCTTGATAAAAATGGATTTATTTTTAAAACAAACGGATCGTTATCATTTAAAGATAAATTAAATACATCTAATCTATTAATAAAAAATGAGACAAATTATAAAATAATAGCGTTAAATAGCCATATTTTTGTAAAGGAAAACAATCTATTATATAAAATTAACGAAACCGGAGAACTCGAAAAAATTTTTGAACCCATAAACAACCTAAAATTCAGTTATGATTTAAAGAAAGCGGTTTTTTTCAATAATTACGAAGCTTGGGTTATTTTTCTTCAAGATATATTTGAACAACCGTTTAGAAAAGCAAATGAAAAAATATTTATTGCCCGTTTTTCTGAAAATATAGACGATATTTTCTGGCTAACAAATCATTATTTAATATTTAATTTCAAAAACGCTATAAAAATCGCCGAGATTGATAATAGAGATAAAATTAATATTTTTGATACAAATATTCCAAATAATTTTGAGATATCAAAAACAATTTGGAATAGTTATAACAAAACACTTCTTATTCTTCTATCGAAAGAGTTATATCAATCTGAAAAATTGACTCCTTAATTCTTTTCTTCCTGACTTTCAATTCTTCTCTGAAACTTCTCCCAGATCATTTCTCCGCTTTCTCCTATTTTACAAATTTCTTTAAACTGACAATAACGACACTGCCAGTTATTAGGATAATCTTCGATTCTTGCAGGAACAATATTAGAGTCAATTCGTTTTTTTAATTTCACAAAATCAGCTAAAAGCGATTCAGCTAAATTCTCATCATAGTTTATTATAAACTCTTTTAACTTTTGATTATCTTTATTTACATAAAGAAGAATACCTTTAGGGATTTTAAAGTAATGCATATATAGCTGAATCTGAAAAATATTCTCTTCTTTTGCCTCCGTAAGCTTATCAAAAATCATACTATTAATACTTTTAATATCCAAAATATATAAATCTTTGCCATCGCTTATTATAGCATCGGCTCTGCCCGAAATTATCTCTTGCGGCGGTATATTAATTTCAGAAGCAACTACTCTAATTTCTTTTAACCCAACAAGAGATTTCATAATAAGCTGATGAATATAATCTCCGTGATCAAAAAGCCTTAAAATATTTGCTTCCATTTCCTTGCGCGCTACATTTTTAAACTTAAAAAAAACAGCCCTACCGCATTTTCCGGCATCTGTAATATAAAAATGATGCTGCTCTTTATCTTTTTGTTTACTTAAGTAAAACTCATCAATTAGCTCTTTTAACATATTTTAGATTTATCTCTTCTGCCATTGAGGAGCTCTTCTTGCTCTTTTAAGTCCAAATTTTTTCCTTTCTCTCTGACGAGGGTCTCTTGTTAGATAACCGGCCCTTCTTAAACGTTTTCTAAAATCAGGGTTAAATTCTACTAATGCTCTCGCTATGCCATGCCTTACTGCTTCAGCTTGAGCATGAATTCCCCCACCTTTTACTTTTACCAAAACATGGAACTTATCAAAACACTTCATCTTCTCCAATGGAGCTTCCACTATTTTTTGTAATTCAAAAGTAGGAAAATAAACCTTATAAGATTTTTCATTTACTAAAATTTCCTTAGGACCTTTTGTATAAAGCCTTACCCGCGCAACTGCCGTTTTTCTTCTTCCTATCGCCCCAAAATAGCGGGAAGATTTTTCTTCTAAATCATTATCATTTTTTATCTCTCTTTCCGTTGTTTCTTCGATTTCTTTTTTTGCCTTAATTTTAAACCCTTCTTCTTCAGAAATCTTTTTCTTTCTTCTTCCTATATTTGTAATATTCTTTTTATTTTCTTTCTTCATACGATTATCTTCAATCTTTTAATTTGTTTTGCTCTTAATTTATTTTTAGGCAACATACCAAAAACCGCTTTCTTTAAAACAATATCCGGTTTTTCTTTAAAAAGTTTTTCCAAAGAAATTTCTTTTAATCCGCCCAAGTATCCACTATGATGGTAGTAAATTTTTTGATTCATTTTTTTTCCGGAAAATTTTATTTTATCAACGTTTTTTACAACAACAAAATCTCCTATGTCTTTATGAGGCGCAAAATCAGGTTTATGTTTCCCTCTTAATAAAACAGCTATTTGCGATGCTAATCTTCCTAATATTTTATTTGTGGCATCTATATTATGAGTTTTTCTGTTTTCCATAAATTCTTAAAATATATTATTTATTTAACTAATTCTATAATAGCCATTTTAGCTCCATCTGATTTCCTAGGACCCAATTTTATTATTCTTGTATAACCTCCTTTTCTATTATTATATCGAACGGCAATATCATCAACTAATTTTTTAACTATCGTTTTGGAAAATAATCTTAAAAGATATCTCCTTGTAGCTAAATCATTTTTCTTGCTTTTTGTAATAATTTTTTCGGATAATCTTTTTATTTCTTTTGCCCTTGCTTCTGTTGTTTTAATTTTTTCTTTCAAGAAAAAAGAACTAAGCAAAGATTTCAAAAATGCCTTTCTTTGATTTCTTTTTCTTGAAAATTTTCTACCTTTTTTTAACTTTCTCATAATTGATTATTTTTTCTTTTTTGTTTCTTTTTTAGGCTTTACTTTTTTGTCTTTATCATCGCCTTTTTTAATATCATTAGATAAAATTTTTCCCCCACCCAATTCTTCACTAATTAAAGAAAAATGTTTAACCAAAATATCTGATGCATATAAAAGAGCATCTTTGGGGGCAAGTGTGCCGTCAGTTTCAATTTCTAATATTAATCTGTTAAAATCTGTTCGTTCACCCACTCGCATGTCTTCAACTTTATAATTAACCCTTTTTATGGGAGTATAAATAGCATCTACCGATATCGCGCCAATCTCTAATTTTTCTCTTTTTTTTCTTCTTTCAGCCGATTCATAACCAATACCTTTTTCGATTTGAATTTCCATTTCTAATTCCGTTTTTTTATCCGTAATTGTCGCTATATGACAATCATTATTTACCAATTCAACCTGAGTTGGAAATTCAAAATCCGATCCCTTAACCTCTTTTTCTCCTTTCACTTTAAGCGTTGCTTTTTGAGGTTCATCCGTATACATTTTAAATCTCATTTGTTTCAAATTCATTATAATCGTAATAACATCTTCTAAAACACCTTCTATGGTAGAAAATTCGTGCGATATTCCTTTAATTTTTAATTGAGTAACAGCCGCGCCAGGCAAAGAAGATAATAAAACTCTTCTTAGACTATTGCCAATAGTTATCCCATAACCCGGGTACAAGCCGTCTATTTCAAAGCTGGCCCAATTATTTTTTTCTTCAATTATTTTTATTTTATTTGGTAAATTTATCATAATTTATTTAAAACACTAATTGCCATTGATACGAAATTCGTAGTCAATTGGCAAATCGTGTTCAAAATTTTTATTATCTTGAATAATACTCAAAAATACTAGAAATTTCTACAGGAAAATCTATTTTTTCTACAACAGGATCAGAAATAATTTTTATTTCCATTTTTTCAATATCAAGTTCCATCCACGGCGGAGTTTTATGTTTCTTTAAATAAGCGGCGATATTGCTAAATGCCGGTTTTTTAACAGATGATGGCGATAATTTAATTATATCTCCTTTTTTAATTTCAAAAGAAGGAATACTAACCCTCTGCCCATTTACCATAAAATGCCTATGGCTAACAAATTGTCTAGCTTGGGCTCGCGAATTGGCAAAACCCGCCTCAAAAATTACATTATCTAATCTAGAAGTTAATTTTTTCATTAATAAAACACCGGCATCTTCTACTCCACCTCTCTTTTCCAAAATTTCTTTAACATAATTTTTAAATTGCTTTTCGCTTAAATGATATAGATTTCTCAATTTCTGTTTTTCTTTTAACTCTTTACCAAACTCGGAAAGAGCCTTTTTTCTTCTTTTACCTTTATTACCGGGCACATAAGGCCTTTTCACCAAAGCGCACTTAGGAGACATACATCTTTCCCCTTTTAAAAACAATTTTACACCTACTCTTCTGCAAATTTTACATTTAGAATCTAACATTTTATTTTATAAATTTATACTCTTCTTGGTTTTGGAGGCCTACATCCATTATGAGGGATGGGCGTTATATCTTTTATTGATATAATATTTACACCTCTTGCCGCAAGCGACCTTAAAGCGGAATCTCTACCAACCCCTATCCCTTTTACAAAAACTCTCACTTTATCAATATTCGCTTTTACTATAGCTAAGGCGATAGCTTCCGCTACTTTAGAAGCGGCAAAAGGAGTTGATTTTTTCGTTCCCTTAAAACCGATAGAACCAGCGCTCACCCATGCCAAAACATCTCCCTTTGCATCAGTAAGAGTAATAATTGTATTATTATAAGAAGATGAGATATATATTCTTCCTTCTCCTCCTTTTAAACCAGTAATTTTAACATCCTTTTTTACTCCTTTTTCTATTGTTTCTCGCTCTTCTAATAATTCTTTTTCGCTTTTTTCAATTATACGTTTTTTACCCATTTTTCCTAAATTATTTTAAAATTTATAAATATAAATAAATTATATTATGTAGGACTTGGCGGCGGTTTTCTGCCTGAACCAACGGTTTTTCTCACATTTCCCCTAACTGTTCTATTGTTCGTTTTAGTTCTCTGCCCTCTTACAGGTAATCCTTTAATATGACGAATCCCTCTATAACAACCAATATCTTTTAACCTTCTTATGTTCATCATTATTTCTCTTCTTAAATCCCCTTCTGTTTTATAATTCTTTTCTATAATCTCTTTAATTTTATTAATCTCTTCAGAAGTTAATTCAAATGTTTTTTTATTCGAATCAATACCGGCATCACTTAAAATTTTTTTACTTAAAGAACGACCTATTCCGTAAATATAGGTCAATGCAATCTCTATTCTTTTTTTATCGGGTATATTTACACCCGCTATTCTTGCCATAAATTTAATTATCCTTGTTTTTGTTTATGTTTCGGATTTTTTTTGCAAATTATATAAACACGTCCTTTCCGACGGACGACCTTGCAATCTTTACAAATTTTTTTTACCGAAGGCCTTACCTTCATAAAAATAAAAATTCTATAAAATTTCTTTTTTAAAAATTTTTATAATAAATTTTATTTTTCTCTATAAACTATTCTTCCTCTATTCTCATCATAGGGGCTCATTTCTACCGTAACTCTATCTCCGGCTAAAATTTTTATTCTATAAATCCTTAATTTACCAGAGATATGAGCAAGAATTTCTTTTCCATCATCTAATTTAACTCGAAAATGAGCGTTCGGTAATGCTTCTAAAACCACTCCACTTTTCTGATATACTTTTTTTTCAGATTTGCCCATTTCAATAATTATTGAATTTAGCAAAAATTAATTAATTAGTCAACATTAAAACACTTTTCCAATTTATTGGCTGGAAAATTCCGGGAAATTAAAAATAACTTCTATCCTATTTATATCATCGGGAACTTTATTAATCAAAATGGGAAAACGCTTTATTTTAATCTTCTCAACCAAGAAATTATCTGATAAATTATCAATTTCCTGAACTGATTTTCCTACGAGCCCTTTTTTAATTTCTAATAAATCAATCTTTGGATAAACCATCGCTTTAACCTCCATATCTAATATTATTCTATCATCCTGTTTACTATTGAAAGAAAAAGATGTTTTTATATTTTCCTCGCGAATACTTTTATCTTTTCCTGTATTTAAATCAACTATATTTTTAATAAAATTATTCACATCAGATTTGCGAAAAGCTACTCCTTTAAATTTAACTTCTAATTGGAAATTAAAAGATTTTGCTTCCTTATCCTTTTCAACAGAAGAATTTTCTTTAATAACCTCATAAGATATCGCATCATCTAACAATATAAAATCCTGAGGAATATTTTTTTTAAAAAAAGAAATGCTTTCTTCTTTTAATCTGTTAAATAAAATATTCTTGGCGTTTTCCAAATCATTTTGAGAAACTACAGGAACCTCACCCTTAAAACCTCCTGTCATTGGTTTTAGCGATTTTCCATAAAAAGCGGTATACTTCGGAGTTCCAACGAAACCGGGAATAGAAAAAGTAGATGGACCAATATTATAATCCTCTCCCGATTCAGCGGCATATACTTCAACATCGGCGAAACCGGGATTAAGTTTTCCATTTTCATATTTTCCGCCCGGAATAACCTCTTGTTTTACTGATCTAAATAATTTTCCATCAGAAGAAACAAAACGAGTATTAGCAATTAATGTTTGAGGCATATCGGAATAATTATTATATACTCTAATTACCCCCCTTGCTCTTTCCTCTTTTAGAGTTCTTCCCTGCGATAAAAATTCTGAGGAGGCTGAACGCTGATCTTCAAAAATTTTTCCGGGTATAATTCTTGCCGGAAAATCAGTTTGTTTGGCGTTTTTATCAATAATTATTCTTTCTTTAAATGTCAAAACTTCTGTCTTGGGCGTAATTTCAATTTCTATTTTAGAAAACAAAAAATATCCGATAATACTGACTATAATGAAAAGAAAAACAAAAACAATAGCTGTTTTTAGTAAAAATTTATTTAAAAACATTTTCTTTTTTTTATTTTTATTATTAGAAATTCTAACATCTTTATCTTTTCTAGAATGCAAATTCTTTTCTTCCTTACTTGATATCGGAGAAGAAAATTTAACCTCCAATTTTATTTCTTCATCATTTTTGTAAAAATCTACTCTCTCTGATTTTAATTCTTTTTCTTCTGGGGGGATAATATCAAAAAATTTTTTAGGCATTTTTTATTTTAAAAATTACCGATAATATTTATTAAAGGCAAAACCATTTGGGGATTTTTTATATCATTGTTTATATTTCTGATATTTTTAAAATCAAAAGAAAAAAAGTCTATTTTTGCTTTCTCAAAAATTATCAATTCTTCTATATTAGAATTCATACTAGTATCAAGCCATTTATTTATATCTGGCAATAAACTTCCTCCGCC
>Ga0272448_1006858_pt1 | contig 12178 bp, 7 predicted proteins | sample YNPCB0191_FD_202220 | JGI IMG/M metagenome (GOLD analysis project Ga0272448, IMG submission 202220) | Hot spring sediment microbial communities from Yellowstone National Park, WY, United States - YNP-CB-019-1 | ecosystem: Environmental > Aquatic > Thermal springs > Hot (42-90C) > Sediment... | reverse complement strand
GCCGGCAAGGTATGAAGTGTTATGCCATAAGTGCGGCGCAACCCACACCCAAAAAAGTTGTGACGGGCAGGATAAGTGTCGGGCTTGGGCAATGACGAGTCTGCCCTTGTCGTTTTGCGCAGCGCAAGAATGCCTGGGGCGAACAAATGCGCGGCGAGGAGGGCGTCGTACAAGGGGATCGCCGCCACTCAGGCGGCGATCCCGCATTTCCTACCCTCACGGATAGTTGAAGTTTCCCGCGAGAGCATCACATTCATGACCAAGGTGGTCGGATCGACCACAGGCTAAAACGCTTAGCCCGCGCGGTCACCTCGTTGACTATTGTCCATTACAGTCACCACCTCCTTCTTAGTCACCTTCAGTATATTCCGTCGCAACCGGCGTGTCAACGCATATGTTCAGCAAATGTCTATCCAGTCTTGCGGGACGGAGTTCCGCTAACGCTGAGTAGACATGAGCAACGAAGGTCGCATCGAAGCGCGGTGAAGCCTTGACCGCCTTTCGATGCGCTTCGCACTCAGGGTTAGCGGGGTGAACATTCCCAGAAGACTGAACACTCTCCAACGCCCGGCCCGACTGGCTTTTCTAGTCAAACGGCGCTATCATAATATGGGCGCTATTCCAGCCTCCGGAATCGGCGTTGCATCGGCGTCCTGGTTGTGTACGGCCCGCGCGGCTGACTGCTTCGGACCGAACTTGTCGGTGGGTCCCGCTCTTTGCAGCTCCGAAATCCGGACGCAGGCTGTTTGCAGAAAGGTGGTGAGTCGGGTGTCGGGTGACGATTTTACGTTGACGTCGCTTTCGCACGGGGCCGGTTGAGCCTGCAAGCTGAGCCCACAGGTTCTGGCGCAGGTACTGCGTCAACTGCCCCCAATAACTGATCCCAACGTGCTCGTAGGTCTCGCGACATCCGACGACGCCGCCGTATATCGCGTCGCCGACGACCTCGCGATCGTGCTGACGGTAGACTTCTTCACGCCTGTTGTGGACGATGCCTATGAGTTCGGGCGGATCGCCGTGACAAACGCGCTCTCGGACATTTATGCGATGGGCGCAAGGCCCGTGCTCGCCCTGAACCTCGTCGCCTATCCGGCGCGCTCGCGTCCGCTTGACAAGCTGCGGGACATCCTGCGCGGTGGCTCCGATCAGGCCAAGGCAGCCGGCGTGAGTATCGCGGGCGGGCATTCGATCGACGATCCCGAGCCGAAATACGGTCTGTGCGTGATGGGTATCGCTAACCCGAACAGCGTGCTCACCAATGCCGCGGCGAAGCCCGGCGATAGGCTCATCTTCACCAAGCCGATCGGCACGGGCATCATCACGACAGCCATCAAGCACGGCACAGCGCCGGCGTACGTGATCGCGGAGGCGATTCGTGTGATGACCACGCTCAACGGGCCCGCGTCGGAAGCGGCGCTCGAGGTCGGCGTCAACGCCTGCACGGATGTCACCGGCTTCGGCCTGCTGGGACATCTGCATGAGATGACGTGCGCGAGCGGCGTCGGGGCGAAAATCCGACTCTGCGATGTGCCGGTCATCGAAGGCGTGCGAGAGCTTCTTGCGCTTGACGAGGCGCCCGGCGGGACCTACGCCAATCGCGATCATCTCAACGCGGAAGGGGCCGTGATATGGTCGCCGGAGCTTTCCGAGGAGGACCAGCTACTGCTCTGCGACGCCCAAACGGCAGGCGGGCTGCTCCTGAGCGTCCCTGCCGAGCGAGCCGAATCGCTTAAGTCCGCGCTTCTTGTAAAGGGCGCGCTGTGCGCCGCCGAGATCGGAGAGATCGTGGAGGACACGCAGTGCCGGATAGCCGCAGAGCCTTGACTATCATTACATCGCGGCCTGAGAGCCGCTCCGCAGTATCACTGCTTCTTGAGCCGGTATCGGCCTGCCCACGGACATAGGAGCCATGCCGCGGCGGGCATTCGTCAAGGCTCCGCTGCTCATCGCGTACGTCAATGCTTCAGTTGAGGCCGAAGCCTGGCGGATACTCGCTCGCTACGACACCGCCGGGTTCAGCTTCACCGACTGCATCAGCTTCGCGGTCATGCAGTCGCTCGGCATCAAGAAGGTTTTTCACATTCGACGAGCACTACGACATGTCGGGATTTAAGAGGGTGTCACGGCAAGTTGGCGCGGTATTTGACATCCCGGCCCAACTTGCGGGGTATACTCCTCTCAACACACGAAAAGGAATCCAGCCGATGAAAGTGAGCATTACAGACGATTGCATTTCCTGCGGGCTGTGCGTTGACACGTGCCCCGAGGTGTTCGATATGCCCGAGGGCGAGAAAGCGCGGCCTCTGGTCGATACCGTCCCCGAAGAGCTGGAAGACAAGGCCAGGGAAGCCGCCGAGGCATGCCCGGTTGAGGCGATCATTTTGGAATAGCCGAGTCCTTCAGCTTACTCACGTTCGCCGCGAACATCTCATCGTACCTCTTCTGGAGGCGGTTTTTCAGGGCCCGATCGGCCGCGACGATCACGAACCGGCTCACGTCCACCGTGCCGAGATCGAGCGTGAGAGCGCGGCCCTTGGTTTCCGACTTGACGTCGGTGACTCCGTCGCATGTCACCTCGAAGACGGAGCTCGGCTTGAGCCACGACGGCAGTTCGACGGACACACGTGCGTTCTCAATCGGCTTGACCATGGTTCCAAGGCGGTCGGAGGCGATGTTTTCGTTGACGACGGTCAGGGCGACGGTATCGCCACCGCACAAAAGCGAGCGCGCCCACAGGAACCGGCTTGCCTTGATCGGTAGATCGGCGGGGCAGCTTGTAGTGATCAGCGGGCCGGCCGTGCGTACCTCGGCGCCGAGCAAGCCGATCTCCTTCCACAAAGCGCAGGCCTCGGGGGTGCGCTCGTCGAGCCCGTGGCAGTTGCTGTCCTTGGCGAACCACCAGTAGGATATCCCCTTTACGCCCGATCCGATCGCATAGTAGACCTCCATGCGCTTCTCGACGGGTGTAGGATAGCGGCCCGCAAAGCCCTTGTTGTCCGTGTAGCGCGTGGAGCACAGAATGGCGTGCAGCGGGTTGGGCTGGGCGGCGGACTGCGAGATCGCGCACACCGCCCGGACATAGGTCGGCCTCACATGTACCCCGAAGTAGTAGGGATTGCGCACGGAGAAGTCCTGCTGTTCGGGATAATAGGGGTCCATAGCCGCGACGTCGGGGATCTGGTGATACATATACCAGTTCTCCGGCTTATAGGTGTTGTCCACGTTCAAAAGCACCGGGCTGCCGGGGCCGCTCTTGTGGAGCTGCCTGGTCCAGTCCACCAGGAACTGCCCCAGCACTCCCAGGCGGTCCATAGGCTCCAGCTCGCGGCAAGCGGCGTCGCTCGCGTCGGGTTCGTCCATCGCGAACAGGAACAGCGCGCGGTGCTTGCCGTCCGGCCAGTGCAGCATCCTGCCGACGCCCATCTTCTCGCAGTAGTCCCATCCGGCGTCGCTGTGGAAGTAGTCCCTGCATGTGCCGACCACGTAGGGCATCACCGCATTGACATTGTGCGCGACGTATTCCTCGATAAAGCTCTTGGTAGCGGACTCGGGATCGTCGCCGCCGGCGGGCGAGCTCCACATTCCGTAGACCATCTCGTGCCCCCACGCCCTGATTCCGGCCTGCGCCGCGGAACCGTCCGCATATTCGACGCGGAAGTCGTGATAGGACATCAACTCCAGGGGGCTGTTCAACCGTATCACCACGGGCGATACATCGATTGACCTGTCCGACCGAATGGCAGCGGAGGCAGTCACGTCGCGGCCGTCGATATAGACGCGCGTCGGGCTTGATCCCGGCTTCGGCCGGCGCGGATAAAGGTAGACGGTTTTCAGGTCCGGAGAGAACGCTATTGTACCGAATTGCGGCTGGGGTTTGGTCGTGTCGACCTTTGCGCTCAGCTTTCCGCCGTCACAAACGATGCCGATATCGAGGCGGACCGGCTTCGGATTCCTGCGCATTCTGACCACGATCTTGCCGCACTGCCCGGGTTCGACCGTCAGCGGATCGGGCTTCCACCACACCGGCCAGCCGGCGTCTTTGAGTACATCTATCTGCTGCTTCGGCAGCTTGGAGAGAAGGATGCTGGAGTAGTATTTGTCCTCGGCCCTTGCGGTCTGACCCAGCTTGCCGAGTCCCTGGGAAAGCGGGATGCCCAGGATGGTCAGGTCGGTGACCGTGAGCGGCTTGCCGGTTGTGTTGGCGTAGTAGACGAACAAGTAGCCGCCGAGCGGCATATCGGGCCTGGCATGTATGAGCTTGTTGCCCTCCGCGTCGGTAAACGACCACCCCTCCTGCCACAGGTTCATATACTCCGGAAAAGGCCTGTCCGGAAACCAATATGTCCCCGTAACTGCCTGGGCAAACGAAGCCGCGGCCGCCGCCACCAACAGCACCAGCCACGCAAAGGTCACGATCCTGCGCGCCATCGTATCATCCCCCCGCTTGGGAAAGTCGGCCCGATCGGGCCCATCTGCATGTCTCTTCTTTAGGAAAGTGATATATCCTGCCCGCAGGGCCGAAAGAATTGGAGCCTGCTGCGGCCTCGTGATTCCGACCTGAATTCGGCGTCCGCCGGGTGGCGCGATGGTCCCCAATCAAGAGCGGGATGGCCTGGGTTCGGGCGGTTGCGCAGCGGCGTTGTGTCTGCTATCCTGTAGCCGTGGAGTTTAAACCGGATTTCGACGAGGCGCGGCAGCGCTGGGCGGCATATTGGAAAGGCGAGTCGGACCGTCCGCTGGTCGCGTCGGTAGTCGCCAAACCGGGCGTAACGCCGGTCGATCCGCCACCGTATACGTCGGGTTTTTGCGGCGATTTCGAGCCGGTAATCGATCGCATACTGGATTGGGCGCGCACGCACGAGTTCCTTGGCGAGGCGATACCCTTCTACTACCTTGAGTTCGGGCCGGATCATTTCTCGTCGTTTCTCGGCGCGGAGATGCGGCTGCACCCGGAAAGTGGGAACACTTCGTGGGTAGTGCCGTTCGTGGACGACTGGGACGAGGCGGTCATCGAGTTCCGGCCGGACTGCTACTGGTGGCGCAGGACTGTCGATTTCATCCGGGCGATTCGCGCAAGATGCGACGGCAAGCTGTTGATCGCGTCGCCGACACTGGTCGCCGGACTCGACTGCCTGGCGGCGATTCGCGGGCAGGAGAAGCTCGCAGTCGACCTCATCGAGCGGCCCGAGGCCGTTCAGCGCGCTTTGGCGAAAGTCCGAAAGGCATACGAGAAGATCGTTCGCGCGCTCGAAATCGAGCTTGACTACGCGACGTGGGGCAGCATCAACCGCCACGGTTTCTACTGCCCCGGACGCACGAACGTGCCCCAATGCGACTTCTCGTGCCTGATCAGCAGCGATATGTTCGCGGAGTTCGAGCTGCCGTGTCTTGCGCACGAGACGGAAACGCTGGACGGCTCCTGCTATCATCTCGACGGTCCCGGCGCGCTGCACCACCTCGAAGCAATATGTTCACTGCCGAATCTGCACGCAATCCAGTGGCAGCCCGGCGCGGGCCGCGGCCAGCAGCAGGATTGGACCGATCTCTACCGCAGAATCGACCGCCTCGGTAAGGGACAGGTGCTCGGCGGCAACGCTGAGCGGATCGAGTATATGGCCCGCGAGCTGCGGTCCAGGCAACTTTACTTCAGGACCTCGCTGCCAAAGGACGATCTGGACCCACTGTTCCTGCGGCTGGAGCGGATCAGACGCGCGCGATGAGCGCCACGTGCTGATGCGTCAAACCTTGGCCGAATATGGCCTCGGCCGCCGCCAGGTCGCGCCGGGCCTGTTCAAGCCACCGCGCGGCCTCGCGCTTTGGGTCTTTCATAGATCACCTTTCCGTGCCGAACCGCCTCTGTGAGAAGCGGGTTCTCCTCGGCGAGCATCCGGTCAAATTCCTCGGGCGTGTAGACAAGCACATCGATTGAGAAGCGCGGCTGAATCGCCTCGATCACGTCCGCAAGCCGATCCAGGAACCGCCTGTCCGTCTTTTTGATGACTATGAGATCGATGTCACTATGCTCATCTGCATCTCCCCGTGCAGCCGAGCCGAATAGAATGGCCTTCTCCGCGTCATAGGCACGCAGTCCCGCCGTTATCCGCTCCAGCTTCTGCTCGATTGGTATCCTCATATCGTCCCGGTGTGCAGCTTCTCGCCGGCGTCCGCGGCTTCGTCCTCCGCCACTCTCCGCCCTGCGTGGCGCTCTTTTACCTGCCACATGAAGTTGACGATCTTGGCCTCGCGGGACGAGTCGATGAAGCCGTCGTAGTCGAGGTTCAGAAACGGTATATTTCCGTGGCGGCGGCGCAGGGACTGGCTCAGCGCGGTGACCGTGTTGCCGGGCATACAGTTGAACGGAATCACGCTCACGATGCCGGCCAAGCCGCGATTGGCAAAGTCCTCGCTCTTGCCCATCGAGCATATCGCCTCGCCACCGAAGTTGTAGTCAACATACTTTGAGCCCTCGCGGATCACCTCGCGCGAGCCAATGTCGTCATACCCGTCCAGGAACGGCAGCGTCGCCTCGAACAGCGCGTGTTCTTCTTTTTCGATCAGACGCGCGTTGAGCAGTCGCGAGCCGAATTCGGCCAGTTCCTCCCTGGTAGGCCCGATATCTCTTATGCGATCGGCCGACAGCAGCTTGCCGATGAAATTGGCATAGCTGAAGAACTCGGTCATCGGCGCGAGCCACGTTTCCGCGCCCTCCGCTTCGAGCTTGCGCAGTATGTCTTGGTTCGCGCCGTCGTGGAGGCGCACATAGAACTCACCGACCACACCCACGAGCGGCCGATCCTCCCGCCTCATCGGAATCCGGGCGAAATCGTCCTGCGCGCGGCGCAGAAGCTCCTTGATCTCTTCAAGATGCCTTGTGTTGAGCAGCGCGGCCAGCTTGTGAGACTCGACCTTGCGCTTGTGTTCGGGAATAAGCTCGATCAGCTTGCGCAGATAGCTCTCGAAGACGGCCTCGCTGGCACCCTTCTCGGTTTCGTAGGGTCTCGTGCGCAGCATCATCTTGAACAGCAGGTCATGGCAAACCAGCGCGTCCCACGTCACGAAGGCAAACATCAACCCAAGGCCGCCGTGTTCGCTCTTGGCGCCGAGGGTGACGATGTCCACGTCGCGATATCCGAGCTTATCGAGTATGCGGCGCTGGAGCATGCTATACATTCCGAAGCGGCACGGCCCTTCGGAATTGCCCTGGAAGAACGCTTCCTTGGCCGGATCGAAGTCCGGCTGATGCACGCGATAGAGCATGTCCTCGGTGGTCATCAGCGCGGGCAGACAAACGTCCTCGCTTATTGCCTGTCTTGCGAGGTTGAGACCGACATCGGGCGACCTCGGGAGCGCCTCCGCGTCGATGCCATACGCACGCAGGCACGCCGCCAGCACTCGCGCGGCTTCGTTCGCGTAAGGAATCCACAGGCGCCGGCCGCCAAGATCGGTTATGGGCTTGTCATCCGTGCGGATCACCTCGACGGGAGCCGCGGAGTTCTGAGTCCCCCGCCAACTCCGATGAACGGCGGTGTCGGCGAACGCCTCGAGTCTGGTGATAACGCCGGCGTCGGCGGTGTGTTCGTCGATCTGCATCACGTAGCACGGTTCGCCGATCTCGTCTTTGAAAAACGGATTGCCGAACGAGTCCGGCCCGCACGCGAAATACGTGACCACCACCGCCCGCAGTCGCGAATCCTGCCGAATGAGACGGGCTGCCATCAGTTTCTTTTGAATCTGACGGGAATACGCGTTGGGCCAGGAGTCGGATATGTCGACGGACTCCAGCGGCAGAAAGTCCTGCGGGATCGCCAGTATCCCCAAGTCCTGTATCTTCTTGCCGATGTCCATGTTGAGCGCGGGATCCCACAGCGTATACGGCCTGCCGATCACGATAAACGCCACCTGATCGGGCGGAAGCGTGTTCAACACCTCCGCCCCGCGCCGTTCGACCTTGCGCCGGAAGTCCTCGAGAACCTTCAGTCCCACCTCCAGCGCGGCCAGCGATTGCTTGCGGGAACGCCCAAGCTGCCTTCCGACCTCCGCGAACACCCGCTCGAGATGCTTCCTACCGCGCTTGAGGTGCAGAGCAGGCGCAATGTGCCGAATCCCGCGTTCGGTCACGCCCACACACGACGCAATCACGTCGGGCGCGGCCTGCAAATACGGGCAAGTCTGCGCCTGGCGCAGGTTGCGGTTGGGCTGCTCGGTGGAGATGATCCTGGGCGCGAAAATCACGTCCACGCGCTTTTCGATAAGGTTCATGTAGTGGCCGTGGGCGACCTTGAACGGGAAGCACGGCTCGCCGATTGCGACGTCGAGACCCATCTCGATGATGTGCTTGTTGGTCGGATCGCTCGGCACGACCTCGAATCCCAGCTCGCTCAGGAACGCATTATACAAGGGATAAAGTTCGGAGAACATCAGGCCGCGAGGCACGCCGATTCGCAGGCGAGGTAGATGGTCGGCCGACGGCGGCCGGTGGCTGGGCTGGTATGCCTCCATCATCATCCGTTCGCGCTCGGCAAAGAGGTCGGGCAAATGGGCGCCGAGGTTCTTTTTGTGGACGGCGCTGAACTTCTCGCAGCGATCGTTGTAGAAGTATTTAGGTCCGCCTTCCATCTGGAATGTGTTGACGTCGCAGCGGTTCGGGCAGCCCTTGCATTCGAACGAACCGATTTCGTATTTCGCCTCGGCTATCGCGTCGAAGCCTTTGAACGTGCGAACCCCCCCATTTCCCCCCTTGGCAATGGCGGAGGAGGGAGGGGTGGGATTCGCCAAGTAGGCCAACCGAGCCGCACCCACCGCGCCCGTGATATGGGGATACGGCGGAACTACGATCTCGCGACCGAGCACGGTCTCGTACGCCGCGACCATGCCCTTGTTGAACGCGACCGCACCCTGGAACGCGATCTTCTTGCCGATCTCTCGGTTGCCGACGTTCTTGTTTAGGTAGTTTTTCACGCTCGCCAGGCAAATGCCGGCAGCAAGGTCCTCCACCGGCACGTTGTTCTGCTGGTAGTAGACCATCGCGGACTCGGAAAAGACCGTGCAGGTCCAGTCGAGGTCCGGCGGACGGGTGTTGCGCAGTGCAACGTCGCCGAATTCCTCCAACGGAATTCCCAGCCGCGCCGCCTGCTTCTCCAAAAACGCGCCCGTGCCCGCCGCACACGCCTTGTTCATCTCGAAGTCGATGATCACATCGCCGTCGAGGCGGATATACTTGCTGTCCTGGCCCCCGATCTCGAATATGGTGTCGATGTCATTGCAGAATGCGCGCGCGCCGCTTGCCTGCGCGGAAATCTCGTTGCGCACGAGTTCCGCGCCGATATAGTCGGCGGTCAGATAGCGCCCGCTGCCGGTGGTCGCGGCGGTAATCTTGCCTATCCGAAGGCCCTGCTCGTCAATCTGTTTCTTGATCTGGGCAAGTGTGTCTCGGACGGCCGAAAGCGGGTCGCCGTTTGTGCGGCGATAGTAGCTTGCGAGCACGACGAACTCGCCGTCGATCTCGGTCACCAGCGCCGCCTTCGTGCTCACTGAGCCGATGTCAACGCCGAGTGCGGCGCGGTCGATGCTAAGTCCAGAGTCAAGAGTCGAAAGTCGAAAGCGGGGACGCACGTCGCCCCCCGTATCCCCTGTTCGCTGTGCCCTGGTCCCTATTGGTTCGCAGCCGGGGTATTCGAGCGGTTTGCGAAGATGTTCCTCGAGCAGGTCGATTGCGTCGCGCAGATCGACCTCGGATTCGGCTCGAAGCGCCGCGCCGATTGCTCCAAGCGTTCGATTATGCTCCGGCACGAAGATCCTGCCGTCGAGGCCGAGCTCCTCGGCAAGGTACTTGCGCACTGCTGCGTTTTCCGATACGCCCCCGATGAAGGCAATCCTGTCCCTGAACTCCTTGCCGCGCGCGATGACCGAGCGGTAGTTGCGGCTGATGGCCTGATGGACGCCGGCGGCAATGCGGTCGCGAGGGGTGCCCTTCTGATAGAGGTGGGTGATGTCGGACTCGGTAAAGACCGCGCACCTTCCCGACAGGCTGGCGGGATTGTCGCACTCCAGCGCGACCCTCGCGAACTCATGGATGTCCGTGTAGTTCAGCCGGGCCGCCATATGATCCAAGAACGATCCGCTGCCGGACGCGCACTTGTTGCCGAGGTTGGCGTCCTCGACGAGCAGCCGCCCGCTGACGGGATCGCGCTCGAAGAGCAGATACTTCTGCGCCTCGCGCCCCATTTCGATGACGGTGCGCACTTCCGGGTACAACGCATCGAGGGCGGCTGCAAGAGCGTTGGGCTCGTGGACGGCGTCGATGCCGACGATCTCGCGCAGAGTCGATGCGCCCGCGCCGGTCGCGCCGCAGACAGCACGTCGAAGGCCGCGGGTGCGGACGATGTCGGCTAGCATCTCCTTGACTCGCAGCATCGGCCGGCCCTTGATGGGGACTATGCCCTGGGGTTCAACCGATCCGTCGTCAAGAACCACAACAGCTTTGACGGTATCCGAACCTACGTCAAAACCAATTCTTTCGGGCACTGGAGACTATCCTCCCTAACTGCAACTTCCGAGCTGATCAGGTAAGGACGGGGCCTATGGGCTTTTACCCAAGCTTGAACGCTTTTCAGACAGTATATTGTGATTGCACGCTACAGTCAAGCCTGTAGCCCCGAGGGAACTGTTCAGTCTTCCGCAAACGTCCGCCGCGTCGGGCCTGAGTTACGAAGCGTATCGAGGCGCGCTCAAGGCTCCACCGCGCTTCGGCAGGACCCGTGTTGGCGGTCTACTCAGCGCCACCGCACTTTTGTCCCGCAAGAATGAACATGCGCCGCCTGATTCGGCAGGACGCCATCTGCGTCCCTGACATGGTATCATTGATTCCGTTCAAACGCGTGGAGGTCTGCGTATGGGTAAGCCGACAGGCAAACGAGACATAATTCTCATCTGCGCCTTGCTTGCGCTTGTCACGGCGGTCGTATACCGGCAGGTGGCTTCGTTTCAGCTCATCAATTTCGACGACTACCTATACGTCCGCGACAATCCGCTGGTCCAGGCAGGTCTGATGTCGCCGCCTGCAGTTCGCCTTGCGTTCTCGCCATACGAGGCGAACTGGATCCCCCTCGTGTGGATATCCTATATGGTCGAGCACGATATCGGCGCTTACATCCTTGACTCCGAATCTGCCGGCATTTATCACGTCACAAATGCCCTCCTGCACATAGCCAACACGGTGCTGCTGTTCGTATTACTTGCCGCAATGACCGGCCGGCGCCGGCCCAGCGCGTTCGTCGCCGCTCTGTTCGCACTGCATCCCCTGCACGTCGAGTCGGTGGCGTGGGTGGCCGAACGCAAGGATGTTCTCAGCACCTTGTTCTGGCTGTTGACTATGATGGCCTACGTTCGCTACACCAGGCTGCAGACTTCTCGCAACTACGGCATCGTGGTTGTCATGTTCGCGCTTGGCCTAATGGCGAAGCCCATGCTCGTAACCCTTCCGATCGTTCTTGCGCTGCTCGACTACTGGCCGCTGGGTCGAATCCGCACCGCCGGCGGGTCTGCCGATTGGCATGGGCTTCGACGCATGCTCATCGAGAAGATACCCCTGTTCGGGCTTGCGCTGGCGGGCTGTGTCGTCACGGTCTGGGCGCAGGGCCGCGGCGGGGCGATCGGGTCTCTGGACGCATACCCGTTCGGGGTTCGCCTGGCGAACGCGCTGGTGGCTTACATGGCCTACATCGGCAAAATGTTGCGCCCGATCGACCTATGTTTCCTTTACCCGCATCCCGGCCGCACCCTTCCGGCGTGGCAGGTGATCGGGTCGGGAGCCTTGCTGGCGGCTCTAACGGCGCTTGCGTTCAGGGCCGCGCCGAGGCGGCCGTATGTGCTCGTTGGATGGCTGTGGTATGTCATAACACTGATCCCGGTAATAGGGCTGGTGCAGGTCGGAAAGCAGGCTATGGCGGACCGCTACACCTACGTGCCGTTGATCGGTCTGTTTATCGTAGTCGCATGGGGTGTTCCGGACATCCTCGCCGGGGCAATTGCTGATCGAGAGAGACCGAGGCCCGCTGTTGCGGCAGCCTTGTCGGCTTGCGCGGTTGCGCTGCTTGGCGTCTTGGCAATACTAAGCTACCGGCAGGTGGGCTGCTGGCGCGACAGCATTACGCTGTGCAGACACGCGATTCGGGTTTGC
>Ga0272448_1006857_pt1 | contig 12178 bp, 13 predicted proteins | sample YNPCB0191_FD_202220 | JGI IMG/M metagenome (GOLD analysis project Ga0272448, IMG submission 202220) | Hot spring sediment microbial communities from Yellowstone National Park, WY, United States - YNP-CB-019-1 | ecosystem: Environmental > Aquatic > Thermal springs > Hot (42-90C) > Sediment... | reverse complement strand
TCAAAACTACCAAAAGAGATAGCAAGTTGTTCTAGCGAATTGTTAATCTGTGTAAGATTATATGAAAGTTGCCTTGCTGTTTCTATGTCCATGAATATTATTTTGTCTTGATACCCTGGCAAATCTTTTAGAAGGTTTACAAGAAAATTTGTATAATTCTTTCTAATCTCTTTTTCATCAGGGCGCGTGTCACTTGGTAGTTCTGCCCCGATCGAAATCCTTATGCTTGTCAACATTCCATTTAAAGCATTGTCGAGACGTTCTACCAATTTCTTCTGTACTGTTTGCCATCTCTTTTTCTTTTCTCTCTCGGCAGATTTAATAACCTTTTTTCCAGAAATTATACCTCCTATAATACTTGTTATGAGGCTCATACATACATCTACTAAAAGATTATTATTCATTCTTACCTCCTTTTGTTTATCAACATCATCCTTCTATCAAATTATATGCTTTCTTCTTTAGTAAGTTTCACGGAAGGTCTCTTGGAAATTTTGGTTTTTTTCCACCTAAACCTATTTGCATAATTGCATAATTGGTATATGTATGAGTATTAATTAAATCACCGTTATTATCATATAGGTAAACAGTATCTTTGCTATTATTCTGGATGGCCGACGAATATGATTTCATATCAGATGATAATTTTTGTTTCTTTCTGCCTTTAGTCTTATTGAATTCGAAAGACATAAAGTTTTGGTATTTTTATGAAGTTGAGATATGACAGAATGAATAAGAGGTTGTTGGATGAATATGAGTATAAAAATACGCAAGTATTCATGCTAAACATACCCTAATATGACGACAAAAATACCCTAATAGGGGGACAAAAATACCCTAATACCACCCCTAAAATACCCTCATATCCACCCTAAAATACGAAAATATGGGTGAAATAAAAATACGCAAGTATTTATGCTAAACATACCCTAATACCACGAGAAAAATACCCTAATACCCAGACCAAAATACGAAAATACCCATACCAAATACGCATTTATAACGACAGAAATACGCAAGTATTCATGCTGAAAATATCCTGATATCTATAGAAAAATGCGCACTTATGAGTATAAAAATACCCCCGATATCAACACTAAAAACCCTGATATCAACACCAAAATACGCAAGTATTTATGCTGAAAATACCTGAATATGAGGACCAAAATACCTTATCACCACGACTAAAATATGATTTTAGTCTCTAACAGATATTTTTGCCTTTTAGTCTTATTGAATTTTAAAAAGACATTTTATAAAGTTCTGATATTTTATGAAGTTGAGATATGACAGAGTGGATAAGAGGTTGTTGGCTATTTCTCTTCTCATTGCTATCTGTTTTGCATAAAAGTGTTCAAATTTCAACGGAAAATAAGTGAAAAGTATAATTCATCAATCAATCCAATTTTTGCGATTTTAGGGGTATTTTTGTGCAAAATTTTGGGTGTATTTTGCAAGGTTGCATATATGCTACTAACAAATCTTTAAGTGATATTTACATTTTTTTATAAAACTACAAAAAGAAAAAATTTGAAAAGTAATGTAAAAAATAATTAGACTTGTCGTAAAAAATTTAAACACTTGAATAAAATTTGACTGATATAAGGACTTTTTCAGAAAAAACCCAAAATGAGATATTGACAAGAAAAAAAAATTAGTTATTATTGTATTGTACAAAATACAGTATTTTGAACAAAGAGGATTTTGATGAAAAAAGAACTTTTAAGTAAAAATGGGTTGGCTATTTCAAGGATAGCAAGGGAATTTATTTTATTAAAAGTTGGCGATAGGATAGATACAATCAGAGAGTATGCTGCAAGGTTTGGTTTTGGCACGGGTACCATTCAAACTGCTCTGAAGGTTCTAGTGGAAGATAAGGCCGTGGAACTGGAATCCCGAGGTCATCTTGGAACATATATTGCTTATATCGACTATCATGAATTATGGGATATAGCAGGATTAGGAAGCATAACCGGTGTTATGCCACTTCCTTATTCCAAACGGTACGAGGGTCTGGCTACAGGTTTTTATAAGGCATTTGAGGGAGCAGGTATACCCTTTAATATGGCCTATATGAGAGGAGCTTCTAGGAGGCTTGAGGGTTTAGAAAAGGGAAAATATGACTTTGCTATCATGTCTAAACTTGCCGCTGAAAAGATTATAGAATCAGGAGGAGCGTTAGAAATAGTCTTTGATTTAGGCAAGTATTCGTACGTAGGAGGGCACAAAGTATTAATTTCAAAACCCAAATACCAGGAAATAAAAAGTGGTATGAAAGTGGCGCTGGATAAAAATTCACTTGACCAATATCTTCTTACCTACTACGAGTGTGAAGGTAAGCAAGTCACATTTGAGGAAATTCCATATAACCAGATTTTAAAAAAGCTCTTAGATAAAAGTATTGATGCCGCTATATGGAACATAGATGAAATCGAAGAAAGAAACCTTAATATCCCTTATTATGATATGAAAAACCAAAAGATATCTGAAATTAATGAAGACGATACCAGAGCGGTTGTTGTGGTGAAAAAATATAACGGGGATTTTGGCAATATTTTAAAAAAATTCATCGATCCAAAAGACATACTTAATATACAACAAAAAGTAATTAAAGGAGAGATATTACCGAGTTATTAAAGCTTTTGCAGCATTAAATAGATGGAGATTGATATGGACATAAAAGACAGAATTAATCTCTTGCAAAGAAACGGTGTAATCAGTGAAGAAACTTCGAGTTTGGCCCAGAAGGCTATAGAATGGCTTTCGGCAAGAGGTATAGATCTGGAGAAAGAACAAACACATATGTTTTTAACGCATTTTGTTATGGCTCTTGAAAGGAAGAATAGAGGAGAAGAGGTTGATGACGCAGTCCCATCTTATATGATAGAGGAGGCTAAAGCAAGCAAAGGATACTACCTTGCGAAAGACTTTTTAAAATTTATCGAAGAAGAAAATGGTGTAATTCTTCCTGAAAATGAAAAAGTATATATTCTTTTTCATTTATGTGTTCTAAATAAAAAGGAGGAGAAAGATGATTAGAATCGTCGTAGGCGGAGCTGTTAGTAAGAAAGAGATAGCGGATAAGGTTAAGGAGCTAGGTGGCGATAAAGTTAGCGTTGAAATTAAGTCTGATATAGATGCTGCCATCGCAGTAAAATCTGGTAAAGCTGATTATTACTTAGGTGCCTGTGTAACAGGTGGAGGGGGAGCGTTAGCTATGGCTATAGCAATCTTGACGTATCAAAAGTGTGCTGTAATCTCTGCAAGCGGTAGACCACCACAGAAAGAAGAAGTTGAAAAGGCAGTTAAGGAAGGTAAATTAGCTTTTGGTTTTGCTAACGATCACATAGATAGAGCAGTATCATATATTTTAGAAGCAATATTTAAAAACAAGGAAACAAACATTACTTAGGAGATTAAAATGGAAACTTATCCAATTAAACAAATTGATTTAAATAAAGCAAAAGAGATGCAGTTCAAGTTGGTTGACATTATCCAAACAGTATTTAAAGGAAGAGAGCTTTTAGAAGCAGGCGATTACGGAGTTTCTATAGAACTTGGGAGACCACTTAGAACAGCAAAAGTAGAAGAGGTTATCGCAAAATTTTTCGAGGCTGAGGATGCGGTCTTGGTCAGAGGTGCGGGGACTGGCGCAATAAGAATGGCTCTTATTTCTGTACTACAGCCTGGCTCTACTTTGCTAATTCATGAAGCCCCAATATATCCTACTACTGAGACATTGATTAACGAAATGGGGCTTAAAGTATTGAGAATAGACATGAATGACTTAAGAAAATTTGAAGAAATTAAAAATGTACATATTGATGCAGCCCTAGTTCAACACTCAAGACAAAGAATGAGTGATTCGTATGAAGTTAGAGATGTTATTAGAGAAATTAGAAAAATTAAGGATATTCCTATCGTAGTGGACGATAATTATGTTGTGATGAAAGCACCGAAAATAGGGGTACAACTTGGAGCAGATATTTCAGCCTTTTCTATGTTTAAACTCTTAGGCCCCGAGGGGATAGGTTGTGTGGTAGGAAGAAAATCCTTTATTGATAAAATAAGAAAAGCAAATTACTCTGGAGGGAGCCAAGTGCAAGGACCTGAGGCAATGGATGCATTAAGGTCACTTGTATACGCCCCCGTTTCTTTCGCAATTCAAGCAGAACAATGTGATATTATAGCAAGGAGATTAAATAATAATGAGGTTGATGGTATTAAAAAAGCGTATATAGCAAACTCACAATCAAGAGTAGTAATTGTCGAATTTAAAGACCCTATTGCGAAGTTAGTTTTAAAATACGCAGAAGAATTAGGTGCTGTTCCATACCCAGTAGGCTCGGATTCGAGGTATGAGATAGGTGCTATGTTCTACAGAGTATCTAGTAGTTTTATAAGAGATAACCCTGAAATCGATAAATATGCGATTCGAATTAACCCTATGAGGGCAGGAGCAGAAACAGTAATACGTATTTTAAAGGAAGCAGTAAGTCAAGTTTACAGAGGAAGATGATCAAATGTTTTTAGAAATTACCATTAGAAGAAACCCGGAACTTGTAAGAGAAGCTTTTAAATTACACAGGCAAGGGCTTATCGAATCAAATACATATGTTATTGATTTAGATGCAGTAAGAGAAAATGCTAGATTGATTAAAGATAGCGCAGAAAAGCACGGTATAAAGCTGTATTTTATTACAAAACAGTTTGGGAGAAACCCAATTCTGGCAAAAACAATTAGCGAAGTGGGAATTGAAAAAGCTGTGGCAGTAGATATAGATGAAGCCAGAGTACTTTACAGGAATGGTATAAAGATAGGACATCTAGGGCACCTTGTTCAAATCCCAACGTCAGCGATAAAAGAAGCTTTAGCTATGAAACCGGAAGTCATCACATGCTTCGATGTTGATAAAATAAAGCAAATCAATGAAGTAGCAAAAGAGATGGGAGTGGTACAGAATATCTTGTTGAGGGTGGTAGGTGATCAGGACTACTTTTACCCTGGACAGGAAGGGGGAATAAAACTCGAAGACTTAGAAAATACGGCTAAGAAAATAAAAACATTAACCCATGTAAAAATAGTAGGAGTAACATCTTTTCCGTGCTTCCTCTATAACGAAAATTCACACAGAATAGAGCCTACGGAGAATACTCTAACGGTTAAAAAAGCGGCAAACTTACTTAGAGAAATAGGCTTTGAGATAACACAAATTAATGGTCCCAGCTCTACATGTGTATCTTCCATTCCGTTGTTAGAGAAAATGGGCTTTACTCATGGTGAGCCAGGTCATGCCTTTACTGGAACTACTCCCCTTCACGCACATAGCTTTGAGCCTGAAAAACCAGCAATAGTATATGTGTCTGAAGTATCACATATATTCGAGGACAGAGCTTACGTTTTGGGCGGCGGACTTTATCGTAGGGCAAGAGTACAGAAGGCGTATGTCCCCTCAAAGGAATTGCTTCTTGATGTGGACGATATACCTCCGGAATTCATTGACTACTATATACCCATTAAAAAGAATAAAAATAGAGTGAATGTTGGAGATACAGTAATCTTTGCTTTCAGGACACAAATCTTTGTTACCAGAGCAAAGTTAGCAGTAATAGGTGGGTTACAAAAAGGGGAGCCAAATCTTTTGGGCATTTTCAATCCCTTGGGGGATCAGATTGTAATATGAAAAGAGTTATACTTTTGGTCATAGACAGTCTTGGCGTTGGTGCAATGTCAGATGTAGATACAGTGCGACCACAGGATAAAGGGGCCAATACCTTAAAGCATGTGGCAGAAGCTAAAGAAGATTTTAATATTCCAAATCTTGAGGCTTTGGGTATAGGGTATCTGGTGGATTCAAGAAAAATAAAAAGACCACGATATCTTTTGGGAAGTTATGGCAAAAGCAACCTAGCTCATTTTGGAGCTGATACTTATCAAGGTCACCAGGAGATAATGGGGACCAAGCCTAGAATGCCAGTAGAAAAGCCTTTTGTGTATTATATAGATAGAGTTCGGAAGGCACTTGAAGAGGCTGGATATGATGTAAAAATACCATGCTTGGAGCACCCTTTTCTTTTAGTAAATGGTCTCGTGACAGTGGCAGATAACGTAGAGGCAGATCCAGGTCAGAATTACAATGTAACCGCACCTCTTGATTTTATTTCTTTTGATGAAGAATTGTCTATTGGCAGAATCGTGAGGGAAAATGTGGAAGTTGGCAGAGTCATAGTCCTTGGCGGAAGAAACATAACCGTGGAGGATATTTTAAAATCAGTTGAATTTAAAAATGGTAATATTACTGGTGTCAATTGCAAGAAAGCCGGGGTTTATGAAAAGGGCTACATGGTAAGACATATGGGACACGGTGTTAATCCGGAGGTTCAGGTTCCTACATTACTTCGCCAGCAGGGATTTTCCGTATCCCTTATAGGTAAGATGGCAGATGTAATAGAATGCAATGGTGCAGAATATCTCCCCATGGTTGATACAAAAAGAGTTATGGAACTAATATTAGAAAAAATGCATTCCCAAAATAACGGTCTTATTGCTGCTAATGTCCAGGAGACAGACTTGGCAGGTCATTCCATGGATCCTTCAAAATATGCCGAAAAATTAATGGAGGTAGACTTCTATCTTGCTAATGTTTTGAATGAAATGCAAGAGGAAGACATACTTATTATCACAGGAGATCACGGCAATGACCCTACCATAGGCCACGGTCATCATACAAGAGAGAAGACCGTATTACTAGTTTATGCTAGAGGAATTAAGAAAGTGTACTTAGGAGAAAGAAAAACTCTATCTGATATAGGGGCGACAATTGCTGATTATTTTCATGTAGAGCTTCCGGAAAATGGGGAGAGTTTTTTAAATGAAATCCTATGATGTTTTAAATCTATTACATTTTTCGGGTAAATGCCGGAAATTTATGGATGAGAAGGGGGTGAGGTTCGTACGTTAAAATTTTTTGTTTCGCATTTACCCGGAGGAGGTAGTAGATTTAAAACAATTGCTTTACGTAAGGAATAACGTAACAAAGAAAAAAGGAGGTAAATATGTTTAAATACATTTTGGTATTTTTAGCGAGCATGTGGGCTGCAATGCTGGCAAACAGAGGTATTAGCATCTTTAATGACGCGGTTAGGCCAATAATGCCTGAGTTCAAAGAGGGCAGAATGTCAAGGATACAGTTAGCAACAACTGTTTTTGGATTGAATATAGGTTTAGTAATAGGTTTTGGGATCCCATTTTCGATATTATCCCCAATAATTCTGATTCATTCAATATTCTTAGGTACAGATATTATAGGAACTTTCTTTCCTGGCAAACCTATTAGAGACTGGTATAAAGATAAAGAAAGTGTAATGGGGTTTATTGTTTCTGGTTTATTGGGCGGCGTCTATGGTCTTCTAATACTAATAGGCCTTGGAAGTTTTGTAGACCTTATGAAAAAATTGCCTGTTAACATTTTTGATCCATTAGGTAGTTTAGGGGATCCAGTGATCTATGCATTTGCAGCCTTTCCAGCAATAGCAGTGGCTATGGAATATGGATTCGTGAATGGAATAATCTCCCTGACGTTAATAACATTAACGAGAATAGTGGCTGATATGCTGCATTTTAGTTCCCCTGATGGATTGGCATTATTAGTGGGCCTGATAATACTTTTCATATTTGCCATAAAAGAAAAGTCCGAAAAAAGCGTTAATACACAAGGTATTTTTACTACCAGAACTCAAGACATTAAAAGAAACATAATTTACATTGCAATTATGGGGGCATTATACGGAATGGCAGTCAATATTAAATTGTTTGCCGAAGGACCTCAATCATTAATAGCAATGAGTAAAGGGCTTAAGTCGCAGGCTATTAGCATTACAATTGCAAGAGCTCTATCATTTATCCCACTAAAAGGGACAACCTCCCTAGCAAGTGGCACATTTGTTACAGATGGTTTTGGTTTTGTAGCTACAGTGGGTTTGCTATCCCCCAATGTAATTGTTGCCGGAGTTCTAGGTGCAATAGTGATGTCGCTCGAAGCATTAAGCCTGCCGCTCGTTGCAAACGTATTCGATAAGTTTCCTGGTATACGTAAAGCTTCAGATAATATTAGAGATGCAATGATTAAGGTACTAGAGGTTGCAATAATAGTTGGTTCTATGATTGCTTCAAATAAGATGATTGCAGGAACCGGGTTCTTAATAGTTGCCGGACTTTATATATTAAATGAATTCGCAAAGAGGCCTCTTTCTAGAATGGCTGTTGGTCCGGTCGGTGCAATAATTACCGGTGTAATAGCAAATTTAGTACACATGATTTGAGGAAATTATCAGGTGCAGGGTGGTACTTTTACAAGATTTTTCCCTGTACCACCCTGCAATCATCTATTAGTTACACAAGCTAAAAAAGCTATTTTTGAAAAGTTCAACAAAACATTAGAAGTAAAATTTTTGATAATTCAAATAAAAGAAGGAAGATATTTAAAAGAGAGATAATTTATGGAACGATATAAAATGATAAAAGAAATTTATGAGACATCTCTTTCGTTAAGAAAATTATTTGAATCTGAAAAAGATAATATAGATAAAATTGCCGATAATATAAGAAAGTATAATCCTACTTTTGCAATATTGGCCGGACGTGGTAGCTCTGATAATGCCTGTATATATGGACAGTACATTTTAGAATCTATCGCAAAATTGCCAGTCTCATTTGCCGCAGGGTCTATTTATGCATTATATAAAAGTCCTCCCAATATTTTGAGAGGTCTAGTAATAGGTATATCCCAGTCCGGCGAGACAGAAGATGTATGTGCTGTAATCGATTATTCTGAAAGAAAAAAGGTAATAAGTGTAGTAATTACTAATTCAAAGGAAAGCACGCTCTATAATTTAGCAAAAGAAAATAAAATTTATTTACATGCCGGGAAAGAAGAGAGTGTCTGTGCGACAAAAAGTTTCTCGGCTTCAATGATAGCTCTTCTTATGCTGGCTTTTTCTTTAAATAAAGAGAGATTAGATATTGAAAAGATAATAGATCCTGTGGAAGAGATTTTAACAAATAGAGATAGAATAATGCAAATTGCGCAACAATATATTTTCTCAAATAATATCGTTGTTTTAGGAACAGGGTTTAGCTATTCTGTTGCCCTTGAAACTGCATTAAAATTAAAAGAGGCATGCTATATAAATGCTATTGGAATGTCATCTGTCGATTTTGTGCATGGGCCAATTGCAATTCTAACTCCTACTACCCCCGTCATTATTTATGCTCCAGACGATCCAACTTTGGAAGTAAACTTATCAGTAATTAATGAAATTAGACAAATTGGTTCACATGTGTTAGTAATTTCAGATAATGAAGAGGTAACTAGGAAGGGAGATTTAGGATTCATAATACCAAAAAGCAAACCTTTCATTTACCCGTTTACGGAGACTATATTTGCTCATATGTTTGCATTTTATCTCTCAATTAGCAGAAAGATTAATCCTGACACTCCGCGCTATTTGCATAAAGTAACAAAATTAGCCAACAGCCACAATGGGAAAGATAAATGAGAATAGACTATGGATTGATAGGCTTCGGCAACATTGAGAAAACTTCTCTTCTTTCAATAAAAAATGTCCATTCTATAAATCTAAAGAATCCGATTCTAGAAGGATTATTTGCGAGGATTGGTTTTTGCTAAACGAATAAAGTTACGGGGGTGTTTTATGCAACGAAAAGAATTCGTTATTAAAAACAAAATTGGTTTACACGCACGGCCTGCTGCAGTGTTTGTACAGACTGCAAACAAGTTTAAGTCTAACATTACTGTTGAAAAAGATGGTAAGATAGTAAATGCAAAGAGTATATTAGGGGTACTTTCGTTGGGAGCAGAACAGGGAGCGGTTATTAAAATTACTGCAGAAGGAGAAGATGAACAAGAGGTTTTGAAAGCTTTTGAAGAACTTATTGAGAACAAGTTTGGAGAAGAACAATGAAAAAACTTAAAGGCATCGGGGTATCAAATGGCATCAATATAGGGAAAGCATTTCTCTACAGTTTTGAGCCAATTGAGGTTGGAACTGAAGAAAAGGATAGTATTTCAATTGAAGAAAAGAAAAAGGTTTTAGAACTTGCAATATTAGCTTCAAAAGAAGAGATACGATCTCTTTACGAGAATCTCAAAAGAGCAAAGGCATACAAAGAAGCTGATATCTTTGAAGCTCATATTCTTTTCTTGGATGACCCAACAATAATAGAAAAAATTGATAGCTACTTAAATAAAGGTTTTTCACTTGCCTCCGCAGTTAAAAGATCTTTTGAAGAAATAGCATCTCAAATGGAAACAATGAAAAACGAATATTTCAAGGAAAGGGCAAAAGACATTTTGGATGTTTCCGATAGGCTCTTAAGGCACATTCTCAATAAGCCAATCCCTGATTTATCTTTTCTTCCTTCTCCCTCAATCATCGTTGCTAAAGACATTACTCCATCAGATACAGCAAGTCTTGATAGAAAAAATGTTTTGGGATTTGTAACCGACCTAGGGGGGATAACATCTCATACAGCAATCCTTGCAGAGGCATTAGGTATTCCTGCAGTAGTGGGCTTGAAAAATATTACAGGACAAGTTAAGAATGGCGAAACCATTGCAATTGACGGAGAAACGGGGGAAGTTGTTATTGAACCCGACAAACAAACGATAGAAGCTTTTGAAGAAAAGAAAAAAATACTTAAAGAGGAAAGAAAAGTATTTGAAACTATTAAATTTATGCCAGCAGTAACTAGAAGTGGTAGAAAAATAGAAATTTCAGCAAACATTGGCTCACCAAAAGATGCTGACCTTGCTTTAGAAAACGGGGCAGATGGGGTTGGGCTTTATAGGACTGAATTCCTGTTTCTTAATAGGAATACCCCACCAACAGAAGAAGAACAATTTGAGGCATACAAAATTGTCCTTGAGAAATTTAAAGAAAAACCCGTAATTATAAGGACACTTGATATAGGAGGAGACAAACAAATTCCTTACCTTAATTTGGAGAAAGAGCTAAACCCGTTCCTTGGAGTAAGGGCTATAAGACTTTGCTTTCAAAGAGTTGACCTATTTAAAACACAGCTTAGGGCAATTCTTAGAGCAAGTATCTTTGGTCATCCTCTTATTATGTATCCAATGATTGCTGTAAAAGAAGAAATTTTGAGGGCAAACGAAATCCTAAACGAAGTGAAAGAAGAATTGACAAAAGAAGGTATCACGTTTAATAAAGATATACCTGTGGGTATTATGGTAGAAATTCCTTCCTCAGCTCTTAACGCAGAGGAACTTATAGATTATGTGGATTTCTTCAGCATAGGTACAAATGACCTTACACAATATACTTTTGCTGCGGATAGGACAAACAATGCTTTATCTTACCTTTATCAACCTTTAAATCCGGCGCTTTTGAAGCTTGTAAAGATGACAATTGACGCATCTCATAAAAAAGGAAAATGGACTGGTATGTGTGGGGAACTTGCAGGGGACCCTGAAGCAATTCCAAAACTAGTCGAACTAGGAATAGATGAACTCAGTATGTCACCATCAAGAATTCCGGAAGCGAAGAAGGTCGTAATGAAGTTGTAGAATATCATAACATGAAGTGCTTAGATTCATGTTTAAGAATGTTCATGAATACTTAAATATAAATCATCACTTTGAAAATTATGAGCCCATATCTGTGTTTAAGGTTAAAGTTACAAAAGGTCGAGTATTCAGATGAAGATGTAGACAACGTGTCCTTAGACCTTGATACAAAAGAAGTTTTATACATGTAGATGCTTGGTAGACCAGAAGATTTTAGGGATATTGATAGAGGGATTGAAGGGAAATACTGTATTACTTAAAATGCATGGAAAAATGAAGTTTAAGCAAAAAATGTACTTAAAAACTTGCTAACTTTTTAGAGTGATAAAAATCGCTCAATTGAAGTTGCATTAAGAAATGATACCGTATATATGGTACTATCAAAGTATGGTATGAAATAGGAATAAGGAGGCAACAATGAGAATTGCAGTGCTTGTAAAGCAGGTTCCGGCAACAGACAAGGTAAAGATGGATGAAAAAACGGGGACAATGGTTAGAAGCGCTATGGAATCTGAATTAAACCCATTAGATCTGTATGCAGTAGAAGAAGCTGTCAGACTTAAAGAAAGAAT
>Ga0272448_1006855_pt1 | contig 12181 bp, 11 predicted proteins | sample YNPCB0191_FD_202220 | JGI IMG/M metagenome (GOLD analysis project Ga0272448, IMG submission 202220) | Hot spring sediment microbial communities from Yellowstone National Park, WY, United States - YNP-CB-019-1 | ecosystem: Environmental > Aquatic > Thermal springs > Hot (42-90C) > Sediment... | reverse complement strand
ACACCGATAACTCACCTTTTTCCATCTCTCTGATTATCCATCGTATCTTCCTCTTATTGAGCTTCTTCATGACCCCCGGATCCGCTCCCGAATTTATCGAGAGAAAGTAATTTCGGGATTGTACAGTCCAGAGATGCCATCGGAAAGCATTTATAATCCAAGGTTGATTGACCAGCATGTCACTCAGTAAGGGTTACACTCCGATCTCAGGAATAACTATATCCGTGCTTCTGGTCTTTGTTCAGGCGGGGGGCTGCGTTCCTCTTTATGTGCATGACGATGGGTCTTTAAATGACTGGTTCAGTTCAGACTGGCCGAAGTTCAGGCATGACCTTGCAAATACCGGCTCAACAGATTCACCTGTTCCTTTATATCCATACCTCCTCTGGAAAAAGGATCTGGGCGGGGGGTTGACATCATCGCCTTCCGTGGTGAATAATATAGTCTATATTGGCTCGTGGGAGACATCCGGTGTCCCGGGGAAACTCCATGCGTTGGACCTGAATACAGGTGCCCCTGTATGGACATATATTGCAGGTCCGCTGGGTATTCCCTCATCACCTGCGGTGTATGGGGGTCTGGTCTTTTTCGGAACGAGAAATAATAACATCGTTGCGCTAGATGCTGCCACCGGAGCAGTAAGATGGAACATAACCACCGGCGGGGCAGTGTATGCATCCCCATCTGTTTCCGACGGGATTGTCGTTGTGCCATGCCTTGATGGTAAAGTCTATGCGAGAAACCAGACAACCGGTGCAAAGGTCTGGGAATCCATGTTGTTTGCCTCATCTGAGTCATCCCCGGCGATTGCGGACGGAAAGGTCTATCTCGGGGATGAGAACGGGTTTGTATACGCGTTATATCTGAGTAATGGAAGCGTTGCCTGGCAGTTTGACACCAGGGGCGGGTTCATTCCCACATCACCCGCATATTCTGACAATGTGGTGTATATTAGCAATTCAAAACAGATGAAGGTCTATGCCCTTGATGCAAAGACCGGAACAAAACTGTGGGAAAGGAATGTCTCGAGTTCCTCTTCATCCCCGGGGATTAAATCCAGTCCCGCGGTTCATAATGGCATAATATTTGTGGGCACGAGGGACGGACACATCTGGGCATTGAATGCCACATCCGGATCCGTAGTCTGGGATAAACCCGGGTTCGGGGTGATCAAATCATCCCCTGCAGTAAGTGATGGAAAAGTTATCTTTGGTTCGGAGGACGGGTTTCTCTATGTAATTAATGAGTCGGACGGGGAGATCGTCTGGAAGTATAACACATCTGCAGTTATGGAATCCTCGCCTACGGTTGTTGACGGGAAGATCCTTATCGGGGGGAATGACCATATTCTCTATGTGTTTGGTGTGGATACTGCTCCCCCTGCTGTAGTTGCGACCAATCCACCCGACGGGGCAAAAAATGTGCCTGTAACCGAGGAGGTATGGATCAAGTTTGGCGAGGAGATGAAAACCGATTCTGTGTCTGGTGCAATCACAGTCAATCCGTCATTCTCGTTCAATCTTACATGGAATCCGGAAAATACAACAGTCACGCTTAAGAGAAACACGACTTTAACTCCGAACACTAATTATACTGTGACCGTACTCGGAAATGTTACTGACCTTCAGGGGAACAAAATGGGTAGTCCGTTTACATTTACATTTTCAACGAAGGATGCTATACCCCCCTCTGTGGTTTCCACCCGGCCATCCGATAAGGAGGAGAATGTCTCGTTCGACACCACGATACGCATCCAGTTCAGCAAACAGATGCATTATAATGCTACAGAATCCGCCTTCAGCATTCTTCCTGGTGTAGCCGGATCTTTTACATGGGATATGAGTGGCAGAAATATGACCTTTACCCCGTCGAAACCCCTGGAAGGGGATACATGGTATCTCGTAACGATATCTGAGAACGCACAGGATATCGCAGGAAACAGAATGGGAAGATCATACCAATTCTCGTTTCACACGATAGATAATGTGGGACCAAGGGTAGTCTCCACAGATCCAAAGAATGGAGAGACCGGGGTAAAACCGGATGCCAGTATCCAGATCAGATTCAATGAACCTCCAGAGGAGAGATCGGCTAAGAGCGGGGTTAAGATCACCCCTGACATAACGATATCCAGCATCACGCTAAACGGCACGACCCTTCTGATCAAGCCCTCAGCTCTGCTCGGCGACACCAGATATACGGTTACAATTTCGAATGTCCGGGACATGAAGGGTAATCCTGGCGAGTCATACACATTCTGGTTCAAGACCGTGGATACAACATTACCCTATGTGAAGTCCAGTGATCCCCCATCCGGGGCAAAGGGTGTCCGTGTGGGGACAACCATTACGATTGTTTTCAGTGAGGAGATGGATCACCCTTCGGTAGAGAACTCGATCACATTCTCTCCGGCGGTTACATTCATGACAAGGTGGGACAACACCACCCCTGCGATAACGATCACCCCCGGTTCCATCCTTTCTGAGTGCAAAAAGTATTATGTGAATATATCTACAGGTGCCAAGGATATCTCGGGGAACAACCTGGCACAGGAGTTCTCGCTTTCCTTTACCACGGAAGGGGATTGCAAGGCACCACCCCCACCCCCGCAGGAAAACCCTTACATCGAATTTATCTTAAAGAACTGGATATGGTTCCTGTTAATCTTCATTATAATCCTTGTTATAGCGATTGCGATCCCGGGAAGGAGGACCCTGGCGATGTATTACGGTCTTGATGAAGAAGATGAGAAGAAATAGAAATCCGTGGCAACGCTATCGGAAGGCATTTATAACACCATGTAATTCCACGGTTGGATGGTGGGCACCTTGCGAAAGATGTTACCTGAGATCTATATTGTTATGGCACTGCTCATGATATCTTCATGTGCAGCATGGGGTGTTGCAGCGAGTGCAGATGAGATGAGTAAAAAGGTCAATGAGCCGGGTGAGAAGGGTATTGCTTTTCCGCAGGCAGGGGATGACTGGACGAAATATCGACACGACCTTTTCAATACCGGGTCGACGCAATCCCCGATAACTCTATATCCGTATCTTGCGTGGAAGAGAAACCTGGGGGGGCTTGTGACCTCTTCTCCTACGATTGTGAACAACACAATATATGTAGGTTCATGGGGGACAAGTGGTGTTACAGGAAAGGTGTGGGCGATTAACCTCACGACAGGCGAGGTGGAATGGGTTTATGAATCCGGTCAGCACGGTGTTCACTCCTCGCCAGCATTTGAGGGGGGAAGGGTTTACTTCGGGACAAGAGAAGGGAATGTAGTTGCCCTTGATGCAAAGACCGGCGAGGTAAAGTGGAACTTCACGACCGGTGGACCAATCTATTCTTCACCGGCGGTATATGCAGGAACGGTATATATTGCGTCGTATGATACGAAACTGTATGCAATCGATGCCGTTACGGGAACGCAGAAATGGAATGTTTCCCTGCTTACATCATCAGATTCATCCCCGGCAATATCAAACGGGATGGTAATTATTGGAGATAAGAGCGGGATCGTTCATGCCTATGATCTGAATACACATTCAAAGGTATGGGAATATGACACCCATCTGGGGGACATTGCCTCATCCCCGGCAATCATGGGGGATAAACTTTATATCAGCAGTTATCCCAACCAGACCGTATTTTCGATTGAAGTTGCCTCCGGAAACCTGAAGTGGGACAAGGTGCTCAACGGAAAGATTGAGGCAAGTGCTGGAGTCCATAATAACCGAGTATATGTAGCAACGACTGCAGGGACAGTCTATGCGCTGAACGCCACAACAGGTCAGGTAATCTGGAACTATACCGTTCCCTCCACTAACAATAAGATATTCTCATCTCCGACGATTGCAGGAGGAAAGGTCATATTCGGGTGTGAGGACGGGTTTCTCTATCTTCTCGATGAGGATACCGGGAAATTATTCTGGCGGTATGAAACAACTGCTGTAATGGACTCCTCTCCCACCGTGTATAAAGGGTATATCGTGATAGGCGGAAATGATCATATCCTCTATGCATTTGGTCCGGACACTGTTCCTCCCCGTGTTGTCGCCACAGACCCGAAGAACGGGTCCATCCAGGTTCCGGTGGGAACCAAGATTGCAGTCACATTCAGTGAGGAGATGAACACAACAGGTGGTGCATCTTATTTTGCTATAGAACCGCAGACGAGTTTCAATATTACCTGGGACGCATCAAACACCACGGTGACCATAAACGCATCACTCAAGCCCAATACTGTCTACAATGTGACTATCAAGAAGGGTATCCAGGATATACACGGCAACCCGATGGGTCGTGACTATATCCTCACCTTCACCACACAGGATATCGTAAACCCGTATGTGGCTTCCACCCAGCCGAAGGATAACGATGTTGAGGTTCCCCTGACGACCTTAATAAATATCACATTCAGCAAACCCATGGATCGACCCTCGGCAGAAAACGCATTTCAGATTGTCCCCGGGATAACAGGGGTATTCTCATGGGGAGAGAACGATACCGTCATGAGTTTTGCCCCGGCAAACCCGCTGAGCGGTGATGTGTGGTACACTGTCACTATTGGGGCAAACGCCCAGGATAAGGTGGGAAACACCATGCTGACTCCATATACCTTCCGGTTCCACAGTTATGATAATGTTGGACCGAGGGTGGTAGATGTCTTCCCGAAAAATAATGAAACGGGTGTTCCCCTTGATGTCCGGGTGGTTATAAGATTTCATGAGCCTGTAAATGAGACCTCTGCAAATGCTGGCGTAACCTTCACTCCGGACGCAGAATATACATCCACATTCTCCAATAATACCATGACCATCTCTTTTAAGGAATTACTGAGCGGTGATACATGGTATACCATGACGGTTTCCAAGGTCAAGGATCTCAAAGGGAATATCGGGCCGACATCCACATTCCGGTTCAAGACTATTGATAATCTGCCGCCGAAGGTTGTCGGATCCATCCCGGAGAACGGGTCAAAGGGTGTAAAGGTTGACGCTAATATCACGATCATGTTCAGCGAGACGATGGATACCGCATCAGTATCCTCGGCGATATCATTCTATCCGAATATGAGTTTCCTTCCCCGATGGGATGCGGAGCAGAAAACGGTGACCATCACCCCTGGTTCGATACTTGAACAGTGTAAGGTGTATTATCTGAATATATCACGAGATGCAAAGGATCTCTCCGGGAATCCGCTTGCAGAGAATTACTCCCTCTCGTTTACCACGGAGGGTACATGCACCGGACAGAACAATCCTCCGGACACGATTGGAGAATTATGGATGGCGTTTCAGACATGGTGGTGGGTGCTTCTCATCATCTTTATCGTGGTCATGGTTCTGGCTATTATGATACCGGGTAAAAAGACATTGATGATGTTCTACGGGGTTGATGAGGAGGAACTCAAAGAAGAAAAAAGGAAAAAGAGCGAGGAGGAAAAGAGGTGTGAAACCTGTTATGGGCCGCTGGAAGACGAGCCCTGGGTCAGGTGCAAGGAGTGCGAAAAACCCTCGCATGAACGGTGTATCAAGAAGTTGGGAAAATGCCCGTACTGTAAAGCCCCGTATGAAAGTGAAGGTGAAAAGGGGAGCACCGAACAGGAGGAAAAGGGGTCCACAGAAGAATCATCAACCCCGGAGAAAAAGCCGGACGAGGGATGAGACAGGATTAACCACAATTAGATTTATATTTCTTAATCGATGCAGGGCAGATGCGGATCTCAGTTGTAGATAACGGTGGACAGTGGACGCATCGGGAATGGCGTGTGCTCCGATATCTTGGTGTAGAGAGTGAAATCATACCCAATACAACCCCGGTATCGATGGTGAAGGCAGATGCACTTGTACTTTCCGGAGGTGCACCAAGGGTCTCAGGGGGTGATGTATTACTTCTGGGGAATCTTGGATCATATCTTGATGAACTGGATATACCGATCCTTGCGATATGCGTCTCCCATCAGTTCATGGGAATGCACTTTGGAGGAAAAGCAGGACCTGCTGATACCCCGGAGTTCGGAAAGACAGAGATCGAGGTTATTGATCACGGGGTCATACTTAAAGGTCTGCCGGAGAGGTTTATTGCCTGGGAGAGTCATAATGACGAGGTCAAAGTCCCGCCAAAAGGGTTCAAGGTCCTTGCCAGATCAGAGGCATGTGCGGTCCAGGTAATGGAACACGAGACACGCCCGTTATTTGGCATACAGTTTCACCCGGAGGTCGAACATACACAGCACGGGTACGATATATTCAAGAACTTCATTGAGGTATGCAGGGCGAGGGTGTAGACCCAACTTTATATAAATACGCATCACATACCTTGTCCGGTGATTTCAATGGCGGACGACCTGATAAAGAAGAAGATTGTGCTAATCGGGGACGCTGCAGTCGGAAAGACATCCCTGATCAGGAGATTCGTAATGGGATCTTTTGACGATAAGTATATTGCCACGATCGGGACTAATGTCTATAAAAAGGAGGTGACCCTCAGGGATTATGTCCACCAGAAAGATATAAAGATAGATCTGATGATATGGGACATCCTGGGTCAGGAGGGGTTTGACAGGGTGAAAAAGACCGCATATCAGGGGGCGGAAGGGGCGCTTATAGTCTGTGATCTGACGAGAAGCGAGACCGTGCATCATGTTCGTAATTGGGTCAGGCACTTCAGAGAAGTCATTAATGATGCGCCGATGATCATCCTTGGAAACAAATATGATCTGGTTGATCGGGAGCATCCGGGCATCTACCTTCTGGAAGATATAGCTAAAGAGCTCGGATTACAGCACTACCTTACAAGTGCAAAATCAGGGGATAATGTCGATGAATCGTTCTATCTCATTGCAGAGACCCTCTATCTCTCCATGAGCAAACCCATACCCAACCTCACTGTTTCCGGGGTGCTGGATGTGATTTTTGACACATTCTGCACCCTGCACGGTGGTCAGGAGCGGGGTATGCCGATGATTCAAAAGGTGTTTGAAGAGCAGGGACTGGATTTTCTCAAGATGGATGTCCCATCGCTCAAGAAGTTTATTGAATCCCTCATTCAGGTTGACTGGGCATACCTGGGTAAGGGTGCAGTACGTGAAAAGGAGATATACCTGAAGCTCGTGGAGGAACTTGAACGCCAGATGAAGGAGCGTGGTGAGACCTTTCAGGAAGGGGGAAAACTCGACGAACAGACAGTGAAGTCATTCTCCAATTATGTGAAAGAGGTTATCCAGAAGGACGGGAGTTTCGACATCTATAAGGGATGGATCGGAAGAACGATATAACATATTAGAATTGTAGCCACCCTGTAAGCAGGAGATACACCGGGATAATTAAAGCAATAAGCGCAGCGAATACACCAATATATACCGCCCTATTCCACGGGTAGATCTTTGAGCCGTCGAGAGGTGGCACAGGAAGCATATTGAATATCCCGAGGAACAGGTTTATATATGCTACAAAAAGCAACAGTTCCCGCACCCCGGGAGGAATAAGGATCGCTACCGGGAGGGTGAGCGCACCGATGACAAGGTTAGTTCCCGGACCTGCAAGTGAAATAATTGCGTTCTCCCTTTTTGAGAGGTTTCCTGCGATATATACTGCACCGGGGGCGGCGATGAGAAACCCTGCCAGTGCAGATATTACAGTAAGGAGAAGACCCAGCGGGGCGTATCGATACTCTGCCCAGCACATAAACCTCTGTGCCGTGAACTTATGTGCCATCTCATGGAGTATGAACCCGGTTCCCACAGCGAGGAGTGATGCTGTCAGCGCAAGTAATATAGGGAATCCATGACCAAATGACCAGAGCATCAGCGTAAATGCAAATACGAGCACAGCCGCAGAGATGAGAAACTGTCTGATCTCCGTATCACTGAATGAGATCCCCTTTCGTCTCGGGACATATATGATCTCGATTCTTGGACGCATGGTCTACAGCAACTTCTGGATTGCCCTCTCGATATCACCTTTCGGGACTGCCCCCGTGATCTGATCCGCAAGTTTACCGTCCTTGAACAGCAGCAGCGTCGGTATCGCCATGATATTGAACTTCTGAGGTGTCTTAGGATTGGAATCGGTATCGATCTTCCCCACGAAGACTTTTCCCTTATATTTCTCTGCCAACTCCTCAATGATCGGGGCTATCATCCTGCATGGACCACACCATGTCGCCCAGAAATCCAGAAGCACGATCCTGTTCTTTTTAATCACTTCGTCAAAGGTTGCATCGGTTACTTTTTCTGCTGGCATCATGATCACCTTTTTTGTCATCACAATGGAGAGATTTGAAATATAAAACAGTTCTGGTTAACAGAAGGTTACACGGTAAAGAGCGGTTCGGAGGAGTAGCCCATTACTAAAATTCGTGAGACTGCAAAGATGAGAATTGATTTATTATATAAAGTGATGTAGGGTTTATGCGCACGGATGATGTGTGCAATACATGCAGACCTCTCATCGAATCCCTCTGGGAAAAGGATATGCATGAGGATATCCTTGTTCAGTTCAGGACCGTTATCCATGATCGGCTCTACTCGAAAAAAGAGCGGCGTGCTGCATCCCTCATGTACATTGTTAATGGCAAACCGTTTCGTATTGGGTATTCTGCGTTTATGTCATTGAGACCTGAAAGTGATATGGATATTGTATTAATCGGTCACGATATGGATGCACCATGGGAATATGACCTTCCGACAAGACGCCTTGAGATCCATAAGGAGGGTCTGGGGTTTATCTACCATACGCAGTACGACCCCTTCTCTCTTGAGAAATGGGATGAATCAAAGGTTCTCCGGACTAAATGCATATTTCGAGCATATGTGTCAAAGGCATTTATCCCGAAGAGAAAAGGGGTGATCACCGAGGAGGATGTCCTTACATTCAAGCGAGAGTTTATTCCGAGATTGACTACACCGATGGAGGTCTTCAATGATGCTGCAGAAAGAAAGGCGATCCCGCTTGAGATCAGAATCATGGCATATACAAAGAAAGATCGCCACGCATACAGACTCGACCTGGCAAGCGATACACTCCTCCTTGATGTTCGTGCGGGGAGGTTTCCGATCCATGCATATCGAAAGAGGTCACCCCTTCTTTATCCGATGTTTGACACTGTGTTAGTATCCCTTGATGTTCCTGATATTGCCCGGAACATGTTTGAAATGATATTTGAATCGGATAGGGTTACACTAAACGAGATTGCTGCCGCACTGGGTATTACAAGGGGTACCGCAGAGAATAACCTTGCAACCCTCATTACACGGGGTCTCATCTGCGAGGAAAAGGTCCATCACGAAACTGTTTACTATGTGAACTTAAGTGCGATTACCGGGGTGAAGATCGAAGAGGCTCCTGGCGAGAAATCGGAATAATCATGTTTTTTCTTCATCCGTTTCATCATTGTCCGATTCAGTTTCATCCTTTTCATAGCAGTACCCGCGAGGATTAACCAACGCGATCTGGGGTTTCATCAGTAACTCGAAAAGGATTACCCCGAGGATCAAGGAGATGATGATGCATACCCCCCTGTAAGTTGCATACGGGTCTGATGAAGACACCACCGCAATATAACCAATGATGATGCTGGAAACGATCAGGAGTATCAGTAAAAGCATTACCAGATGAATGATTCTCTTACTTTTTTTCCCGGTGAGATCACTTTTTTCCACCCCGGGTTGAGACGGTTCTTCTTTTTCTGTCAAGTTTTCTTCTCCTCAACAGGTTCTTTTAACCGGATGGAGAGTGTCTTCTCTAATTTTTTTATGAGTTTATCATCCGGCCTGATCCCTCCGGTCTCCAGCTGCTGGATAATCGACTTTTTCTCATTCAACTTCTGACCGAGTTGCTCCTGTGTTAGACCGAGTTTCTGACGGGCTTCACGGATTACCCGGGGATAATCATCAATGAGTTCCGCCCCGTCAGATAGTTTTGTAAGGATATCGATATCATCACTTTTTGTGTCACGCAATTCTCCACCGGAAGATGACCGGTAAGCGGGTTTGCTTATGGTTTTAGGCGGGGCGGGTATCGCCTTTCCGAACTTTGCGCACCTTGCACAGAGGTTTAGAACTGCACCCTCTATCAATACCCGGGTTGTCTGTGTCTTGGCGCCACACATCTCGCAATCCATGCTGCACCGGTTCCGGGGATGCATCACGCCTATTAATTATTGATGGCGGGGTCCCTAGTTTCACAACGGTTATGGTGTACCCCCATGCTAGATCTCCATGACATCCTTTTTTTCATCCTGTTTGGATTCAGGTGGCTGACCAACCTTCTGTCCGCATCGTGTGCAGATGAACACCCCCTCGGAAAACATGAACTCATCGTTTCTGCAGGCAGAACACAGGTAAGGGGATGCTGATGATGTGACCACATGCAGATGCGTGGGGGGTGACGAGGGGTTTTCCTGATGGGTGGAGGGGTGTAGATCTTTTTCCTTCGGTTTATTTTCAGTCCGGAATAGTGACCTGAAGAGGAGGACCCAGTATATCGTGCCCATTCCAACAAAATAGAGGAGGATCCCGGTCACGATATAATCGACTATAAGGTTGTTGGCTAATAATGATGGGGCACTAAGAAAATTATTTGCAAAATGGAAGAGGATCGATGCGTGAAGACCAAACCTGAGAAACAGGGCGGCACTGAGAACCCCTGCAATGAATGCGGGAAAGAACTTCCACCAGTCCCATCCTCCGATGACATGCAGGATCCCGAAGATCATTGCGGAAAAAAGCATGAAGATGAATGTGACCCCTTTCAGTTCGATCCTTCCCCCCGTGAGATACCTCCACCAGGGGATTTGCCACCGGAATATAACCCCGAGCACTAAAAGGGGAAGGGAAATGAATGAGAGTTTTACGACGAGTTCTTCCCAGAAAGAGGCAAAAAACAGCAACTCCACGACCTGGAGGGTATTCTCAGGGAACTCCGGGGTCACGGGTTTTGCTTGTGAGATCTCCGCAATGAGATAAATAAAGAAATTTACACAGAGCGCCCCCATGAGTGCCATTCCGATGGATTCCATTTCTCCCATTCCCCAGAGGTCGCGTTTTTTTGAGGCGAGGATATGGATAAACCCCTCTCCCGGTCTCAGCATGACCCATGAGAACGAGAGGATAATAACGAGGATTGCTCCTCCGGTTATGAGAAGGTGCATGACACCGTGGAGTTCGACCCCGATGGGATACGGGATGAGTGTATATATCACCAGACCCCAGCCCGGAAGGGATGTGAGGATTGCAGGTGCCGCGCATATCAGGAAACTTACCTCTGCCAGAAGCGTAATAAAAAATGTTATGACTGCAACGAAGTGAACCCTGAGGAACAGTGTGTAGGACATCAGGGTGAAATCACCTTTAATATATTATATGTTCGTGGGGGTCTGTTCTCCCATAAGACTGATGATGTATCTCCGGATATTTTCCATGAGGAAACGCTGGTTCATCTCAGGTTTACATTTGATCAGGATTGAATCACCACCCGTGGTAAGGCGCACCTTTCCCGTGATCAGGGATTGCTTATCCAGGCGAATATAGAGGACACCCCTCTCATCAACCCTTTTCTCGAGTGTGGATAGGATTTCATTAATCACCTCACCCCCGAGTCTTTTAAAAAATGCATCTATCTGCTCTGATGCGGATATCACAGAGGATAAGATCAGGATCGGTGTATCATAGTGCCCCTGTTTTCTCTCGATTTTTAATCTAATCCCGGGGAAAAGGGTTGCAACCGCTGATGTGACCTTTTCCGGGGATTCGGTTCCATAGCAGAAGACCGAGACCTCGACCTGATGAAACATGATCCTGAGAGTCAGGATGAACATTTAAAGATAACCCATCTAATACTTTATATAAGTAGTTCACTAAACAAACATTTTAATACCCCTCCTGCTTTTTAATTGTGATGCCAAGGATTAAAGGAAGTAACATGAGGAGGGGCTGGCTCATCGTTATCTCAGGTGGCTGGCTCATCAGAAAGGGTACGGCGAGAGAAAAAGGTGGATCCCCTCCGAGACCGATCCTCATTGCGGATCAGAACTACAGGTGCAATGTCTGTATTGAGGAGATCACGCGCGGGGATTATATGGTCAAGTGCGACTGCGAGCAGGTGTTTCATGTCGAGTGCTCAAAGAGTGTCGGGATCTGTCCTAAATGCGGCGGGTCGATCCGGAGCATTGCCGT
>Ga0272448_1006852_pt1 | contig 12184 bp, 7 predicted proteins | sample YNPCB0191_FD_202220 | JGI IMG/M metagenome (GOLD analysis project Ga0272448, IMG submission 202220) | Hot spring sediment microbial communities from Yellowstone National Park, WY, United States - YNP-CB-019-1 | ecosystem: Environmental > Aquatic > Thermal springs > Hot (42-90C) > Sediment... | reverse complement strand
CAAGAAATGCAGCCATTCGCGCAAACAGGCAATGCGTACTGCCTCGCGAGCCTGTACTCCTAACGCCTCGGCACGTCGTGCGCCCTCAAAAGCTAGCAAGAAGTCTGGATCATACCCTCGCTCACGCAGCCACTCGCGCAGCACGGCACGCCGGGCATAGATTTGATCCATCGCCAACCGCTCTGGATCATATCCCTGCTCACCGAGCCACCGCACCAGATAGAGCGCGATCACTTCGTTCTCATCTTCCACATCCTCAGGCGAGACCTCATCTTGTGAGAGGAACCAGCTCCAGGCACGTTCGGTCACAATGCGCCATGCATGGTCAATCAACCATGCCCGTGCCAGCTCCGCGGCAATCTCATCCTCGCGTGCGCCGTCAAAGACGGAGGAGATCGCCTGGAACCCCAGGCGCGATGCCGCCCAGCCCAGGTGGGTTTCCAGAATCTGACCGATGTTCATGCGCGCCGGCACACCTAAAGGGTTGAGGATGATCTCGATCGGTGTGCCATCTGCCATGAATGGCATATCTTCGACCGGCACTACTTTAGAGATAACCCCCTTATTACCGTGCCGACCGGCCATCTTGTCGCCTTCGGTGATCTTGCGTCGTTGGGCGACCATCACGCGCACCATCTTGTCCACGCCGGCTGGCAGATCCCGGTGTTCCTCGCGGCTGAACTCGCGCACATCCACCACGATACCCTTCTCACCATGGGGAAGGCGCAAGCTGGAATCTTTCACCTCACGCGCCTTTTCACCGAAAATAGCGCGCAGAAGCTTCTCTTCCGGGGTCAGTTCGGTCTCACCTTTCGGGGTGATCTTGCCCACCAAAATATCCCCCGGACGCACTTCAGCTCCAATGCGCACAATGCCGCCCTCATCGAGATCCTTCAGCGCATCCTCACCCACATTGGGTATATCACGCGTGATCTCCTCCGGTCCCAGCTTGGTATCACGCGCTTCAACTTCGTGTTTCTCAATGTGGATCGAAGAGAACTTGTCACGGCGCACCAGGTCCTGGCTGATCAGGATGGCATCTTCGTAATTGCCCCCTTCCCAGCTGAGGAAGGCGCACAGAACATTCTGGCCCAATGCCAGCTCTCCATAATCTGTGGAGCTCGAGTCGGCCAGAACATCCCCCTTGCGCACTTGATCGCCTTTATGCACTATCGGCCGCTGGTCGATACAAGTGGACTGGTTGGAGCGATTGAACTTGCGCAATGTGTATACATCCAATCCGCCGCTATCCCGCCGTACCACGATACGGTCCCCCGTCACACTGATGACCTCGCCATCCCCTCGTGCCAAGACCACCTGTCCCGAGTCGACAGCCGCCTGAAATTCCATGCCGGTGCTCACGACGGGCGCTTCCGGTTGTACCAGTGGCACCGCTTGACGCTGCATGTTCGAACCCATCAACGCGCGGTTTGCATCGTCGTGCTCCAGGAAGGGAATCAGAGCGGCGCTGATCCCCACGATCTGTTTGGGTGATACGTCCATATAGTCCACGCGCTCGGGACTTTCGAGGAAGAAGCTTTGATGTCGCCGCACGCTGACACGTGGCTCGACGAAATGCCCTTTTTCATCCAACTTGGCGTTGGCCTGCGCAATGGTGTAACGATCCTCTTCATCGGCTGACATGTACACGATTTCATTGGTCACCACGGGTTTGATCTTGACCGTTTCCTCCGTGGGCAGCTGACCAATGCGGATCGCCATCTCTTCGTCAATTTGCGTTCCCTTTTCCGCGATTACTTCCCCCGTTCGTGGATCTACTACCGTCTCGCGTAGCACCTTGCCCACCAGCTTATCCGTATCCTGACACGACAACTCATTGATCACCTTGCGGTAAGGTGTCTCAATAAAGCCATACTCGTTGACACGTCCAAAGGTGGCCAGGCGTCCGATAAGGCCGATGTTGGGCCCTTCAGGAGTCTCGATGGGACAGATGCGACCATAGTGGCTGTGATGGACGTCACGTACATCGAAACCAGCTCTTTCGCGACGCAAACCACCTGGTCCCAGAGCGCTGAGTGTGCGCTTATGTGTGAGCTCAGCCAAGGGGTTCGTTTGATCCATAAATTGCGAAAGCTGACTGCCGCCGAAAAACTCACGCGTGGCGGCCACTACCGGGCGAATGTTGATCAGCGCCGTGGCTGTGACTTGCTCGGGGTCGCGAATCGACATGCGTTCCCGAATGACACGTTCCATGCGCAGCAGGCCGATGCGCAGCTGGTTTTGGATCAGCTCGCCCACCGTTTTCACACGACGGTTACCCAGATGATCGATGTCGTCCGGTGATTCATTCCCGTTGTTGACCAGGATCATATGGGCCACGACTTTCACCAAGTCGTTCGGGGTCAACGTACGCTGATTGAGCGATTCGTGAAGGCCCAGGCGGCGGGAGAGGTGATACCAGGTCACCTTACTCAACGGTCGCGCCGCAAGATAAGCTTCCACATCCTCGAGAGTCGCCGACTCCTGACGGCACAGTCGCCGGTAGAGTTGCACCAAAGCTTCGTCAACGGGCAGGTTCCTGATACTTTGTACCAGCGCAACCGCCTCAGCACGATCCATATCGGTCTCGGAGACCTCAAACAGGTCAAGCAGATCACCCAGCACACCCCCTACCTCTTCGCTGGTGTAGGGATCGAGCCGGCGATTGAGCTTGTACCGCCCCACCTTGCCCAGGTCGTAACGTCTGGGCGAGAAGAACAGCGAATTGAGAAACGCTTTCGCGTTGTCGAGGGTTGGTGGATCACCCGGGCGCAGCTTCTTGTAAAATTCCAGCAGCGCTTCGTCCATTGACTTCGTCGGGTCGCGCTCGATGGTCGCTTCGATATAGTGATAGTCGGAATGAACATCCTCCATCTCGAATAGCCGATAAAGCTCCTCATCGGTGCCATATCCCGCCGCGCGCAGCAGCACGGTGACCGGCAGCTTCCGTTTGCGATCCACCTTGACCGAAATGACGTTCCGCTTGGACGTCTCGAACTCCAACCATGCCCCTCGATTGGGGATGAGCTTAGCAAAGCACAGAGCGCGACCGGTTACCCGATCCTCTTCCACTGTAAAGTATGCACCCGGTGAGCGGATCAGCTGGGAGACTACGACCCGTTCAGCACCGTTGATCACAAAAGTGCCGTTGTCCGTCATCAAGGGAAAGTCCCCCATAAACACGTCCTGATCGCTGATTTCTCCGGTCTCTTTGTTGATCAGCCTGACCTTTACCCACAAAGGACTGGCGAACGTCATATCCCGTTCGCGGCATTCCTTTTCGGAGTACTTCGGCTCGTCAAAGCGATAATCGAGAAAGTGCAGCTCCAGGTTTTTGTTGAAACTGACGATAGGCGAGATTTCCTGGAACAGCTCCCTGAGCCCTTCTTCGCAGAACCAGCGGAACGATTCAATTTGCACCTCGATCAGGCGCGGCAGTTCCACCACATCCGGAATACGGGCATAGCTTTTAGATGCTCTTATATATGCCATAGGTTTTCCACTCCTCACCTACGCGATACTGAATCTCACCGATACATTCCAAACCATGTGGAGCAAAAATTAGCAAAGCTGAATAAAACTAGAAAAACCTAACATTGACCAGTTCAGGTTTCAAGTTTGTAAAAACCCTTATCGCCATTGCAGAGAAGATCAAGACGGACATGCGAGAAGGGAGTGAAGTGGTTGAGACCCCGCCTCTTTGGGGTATGCCTGACAATCTCAGACTTAACACAGCGATTATATTCGCAGTTGCAAAGAACCATCCCATAAATGCCGGCCAGCCGGCAAAGGCCTTTTGCATTTGCAAAAGATTTTTATACCCTATAAAAATACGCTTGTCAAATTTCCGCTTAGCTCGGTATCTCGGCAGTCTCACCCACTGACTCGCGACGAATCTCCTTGGAACAAAACGCATTGACGCAGCCAAATAGCGATAGTATAATGTTTATGTAGTGACCAACCCGCAGCCTGCACAAGAGAAGTGAGTTTAATGGAAACCCTCAAGCTCCAGCCCGAGCAAAGTAGACAGCACAAGGCAGTAAGCACCACGTTGCCCCCTGGCACCATTCTGCAAGGGCGCTATCAGATCATAAAGGTGATCGGCTTGGGAGGTATGGGTGCAGTCTATCAGGTGCGCGACAAACACTTTCAAGCTGCGCAACGTCTGTGCGCGTTGAAAGAGATGATCGTCAACACGAGCGATCCGTCTAAACGTCGCCTCGCCGCCCAGATTTTCGAGCGGGAAGCGAATATTCTGGCTACGCTGAGTCACCCTTCTATCCCCAAAATACACGATTATTTCACCTATGAAGGCCGTCACTATCTTGTGCTGGAGTTTGTGGAGGGTTTGGATCTTGAGGCAGTGCTGCGTGTAATCCGCACGCCGCTTCCGGCCGAACGCGTGGTGGACTGGGCTATCCAGATCTGTGATGTGTTGAGCTACCTTCACGACCATGATCCCCCCATCGTGTTCCGTGACCTGAAGCCTTCTAACATTATGGTGCGCCCCTCCAATCGCATTGTGCTGATTGACTTTGGCATCGCACGCACGATCAATGTGGGAGACAAGGGCACGATGATCGGGACAGAAGGCTATTCGCCTCCCGAACAGTACCGCGGTATTGCCAGCCCACAGGGGGACATCTACGCACTCGGCGCCACCATGCACCATCTGTTGACGCGCCGCGATCCACGTTTGCATCCGCCTTTCAGCTTTGCCGAAGAGCTGCCCAGCCGCGTGAATCCTTCGGTATCCAAGGAGTTAGAGGCTATAGTTATGAAGGCGCTGGAATACGATCCAACAGCGCGTTATAGCACCGCTGAGGAAATGAAGACAGCTCTATTGCGCTGTTGTGCCCCCTCAGAAGCTTCGGCTGTGACATTGGCTTCCCTCCAGGCTCCCGCATCCGTTGAAAATTGCTCAGGTGTGACAACATCCTCTGCCGAGTCGCAAGCTGGCCAAGGTGTCGCGGCCGTGGCGAGCGAATCCATTGTTCCCATATGGCGGTTTCGTTGCGAAGATGAGGTGCGTTCATCCCCTGTGGTTGCGGATGGCACCCTATATGTGGGATGTTACGACAATAATCTATATGCCCTTAATGCTAGGACAGGAGAGTTCATATGGAAATACGCCACTGAAGGGGGCATTGCAGCGACGCCCTGTATCTGGAAGGATCGTGTCCTGTTTGGTTCTGAGGATCGTTTCTTCTATGCCGTTTCAATTCGCTCGGGTCGTATTCTATGGACCTGCCCCACCGAAGGACGCATCCGCTCATCCGCCCGGGTGGAATTGGAACATGCCTTCTTCGGATCTGACGATCGGCGTCTTTACGCGGTGAATGCCCACAACGGTCAAGTGGTATGGCGTTTTGAGGCACTTGAAGCAGTCCGCTCCTCACCGGCAGTAGGGGACGAGATGGTATATGTGGGCAGTGACGACTATCACTTGTATGCCATTGACTTGCAAACAGGGCGTCAACGCTGGAAGTTTCGCACCAATCGCAATGTCATTTCCAGCCCGATCCTACATGGTGGCCTGGTTGTCTTTGGGTCAATGGACTGGAACGTTTACGCTCTGGATGAGCGCTCCGGCTGGGCTGTATGGCGTTTCCGTACCAACCATGCGGTGGTCGGGTCACCTCGGATTATGGATGAGGTTGTGTACATTGGTTCGGCGGATGGTTACCTCTATGCGCTGGAGCTCGGCAACGGCCGCCTGGTCTGGAAGTTCAATACCGGGGGTCAGGTGGTCTCCACTCCTGCTGTGACGGACAAGAGTGTATACATTAGCACGTTGGGAGGGGACATCATCAGCATAAACCGAAAGACAGGCAAAGAGCAATGGCGGTTCAGGACAGGAGGGCCTGTGCCCTCATCGCCCTGTGTGTATGAAGAGACGGTCTATGTGGGCTCCAATGATCACAACGTGTATGCACTCCCTGCGTAGACCACCATTCGGCATAGTGGGTGCGCAACATCTCTTTCTCTATGCCGAACTTCCGGTTGGATATCTGGAATGTGCCAGAGCCAGGGAAAAGAGCTTCTTGATAATGATAAAATGAGCCCCTCTTCTCCAGACGCTATCACCCCCCATGGGGAATATGGCACCATTCCCATCAGACGTAGGACCCCTGAGGGGGGATCCAGCAGGTTGAAACCTGCGTTGGTGCGGACTGCACCACGCGGATTAACCATTGTCCAAGATTCTCATGTGGGGCGTGTGCGACAGCACAATGAAGACGCATGGTTGACACTGGATTTGAGCTATCAGGAAAACGACGGTCAGACAATGATTGCTTTGCTCATTCTGGCCGACGGGATGGGGGGACACGCGGATGGAGATCTGGCAAGCACACTGGCGGTCCGCACTGCTGCTGCTTGTGTGATGCAGGATGCCATACTGCCTTACCTCTCGCCCGAAGTGGTAGGAGCTCAGCGTTACTCCCTCCATGAGACCCTGGTGCGCGCGGTGCAAGTCGCCAACGAAGCTGTGTATCGCAGCCTCCCTGACGCCGGCACAACCTTGACCATGGCACTGGTGCTCAAACAGAAAGCCTATCTGGCCCACGTGGGAGACAGTCGAGCGTACTTGCTCGAAAATGGCAACCTGCGGCGTATCACCCGAGATCACTCGCTCGCAGCTAGGCTCGTTGAGACTGGCCAAACTACCCCCGAAGAGATGTTAGGCCATCGTAATATTCTATACCGGGCTGTTGGTCATAGCAGCACGATAGAAGTAGACACACACACTGAGTCGTTCGTCGACGGCAGCTGCTTGTTGCTGTGTAGCGATGGTTTGTGGGCAAAAATGTCCGACTCAGAGATTGCAAAGGTACTCATGAGCGAGTCCGACGCACAATCTGCCGTGGGCAAGCTAATCACTGTAGCGAACGAGCGCGGTGGTGAGGACAACATTACTTTGATCCTCGCCGTGTGCAACGAAGGCTGAGATGACGAATGCCGAGAGGCCGGCTGGCTAGATAATCTGGAGAAGCATAGGAGAGTAGGTGTCCGCATGATACCCATTCCGCGTAGAAGTAACCCCGGAACTCAGCCTGTTGAACGAACTGGATCAGTACTTCGTCTCCGTGCGATCAGAAGTCACGAATACTTGCCAGCACGCGCGGAAGAACAGGCCTATTATGTGCTCCTGAATGTGGCATTGCGACAGGACCTGTCATATGAACGGATGCCATTGAACCTTTGCCTTGTTTTGGATCGCAGCACTTCTATGAGCGGTATCCGACTCCAAGCTGTTCGGGAGGCGGTTCAGCGCATTGTTGACCACCTCTCCTCAGACGATGTCTTGAGCATCGTGGTGTTTAACGATCGTGCTGAGGTGTTACTATCCCACCAGAGAAACATAGATCGCGCCAGGGTTAAGGCAATGGTGAGCACCATTCAACCGGCTGGCGGCACAGAGCTGCTGCAGGGACTGGGAGCTGGTGTACGAGAAGTGACACAGGGCAAAGGTGAGCACTCACTTAATCATCTCATCCTGTTGACAGATGGGCACACATATGGTGATGAACAAGGTTGCCTGGAAATGGCAAAATGGGCCGGCCAAAATCAAGTCAGCATGAGCTTGATGGGCCTTGGCGAAGACTGGAACGAAGCTCTTCTTGATCAGATGGCAGCCCTTTCCGGCGGACGTTCTATTTACATCGATTCGCCGCGCAAAGTGTCAGAAGCGTTTGAGCAAATTATCAATCTTTTATCCGGGGTCGTTTCACCTCAGACACGGTTGCACATTTTGTCAGGGCTGTCGGTAGATTTGCACGAGGTATTTCAGGTCACGCCTGAAATACAGAGGGTAGCCGTTGCCACCACGGATCGAGGTTGCACAGCCGGGTTGGGACTGCTGAGTAGAGATTCTGAACGTGAGCTCCTAATGGAATTCCGCATCCGCGATCTCAAACCCGGTGTTCAGATGGTCGCTTCCCTGAATTTAGAGCTCGTGGCACCAGGCGGCATCGAACCGGACAAATTATGTCATGAACAGATCACGTTGAACGTTGAAGGATTCTCACCGGATGATCCCAACGCACCACGTGTCTCAAGCTCCAAGATACCGGCCGCTATACCCAATGCTCTCACCCGGGTTGTTTTATTTAAAATGCATGAAAAGGCAATCGCCGACTTGGAGGCAGGTCGGATCGACGCTGCTACTCAGCGCCTGGAAACCATGGCCAGTCGATTGGCAGCTATTGGTGAGACGGAGCTCGCACGTGCGGCGATGCTGGAAGCAGGCCAGCTGGCGCGCACAGGAGCGTTATCCCCTGAGGGCCGTAAAAGGATCCACTACGGCACACGAGCGCTGTCACTGACTTCGCGAGGTAAGAGCCATGATTGAATGTCCCAGTTGCCACGCCAGGTTCGTTGCAAACACTCTGGTATGTAGTGAGTGCGGTGCTTTACTGCACCCTGAGGAATGGGTTGATGACGAGAGTTCACTTGAGATTACAACAGAGGAAATCGAACCCACTGCACAGTCGGGACCGCCCTTGGCCGTGCGCCTACACATTGGCGAGGAACCTAGCCAGAGTACTGAGGTTACGCTTGACAAGAAGTTGATCATCGGCCGCTCTGATCCTACCAGCCAAATATTTCCTGAAATCGACCTGGCCCCATATGGCGGTCTGGAGAAGGGGGTATCACGACGCCACGCGCGTCTCTCCTCACGTCGAGGATTGATCATCATAGAGGACCTCGCCAGCATTAACGGTACGTACCTTAACGGCAGGCGACTCACACCGTATCTACCTGAAGTGATCCACGATGGTGACCAGCTTCAGATTGGCAGTCTCCCTATTCGAATTGAGGTACTTTGAGAGAAACTCCTAAAGCACGGAGGTTGAGTTTATGGCATTTACGGTCCTGATCCACTTACAAGGCAGCGATCCCGTTATGGCTGAGATGGATGCCTTGCCCGATCCTCATGCAAATTATATCCTCTGTACCAATCCGCGCGCGCGTGATGGGAAGAATCTGGTGTTTATTGAGCCGAGCTGTACACGCTTTATGTTCCCATGGCATCGCATCAATTTTATTGAGGCGTTTCCATCCGAGGAGGACCAGACGCGGATTGAGACTTTCTTCCGCGAATAGCGCTCGATGCGAAATGATAGAGACACTTGTTAATAAGTGTCCGGCAAGGTGGCCTATCCAAAGCAGATTACGCTTCTATCGAGAAGGTGGATCCAGATGCAGGTTAATCCCTCCATATTCAAGGCATACGATATCCGTGGCATTTATCCAGACGAGCTAAATGAAGAGGTCGCTTACGCGCTGGGGCGCGCCTATGTGACCTTCTTGCAGGCAGGTCGGGTGATCGTGGGGCGCGACATGCGCCTTTCCGGTCCATCTTTATGTGAGGCGCTCACCAGAGGCCTGATGGATCAAGGGGCTGATGTGATCGATATAGGTATGGTCAGCACCGACCAGTACTACTATGCGTGTGCGACCCTGGAAGAGGCGGGAATCATGATAACTGCCTCGCACAACCCTAAACAATACAACGGTTTCAAGATGGTACGTCGTATGCCTTATCTTCTGAGTGGCGACGAAGGCATCCAGGACTTGCGTCGCATCATCGAGCGCGGTGCATACGTTCCAGCCCAGCGGCGTGGAACTCTTGCATCCCAGGATCTGAGCGAACAGTTCGTCGAAAAAGTGCTCGGTTTGATCGATGTCTCCACATTGAAGCCTTTGTGCGTGGTTGCGGACACATGTAACGGGATGGTGGGTCCTATATTACAACGCGTCTACGCACGTTTACCGGTTCAGTTGATTGGCATGTATCTCGAGCCGGACGGCAATCTACCCAACCATGGACTGGACCCGCTGCAACCCGAGAATCGCGCCGAGCTCCAACAACGCGTGGTGGATGAAGGTGCCGACATCGGGTTTGCTTTTGATGGTGACGGTGACCGCTTTTTCACAATTGATGATAGGGGAGAGTTTGTTCCGGGAGATTTTCTCACCGCTCTGATGGCCCGCTATTTCCTCGCCAAGTATCCTGGCTCGAAGATCATCTATGATGTGCGCGCCTCATGGGCTGTGCCCGAAATGATCCGATCTGCGGGCGGTATTCCCCTGATGGAAAGGGTGGGACATGCCTTTATCAAGCGACGTATGGCCGACGAAGGCGCTGTCTTCGCCGGTGAGGTGACCGGGCACTATTACTTCCGTGACTTCTTCTGTGCCGATTCGGGGATCGTGCCTTCGCTGGTCGTGTTAGAGATGCTGTCACGAGAGGGTGTGCGGCTGTCCACCTGGTTGCAAGAGTTGGAGGCAAAATACCACATATCGGGTGAAATCAACACGCGGATTACCGGAGATCCGATGGCCAAAATGCAACGACTGGCCGAAGTCTATCGGGACGCGGAAATTCACTGGTTCGATGGTATCTCGGTAATCTATCCGGACTGGCACTTCAATGTGCGACCGTCCAATACGGAACCGCTGCTGCGTCTGAACTTAGAAGCCAGGTCGGCAGAGCTGATGGAACAGAAGCGCGACGAGGTGCTGCGCATTATCCGAGAGGCATAATCGTGTTACGGAGCAAGCGTCATAATCGCGATCAGGCCGATAGCAGCAATGCTCGCGAATTCAATAAGTGCCTGTCGGGTTAGCCGTCCCAAAATCTGTTGTTGTGCCAGACCAACAAACAAGTAAAAAATCAGCAGCAGCCAGAACCCGGCTGTGAGAGGGGCGATACGCCAGTAGTTGAAAGCCCAGATGGCCTGAGCCATTACCAGTGCGTTGACACCGGCGTACAGCCATGTGCGGCCGGTCTGTTCCGGTCCAGTGCGCAGAAGCGAAGCCGCCAGCAGTCCCCCTACCAGCGCCATTGCGGTGCCCGTGACAATACTGCGCATCCGCGTCTGATAGATGAGCACAAAGAAGCCAAAGGCAACCCCAAATCCCACCAGGTTGAGCCAGAAGTGGGAGAGTTCGTACCACCGATCGCGCGGGTTGATCGTGTGGTACTCAGCGAGGATGGTAAGCCACAACAGACAGCCGCTGAACCAGATTCCCGCCACCCACCAGAGTATGTCGGTGACCAATAGAGGCAGCACAAGGATGATCAGGATGACCAGCAGAGCGGGCAGTAACATGAAAGTCTGGAGATAGCCCGAACGATGGTAAACCATCGACGGATGTGCGCTGGCTACCATAGCGCTGCCGGTGCCGGCCAGGCCACCCACCAGCAATGCCATAAGCCAACGCTGGGATACTACCAGCGTCAGAGGCGTCCCCATGAACACCAGTTCTATGGTATGCGTTGGCAATTCGATGATAAAATAGATGACCAGCCCCAGGAGGGTGAAGCTGACCACCTGGCTGATCCGTTCATAAAGCGCCATAGCCATGCATTCTATGTGACGGTTGGGTACGAGTCAAACGTGCGATGAGCTTTGAAACGCTGTTCTACGCCTTGTTCGGCTGGGCGGTTGGGATGTTGATCAATCACACTGCCGATGTGTTGCCGCGGCATAAAGCGTTAAGTACAACTCCCATATGTTCGCGTTGTGGGATGCCGCGCGCTCCATTGGCGTGGAGCGCTGTGCTCGGCTACCTGAGCGGCCGTCAGGTGTGTCTGGGCTGTGGTCGCCCTTTGGCCTTGCGTTCTGTCTTGGTCGAGCTCGCTACCCCCTTGCTGTTTGTAGGCCTCTTGTGGCGCTACGATTTCTCAGTTCAACTGGGACTGATATCTCTATACAGCGTTGTGCTGATGTTGGTGACCATCACCGACCTGGAACATCGTCTGATCCAGCATGCAGTGATGGTGCCCGCGTTGCTCATTGCGCTGGTGGGGGCTTTCTTTAGCCGCGATATGACGGCGCGGCAAGCCGTGTTAGGCGGTGCTGTCGCTCTGTTGCTACTTTACGCTATGTACGTGCTGGCTTCACCGATCAGCCGCCTCATAGGCCGACTGGCGAAGCGTCCAAGTGAGGAGGTACCCTTTGGGTTTGGCGATGTGACGCTGGGGACGTTCGTTGGTTTGATCACCGGGTTGCCTGGGATAGTATTCGCCTTGGTGATAACGATCTTCTCCGCCGGTCTGGTGGCGGCCTGTATTGTCCTCGTACAAGTAATACGGCATCGGTATAAGCCCCTCACCACCATTCCGTATGGGCCATTTCTGGCGCTGAGTGGCTTCATCATGATGGTCTACGGA
>Ga0272448_1006848_pt1 | contig 12192 bp, 14 predicted proteins | sample YNPCB0191_FD_202220 | JGI IMG/M metagenome (GOLD analysis project Ga0272448, IMG submission 202220) | Hot spring sediment microbial communities from Yellowstone National Park, WY, United States - YNP-CB-019-1 | ecosystem: Environmental > Aquatic > Thermal springs > Hot (42-90C) > Sediment... | reverse complement strand
TTGATCTCCTCGACGGTATCGGCGATGGTGCGCTCCTGCATGGCGCGCACGGATTGGATCTGTTCGTAGACGCTGCGGAAAGCGGCCGCCAGCCGCCCGGCGCTCGCCAGCACCTGCTGGCGCAGCGAGGCATCCTCGGGCGCGTTGGCCAGCGAGGCGAAACTGTTGAAGAACGCGCTCAGCGCCGCCTGCAGGCCCGAACCGGCATGCTCGTTCAGGATGGACTCGACCTGCTCGAGGGCGACAGCCGCATACTCGTATTCGGCCTTGCGCTGCAGCTCCTGGTTCAGGCGGCAATCGAGCAGCCGGTCGCGGTAGGCGTCGATCGATTCCAGCCGCACCCCCATCCCCGACTGGTATTCCGCCAAGGCGACCGGCGGGCCCGCGACGAGGGTGGCCCGCTGGCGCGTGTAGCCCGGAGTGTTGACGTTGGCGATGTTGTTCTGCGTCACGCTCAGAGCCGCCTGCTGCGCGCGCAGCGCCTCGCGTGCCACGGAAAGGCCGGCGAACAGTGAAGACATGATGCGCTCTCTTCCTTGCTTCCCGCCCCGGGCGCTGCGGCCGCGCGCCCGCGGGCGACCTGCCGCTAGGCCCTGCTGGAAAGCGTGGGCGGATGCGCCGGATACGGGCGCAGCAAGCCCGTGCTTTGATACGAGCCCGTGGCGTTGGCGATGAAATCGACGAGCCCCCTGGAATAGCGGAGGGAACCTTCGATCAGCCTCATGTTGCGCTGGTTGACCCTTTTCAGCTGTTCGACCAGGTTGCGAAAGAGCGTCGCCAGCGAACGGATTTCCTCCGCCGCGGCGGGATCCGCGTTCTCGGCCAATCGCAGGAGGGTGAACTGCTCCCGCGGGATGCGCAGCAGCCGGCAGGCCTGGAGGATCAGGCGCCCCAGCTCGTCTTCGAGGACGCGCAGCTTGAGATTGTAGGTCTCGTCGACCTTGTTGCTCTCGAGAATCGCTCCGAGGGTGCCGCGCACGAGCAGGGCCGTCTTTCGACGCGCGTGCGCCATCAGTTCGCGGTAAAGATCGATCTCTTCGCGGATGACTTGTACGATGGCCGGGATCAGTTCGTCCATGGATCAAACCCTCACGTCGATCCGACCGGCGGGCGCCGCCTCGTCTTCCTTCTCCGGTTCCGCATCCGGCTTCGCCGCCTCGGGGCCGCGCATGCGGCCGCGGTTCTTCTTTCCGCCCTGATTCTGCCCTTCCCACACCCGCCCGTCCAACACATCGGGAAGGACCGGATTCACTCTTCGGAGGCTGTCGGGCATCGCTGCCTCCTCAAGCTCGAGTCTCAGAAGATTTCGTCAATCAGCGAGCCGCCGATGATCTTCTCGGCCACCTGTTCGGCGCGGACGTTGTAGGTGCCGTTTTCGATCGCCTGGCGAATCTGCTCGACTTTGGCTTCACGGACGTCCGGAATCGATCGGATCAACGCATCCAGATGCTGGAACTCCCGGCTGCGGACAGAGATCTCGACACGGTCAGATTCGGGTCTCACAGGTTCTTGACCAGCCTTCTGGGAACGCTGAGCCTGCTGCTCGTGAAAGTCCAGCCTGCTCAGTCTGGCACTCAAATCTACCAGGGGGGATTTGCCGTCGATCTCCATAATCTCCTCAGGTTCTGTTCTCGCCTCTCTCCCATATCGTCATTCCGGGCGTAACACTTTAGCGCCGCGAGCTTTATGCGCCTGCTGCGGCCCGGCGCCGTTCATTCAATGATAAACGAGCGCGCCGGTGCGGGCAAACTCCCCCATGATTCAATCATTTCATGAAGCCGCGCGCGTGCAGGGCGTTCATGCGGCCGGCCGGCTTCAATGGGCCAATGCGATTCGGGGATCGATGCTCTCGCCATACTCGGTGATCTCGAAATGCAGGTGCGGGCCGGTCGAGCGCCCGCTCGAACCCACGGTTCCGAGCAGCTGATGGGTGTCCACGGTATCGCCCGCACTCACGGCCAGCGAGCCGAGGTGGGCATACCGCGTCCGGTAGCCGCGTTCGTGTTCGATGACTACCGTGTTGCCGTAGCCCTTCTGGTACCCGGCGAAAACCACCCGGCCGCCCGACGCGGCCACAACGCCGGTCCCGGCCGGAGCCGCCAGATCGATGCCCTGATGAAAGCGCGCCTTCCGGATGAAGGGATCCTTGCGCAAGCCGTAGGAGGAACTGACAGGCGCCTGCACGGGCAGCCGGAAGTCCGGTATGTCCGCCGCCGATTCCGGCGCTGCGGGAGGGTTCCTTTCGCCTGCGGCATCGGAATCCGGCGGCACCTCGGGGGATCGCATCTCGCCATCCTCTTTCCAGCGTGCCTCGAACTGGCGCGCGAGCATGTCCGAGATCCCCAGGGCGCCGCGCCGGGCGATCACGCGCGCCACCTCCTGGTCGAACAGTTCCGTGTAGACGTCCTCGCCCGCGTTCTCCTCGAAAAGTCCCGATTTTTCGATGGTCGCGCGCATCACCTTGAACAGGTAGGCGACGAAGAGCGACTCGAATTCCCGAGCCGCCTCGTCGAACTTCGCCTTCCGGCCGTCCGCCGGCGCGGAGCTCGCGCTGCGCACCAGGGTTTCCCAGCGGCTGCTCCTTTCAGCCAGGGCGTCCGCGACCGCGTATCGGACCAACGGCTGGACAGTCTGTTCCGTCACTGCTGCGGCCTTCCTATATGATTTCCAGTTCGGCCTGCAAGGCGCCGGCGGCTTTGATGGCCTGCAGGATGGCGATGACGTCGCGCGGGCCGGCACCGACGGAATTGAGCGCGCGCACCACATCCTCCACGCTCGCGCCCTCCCCCAGGCTCACCGTGCGCCCCTTTTCCTCCTGGGCGCTGACGGTGACCTCGGGCACGACCTTGGTTTGACCCTGCGACAGTGGCGCCGGCTGGGAAACGCCCAGCACGACCCCCACCTGGAGAGCCAGGCTGCCGTGGATGACGCTGACGGGCAGGATCTTCACCTCCTTGCCCATCACGATGGTTCCCGTGCGCTCGTTGAGCACCACGCGGGCGCGCGCATCCACTTCCATTCGGGCATTCTCGACCAAAGCCATGAACTCCACCACCCGGCTCCGGTAGTCTTCGGGCACCTGCAGGGCGATGGTGCGCCCGTCGCGAGCCTCGGCAATGTCACGGCCGACGGCCTGATTGATGGCCCGTGCCGCCCGCACGGCCGTGGTGAAGTCGCTCTGGTGCAGGAACAGCGAAAGGTCCTGGCGGCCCGCGAGCGTCAGCGGCACCTCTTTTTCCACCAGACCTCCGTTCGGAATCCTGCCGACGGTCGGATGATTGATCTGGATGCGGTTGCCGCCGGCCGCCGCCCCGAAGCCCCCCAGCGCGAGTTGCCCCTGGGCGGTCACGTAGACCTCGTTGTCGGCCGCCTTGAGCGGCGTCATGATGAGGACGCCGCCCTGGATGTTCTCGGCGTCGCCGATCGAGCTGACGGTGACGTCCACGCGACTGCCCTTGCGCGCGAAGGGGGGAAGCGTGGCGGTGACCATGACGGCCGCGATGTTCTTCACGCGGATCAGATCCGGCGACACGGTGATGCCGCTGCGCTCGAGAATGTTGGTGAGCGTCTGGGCGGAAAAGAAGGTCTGGCGCCGGTCGCCGGTTCCGTTCAGGCCGACCACCAGGCCGTAACCGACCAACTGATTGTCGCGCACTCCGGAAAACGAGGCGACGTCCTTGATGCGGGTTTCGGCGCCGAAGGCGCAGGCCGCAATCAGAACAGCCGCCCAAAAGCCGTTGAACCGATATCTCATGCTATCCATGGCGGACCGGAACTAGAAGGGCGAAATGCCCATGAGCAACTTGTACAGCCAGCCGGGATTCAGGGGCTGGCTCACGACTCCCCGACCCTCGACGCGCAGCTCCATCTGGCCGACGTCCCGGGAAGACACGACGTTCCCCGGACTGATGTCCTCGGGGCGCACCACGCCGCGCAGGTAGATGGTCTGGTTCTCGTTGTTCAGGCGGACTTCCTTGACGCCTTCCACCACCAGGTAGCCGTTGGCCAGGACCTGGGTGACGCGCGCCGTCACGCTGGTGCTGATCGAGGTATTGCGCGAGGTGGAGCCCTGACCTTCGTACTTGCTGTCGCTCTTGGCGTTGACGGCGCCGGGGAGTTCCTTGACCTTCTTTTCGGCGCCGAGCAGCCCGGCGATGCCCAGACCGGCGGAGCTTTTCCTGGAGTTGGCGGCGTCGGCGCTGGTCACGGCCCGGGTCGACTCCGACACGGCGATCGTGACGACGTCGTTGACCTCGCGCGCCTTGAAGTCGCGGAACAGGTCGGAGCGGCGCCCGTGGCTGACCCAGAGGGAGCCGTCGCTGTTCTGCGCCGTCTCCTGCGCGGCGGCCTCGGCCACATAGCGGTCGAGGCTGGCCGCGGCGCTCACCCTCGCCGCCTTGGGCCCGCAGCCCTGGTGCACCGGCACCAGCAGAAGCACGAGGATCAGGCCGCAGCCGGGCCGGTTCGCTCTGCAATGCATAGGTCGCTCCTTAGTCGAAGACCGTGACCTCCCCCGGGCCGGTCACCATGGCCTTGAGTGCCCGGTTGGACTGCAGGTTCCGCACCCGGACGGGATCGCCCATCCTGCCGCACTGGAGGGCGCGAGCCGGGACGGACACACGGATCCCGCCGCGCTGCGTAACCAGGCGTACGGTGTCGCCGAAGCGCACGAGCTCGCCCCCTTCCACCCAGGAGGCGTTGACAAGGTCGCCGGGGACCAGGGCGCGCCTGGCCGTCATGCCGGCCGCCTGTTCCACGGTGCGCAGGTAGTCGGCGCGGGCGTCCCGGATCTCCACCACGGCTTCCTCGAGATCGCCGGCCCGCAGGACACCGCGATAGGGCACGCGCGCCGTCACGCGCGCCACCCGCGCGCGCACGCGCACCTCGGCCCTGACCCAGAAGGGCGCAAGCGCCTTGCCGCCGCAGGAAGACTCGACGGGCAGCCAGATGCTGTCGAACGCGGCGGGGCGCGCGCGCGAAGCCACCCGCAGGGCCGCGTGCCCGGCAGCAACCTGCACCCCTTCGGGATGCCACAGCGACACGACCTCGATCTCCTGCTCCCGCCAGGGCGTCACGGCGGTCAGATAGGCGCGCACGGCGGCGGCGATCTCCCCGCTGTCGGGGGCGCGCAGGGCACACGGCGGCTCCGTCTGCGCCGGCAGCGGAACTGCAGGCCCGGCGAGGCGCAGGGCCGCAAGACAGAAGACCAGGAAAAGCAAGCTGCGGGTCCTCCCCTCAACCACGCGATGGCGGGACGAACTACAGGGCAGCATGGGACGAGACCGGCGTGATCGAAGTTCCTTCGACAAAAGCCGCCGGCCGGAGCGGGAATGGGTGGGCTGGCGGCCGCCCGCCGCGAGGCGCCCTGCGCGGGCGCCTCCGACAGGCAGCCGAGGTTCGCAACAGGCAGGGCGTGGTTTGAGGAGAGAACCCGGAGCTCGCATGATCATGGTGCTCAACGGATGACGTTGTTGGCCTGCGTGATCATCTCGTCGGCCGTGCGAATGACCTTGGAATTGGCCTCGTACGCCCGCTGGCTGACGATCATGGCGACCATCTCTTCCACTACGCTTACATTGGACTGCTCGGTGAACCCGGACAGAATCGTGCCCAGGCCGTTTTCGCCCGGCGTGCCGGTGATGGGGTCACCCGAGGCCTGCGTGGGTGCGAACAGATTCTTGCCCAGGCTCTGCAGGCCGGCGGGGTTCTGGAAGGTCGCGATCTCGATCCGGCCGACCTGCTGCGGCTCGTTCTGCCCGGGCTGCAGCACCGACACCGTGCCGTCGGAACCCACGATGATCCCGATCTGGTCCTGGGGAATGGTGATCTGCGGGTCGAGCAGATCGCCTTCGGAGGTCACCAGGGAGCCGTCGCGGTTCAGGTGAAAGCTGCCGCAGCGCGTGTAGGCGAGCTGCCCGTTCGGCAGCATGATCTGGAAGAATCCCTGCCCCTCGATCACCATGTCCAGGGGGTTGCCGGTGGCGGCGAAGTCGCCCTGCGTCAGGATCATCTGGGTGGCGACCGGCTTGGTCCCCAGGCCGATCTGCAGTCCGACCGGTATCTCCGTGTTGGCCGTGTTGGCCGCCCCCGCGGGCCGGATGTTCTGGTACAGCAGATCGACGAACTGGGTCTTGCGCTGCTTGAACCCGGTGGTATTGATGTTGGCCAGGTTGTGCGCGATGTTGTCGATATTCAGCTGCTGCGCTTCCATGCCGCTCGCCGCGGTGTACAAGGCTCTCAACATACCGTACCTCCTGATCCCGACAAGCCGGAGCTGTTGCCGATCCGCTTCGGTCCGGCCGTCTTGTTCCAATGCATGAGTGCGGTCCTCTCTCTGCCGTCAGCTCTCAGGCGCCACGCTCCCGTCCGGGAAGGCCGATTGCTGAAAGCTGAGAAGTGAAGCCGTCGACGATGCCGATCGTGCTGCATCCCTGTGGACTTCTCGCCGGCAACATACGTTCGCCATCCAGGACCTAACGGCTCAGTTTTTCGATGCACTTCTGATCCAGGGTGTTGCTGATCAGGCTGAGGCTCTTCTGGATCGCTTCGTACCGGCGCATGATCTCGACCAGGCGCACGGTGGATACTACGGGATTGACATTGGACTGCTCCAGGTATCCCTGGCGCACGCTGACCGAATCGGCCGGCTTGGCTTGCGCGCCCGCGGAGGCAAAGAGCGTGTTGCCTTCGCGCCGCAGCCGGAGGGGATCGTCGAAAGCCGCAAGCTTCAGGCGGTCGACGACCGCACCGTCCACGAGGATCTCGCCGCGCTCGTCGATCTCCAGCTTGCCCGGCCCCAGAACGATGGCGCCGCGCTCCCCCAGGACCGGGTAGCCGTCGGCGGTGACCAGCTGCGAGCGGGCGTTGAGCTGGAGATTTCCGTTGCGCGAGTAGCGGATCCCGGCGGGCGTCTGAATGCACAGGAAGCCCGGGCCGACGAGCCCGATGTCCAGTTCCCTTCCCGTTTCGACCAGCGAACCGTTTTCGAAATTGAAGGCCGCCTCCGCCAGGGCCGCCTGCTCGTTGATCGCGGCTTCGAGGGCGCTCGCCTGCGCGGCGCTGCGGTTGAGCGCCTGGTAAAACGCCCGCTGCTCCTTGAAGCCGGTGGTGTTGATGTTGGCCAGATTGTTGGCCAGCATGTCGAGGGCTTCCATCTGGCCCTTCAGTCCGGAATATGCCGTGTATATTCCGCTGTTCATCGCTTACGATCCCCGGCGCTTTTCATCCGGCCGCCGGGCCGGATCGATGCGCTCCGTCAACTTTCGGTTTGCAAGTTCCATGCCAGAAGATCGATGCCCGGCAGCGGCCGCATCTCCATGAGCGGCGCCGCTCTCCGTCGATTCGGAAATCCGACGGCGGCGCGCCCGGGCAACTATTTCCTGCCTGCTAGGCAAGCATTGCACGCGACGCCTCCTTCGGTTGCTCGGGCGCCTGCGGCCTTACGGCGGGGGACGCAGCGCGCGCTTCGGCGAGCCCTTTCATGCCGAGTATCAGTTCCACTTCGCCGCCCGGCATGCCGAGGCGGTCGGCGATTTCCGCGGCGGCCATACCCTTGCGCGCCAGAGCCAGCACGCGATGCCGGCGCTCGAGCGGCAGGGGAGCCTCCGGCGCCGGCAGGGTCAGGTCCAGGAGCTTTTCCTCCATGTGGCGCAGCTCGCCGGTGACCTTGCGCAGCAGCGCGAGCTGCAGCTCGGCCATCTGGGAAAGATCCTCCGTCAGATGCGTCAGCGCGCGCTCGGTGCCGGCCAGGCGCCTGCGGACGAACCACAGCAGCGCCAGGCAGCCGGCGCCGGCCGCGACCGGAAGAGCGAAAGCCGCCAGCGTGAGCGATAAAGCCGATGTTTGCATGTGCCCTCCTCAGTGAACGGCCGCCGTGCTCATTGTCGCTGCAACTCCGGCAGGCCCACGAGGCCTTCGCCCGTGTCGGCCAGAATCGCCTGGATGTCGACCTCGCTGAATCCCAGGGGCGCGACGCTCGGCTCCTCCTCCAGGCGCATTCCGGGGTCGCGCTCGAAGCCCACGCCCAGGCGCACCATGATGCGGTTGGCCAGACACGTGATCATGGTCAGCCGCAGGTGTTCGGGGTCGGATGCCAGGTCGTGGTGATGGAGAATGCTCTCGACCAGTTGGGCCGGGAAGCACCACTTCAGGGCGAGCAGCGCACCCACCTGGGAATGGGTGAAACCGAAGGCCTGGTATTCCATCTCGTGGAAGGCGCCCTCGCCGCGGTCGACGCGGCGCACGATCTCGCCGTAGGCGGGCGCGTGGTTGCGCAGCATGACGAGCTTGCCCAGATCGTGGACCAGCCCGCACGTGAAGGCCTCGTCGACATTGCGGTAGCGCGCCCGGCGCGCGATGCTCTGCGCCGCCACGGCCGCACCCCAGGCGTGCTGCCACAGAAGATGCAGGGGCAGGCTGCGCTGGGAGCGCCGGCCGGCATAGAAGACGTTGCGGATGGATGCCGCCAGCACCACGGCGCGCAGCATGTCGAGTCCCAGGATGGTGATCGCATGCGTCAGGGTCGAAACCTGGCGCTGCAGGCAGTACATGGCGGAGTTGGCGATCTTGAGCACCTGGGCGGCCAGGGATTGGTCCCGGCCGAGCACCCGCTGCAGCCGCTCGACCGTGACCTCGGGATCGTCCAGCAGATGCAGCGCTTCCATCGCCGAAGCTGGCAGCGCCGGCAGGTCGCCGGTTTGACGCGCGATCTCCTCGAGCCTTTCGTCGTGCAACTGCGTGACGGTCGTCCTGTGCGGGTCGGGCATCATGTCGTCCCTCAGGCCAGGGAGCGGATGCGGTCGGCGGTGCTTTCGACCTCGAGGATCTTGACGCCGTAGTTGCCGTCGACCATCACCACCTCGCCGGTGGCGATCGGCTTGTCGTTGACGATGACGGTCACGGGATCATTGACGCCTTTGTCCAGCTCGATGACGGATCCCACGCCGAGTTTGAGCACGTCCCGCAGCGGCATGCGCGTCTCGCCGAAGGAGACGATGACGCCCAGCTCGACATCCAGGATGAGATCCATGTTCCACTGGTGCGCTCCGTGATCGGCGCCCGCTTGCGGCCGCTCGGCCGCGGGCGCAGCCGGTTTTGCGGCGCTCCCGGCCGCTGCCGCGGCGCGCTCGGCGGAATCCAGCAGCCGCTGCTGGATCAAGAACTCGAGCGGAAAAGCGGCCGAGGGCTCGAGCGCCAGCCGGCAGCGCAGGCCGAGCGCATTCTCGTAGGCGGCGGCCAGCGGCACAATGCCCTCGCGGTTGCCGGCGGGGTTGATGAGCTCGGGGGCGGCGCAGCGCACCGCCCGGCCGGTCCGGCGCTCGATCTCGTGCGCCGCCCTTTCGGCCGCCTTGTGAAAAAGGCCGAGGGAGACCGACATGACCTCGGGCGTAAGCGCATCGTCGGGTCCGGCGTCCCGGCCTAGAAGCGCCAGTCCCAGGCGGATGAAATCGCGCCGGGGCACGAGTAAAAGCAGGTTTCCTTCGACGGCTCCGGCCAGGCGGATCTCGACGGCGTTGAGATCCCCTTCGAGCTCCTGGAGCGCCGCCGCGAGATCGGTTTGCCGGCCGGATTCCCGGGCGAGGGAGCCCTTGCCGGGGAGCAGGTTCGCGATTTCGGCCGCCAGGCCGCCGACGATCGCCTCGGCCGGCGCCGTTCGGGCGCTCTGGCCTTCACCCTGATCGGGGTAGGGATCGGATTCTTTCACGGTTCGCCTCGCTGTAAGGATCTAGGGTTCACAGGGTCCGATGATTTCGAAAGCTTTCTTGCCGCGGCGCACGACGATGCGCCCCTGGAACTTGGCCACGCCCCCGACGCACAACAGCACGGGATCGCCCACGCGCTGGTCGAGCTGCATGATGTCGCCGGCGCCGATGGAAAGGAGATCCTCGATGAGCAGGTTTCGGTTGCGGATCTCCGTCGTGAGCGTCAGAGGCACGTTGCGCAGAAGTCCGCGCACGCGGTGGGCCTCGCGGTCGTCCGATCCCGCGCGCCGCGGCTGGCGGTACTGGTCGAATTTCCCCCGGTTGACCTTGAGCATCATCGACGGCAGGCCGAGGTGCAGGGCGCCGCCGTTCTCGCCCAGCTTGATCTCGAAGCCGACGTCGACGACCGCTTCGCCGGGAGCCACGACCTGCAGCATCTGCGGCTTGGTCTCGATGGCCTCCAGGTGCGGTTCGACCTCGAGGATGGGGCGCCAGGCCTCCTTGAGATCCCGCAGGATCAGCTTGACGATCCCATCCATGATGTTGGTTTCGATCTCGGTGAGTGCGCGGTTCTCCGCCGGCGGCTGCCCCGGCCCGCCGAGCAGGATGTCGATCATGGAAAAGGCAAGGGTGGGGCTGATCTCGAGCGCCACGCTGCCGATCATCGGCCTCAGGCTCAGGGCGCCGTAGTACGTCGGATCCGAGAGACGCTTCAGGAATTCCGCATAGGATATCTGATCGATGGCGAGCAGGCGGACTTCGGCGACAGAGCGCAGGTAAGCCGAGAGGGAGGTCGAGAAGTTGCGCGCGAAATGGCTGTGCAGGACGTGAAGCGAACGTATCTGATCGTTGGATATCCTGTCGGACCTGCAGAAATCGTAGGGGAGGACGCTGGCAAAGGACTCGGCGGCGGTCTCCGTTCCCGGCCCGGGAACCTGGCCCTCGGAAGACATGCTCGAGAACAGCGCGTTGATCTCGTCCTGGGAAAGTATCCGCTCCATGCTCGCCTCTTCAGCAGTTTTCGGCTTCCTTGACCTTGCGCAGCTTGGTGCGCAGCCGCAGCATCGCCTTGGTGTGCAATTGCGAGACCCGGGATTCGTTGACGCCCAGGACCTTGCCGATCTCCTTCATCGTGAGCTCGTCGTAGTAATAGAGGGAAACCACCAGCCGCTCCTTCTTGGGCAACGCGTCGATGGCCTTGGCCAGCAAATCGCGCAATTCGGTCTTGTGGAAGATGAAAAACGGATCCGCCTGCGGCGCGTCGGGCACGTACTTGACCAGCGGTTCGCTGTTGCGCTCCTCGTCCTGGAACGTCAGTTCGTGGAAGCTGCCGAGATTGAGGCCCTTGATCTGGTCGATCAGTTCATAGAACTCGTCGAGCGTGATGCCGAGCTGGTCGCTGACCTCTTTGTCGGAAGCGGGCCGGCCCAGCCGCTGCTCCAGCTCCTTGTAAGCCTTCTCCAAGTCCTTGCTGCGCTTGCGCAGCGATCGGGGAGCCCAGTCCAGGTTGCGCAGGCTGTCGAGGATGGCACCCTTGACGCGCAGTTCGGCATAGGTCTTGAACTTGACGCCGCGCGACGGATCGAACTTCTCGACCGCATCGAGCAGGCCGATCACGCCGGCGCTCACCAGGTCGTTCATCTCCACGTGAGCGGGAAGCTTCGTCGAGATCCGATGCGCGATGTACTTGATCTGCGGCAGGTGTTCCAGGATCAGCTGTTCGCGGCCTTCATCCTGTTGGATCGCCTCTTCGTATGCCTTGGCGTATCGAGAAGCATCGTGCATGGCCAATCCTCTCACGGTGCGGGCTGCGGCGGCCTGCACGCCTGCCGCGCCCGCGGGCTGTTCGATCGAGCGCGCCCTGCCGCCGAGCGGCCGCAGCGCCCGGTGATTCTCAATTGATCCAATCGTTGAGCAACCTCTCCCAGACCAGGTCGCCGGCGGTGCCCATGCCGGCGTTCTCGCGCACCATCGCATGGGCCAGGCGGCGGAAGCAGCGGCCGGCAGGCGCCTCGGGGAAGCACTGGGCCACGAGAACCTGGCTGCGCACCGCCTGGGCCACATGGGGATCGCGTTCCACATGTCCCAGATAGAAGACCTCGCGATTGAGGAAGCGCTTGACCACCGAGTTGATCTGGCGGAAGACCTCGCGCGCCTCCTCTTCGCTCCTCACCGAATTGACGAGCAGGCGGATGTTTTTCTCCGGATCCTCCGACAGCAGGATCTTGACGACGGCATAGGCATCGACGATCGCGGTCGGCTCGGGCGCGCTCACCACGATCACCTCCTGGGCGGCCAGCAGGAAGTGGACGACGTTGTTCGAGATTCCCGCGGCGGTATCGATGAGGAAATAGTCCGTGTCGCAGTCCAGGTCGGCGAAGCTCTTCATCAGGTAATTCTTCTGCGCCGTGGTCAGCTCCGACAGCTTCTGCAGCCCCGAGCTCGCCGGGATGATGCGGATGCCCCTGGGCCCCTGCACCATGATGTCCGC
>Ga0272448_1006847_pt1 | contig 12194 bp, 14 predicted proteins | sample YNPCB0191_FD_202220 | JGI IMG/M metagenome (GOLD analysis project Ga0272448, IMG submission 202220) | Hot spring sediment microbial communities from Yellowstone National Park, WY, United States - YNP-CB-019-1 | ecosystem: Environmental > Aquatic > Thermal springs > Hot (42-90C) > Sediment... | reverse complement strand
ACAAAGCAGCTCTACTGATGCCGTGAACCATATGCCTCCGTTTCAACGATATTCACATTAGAGGTGTATGGTTCACATTCCACAAAAACTAACTCCTATCCCACTCAAACACTTTCGGAACGACTGTAAACGCATTTTATTTTACTTTGCATTTCACCACGAATTTTGTGTGGTCTCAATCTTATAAACAGAAGCCATCATATTATTTTTTTAAGCCTTTAGGCTTTGGTGAGCAATCTTTGAGCGAGAAGACCGAAATAGAAGACATCAGGAAGCAGCTTGAGAAAGTTACGTTGGAAATCTTCAGCCTATGTGAGAAACGGCTTCAGCTATCCAAAAAGATAGGTGAAATAAAGGCTGATGCAGGAATGCCGATTGAAAACATGCCGGTTGAGCAAAACTTAAAAACCAAGGTTCTGGAAAAATGCAGAAAAAAGGGTTTAGACGAAAAATTCTGCCTCAATCTCTTGCAGCTTCTCCTCGAAGAGTCTAAACGGATTCAGAGGGAGATCGCTAAGTCTCACCGTTAAAGTCATCTCGAACTTGTCTGGAGGTCAAAAGTTTGAAGGTAACTATTATTGGTGGAGCAGGGAGGATGGGAAGATGGTTCATTAACTATTTCCTAAAAGGTGGGCATGAAATCACAATCTCTGACAAAAGAAGCGAAGAAGCTAAGGCGATTTCTCAATCCATGAACGTTAAACTTGCACGAAACAACATAGAGGCCACTAAAGGCGCCGAGATCATAGTCGTGTCAACCCCAATCAATGTTACGCCAAAAGTTCTAAGAGAAATATTTGAGAAAATTCCAAAGTCAGCCACCGTCATGGAAATATCGTCTCTTAAGTCTCAAGTTATGTCTGAACTAAAAAAGATCGCAATGAACGGGATAAAGACGCTTTCAATTCATCCACTTTTTGGTCCTGGAACCGCAGAAGCTCTTGAGGAAAAGATTGCACTTGTCCCAGTTCTAAATCTACAAAATGAACTTAAATTAGCTAAAACAATTTTCCCTAAAACAGAGTTAGTCGTCGTCGATGTTGAAGAACACGACAGATCTATGGCGTTAACTCTTTCGCTTCCGCATTTTATGAACATAGTCTTTGCTTCAGTGGTAGGGCAAGAAGATATAAACGCCTTAAAAAAACTGGGAGGCCCAACCTTCACAATACAGCATATTCTAAGCGAAGGAGTAATGAGCGAAGATCCGTTGCTGTACTCGTCAATACAAATAGACAATAAATTTACATCTCAATTCCTTGAAAAGTTCATTTCCAATGCAGTTACTCTCAAGCAACACATTAAAGAAAAAAAATCAAGAAGATTCATACAATTCTTCAGTGATGCCCGAGCTCTGCTTTTGAAAGACAACGAATTTGAAGTAGCGTACGAAAAAATGTACAAGATTCTTGATGTCTTGAAAAAATGAAAAACAAAATCAGACTGGGTGAAATTAGCTAGTTAGCTTTATCAAAGTATTTGTGTTCCTTACCTCTGAGAGTTTTCTTATTTCATCAATTTTTCTGTTCAAATCCTCAATTGTAAAAGCTTGAATTAAAGCTGCCACATCATAGTCTCCTGAAACCTCAAAAACCCTGGTCGCTATCCTACTAATATTTTTCACGACATCTCTTGTTCCTGTTGGACCTGTCTCAACAAGAACTATGCCTTCAAACTCTATTGTTGCTTCGATCGTGAAAGCCTTAATAATCCCGTCTTTGATTAGCTGCTTAATACGCCTTCTAACTGCGCCCTCTGTTAGGTTTACTGACTCAGCGATCTTAACATACTTGGTACGGGCGTCTTTCTTTAAGATTTTGAGAATTTCAAGATCAATATCATCCATAAGTATATGTTTAAAATTTTAAAAATATATGCTTTTGCGAAAATCGTAAATTGCCTTAATTTGTCGCAGTAAAAACTAAGTCTAGTATTGAACTGCCTTTCTTTTTTGGATGTAAAGCCTCTTAATGAGGTTAGCCAACATCCTACTGTTCATTTCGGTTGCGACTATAGTTTTTGCCATCTAAGTGCGCCTCTCTTTTCACATTTATTAATCCAGATTTTTCCTTTAAAGCCTAGCGAACACGGGGTTCGAAGAACAGACAAATTTTCTTAATCAATATTGAAAATCCATTTTACGCAGCAGTCATTTGTTGTATTAACATATAGAGTCTTCATTATTTACGATTATCGTATTTTTAAAACGAAAACCATAAATATCCCGCTTGATGAAAAACGCAGTATTAAGTGTTTCAGGTGAAAAACAAGATGTACGGGTTCAATGGATGTTACACTGCGTTAGTTACGCCAATGAGAAAAAGTGGAAAAGTCGATTATGAAGGACTGAAAAGCCTAGTTGAATTTCAGATAAAGGAAGGCATAAGTGGCATATTAGCAGTCGGAACAACGGGTGAAAGCCCAACTCTAACTTGGAATGAGCATTTAAAAGTGATCGAAAAAGTTCACGAATATATTGGTGGTAAAACTCTAACCATCGGAGGGACGGGAAGCAACAACACAGAAGAAACGTTGGAAGCCACACGTGAGGTTTCAAAATATGGCGTAAATTGCATATTACTGGTTGATCCTTATTATAATGGTCCGAGCTCAATTGAAATCCGCAAAGAATACATTGAACCTGTGGCCCAAGAGTACCCTGAAATCCAAATAATTCCATACGTGATTCCGGGCAGAACGGGAACTCAACTTCTTCCACAAGATTTAGCGATTCTTCATTCCCAATTTAAGAACGTTAGTGCTGTTAAAGAGGCAACGGGAAATCTTGACAACATGCGGTTGACACGTCGACTGTGTGGAGCTGACTTTGATATTCTTTCCGGCGATGACGATAAAACCTTTGAAATGATGACAGACTCCCAAATAGCGGCAAGCGGCGTCATTTCTGTTGCGTCAAACGTCGCACCTGGACCAATACAAAAATTCGTTCAGGCGATATTGAAGAAGGACGTTGAACAGTATCAAAGGTTGCACGATGCGCTTAAGCCACTTTTTGGAATGGTTACTGTCAAAACAGAAGAAGAAACGCCGTATGGAATAATCTCATGTAAGGCAAGAAACCCAGTTCCATGCAAGACACTTATGAACGTTCTTGGAATGCCATCTGGACCGTGCAGACAGCCACTCGGAAAAATGACCAAGAAAGGTCTACAGGCAGTTCTTAACGTAGCGAGGTCTGTTTTTGAAAAGACGCCTGAGGTTCTTGAGCCTGTTGAATCGTTTTTCGACGTTGACCTAAGTAAGAGACTGTACAAGGAAAGATACTGGAAAGGATTAGCCTATGATTAAAATCTGTGTAGCAGGCGCAGCAGGTAGAATGGGAAGTACCCTCATCAAAGAGGCAGTTGCACGAGGGTTCACCATCGTTGGCGCAGTCGAGGGTAAAGGTAACCCTAATGTTGGTAAAACCTTGCGAGAAGCTGGAATATGTAATTTGGACATTAAGATAGTTGATCCGTCCCACTTAGAGGATGCTGTGAAGGAAGCTGACGTCTATATATCTTTCACGACACCTGAGGCTGAGGTGGCAAATCTTCCAGTCGTCGCTAGTTTGGGCAAAAGAATAGTCGTGGGAACAACAGGTTTAACGGTTGAGCAAATGCAAAAAATCAGAGAAGCAATTTCTGGAAAGGTTCCAGCGGTCATTTCTCCCAACTACGCGATTGGAGTAAACATTATGTTCCAGCTTTCAAAAACCCTAGCTCGTCTGCCTCTTGATTATGACTTCAGCATCACCGAGGTTCACCACACTGGAAAAAAAGATGCGCCGAGTGGGACGGCTAAAAAACTGGGTGAAATTATTTCAGAAGCCCGAAAATACACGATGACAGTCTATGGAAGAGAAGGAATAAATCCAAGGAAGCCTGGGGAGCTCGAAATTCTGTCTGTTAGAGCAGGTGGAGTAGCTGGAATACACGACATAATAGCAGCTGGACCGCATGAGATGATCAGAATTGAACATACAGCTTTCTCACGCAGCGTTTTCGCTCAAGGCGCCCTTTATGCTTCTGAATGGATATGCAGGCAGACAAAGGCTGGACTCTACAGCATGGAGGACGTATTAGCCTAGAACCTAAGCACTTACGAAAAATGGAGGACAAACAATGGCTAACAGAGCTATCATAAAGTTTGGCGGAGCAGACCTTGCTACAGGCGAAAAAATTAGAAAGGCAGCTAAGATGGTTGCAAAGTCAGGGTACAAGGAAATCGTTGTCATTGTCTCGGCGATGGCAGGTGTAACAGACACCCTTACCAAGCTAATTTCCGAAATAGGCATAGCGGACTCTCAGGACTATGCAGACATCGTGTCAATGGGGGAAAGGACAAGCGTCCGAATCCTATGCTCAGCGCTTCGCTCAATGGGTGTCGAAGCAGAATACTTTGATCCAAGCCAAGAAAACTGGCCAATTATCACAGATTCGGATTTCAAAGATGCAACTCCGAACATGGAAAAGACTTGTGAGCGCGTTAAACGGTTCGTTGAGCCTCTTCTCGGCAAGAAAATTGTGGTTGTCTGTGGATTTTTGGGAAGAGACGAAAAAGGCAACATTACAACTCTTGGAAGAGGGGGAAGCGACACAACGGCCATGGTACTTGGAAACTGTTTGAAAGCTGAAGAGATAGTTCTTGTCAAAGAAACCGAAGGCGTAATGTCAGCAGACCCAAGAATCGTTCCAGACGCAAAGCCGTTGAAGAAGCTTGATATCCACGAAATGTTTGCGCTTTCGCATGGAGGAGCAAAAATAATCAAGGCGGAATCACTAAAGTTCAAACTTCCTCATCAAAAGCTAAGGGTCATCAACTTTTCGAATGGCATCTCATCTGGTGGAACTGAAATTTCCGGGGTCTTTGATTCTAATTCCTGTGAAATAACGGAGAAGAAAGGGCTCGTCGCTATTAGCATGATATGCAGCATAGATCCTATGAACGTAAGCAAAATTCTCGCATCTTTAGGAAATAGGCCGATCTACGGCATCAGCACTGGAAAAGTTTCGCTTACGGTTTTCACGTCTTCCGAGGAGCCTCATAAGCTGGTTAATGAACTGCACCGTTCCGACCTGTGCAAGGCTTTGAGCCTACGAACCAATGTTGGGTTAATCGAGATAACTCACCCGGCTTTCATAGATTCGCCAGGTTGGATTGCGAAGGTTTCAGGCGCTTTGGCGTCTAAAGATATTAATATAATTGAGGTCACGAGTAGTAAAGCCACAATAAGCATATTCATTGACGAGAAAATTGTTGAAGAAGCATTAAAAGTTGTGAGGGATGTAGTTTGAAAAGAAAAGTCGCGATACTAGGAGCCACAGGAGCAGTCGGACAAAGGTTCATAGAGCTCCTCCAAGGGCACCCGTGGTTCGACATAGAAGTCCTCGCTGCATCCGAAAGGTCAGCGGGGAAAAAATTCAGCGAAGCCTGCAAATGGCGGCTGGAATCCGAGATGCCGAAGGAAATTGGCGAAATGCCAGTTGTTAACACAATCCTTAAAGAGGTAAAAGAAGCAAGCAACATAGACTTTATATTTTCAGCTCTTCCTGGAAACATAGCTGGACCAATTGAAACAGAATTCGCCGCCGAGTTCCCCGTAGTCAGCAAAGCAAGCGCACACAGAATGGAAACTGACGTTCCACTCATGATTCCAGAGGTCAATCCTGAGCATTTGGGGCTCATTCCAATTCAAAAGAGAAATCGAGGTTGGAACGGCTTCATATCTACAGATCCGAATTGCAGCACGATACAGCTTGCCATTACGCTAAAGGCGTTGATGAGGTTTGGCGTAAAACGTTTGATTGTCTCAACGATGCAGGCCTTAAGTGGCGCGGGCTATCCAGGTGTAGCCTCATTGGACATTGTTGACAACGTTTTTCCGTTCATTTCAGGCGAAGAAGAAAAGATGGAAAGCGAAACTAGAAAAATCCTAGGTACCTTTGACGGCAGACAGGTTCAACCCGCTAACATGACTATAAGCGCCAGTTGTCACCGTGTTGACGTGAAAGATGGCCACCTTGAGGCTGTCTATGTTGAACTAGAGCAAAAACCAAGCATTGATGAATTTAAGGCTGCCTTGCGAAACTTTGTTGGCGAACCCCAGAAACTCAAGCTTCCTTCAGCTCCTGAGAAGCCTATAATCGTCCGAGAAGAGGTTGACAGGCCGCAGCCAAGGTTAGACCGCGACGCAGGAAAAGGCATGAGCATCGTTGTTGGACGAGTCAGAAGCGACCCGATCATGACTTTTAAGTATCTCTGCCTTGGACACAACACGATTAGAGGCGCCGCTGGAGCAGGCATTTTAAGCGCAGAGCTTATGGTGGCAATGAAACTCATCTGACATAATAACCCAAAAAGGCATATGCTGTCGTGTAGTTGGCGACATTGATGATAAAAGTTGTTCATGAGTACTTCGAGAACAAAGGCGGACTGTTATACATTGACGGCGTACCATCTTTGAAGCTGGCAAAGGAGTTCGATACTCCTCTGTACGTTATGAGCGAACGGAGAATCAGAGACAACATTCGACATCTATCAAAGGCCTTAACCAAACACTACAGTAAAGTAAGAATCTACTATTCAGCAAAAGCTAACACAAGCCTTTCAGTTCTAAAAATCCTTTTAAGTGAAGGCGCTTGCCTTGACGCAGTTAGCCCAGGCGAGGTATTTCTAGCACTTAATGCCAGCTTTCCGCCTGAAAAGATTCTGTTCACGGGAACGAGCGTAAGGAACGATGAACTTAGATTTCTTGTAGAATCAGGAGTAACGATTAACGTAGACTCGCTTTCGCAATTGGAGAGGTTGCTGAGGTTTCACGTGCCTTCTTTGCTTTCGGTGAGGGTGAATCCTGAGGTTGGTGCTGGGCATCATGAACATGTTGTTACTGGCGGAAAGACCTCGAAGTTTGGAATCTGGGAGGGCGACATTGCCAAAGCCTACAAAATGGCCAAGAAGGTAGGAGTCAAGAAATTCGGCATTCAAATGCACATCGGTTCTGGGAATCTTACGGTTGAGCCTTACCTCGAAGCGATGGAGAAACAGTTACAGATCGCTGGCCACGTAAAAAAGGAGTTGGACGTGAACTTCGAGTTCATCGACATCGGTGGAGGCATCGGAGTACCCTACAGACCAGAAGAAAAACCCTTGAACATAGACGAGTTTGCTGAAAGAATTTTGGAACTGTTTAAGAACAAAACTAGAGAGTATAATCTTGGAGACCCTTGGATTTATCTTGAGCCTGGGCGATTCATCATTTGCGACGCTGCGATTCTTTTAACAGCAGTTAACACGGTGAAGACTACGCCTTTCAAAAAATTTGTTGGAGTTGACGCGGGGTTCAATACGCTCATTAGACCAGCTATGTATGGCTCCTATCACCCGATAGTTGTGGCGAACAAGTTAAATGAGCCTGAAAAAGAAACTTACGATGTCGCCGGACCACTTTGCGAGTCAGGAGACATTCTTGCACGTGACAGGAAATTACCCAACATTGAGGAAGGTGATTTGCTGGCTGTCCTAAATGCTGGAGCTTACGGATTTTCGATGAGTTCCCAGTACAATTCGAGACCAAGATGCGCCGAAGTTCTCGTTAAAGACGGTGAGTACGCGCAAGTGAGAGAAAGAGAATCGTTTGAAACATTGTTAGAAAGACAAACCCTTCCACCGTGGCTTAGGTAACCGTCGCATAAAAATAGATGTTAGTATTGCCCATATTTTTTTGCTGCCTTAACAATCGCAAAAATGTTTTCGTCAGGCGTGTCTCTTCCAACCTGATCTCCTGTTGAAAGAACGTAGCCTCCGCCTTCTTTAGCTGCTTCTATGCATTCTTTAGCCATCAACTCGACTTGTTTTGGCGTGGCAAACAGCAGCTTGGTGGTTTGAATATTGCCCTTTAAGGCTATTTTTTCTCCGAAAATCTTTTTTATCTCCGCTAGGTCGCAGTCACCGTTTGGAGGAGGCTCTAGAGGCTCAATAGATGAGAGGTCAGTTTCAGCAACAGCTTTTTTAACTATGAACTTCTCTCTGCCGCATGAATGCAGATGCGAAGGAATATCAACCTCCTTAGTCATCCTCGTAATTTTCTTCAGCGTTGGTAAGCTGAGTTCAGTAAATATTTTTGGAGACTGAAGAGTTAGTAAGCCAGAGGCGCCTATCATTAGAAATTCGGGTTGAATCTTGAGGCCTCTTTCAACGTAGCTTACTATGTAGTCGTGGTACATCCGCCTATATTCCTCGATAAGGTAACGCTTCTGCATATAGAGTCTACAAATTTGGGGCAAACCACCGTCAATTAGGCCGTAAAGATCTTGAAATCCAGGCAGCCCTACGGAAAGGCCTGTTGTTCCCAAATCACCCATGGCGTTCGCCATAGTAATGTAGGCTTCTCCACTCAAGTTGGATGGATCTGGATAGAAGTATTGCAGTTGTTCAAATTCGTTTTCGAAGTCTTTGAAAAACTTCCTCGTTGTCCACGGTGGCTGGTCTCTGTAATAGTTCGTTTCTGACCAAAGCTTACCTTTTGGCGTTCTAAGATATGTTCGAACCGTGATAACGTCACTGGTTTTATTCATAATTACGTTTCTAAATCTTCTTTTATCATTCTTATCCATTGGACGCCGAGATGCGTCAGAGTCAATTAAAGGTCCCAAGTATCCGCCGTACTGCCATCCATCCATTTTATAGTACTTCACAGCTTCAATGTAGGCCTTCCACAAAGGCGGATTCCCATACAAATAAATCTCCCAAAAAGGTTTGCCAGTCAGTTTGGCAGGAACCATGTTCGAAATATCTGGCGAAGCAGGAACCTGGTCTGGTTGCTCATTTCGAAAAGCTGTAAGCATTCTTTCTTTAGACGTCAATTTTTCAGTCAGACCCAATGCCTCCGAAACCATTCTCTTTTTATAAAGGCTGTTCTAAGAAACGTTTTTGGCAACTACCATCACGTGGTCCTTGTCGTATGGTTCTAGGCGAATTACCTCAGATATTTCAAATCCCCTTTCTTTGAGCACGTTAATCTCTTGTTCATATACTTTCGAAGGGTCTTTTGTTACGTCTATGCTTCGAGACTTCACCGCCAGTATTACCCAGCCCTCTGCCTTAAGGAAAACTTCAGCGTTGTCGACAAGGAGTTTTGCCTGTTCAGGCTGGGCAACATCACAGTAGATTACATCAACATTCTGAACCATTGACGCGTACTGACTGGGAAACCGAGCGTCCGCTAGTATAGGAGCCATATTGCCTCTAAACCTGCAGACATTGTTGATAAGGTCCCTTATCGACCTTGGTGCAAACTCTACACAGTAGACGTAGCCATCACTTCCAACAATGTCTGACACGTGACTAGATGTTGTCCCCGAGGCCGCCCCCAAATACAGAACCCTGCTGCCCGGCTTTATTGGCAGATGCTTAAGACCCTTAAGAATTGCACCAGCCAGCTTGCTGCGAAAAGGATCCCAAAGCCTGTATTCTGCGTCGCCAATTCTTACTAGACGTTCACCGTACACGTTTCTGCCAGGAGACAAGTTCAAAGTCGCAAGTCTAAACGACTTTTCTTCAAGAAGAACTTGGAATACGCCTTCAAATAAGCGGTGAGGTTGAACCTCAGCGACCATGTTTTCTCCTTCTTCGCGAAGGCTTTTTCATGGGCTTTAACGTCATTCCTTCGTGCGTCTTTATTTTTGGTTCTGGATACTTTCTCTGGAGATCATCAACTCTTTTTTCAAGGTCTGCCTTAAGTTTGTCGCCAATGTAGGTTCCGCTGAACGCGTCGGTTCTTACGGCGATAGCGAGTCTGCCGGCGAATATTCTGGCAACTTTTCCTCTAAGCCAACGTTTCGACCCGTGAATTAGGGCGTGCTGAAAAATTACGCCGTGCTTTGGTGGACGGGCGCCAGTTGTCAGTGACCTGAATAACGCCTTTTCCGCTCCTAGTACCTGTATTGTGCTTGCTGGCATCTTTGCCAGATTCATCAATCCGCCTGCTATGGCGATTAGCCTTGCTCCTAACGTTGCTCCTGACAGGAAAGCGGTGTTTGGCGCTACCTCCTCCATCAACTCTTCAATGTATTTTTCTGTGCTTGATCTTTCTTCATACAACCCTAAAATGCAGTTGCACAGTGACTGGATTTGTGTTATGTCTTGGTCCTTGAGTTCTCCGCCCATAGAAGATTCCGCAGCTTTCTCAATTTGGGCAGCTTTGTTTTTTGAAATGCCAAGCTTTTCGATGTTTTCTTGGATGAATTCTTCTTTTCTTCCAAGGTTTTTTACGAGACTTGCATATACTTCGTGTTTCTCCACAAGCCTGTCTAGCTCAGGAAAATGCAGCCCATACCATTCGCGTATGCGGGTTGAAAGAAGATTCAAAGTCTTGTCCATATCGTCCAGCGCTTGAACGGCTTGCACAATCATGAGGTCTCTTTTCTCAGTTGCCTTCCTTACTTTAAGCTGCGAAACTTCCATCGAGACATCGTGCACCCACCGTGAAAATTCCAAGGCGTCCTTGGCAAATCCCGTTTCCACGGCATACTCGCTCATTTTTTCACGAAAGCTCTCGCCATTCTCTGAAGGAGAAACAACCTCGACCTCAACATTTAGCTGATTTTGTACTGTTCGGCCAAGAACAGTGTTTTCAAACATGAACTTTGTGAAGCCTTTCTCTTTCAATTCTTGAATGACTTCAGATAGTTCATTGATGTTTCTGCCAGATTCAACGTCCATAAGTTTAGCTGCAGTTTCAGAGGTATTTTTTGGAAAAAGTTTGTAGGCAGCAATTTTGCCATCTTCGCCGAGGCCTATGACTCCCAAAACGCTGGTGATAACAGTGGCCTTCAAAACATTCACCACATCTCTTACCCTTTATGTTTACACCTTACGAATAACCTTTTCCATAGAGAAAGCATGCGATCTTAACAAAGTTATTGATCAAAACCTAGAAGAGCAGCCACAGAACCTTAATAAACTACGTGTGTCATACAAGTAACAAGGTGTAAGGCACGATGCCAAATGATAAACAAACAGAAATTTTAGAAGAATTGAAAAAATTAGGGAACTACTTGAGCCTAAGCCTTCTCCTCCTACTCCTCAACCAAAAGGAATAATCGAGGAATTTAAGGCATTTATAGGGACATACAAGGTTATGGGAATGGCTGTAGCCTTTATTATGGGTGTCTATGTGGGTGGATTAGTCAACGCCCTTGTTTCAGACCTAATTATGCCCGTAATAGCCCTAATGATGCCAGGCGTAGAATAGGAACTCATAACAGTTGGACCGTTTAGAATCGGACACTTCATAGGGACGTTAATAACATTCCTCATAGTAACATTCGTAATCTTCCTCATAGCGAAAATAACGGCGAAAATGGGAATCAAATAAGCCAGTTAAAACTGGAACACCATCTTTTTTCTACAAAGTGCACTGTTAAGTATCTTGCACAGCATCATAATTACATCTAATTAGGTTGTTGCATCTCTGAATTGTAACAATCCATATGTATTACTGATCTTTCTTGTAGGTACGAATGAGCCGTATGATTTATTCTCCAGATTACAGAATTGTCAATTCAGAAACATGCTGCGCCGCATCTTGGGCAATGTCTATGTTTAGATGTGTGTTCAGAGTCCCAGCTTGATTCTGGAACACCCATTTCTAGGAACACCATTTTGCATCTTTTACATTTGACAAAGATAAGTCTTGAAGGGACTGCGGTCAATATGTACACGAACAAAACGATGAGCATGAAAGCACTGAAGTCAGTGATGAACTCACCTTCAATCAGCGGCATACCGGTCAATCCAGATATGAGGTACACAAAGTCCCTAAAAACAAGGAAGTTGCTTTCAGTAAGAATCACAGACAACAACATTATTCTCACGCCCAGCAGAAGTGTTTTCCAGTCGCCCTTCAAGATGTTCGTCTGGTTCTCTCTAAACAAGCCATTACAAATGCCCTTAGAAACCTCGTATAGTCCAAAAAGGAAGAGTAGTATGCTTAGTACATAATAAACTGAAAGAGTAACGTGCACCCAAGAATTAAACAAAAAAATAAAGACTGCTGATATTAAACAGCTCTTATGTGAATTCTCCTCCCACAATCCTAACTTGATCGCACATCTTATATCCCTTTTCCTTCTTTCATTCATGATGGGGTGTCTTCAGGGCGGCATGCTCTTATCCGCGGTTCAATCCGCACC
>Ga0272448_1006846_pt1 | contig 12195 bp, 8 predicted proteins | sample YNPCB0191_FD_202220 | JGI IMG/M metagenome (GOLD analysis project Ga0272448, IMG submission 202220) | Hot spring sediment microbial communities from Yellowstone National Park, WY, United States - YNP-CB-019-1 | ecosystem: Environmental > Aquatic > Thermal springs > Hot (42-90C) > Sediment... | reverse complement strand
CGTTTGACATCTCGGGTGGTACTTTTGAACATAGGCAGCCCCATCCGGGCGCCGGTCATATCCATATAGAAGCTCGGCAGATCGATCACTCCGATCTTATAGGGGGTTCCGTCGGGTTTTTTGCCCACGGTGAAAATTTCTCCTTGGGCTTCACTGTCTTTCAACTCGATTTTGGCCCGCGTGATTTCGATGATTTTTCGTTCTCCAGTATCTCCAGAGATGACCTGCAAACGGACGACGGTGCCTTTTTTGCCCCGAATCAAGTCCACCACATCCGAGAGTTTCATATCCACGACATCGACGATTTCGCCGTCCCGGCCTTGGCCGACGCCGACAATGCGGTCGCCCACTTTCAGACGACCATCTTTATCCGCGGCGCCGCCGGGGATGATTTTATGGACTTTGGTATAACCATCTTCATATTGCAGCGAGGCCCCAATTCCCTCCAACTCTAATTTCATCACGATTTCAAAGTTCTCTTTCGTTCGAGGGGACATGTAGGTCGTATGAGGATCAAAGGCGCTGGTCATCGCCGACAGATACATCTCCAGCACTTCTTCATTGTCCGTTTGATGCATCCGTTTGGCGAAGCTGTGGTACCGGCGGGCGAGTTTTTCCCTGGCCTGCTGGCCTTCGGTTTTGTCCGCCTTCAGCGAGAGCAGGTCATATTTAATCCGTTTACGCCATAACTGTCGGGCTTCGGCTTCGGTAGCTGGATATTGGACCGATTCTCGATCCACCACCAGCTCTTCATCGACGGTGAAATCATGATCCATGTTTAAAAACTCATCGACCCATTGGACCCGTTCATCCACCCGCTGCAAAAAAATGCGGAATACCTCAAAACCGAAACTGACATCCCCCTTTTGAAACGCTTCGTCCAGTTCATTGACCCGGCGACGGAAGGCCTCCACATCCGATTCATAGAAATACAGTTTCATCGGATCGAGGGATTTCAGATAATTTTTCAGGCATCGCTGGGCGATTTCGTCGTCCAAAGGACGTCGGGACACATGATCCCGCTGGAGCAGGTTCACCACAGCCAAGGTAACTTGCCGGTCTTCATTGGTCGGGCCGACCGGGTCGGCGCAAGCCGCCGCTCCCACCACACCCAATGCCACTGCTGCCAAAACATATCGCCGCACCCGCCCCAGGGTATTCCACACCATCATCTTCTCCTTGGTATCAAAAGAGGTCCACTTTACCGTAATGCTTTCCCAACTCTCCGAACCCCCGGAAAAGCGTCCTAAGTTTCCAAAACTCCGTTTTTTCCTATTTAACCGAAAGGCCAAGCAATCTCCGCAAAGCCGAGAGAACGGGTAATCTCAGCCGAGCTGAGGAAGACTCCTCCTCCTAGGCCTGGGCCTATGGTTCCCATGAGGCCCCTCTTTCCTCTCACGCCGGGGGGAAAAGAGAGGAAAAGCAAAGGAATGGTTGGTCCATGTATCCGTCAGACCGAAGGGAAAACAAAAACTCACTTCGGCCGAAGGTTTCCCGTTTTTCTCTTTTGGTAACACTTTAGCCGAATGAAGTGGAGCGATGTATCACTGCCTGCGCAAGCAGCAGTCCAGTGTTTTTTGTGCTTCCTCCTCACCCGGCCTGCTTGCAGGCCGGCCTCTCCCACGGCGGGGAGAGGCGAGTTGCTTCATTCAGCTAAAATGTTACCTCTTTTGTTTCCTTGGCCCCTATTTTCCTGTTCGCTCCCAGAATTCTTTCCAGGAGGGGGGATTTCCAAAGGGGCTCTTTTGATTATCCTATCGGCAGGGCTTTTAGGCAACAAGGTGAATCCTTCGAAAATGGTCTTTTTTCAAATGCCCCAAGGATAGGGGAGAAGAAAATAGCCTATCCAGAGGGAACAGGAGTCCCATTTTGGGGGGTGCGGGAAGGTCCTCCCGTTCGTGTTGGGCTATAATTGAAGGAGATGGATCAGGTTCCACGAATGGCCTTCTTTTTGTAGGGAAAGGATTTTTTATGCAGGTATTCATTTCGGCCAAGAATTTCAAGGTGAGCGAACCTATCCGGGAGCATGTGGATCGTCGGTTGCTGTTTGCCTTGGATAGGTTTCAGGAGGAGATTGAACGGATTGATGTCACCTTGGCCGACCTGAATGGACCTAAAGGGGGCATGGATAAGCAATGCCGGATGGTGGCCAAACTCCGCTGGGATGCTACGTTGGTCATTGAAGATCAGGACATGGATTTTTATGCGGTCATTGATCGGGCGGCGGATCGGCTTGGCCATGCCGTGCAACGGACGATCGATCGCCGCCGAGACACCAAATACGCCCGACGTCGAGCGGAGGCTCTCCTTGCCGAAACGCTCGGACAATCCAACCAGTCTCCTTCTCCCGACGATTCCGAAGACTCGGAGCCGCCTGCGGAGGATCAGGGCGTTTGATCTTCGGAAGCCCTCCCTGGCCTGTCCGCATCTTACTGGAAAAAAACAGGCCTCTCAAGCCCACGCTCAACAACGGGCAGCGGCTGGGTTATAATAGGCTCGGTTCGACTGGGCGAAGGGAACAAAGACCGATCGGCCTACGGCTATTTCCGTAGAACAACCCTCGGATAGCCGGTGTTGGGTAGTTTCCTCCAAGACCCACAACCGGCGGTTTCTCAAGAGAAGCTTTCACGTTATTTCAAGAGGCATTTTACGGATTCTCCCAGGAGGATGGTATTTTATGGCGGAAACAGGCCAGGTATTACTTTCGGGATTTGCCGACGAGGCGGCGAATCGAAAGACGGCTATGGAACAGTTTGCTGCCTTTGCCGCCTTGGGCCTTCAGTATTACAGTATCCGCTTTATTGACATAGGCGGCGGCGTCAAAAACGTCATGAAGCTCAGCCAAGAGGAAATTCGACAAGTACACCAGTGGCAGCAGGAGTATGGGCTGAGCGTCTCGTCGATTGGTTCGCCCATCGGCAAAGTGAAACTCCAAGACATGGACGACGGGACCACCAATGTCTTTATTCCTTTTAAGAAATACTTGGCCGAGGATGTTCGCCATGCCTGCCAGGTAGCCCATGCGTTTGAGACCCGTTTGATTCGGGGTTTTTCGTTCTATCCGCCCAAGGGGAGTGAACCCCGCCAATATCTTTCTCAAGCCGTCGATCAACTCGGTCAAATCGCCGATCTCTGCCAAAAGGAAGACCTGCTCTTCGGCCTGGAGGTGGAAGCGAACTTAGTCGGCCAGAACGGTTATCTTTTGGCCGAGATTCATCGGAAGCTTCGGCACCCGGCTTTGGTTTTGGTGTTCGACGCCGCCAATATCTTGTGTCAGGGGTACACGCCTGCCGAAACCTTCGAACAATACCAGGCCATGAAGCCCGGCATTGGCTGGATTCACGTGAAGGATTACCGGTATCGGCCCCAGTCGACCAAAGGGGGACATGTGGACGAGGAGGCATTGCGGCACTTCGTGCCCGTGCATTTGGGGGACTGCGGATATGATCGGATATTGCGGGATTTTGCTGACTCTATCCCCGCTTTGCAGAAGAAACTGAAGCGGCGAGGTGTGCCGGGCGTATTTCTGGAGTTGGAACCGCATCTGAAAGGCGGTGGTCAGTTCGGCGGGTTCAGCGGGCCGGATGGTATGGGCGTAGCCCTGCGCAGCCTATGCCGAGTGCTGGACTATGTGGGCGTCGGCTACCATTTGCGGGATTTTGACAATATCCGCGCCGCCCGCGGCTTTTAATAAACAACGGCGCAGAGCTACGGCGCCGAGCAGAAGGACGAGCGGAAGCGGCCGCCCCTGCTCCTCTCGACCCGGTTATCCCCTCTGGGAAAAAAGGACCTCCCACCAAACACACGGGCGGCGGTAAGTTCGAACTGCCGAAGAAGCTGCCCGAGATGCCCCCAGCTACACGCCCGAGGGCGGAGTTTCTGTTTCGGGAGGACTATCCTTTACCTCGCCCTCCCCTTTTCCCCCGGAAACCACCTCTCCCGATGCCAAGGAACTTGAACTAGCTTTCCCCTCGATCCCCGGCGGAGGAGTCTTCGGCCAGGCAGCCTCGTAGGGGACAGAAGGGCCGAAGGTCGGCGCTGCATCTGCCGCCGGGAAAGGGGGATTTTCAGAGGCTAAGGAAGCATCCCGCCTCGATTCTGCCGAATTGCGGGCGCCAAAAGAACGAAGGATCAATTTCCCCGCTAGGACGAGATATTGAATGCCCCACAGGGCAGCCACCAGAAAACAGGCAGCCGCCCCGTACAATGCCAAGGCGTGTTCTGGTTTGCCTCCCCAGACCCAGAGCATTCCAGAGCCTAAAATAAGGCTAAAAGCACTCACCAAAAACTTTGCCCAGACAGCGGCGATCGCTTTGCGTCGATGATGGTGTTCCAAAGCCCGATGCGCGGAAAGATTCGCCAAATCTCGCATCGCCTCCAGATCGACGCCTCGTTCTGGCGCCGATCGGGGCGTCCATTCCGCTGTTGCCCGCCGTCGAGGAGGACCCGATCGAGATAAGTTTCCTTTTGCTTCGGCGTCGGCTCTGGTATCACGCGTACCGCTTCTGGCGGAACCGCTCGCATCTTCTTCTGGAACTTCCTCGGCTGGGGAGGACTGCGTGGCTTGTTTCCAGCCTCGACCTAAAAGCCGTTCCATGTAGGCGTGGACTACACTTTCTTCGTCCGAAGGAGAAGTCTCGGAAGTGGAGACGCCTGATCGACTCGAAACGGTCTGCTCAGATCGCCCCGTTGCTGACTCGGCGGCCGAATCGGAACCGCCTTCCTCCTCTTGCTCAAAATGGGGCATCATCCCCAAACGGCGTAAGATTTCCTCAGCATGGGAATCCGTTCGGGGTTCAGGAGGTCGGGTGTACCGTTCGATCCGTTCTTCCGGTACAGGGGCTTCCGGAGGGGAAATCTCCTGGGGAGAATCTTCCGGCAGCCTTTGCTGGAGAGCCTGGAGATATTCCCGTTGGTCTTGCAAAGCCTGTTGTTGGTCGGTTAAGGAGGCCTGTTGTTCGGCAAGAGTTTGCTGATCGACTTCCAGCCGGTGCTGCCATTGGGCAAGTTCCTGTTCCTTTTGGGCCAATGCCTCTTTTTGGGCCTGAAGGGCTTGTTGTTGTTCGATCTGAAACTGTTGGAAAGATTGTTGTTGGGTTTGAAGTTCCTGGAGTCGCTTTTCCAGAATCTTTTGAGATTCCAGGAGCTCCGCTTGTTGTTGCTGAAGCGTTTGGGCTTGGCGTTGAAGCTCTTGTTGGAGCTGCTCTTGTTCTGCTTTCCATTCTGCCCACTGCCGTTCCGACGTCTGGCGTTGAGTTTCCAGTCGGGCTTCTCGCCGATCTAAGTCATGTTGCCGATGGTGCAAGCGTGTTTCCAACTCGGCCAACTGTCGGCTTTGAGTCTCCCAGACAGCATGTTGTTGGGCGAGTGTACGAAGCCGGACTTCCTCCGACCGAAGGGTTTCAAAATCCGTGCGAAGCTGCTCGACCTGCTTTTGAAGCTGCTCGATCTTTTCTCGGGCTTGACGCACTAAACCAATCAGTCGTCTTGCCCGCTGATGCCCCAGACGCCGGATGGTTTGTTCGGCGGCAGAAGAATCTTGTTTCCCCTTCCGCTTGGAAGATTGAACACCGTCGGACAGCAGACCGGGCGACCCGTCTGCTCCGGCGGGTTCGAGCAAACCTCCCGAATCCATCCGCTCCTGGGACGGAGTCCGGACAGTCGCCGGGGAGGACGGGGAAGAAGAGGTCTTTGGCGATTCCTCGCCTATCCTAAGTAACTGGATAACAATCGGTCCCAATCGCAGGTGATCCCCAGCCCGAAAGGGGGCAGAATGAAACTCTTGCCCGTTTAACCAAGTTGAACGGGCCGCCCGCTGCACGGCCACTTCGGATCCCGAACGGATAAGGAGGCAATGGAGCGGTTCCACCCCCTCGGCCACTAACCGCAAGGTACAGTCCCGGCTAGACCCAATCGAACATCGGGGGGATCGTATATAAACCTTTTTGGGGGGATAATTCGGGGCCTGAATTTGGAGGAGGATTCCTCCCTCTAAAGAAGGGGGAACTGAACCGGGAAGGCTTTTGTCTTCGGGATGCACAGAGGGCATATCCACTCCCCCAGAAAAACCTATTCCCTAGAGTCTTTCTTCGAAAGAAATCGTAAATCCCGGCTTTTCCTGAAAAGGCGAAAAGAAATAAGCCACAATGGCATACTCATTCCCCCCCATAAGCACTACTCCAAAATATTCCCAGAGGCACTATTTACCTAAAATTGCCAAAATCTCCAAGTCCGGATTTTTGAAATTCTTTGCGGATTGGAAAAAACGGCTACATAAAGGGGCGGATTTTGACGATTATCGGATAGCGATTTTCACCCTGGGAAAGGGGACCCCTCTTGGGGGAGAGACGTAGGTGTGCCGAATTCACAAGTGTCCAAAATCTATGGTCTCTGTTCCGTGGGAGAACAAAAAAAGACGTCCATCCTCAAAAGGTATTTAAGTCCTTTGTTTGTAAGTAGTTAAGATCCATTGCCTTTGGCTGGAGAGAGAATCCTTCCATTTTTTACTTTTTTAGGCGTATAAAATCGTCCAAAGAGTAATATAGTTATGGTGTTTCGGGGATGGGCTAGAAAGGTTTTGGCAGGATAACCGGGGAGGGACTTTGCATTTTGTTTGTTCTCCTGCTCAGCAGGAGGATATTACCCCACATAAAGGGGACATGCTGGGGGGATGGCAGCCGGCCCCCCCTTAAGAAGCTAAATGCCCCCTAAGTTTGAAAACTGCTTTTGCAGGATTTCTCCCTTGAGAAAATTATCCAGATAAGCTATTCTTTCTAGATTTCCCTATCGATCCATGTTTCCATCCTTGAGAATTCTTCCAACCCTTAAGTCAAAGGATTCGTAAAGAAGCAAGGGCCGGGGTTTCCAGAGAGAGGCGTTGGAGACTTCCGAGAATGGTTCCTGAGGAGGTCTCTACCAGGAGGTTTGACCTGATGACACGAAAAGATGCCTTGATGAATTTGCGCCAAATTTTGTTAAAACGGCGGGATGCTCTTCGGAAGGTATTGGCGGGCGACTTAAGCCAGTTGAAGTCGGTTCGGCCCAATATGTCCGGCGATATGGTGGACGCCGCTTTAGACGCGGTCCATGATGAAATCATTTCTCAATTGGCTGAGGTGGAAAGCCGGGAATTAACCCAAATCGAAAATGCCTTAGAGCGGATGCGGTCCGGACAATATGGGATTTGTGAGTCCTGCGGACATAATATTTCCCTGGCTCGCCTCCAGGCACTCCCCTATGCGACCTTGTGCATTAAATGCCAACGGGAACTGGAAGCAGAAAATGCTGCTTCCGGCTCGGATGTGGATTGGAGTCGTCTGACCGAGATGCCCTCGGAGGGCGCCGACGCCGATGTATCGATCAACGATATAGAACTCGACGTCTCCTAGAACTTATATCACCTTTTTAGGCATGGAACTCCTTCTGGCCCTTGGGCTTTTGCCCACCGGCGAGAAGGAGTTTTTATTTCCTGAGCCGGTTGCGTTGTGGCCTGCGAACCACTACTGCTTGCGATGCATCTGTTTCGGCCCGCTACCTGTTGTGGCGCAGACATTCCAACGCAACCGGCTCTTATTTCCTTCCCTAACCCTTGACAAACAGATTCTCTCATCGGAGAATCGACTCCGAAAGACTTCGGGAGCTATGGGTTCGGAGGCGGAAAAATTTTCCAAAGGGCGTCTTAGCGGGAGGGGAACAGAGTGGGCCAACAGCGCAAAAAAAACCACCCGGCCGACTCGTCCTTAAAGGATCGGGTCCATCGGATTCTCCGACTTTTGGAAAAAGCCTATCCGGACGCAGCCTGTGCGCTTCATTTTACTACCCCGTTAGAGCTTTTGGTGGCCACGATTTTATCGGCCCAATGTACGGATGAGCGGGTTAATCAGGTAACCCGTTCCCTTTTTATGAAGTATCGTGCTGCTGCCGATTATGCGAAGGCCCCTTTGGCCGAGCTAGAACAAGACATTCGGCCCACGGGTTTTTATCGAAATAAAGCGAAAACGCTGAAAGCCTGTTGTGAGAAGTTGCTTCAGGAGCATGGCGGCCAAGTACCCCAGGAGATGGAAGCTCTGGTTCATCTGCCTGGCGTGGGACGCAAAACAGCCAATGTGGTCTTGGGCACGGCCTACGGTATTCCCTCCGGCATTGTCGTGGATACGCATGTGAGTCGAATCGCCTGTCGGCTAGGCTTTTCCCAGCAGACCCAGCCCGAAAAGATCGAACAGGACCTCTTGGCTTTGATCCCGCAGGAAGAGTGGATCAACTTTGGACACCGTTTGATCCATCATGGACGCCGGATTTGCCATGCTCGGAAGCCCCAATGCGACGCATGTCCTCTCCAGAACGAATGTCCTCGTATCGGCGTCCTTTAGAGGGGCCAACTAACCCTTCGTTTTTTCGGAGAAACAAGGATTCGTCATGATTCTTTCCGGTCCAGAGATTAAGGCGCAATTGGGTAAAAACATTATCATTGAGCCGTTCGATGAATCCAGACTCAATCCCAACAGTTATAATCTCACCCTGCATGAGGATCTGTTGGTGTACGAGGAAGTGGTGCTGGACATGCGTCGGCCCAACCGAACGCGCCGGATCAAAATCCCTCCCGAAGGGCTGGTGCTGACGCCCAACCAACTCTACCTGGGCCGAACCGTCGAGCGGACTGAAACCTATAATCTGGTGCCCATGATCGAAGGCCGCTCCTCCGTTGGCCGATTAGGGCTTTTTGTTCATGTAACGGCCGGTTTCGGGGATGTGGGCTTTCGCGGTTATTGGACGTTGGAGATGTTCGCCATTCAGCCGGTGCGGATTTATCCTGGAGTCGGCATCTGCCAAATCTTTTATCACGATATTCGTGGACCGATCATCGAATATGCCAGCGATAAATATCAAAATAATACTGATATCCAGCCAAGCATGTTGTTTAAGGAACTCGCTCCCCCATCGGCCTGGCGTATCCAGCAACCCCTCCTGTTTTCTCCCGCCCCAACCCAGAAGGAGGAGGATTAAATTGCTCGCCGAAATAGACAAACCGCCCCACGGGGCAAGGGGATATTTTTCCGTAACATTTTAGCCGAATGGAGGGGCGTGCTTGGCATGCCCGCCGAGGGTGAATTCAAGGCGGATACCTCCAAAGGTATCGGACCTGACAAGCAGGTCCCTCCAAGGGTATCTTCGTTCGGCTAAAATGTTACATTTTTCCTAGGTCCCGCGGTTCACCTGTACAGGAAGACATATTTTCATATTCCTAATCGCTGCGCAAAGCCTCTTGGTTCTCTCCATCGACGTAGTAGGGGAGGAAACTCATCATGAACACAAAGCTCATGGGGTTGGCGTACCTTCTAGGGACTTTCGTGTTTTTGGGAGTTGTCGATTCTGCCAAAGGGGGACCACCGTATTCCGACCGGTTTGTTTGGATTTTCGGCTGGGACCTTCAGCAGGATGGCGATGTGCCGGAAATTGAGCGGGTCCTTCAGCAGGCGGCCCAAAGCGGTTCCAACGGAGCGGTGGTCTCCTTCGGTTTGGACTCCCTATGTAAAAAAGGGGAGGATTATTTTCGGCGTCTCCGGCAGGTGCAGGCCGCCTGCCAACGGCTTCAGTTGGAGCTTATTCCTTCGGTCTTTTCGGTCGGCTATGGCGGCGGCATTTTGGCCCATAATCGCTATTTGGCCGAGGGATTACCGGTGCGGGACGCCCTGTTTGTGGTGGAGGGCAATACGGCCCGGCTCGTCCCGGACCCGCCGGTCAGCCTGCGGAATCCGGGCTTTGAGGAGTTCAAAGGGAATTGGGCCCTCGGCTGGAACTTCCACGATCAGCCCGGCGAGGTCAGTTTTATCGATACGAAAATCTTTCACAGCGGCAGGGTCTCGCTCCGGATGGAGAACTTCCGTTCCAATCCGCACGGCCACGGCCGGGTCATGCAGGAAGTTAAAGTGCACCCGTATCGCTGCTACAAACTTTCGCTTTGGGTGAAGACCGAAAACCTTCAGCCGGTGTCCGCTTTTATGGTGCAGGTCTTGGCCGGCAATCGGGCTTTGGCGCCGGTAGAGTTTCCGATCAAATCCACGATGGACTGGACAAAACTCACCTTGATCTTCAATAGCCATCAGTATGACAAACTGGGAGTCTATGCAGGCACGTGGGAAGGCCGATCGGGCCGCTTCTGGTTGGACGATTGGTCCCTGGAAGAGATGGGGCCGATCAACATCCTGCGGCGGCCTGGAACGCCCATCCGTGTGCGGAGCGAAGACGGCCAAACCGAGTATCAGGAAGGCCAGGATTATCTGCCGCTGGAAGACCCGCAGTATAGTCCGTATCGGGTGGATCGGCCGGCGCCGGTGCTTCGGCTATCAGCTAACAGCCGGATCAAGCCCGGCCAGCGTCTTCGGCTGAGTTGGTACCATGGGCAGAAAATCCATGAATCCCAGGTAACTGTTTGCATGGCCGAGCCGGAACTGCGGGAAATTTTCGATCACGAGTCGGCCCTGTTGGCTAAATATCTTCGGCCGAAAAAAGTGCTGCTGAATATGGACGAAGTGCGGATGGGCGGCACGTGTGCGGCGTGCCAAGGTAAGAACATGGCCGAACTGCTAGGCCAGTGTATCACCCAACAGGTCGAAGCGTTACGTCGGCATAACCCTGGCGTAGAAGTGTACATTTGGTCCGATATGCTGGACCCCCACCATAACGCCCACAACAACTACTACCTGGTCGACGGCGATTTTACCGGTACTTGGCGCCATGTGCCGAAGGATTTGATCATCGCCGTCTGGGGCGGTGCAGCCCGGCCAGAAAGCCTACGCTTTTTCGCCGACCAAGGTTTCCGGACCCTGGTCGCCTGTTACTATGATGCAGAAAACCTGGAGGATGTCCAGCAGTGGCAGAAGGCGGCCCAAGGTCTGCCCGGGGTAAGAGGTTTTATGTACACCACTTGGCAGAAAAAATACGACCTGCTGGGAGGCTTCGGCCAGTTGCTCTTTCAGCACTCCACGGAAAAACCGGCCTCCTCCGCCAGCAAGTAGTCCGTAAGAAACCGATGCCCTCCTCCCGGCCTTTCGACGGCCAGGGGGAGAGGGAAAGAGGCCCCTCAGCCAGTTTGGCTGACGCCCAACCACTCTCTCGACGGCCGGGTCAGAGGGTCAAAAAGGCCCTTGCTGCCCACGGCGGAACTGTTACGGGAACAGCATTCCAACCTTCAAGATGGTGCTCATCGAGGCGTCGGACGCTGGGTTTTGGGAGGAGTTTTTTGTCTAGGCGGCTTCAGCGCTGCGGCGGTGGACCGAGTCTCCAACACTATCCGACTGGGGTGATTCCGGCGGGGGGATTTCCCGCGGGGAAGCGGCATTTTGCCGGTCGGCGGCCAGTCGCCCTTCCCCCTCAGGTCCAATACGGTTACCAGCCGCTCCGCCTTCTTTATCAACGGCGGGAATATCTCCGGCGAAACGGGCAGGAGGATTCCGGGCTGAGGCCATATCCGATGGCTCCCCCTCTTCCGGCAACGCCTCGGACCATTGGAAATCCTCCTCGAGGTCCGAGGGAAAAGATTCCTCTAAGGAGGCGCTTGGCATGGAGGCCAAGTCGGCAGAGGATATTGCCAGATCATTTTGTGCGGGCAGGGACGCCTGCGGTTGGGAATCCTCCAATGATTGTTCGGCTTCGGCGGCGTCCGAGTTGGGGGCGTCCGTTGCCGTTTCGGTTGCCCCCTCGGGTCGGATCGGTTCTTCTGGCGGTGGGGAAGGTTCCGGAGGTTCGGGGGCCTCCCAAGGTGGTTTGCTCGACCGGGGAGGGATTCTCTTTTCGGCGGCGGGGATTTCTAAACGGATTTTAGGCAATGGGTGTTGAGACCAATCGGGCAGGACGGCCTGGGGGACTCGCAGTTGTTGGAAGAGTTTCAAGAGGTGTTCGTGGCACGTAAACAGAAGTATCTGTTTGCCCTCTTGAGCGAAATCCCGCAGTAGCGCCGCCGCAGCTTGGGCTCGGACCGTATCGAAATTGACCATCACATCGTCTAGGATCATGGGCAGCCGGACGCCGCGCCGGGCATAGGCGGAGGCCAAGGCCAGCCGGAGGCTAAAGAACAAAAGTTCCCTTGTGCCATGACTTAACCGTTCTACCGGCAGACTGGTCCCCGCAGCCAGATCCACCCACAGTTCTTCTCGATCCAACGGCCGCCACACCCGGGTATATCGCCCTTGGGTCAAC
>Ga0272448_1006845_pt1 | contig 12195 bp, 11 predicted proteins | sample YNPCB0191_FD_202220 | JGI IMG/M metagenome (GOLD analysis project Ga0272448, IMG submission 202220) | Hot spring sediment microbial communities from Yellowstone National Park, WY, United States - YNP-CB-019-1 | ecosystem: Environmental > Aquatic > Thermal springs > Hot (42-90C) > Sediment... | reverse complement strand
ACGACATTGGAGCTGTGCAAAGTACCAAAGACCAGATGTCCAGTCTCAGCGCCATGGAGGGCAAATTCCACCGTATCTCTATCTCTGATTTCTCCTACAAGGATGACATCCGGGTCTTCCCGTACAGCCGAACGAAGTGCTTCCTGAAAGGAAATAACATCTATACCAACCTCGCGCTGGTTGATGATAGCCTGGTCGTTATGGTAAAGAAACTCAATAGGGTCTTCAATACAAAGGATGTGGCAAGGTCTTGTCTGATTGATGCGGTTAATAATGGCAGCCAGAGTACTGGATTTACCGGTACCTGTCGGACCGGTGACCAGCACCAGACCATCCAGAAAATCAGCCAGCCGCCGCATGGAAGCAGGCAGGTTTAAACTTTCAAAATCAGGAATTTTCTGGGTGATACGTCTGGCAACCAGAGCAAGTGTTCCTCTTTGCTGGAAAATATTTATGCGGAATCTGCCAATCCCGGGGAAGCCACGACCCAGGTCTACGTTACCTGTTGTTTCCAGGGTTTTACCTTCCTTTTCTGTCAGCAGTACCATCACCATTTTTTTCAGAATCTCCTCGCTCATCACTGGAAAGTCAGTCTGCCGCACCAGCTGACCTTTAATCCGGAAGGTGGGAGCTGAACCAGTCTGCAGGTGGATATCAGAGGCACCGCGGCTCTCCATAAGAGAAAGCAGATTCTCCAGTTTCAGGTCATCCATTTTTTCCTTTCTCTAAAAAACAGAAGCTGTAACGTGAAAACAACGAACAAAGATATTATAATCTATCCGTGGGATTTTCTGGTAGTGGCAAAAGGGTAGAAAATAGTTAGCCGAAGTTTTTGGCAGAAGGGATTTTTTACACAGGAGGTGTGATGAGGCAGGGGAAAATAGTTCTGTTGCTGAATTCTTTTCTGTTGCTGGTCGGGATGGGTACTCGGTTAACTTCTCAGGATACAGGCCAGATGCTGCAGAAGAGAAAACTGAAGGATTGGCCTCAGGTGGAATTCGGTAACATACGGCTTTTGATCGCGCAAACACCCTCTCTGGCAAATCAGGGTTTTGCTGGAGCCAGGCCAGAAGAAATGGAGAGTACCCTGATGATTTTTCCCCATCTGTCAGGTGGTATCATTTTCACCAATACCGACCAGGGTTATGGACCGGTGGTAAAAGACTTGAAAATTGTCTACTTTGATAAGGATTTCAGGGTTTTAAAATCTGAAGTGATGAAAGCTTATACTGGTCGCTCCAGTGCCCCGGAAGGAACAGTTTATGCGGTGGAGGGGCTGGTTTACAGGCAGAGATGAATTTTTACAGGGGGAAACAATGAGAACAATTCATACAGAGAAAGCACCACCAGCTTCAGGTCCTTATGCGCAGGCTGTGGAAGCAAATGGTTTTGTTTTTGTCTCCGGTCAGCTTGGGATTGACCTTTCTTCCGGAAATTTGGTTTCAGAAGAAATCAGCGGTCAGACTGCACAGGCTATTATCAATCTGAAAAATATTCTGGAGACAGCAGGAAGTAGCCTGAATCTGGTAGTAAAAACCACTGTTTACCTGGCAAAACTGGAGGATTTTAGTGCCATGAATGATGTTTATGCTAAATATTTTAAGAACAAACCAGCCAGGGCTTGCTGCGCGGTGGCTGGACTACCAAAAGGAGCCCTGGTAGAAATAGATTGTGTGGCACTAAAAGGAGAAAAGTAACGCGACAGAAAATTTACTTTTCAAAATAATCTCTAATTTCCCGCAGTCGTCTGGAGATGGGGATTTTTTGTGGACATTTTTTCTCACAAAGACGGCAGCCAGCACAGGAAGAAGCCCTTTCTTCTGGTTTCAGCCTGAGATAGGCTTTTCGGGCTTTTTCCTCAATACCGAAAACCCTGGCAAGATTGTACTGACGGAATAAATATGGAATTTTTACCTGGTGAGGGCAAGGCAAACAATACCCGCAGGCGGTACAGGGAAGGTTGAGTAATTTTTTTCTTTGCTTAATAAGGGCATCCATCTGGTTGATTTCCCTGGCAGTGAGAGATTTATTGATAGCAGCAGTAGCAATATTCTGTTTGACCTGTTTTAAGGTGGACATACCGGAACAGGCTACGTGCACATACTTGTTGGAAAGTACAAAGCGAAGAGCCAGCACAGCCGGGTCAGTTTGTCCTGGAGGTAGTAGCTTCAAAAACTCAGGCTCTGGAGAAGCCAGCAGTCCTCCTCCTACCGGTCCCATTACCACCACACCCATTCCTTTTTTCCATGCCAGTTCTATCACAGATTGGTATTGCCTGTTGATGAGATTGTACTGGATGGTCATGGTAGAGAAATGGCCGCTTTCCACAAATTTTTTCACATTTTCTGGCGTGTCATGAGAGGAAAAACCACGGTATTTAATGAGACCGAGAGCCATGGCTTTATCTGTTACTTGGAGAAAGAGGCGGTTGAAACTTTGATAATGTTCCCAGGAAAGACTGTGCGTGAGGTAGAAGTCAAGGTAAACGGTGCGCAGTTTTTTCAGGGCATTTTCCAGAAGCTGGAGGCATTGTTTTTCCGTATAGTTGTTGTACATACCTATTTTTGTCTGTAAAACAAGCTTTTTTCTGTCCAGCCCGGAAATAGCGCGACCGATGGCTTCCTCACTTTCTCCCTGATGATAAAAATGATGGCTATCAAGGAAATTGACTCCGTGGTTGATAGCGTAGCGGATGAGGTGGACTGCCCGGTCAAAGTCTACGTGGCCATCTTTTCTCGTTGGCAATCTCATGGCACCAAACCCCAGCGTTCCTACCTGGTACCCGGTTTTACCAAATTCCTTCTGCGGAACTAAAACTAATCTGTGAGAGCTCATTTTTCTCCTTTCAGTGAGTAAATTTTACAAGCTACAGAAGGGAAAGAAAATCCCTACCAGATACTTTTCACCTGAAGATTTTCTCCTGTTAAGCTGCCAGGGTAAGAAACCAGAATTTCTCTGTTTTCTCCCGGGAGAAGGTCAAAATAGTTATCCTCAGGAAAAACTTTTTCCTCCAACTGAAAATGTACCGCATGAGCAAAAACATCACTGGTGATTAATATTTTCCAGAGATTTTTTCTCGCTTTCGTTATTTCCACGGTAAATCTGGGCTCCAGCATTTTTAGCGCACGGAAATCTGCTCTCCGGAGAATAGCCGGCAGGATATCTTTCCGTGAAGTTCTCGCAAACCAGACCGTGGAAGAAGGGTCCCTTTTCTCTTCTGAAAAACTGGCCAGAATCTTCCTGGTAAGGCCGGGACAGAAGGTCTTTTTTTTCTTTACTTTTTTCTCTTTCCCGTCAAAGGAAATCCAGCCGTACTCCAGGACTGCCCGGACTGTTTTACAGGAGTCGTTAGCCATCGTTACATATACCTTACCCTTTTTTTCCCTGAGTACCAGCCTTACCGGTGCCAGAGCCCGTTTGACAAAATACCAGGCAATCTTTCTGCGGCAGTAGTAGTCTATAATAGTCCAGCCTATCTCACCCCAGCAGTCCTCATACATCCAGAAGAGTGCACCGGAACAATTCTTCCTCTGACGAAAAGAATCCAGGGAGTATTCATACATCAGACCCTGGCATAACCCGCTGTAAAGCAGATACTCGTCCAGTGTAAGTTTTTCCGGGTCAACGTAGTGTTTCCGGATTCCGGCTTCCACTGTATTTTTTTCAAAAGTGTTGGTGTGATGCAGCCATACCCTGCCACCTTTCTGTACCGGTTCCTGGCCAAAATAGTCTTCCACTGTCTTTTTCACAGGTGCGCCCACATAACCGTATTCGGAAACAAAAAGCGCCGTACACCTGTCGTATTCCTCAGGTGTGATTCTCTTATTCATATCCTGGTTCATCATACAATCTCCCCAGTGGTGCCGGTCACCAACTTCAGGAGAATTGGGTGTATCTCCTCCATAGGGGGAACTGTTCCAGTAAGGTATATGCGGACAGTTTTGCCAGACTACCTCAGGCAGGAGATAGTTGTAAAGGTAAGCCCCGCTTTTCGTTTTTCCCAGGTACCAGCCAGCAAGAAACTGGGTACACTCATTATTACCACACCAGAGAACAAGACAGGCATGATTTCTCAACCTTTTTGTTTGATAATTGGTCTCTCTTCTTACTTCCTCCAGGAACCAATCAAGATGGTCAGGATAAGGAGCACAGGCAAACATAAAATCATGCCAGAGCATAATTCCGTACCGGTCGCAGCATTGATAGAACTTTTCCCGTTCGTACAAACCTCCTCCCCAGACCCGAAGCATATTGAAGTTTGCCTTCCTGGCTTCCTGGATGAGAAATTCATACCGCTCATCACTTACCCGGGCATAGATTGTATCTGCCGGAACCCAGTTTGCTCCTTTACAGAACACCTTCCTGCCGTTTATCACAAACGCAAATTTCCCATCTGTATCCAGTTCCACAAAACGTATACCGTATTTAAACGCCGGGAAAATACATTTCTCTCCTTCCACAGTGAGTGCAGCCTGTACCTGATAAAGGTACTGGTCCCCCATTCCGTTTGGCCACCACAGTTTGGGTTCACGCACCGGAATATCAAAAGGAAGAATGTTAATACCTGAACGCAGAAAAACTTTTTTCTTCACTTTAATCACGCAACAGTCCTCCCCGGCAATTGTTATTTCCAAAGTTGCCTCTCCTGACCGGTAGTAAGGGATAAACTCCACGGTGATGACCGGCTGCAGATGCACCCTTTTCCCTTCTTTCACAGCCCTGACCCAGACATCCGCCAGACGCGCTTTTTGCAAGGAAAGTATCTTCACATTTCCAGAAATTGCTGTCGTGGCAACCCTGGGACTCCAGTCCCAGCCAAAAGAATATTGCGGCTTTCTGACAAACACTCTGCGGCAATCACCACGTTCTGGTCTGTTGTTTGCAGCTTCAGTTGGTGCTCTCACACCGAGACTGTCTATCTGTTGTTCTGTGATTTCTTCTACCCCGGTGGTCAGGCGGACCAGGAGGGTGTTATTACCAGAGGGTTTCAGGTGTTTCTTTATCTGCCGGACAAAGGGATAAAATGCGCTCCTGTGTGTTCCCAGAAACACATCATTAAGGAAGACAGAAGCATTAGCATCAAGTCCATCAATTTCCAGTTCCACATTTTCTGCTTGTGACCACTCTTTCTCTGTCGCAAAGACCTTGCGAAACCACCAGGAATGTCCTTCCGTCCAGTGGCAGTCAAAACTGTTTAAACCAACAAGCGGTTCTTTGATTTTACCTGCAGAAATCAGCCCCTGATGGATATCTCCGGGCACTACCTGAGGTATCCAGCCGGAAGAAAGCCTGGCAATACGGCCAGCTTCTTCTTTGTTGCAACTCAATGGTTCAGCCCGCAATTCCCACATACCATTCAAAATTAGTTCTTTCATTTTTCTCCCATGTAGTTTATCTGGACCAGGCAGGGTTGTATGGTCTTAATTCTTCCGGGACCAGCAACCTTGTTTCCTCCAGTACACTGTCCAGAATAACAAGCTGTCTTTTGTCAGCCAGAGTTTGGGTGAAAACCAGATGCCTGCTATCAGGAGCCCACCGGGGACAGTCTACCTGTCCGGTAGAAGGTATAACTCTCATCTCTTTTTTTTTGAGGTCATAGACAGCCAGTTTTCTCTTTCCTGAGTGTTCCAGCACAAAGCAAATCAGGTTTCCATCCGGGGACCAGTCAGGTGAGTAGCTGGCAGTTTGGGGATAATGAAGAGGACGGATATTCCTGCCGTGGCGGTCCATGACATAAAGATGATTTTGCCCAGTTCTATCCGAAACAAAGACTATTTCTTCGCCGTCAGGTGAAAAACAGGGAGAAGTCTCCAGAAAACGAGAAAAAGTGAGTCTTATCTGCGCACCAGTTTCCCAGTCCACGCGGTATATTTCTGCGTTACCATCATCACAGAAAACAGCTGCCAGTTCGTGATAACGAGGATTAACTGCTGCAGGACCAGCAGCCAGAGAAGAAGAAATAAGTTGTAGCTTGCTGGTAGAAAGAGATGTAACAGCAGGTCTGAAACCCGGGTAGTCTTCCACCAGACAGACAATTCTGTCTTTATCAGGGAACCAGCGGGGAAATTTTTTAATCCTGTCTGTGCTCGGCAGCTCGTGCAGATTTTCACCATCATAGTCCACCACGTAAATTTGTTCTCCCCTCTGCTGGCAGCCGATAAAGCAAATTTGACTCTGGGCTATCCCGGGTTTTCCAGTGAGAGCAAGAACTATGTCATCTACAATTCTGTGTGCTAAGCGGTTTGTTTCCCCGGACCAGGTATAACTATTCTGGAAAAGGTTTTCCCAACCTCCTGTTTCTTCCACTTTTACAGTGAAAGAGGATTCTGTGTGCTCCAGGAAACAGAAGAGGTCATATGTTTTTGCTTTCTGACGTTCTTTTTTCAAATCTTTCACGGGATAAGAATCAGTTACGGAAGCAGTGAAATAGCCAGAATATAATAAGTCTCTGGCCATGACAGAGAGAAGTCCGCTTGTTGCTTCCTTAGCTTTACCGGTGCTGGAGAGAAGAACTTTTAAGCGCTGAGGGAATGCCTTGGAAACACTTAAGAAAGTCTTTTCTCCGGCTGAAACCGCAGTCAGAAAGAAAAAAAATTGCAGGTAAAATAGGGGATATTTCATCTGATTCCTCTGGCAGAAAATTCCACAGTGATGTCCAGAAAATCTTCTTTCACCTCCCGCGGAAATGCCGGAAACGGAGCGCTGTGTTTAACTGCTGCTAAAACAGAACGGTTGAATTCCGGCAGAGCAGAGGATTTGTCCAGTACGGGGTCTGAAATACTTCCATCTTTTTCCAGTCTGAAAGAGACAAGTGCTGTTTCTTCTTTCAGGGAGTAAGGTCTCAGCAACCTCCAGTTTTCTTCCAGCTTTTTTTTCAGCAACGCTAAATACCAGTCAGGAATGTGACTGGAATCTGCATTCAGCCTGGGAATACTGACTGCTGGGACTTGGGTGGTAGCCAGTCTGGGGATTTCCGGAAGTTGTCCTTGACTTCTTACCGGCACTTTTTCCGGACTGGCAGTAGCCAGTTTTGAAGCCAGTGCCTGCCGGTAAGCCTGGGGAGAAAAATTCTCCTGGGCTGCTGGTTTTTCTTCGGCCAGGCCTGTTAAAGGCTGATAACTGCCCAGCTTGTTCAAAAGTTTCTTCCGGAACTCTTCAGCAGAAAAGGTAGGTGCCGTAGCCGCCGGTATACTTTTTTCCTGTTTTCTCACTGCTGGTCCGGTAGTGGCTGAGGTGGATTGCTGCCAGGTAATTTCTTCCACCTGCGGCAGCTGGGTGAAATGAATCAGGTAGACTGGTGTAACAACAACAGGTTTTGGCACCTGTCTGGCTGTCAGCAGAAGAATGGTGATGGTGAAAGCATGAAGAAAAAAAGAGCCCACCAGCCCCATCCGGCTGCTTGTTAAATCCCGGTAAAAAATCTGGTTGTTCATTGTTTGGGGAAAAGAGGAATTTTCAGTTTCTGTCCCGGTATTATCAACTGGGAAGAAAGATTATTTAGACGCAGAAGAGCAGTTACTGTGGTTTTATATCTGCGGGCAATACTGTTGAGTGTATCACCCTCTTTTACCACATAGAAGATAAACACTTCTTTTTTTCTTTCTTCCGGCAGCTCTTCCACCGGGGAGGAGATACTGGCACGCAGAATAGCCAGCCTGCTTTCCTGTTCTACAATATCTTCCAGCAGATTCCTTAAGGCAGCATAAAAGGAAAGTCTTTCTTCCAGTTGCCTCTGGTATTCCTTTTCCAGGTTTGTCCTTTCCTGACTGCTCAGCTGTTCCACAGTTTTTTTGTACCGGGTGAGATGGGAGCCTGGTTTGATTAAGTTTTCCATAGCATGGAGGTTCTCTTGTAACTGTGCCAGTTGACTCTCCTGATTGGTTAACTGAGCAAGCAGCGACGAAAAAATATCACGGGATTGTTTCTCTTTATCCTGCTGGACTTTCTGGATTTCTTCTGTTATCTTCTGAGACATTCCGGATTCCATCTTTCCCAGTCTGCTCTGCAACATCACCAGGTTGCTTTCCTGCCGCACGATTTCTTCCAGGAGGGCTAAATAGTTCTGCTGGAGATTCCGGGAAAGTTTTGTTTCTATCTCATTTATATTTTTCTTCAAATTTTCTAAGGTTTTGGTAGCATTTTCTATCAGGTTTTGTTGCTGATAGGTTCTTTCCGCAAGTCTGGTAAGTTCCTCCATAAGTAGATTCATTTTTTTGGCTGTTATTTCATCTACATCCTTCTGCACCAGGGACCTATGGTTTGCCAGATCTTTTGCTAACTCCAGACGAAGCTTTTCCTGAAAATTCTGCAGTTCAAGCAAATCTGACTGGAAGCTGGCAAACTGCTGGTTGACTGTGAAAACTGTTTTATTCATTTCTTCAGCCAGGGCAAGGAGTTTCTGTTGCTGGCTTAAAAATTCCTGTAAACGGTGGTCCTGAGCCTGAAGTTGTTCCTGCGTTCTGGTAGCCAGGTTGTTTGTTTCTGTCTTCAGATAAGATTCATTCAGAGCAACATTATTTATCAGTTTCTGCAACTGGCTATCCATATTTTCCACCTGCAGGCCTAAAAAGTTAACCTTCTGCTCTAACTCTTTCTGCTGGTTTTCTATTTCTGGGCTGGTCCCTGATTCCGGTAATGGTAAGACTTCCACCAGAGGCTGAGGTAAAACAATCTGCGGGGAAAAGATAGGAGCTGGAAGTTGGGGCTTTTCTGGAACCTGGGCCGGAGAACTTTTTTCCGGTTCAGGAAGTTCTTTTTCTGGAATGGTTCGGCAGCCACTGACCAGCACGAGAACACCTGCCAGAAGCAAAATTATTTTTTTCATGGGTAGACGAGGAAAAGACCGCAACCTCCAGAAAGTTCACTGGAGTAAACAGTATAAAGGCGGTCTTTACCCACACCTAAGATTACCAGAATTTTTCTCACTGTCAAAGCCCGATGCCAGGCCAGAGCCATGTTATACTCACAATCCCCTTCTCTGTCTGGATAACCTTTTATCAAAAGTTTCATCTCTGAATTCTCGCACAGATACTGCGCCAGCTGCTTTAAGTTTTCCTGTTGCTGCCTGGAGACAAGGTAACTACCAGCAGCAAAAGGAAGAAAAGAAAGATTTTCTTTGTCCAGAGTAAGAGGGCGAAAAGAGATTTTTTCCCCTGGTAGCAAAGGAGGCAACTTGCCGCCGGCAACGGCAGCAGCAAATTCCTGTGGACTGCTTCTGCCAGAATCTGTAGCACAGAAAACTATAGCTGCAGTCGTCAGTAAAAGAACAAGCACCTGTTTAACCGGGAAAGTAAACTTTCTCATCTACTTACCGAGCCTGGGGCAAAAATAACCTTTTCTCTGACATTCATTTTATTTGTCTGAAGGAAAGGTGTCAACCCGGAAAAGATGTCTGGCAGAAAAAGGGTTTTACGGAGGACTTGACAGCTGGTAGCACGTTTTTTAAAATTATGCTACCATAACCTGCGGGTGAACCAAACTGAAAGGGGGGCATATGGGTAGAAAACGTGGCTTTTATGGTTTTACTTTGATTGAGCTACTGGTGGTGATAGCCATCATAGCAATTCTGTCTGGGATGCTTCTGCCGGCTCTGGGGAAAGCCAGAGAAAAAGCCAGACAATCTGCCTGTCTTTCCAACCTGAAACAGCTGGCTCTGGCTTTTGAACTTTACCGGGCTGACTGGGATGACTATTACCCGATTAATCCTAACTGGAAGACACGTCTGTGGACATATGTTTCTTCCGGTATGCGTAACAGGGTCTGTTACTGTCCCAGCCGGCATGGCAAGACTATTCCTCTAACTGACTGGTATTACGGTCAGGGTTACAACGTTGGTTATGATGACCCGGCAACACCAGGATTTGATTACCCTGGTTTTCAAGGGATTAAGGCTTCCCGGGTGAAAGACCCTTCCCGGAAAATTCTGGTGGTGGAATGGGGAAGAGCCTCTGATGGCAAAGGTGGTTGCAATGCTGGTCCTCCAGCAGGACCTTATGGCTTTTTTGCCGGTGGTGCTACCTGTTACTGGGCAGTCTGCCGGGTTCACAGCGGTGGTTCCAATGTACTTTTCGGGGATGACCATGTGGAATGGTTAAAGCCAGAAAGTTACCACAGCAACACCCAGGATGTTGATGCCTCAGGAAACCCGATTCCTTCTTCTCCTGTGATTTGTTCTACCTGGAGACAGTGGTGGGATACCTCATACTGAAAGGAAGAAAGAAAGCATTTTTTTTACTGGTTTTTCCTCTGGTGACAGGAAATCTCCTGGCAGAAACAAATCAGGTGGTTGTGACCACCAGTCTTTTGAAGGAAGTCGTGGGAGAATTAGCCGGAGAAAGAATCTCTGTGACTTCGCTGGTGGCGCCGAATCTTTGTCCTGGTCATGGCGACATTGATACTGAGAAAATGGCTATTTTAGAACAAGCGAAACTATTTCTGGCACACGGGTTTGAACCGTATTTGCCCCGTGTGGAAAAAGCAATCAGGGAATCTGAAGCAAAAAAAATACTGGTGCAGGTCAACGGGAACTGGCAGATACCCCTGGTTCATCTGCAGGCAGCCCGACTGGTTTGCGCTGCTCTTTGTGCGAAATTCCCCGGAGACGCAGAATTATTTCAATCCCGGCTCAATAGTCTGGAGATTCATCTTCAGTCCTTTGACCGGGAAATCAGGAAAAGAGTGAAAGAGAAAGGATGGTTGCATACCCCGGTTTTGTGTAATATTCATCTTGCTGACTTACTCAGTTATCTCGGACTGAAGATTATTGGTACTTACAGGACCAGGGATGACTTCACGCCGACTTTGATGGCAGAACTTCTCCAAGCGGGGCATAAACACAGAGTAGTAGCTGTGATTGACAATCTTCAGGCAGGACCTGATACCGGGCAGGTTCTGGCGAGTGATTTGAAGGCAGAACATATTGTTTTTTCCAATTTTCCGCAGGGACAGAGTATAGAAAAGTTGCTGGAGCAAAATCTGGAGAAACTTTTCCATGTCAAAAGAAGTCGTTAACCTGAAGGATGTAGAAGTCACTTATGATGCCCGGATCATTTTGAGAGAGATTAATCTGAAGGTGATTTCCGGAGAAGCCATTGGTCTGTGGGGTCCGAATGGAGCGGGAAAAACATCCTTGCTTAAGGTTATCGGAGGACTACTAAAAGCTGCCTCCGGAACAGTAGAACTTTTTGGGGAAAAGTTATCGTGGCAGACAGGAGACAGATTAAGAAAAAATATTGGCTATGTTCCGCAGTTTCTGGAAGTGGAGCCGGAAATTCCGGTGCTGGTCAGGGAAGTTGTGATGATGGGTCGCTATGGCCGGATTGGTCTTCTTCGTTTCCCTGGTTCTGAAGATTACGTGGCGGTGGAGGAGGCAGCAAGGCAGCTGGAAATAGAAGGATTACTAAAGCGACCTTTCGGTCAGTTGTCCGGCGGGCAGAAGAGAAGAGTTTTAATTGCCAGAGCCTTAGCTCAGGGGGCCAGACTTCTTCTTCTGGACGAGATTTTTTCCTGGCTGGATAGCCAGATGAAGGACAAACTACTCATTTTGTGGCACCAGGTGATTAGAAAACAGAAGATAACCAGTATTCTTGTTTCTCATGAAGCAGAATTGCTTCAAAGTCTCTGCACCAGGGTGATACATATGGAAAATGGTCAGCTGCAGCAGGTATCTTAGAAATGGAACTTTTTTCCTATCCTTTTTTTCAGCGGGCTTTGGTGGCAGTGATACTCACCGGTATTTCCTGTGGTTTTCTTGGTGTCTGGGTTTTTCTCCTAAAAATCTCTTTTCTGACAGTAGCTATTTCCCATGCGGCTTTAGCCGGAGGGTTGCTGGCTATCTGCTGGGGCCTGCCGGTTACATCTGTGGCTATGGGTTTCAGTATAGTTACTGCCGGGATTTTGGGACCGCTTTCTGAAAGGGGACGAATCCATCCGGAGACATCTATCGGTGTCATTTTCTCTACCAGTCTTGGTCTGGCTTTTCTTCTGATGGGAATTGTTCCGGAAGCAAGAACTCAGGGAATGAATCTTCTCTGGGGAAGTCTTCTCACAGTGGGAAAGACTGACCTGGTTGTTCTTGGTGTGATAACCGTTATCATTACGGTTCTTGCTGTTGGTTGCTTTAAAGAGATTCATTCTGTACTCTTCCATCAGGAACTGGCTAAATCTTCTGGTCTGGCTGCCAGCCTTTTCTTCTTT
>Ga0272448_1006844_pt1 | contig 12203 bp, 9 predicted proteins | sample YNPCB0191_FD_202220 | JGI IMG/M metagenome (GOLD analysis project Ga0272448, IMG submission 202220) | Hot spring sediment microbial communities from Yellowstone National Park, WY, United States - YNP-CB-019-1 | ecosystem: Environmental > Aquatic > Thermal springs > Hot (42-90C) > Sediment... | reverse complement strand
GATCAATGCTTGGGTGGTCTTTTTGTCAAGCCTCGTTTGAGAATAAGAAAAAGAGGCCAAAAAAGAAAAAGATAAGGCTAAAATAAGCAAGATAGCTAAAAAAAATGCGCTTTTCTTCATCATCTCTCCAGTTATTTATATTATATTAATAAACCTAATCCTTCAAGGTTTAGATTCACAAAAACAACTTGACAAAGCTGCCCGGCTGCCTTATTTATAATAAGGAATTTCTAATGTTTGTGACAGCTCTCCTTTAGCTGGTCTAAAGGTCGAGAAATACAGGGGTCCCATGAGTAAAAAGGCAAAAAAAGAAAAGACTACCTCTAAAAAGAGGGCAGAAAATAATAAGCCCTCGAAACCCCAGACTGAATTTATGACACCAGAGCAGACTATTTCTCAAGAACTTTTTGAACAAACTCTGGACCCGATTCTACTGAGCAAAGCCCTGGAAACCGAGCTGTCGGTTTCTAACCAGCTGAAAAGTTTATCGGATGATTTTGAAGAAATTGAACTCCAGGATATATTGCCCAAAACGGCCAAGACTGCAGGTGTCCCGACAACTGAAGTCCTGGAATCTGACCATGACCCCATAAAAATCTATTTCAGGGAAATGGGCAAAATCTCCCTTCTTTCTCAGCAGGACGAAATTGACCTGGCCAGGCAAATGGAAAGGGGTAAAAAGATTCAGCTTCGCGCTTTGCTTAAGACCAGGCTGGCCATCAAAGATATTGTGTCCTTAAGAGAAATGGCTGAAAGTGAGCCAGAAAGGTTCCTGCGCTTTTTTGATGAAACCGAAGATTTCGAGGATGATGCCGCAAGAAAGAAAGTCAAAGAAATCAGACAGACTCTGGATAAGTTTTACCAGTTAGCGGCCAAGTTTAATTCTTTAAAGCCAACTTTAAAAAATGCCGTGGCCCGTGGCCGGTTAATCATCAAGATGTACATAATTCTGGAAGAGTTGCATCTATCACCAGAAAAAATGGCCAATACCATAAACCGGTTGCGAGAAGTTCTCTACATCATGAATGAGATTGAGGAGAAAAAAGAAGATCTAGAACTGGCCATGGACAAATCCAAGAACAAATCAACCGTGGAGACGCTGAAACAAAGGTTAAAAAAATTCCTGGCTGAGGAAAAGATTTACCGGCAGGAGACAGGCCTGCCGGCTGAAGAACTTCGACGGGTGCTCAGAGACGTCAGCCGGGGCGAAAAAATCCAGAAGCATGCCGAAAACAAGCTGATTGAAGCCAACTTGCGGTTGGTAGTTTCCATTGCCAAGAACTACCTGAACCGCGGTTTAAGTCTCTCTGACCTGATCCAGGAAGGAAACCTCGGGCTAATGAGAGCCGTGCAGAAGTTTGACTACCACCGTGGTTTCAAGTTCTCGACCTACGCCACCTGGTGGATTAAGCAGTCCATCACCAGGGCCATTGCTGACCAGGCCAGGACCATCCGCATCCCGGTTCACATGGTGGAAACTATCAACCGGCTGAAAAAAATTCATCAGGAGCTGGTGCAAAAAACCGGTCGGGAACCAACTGTCCAGGAAATTGCCGAAGCCGTAAAAATGCCGGTGGCGAAGGTGACCAAGATCCTTCAGGACAGCCAGGAACTGCTCTCCCTCGACTCGCCCATTGGCGACGACGAGGAAAGCTTCCTGAGAGATTTTGTCCAGGACGTTTACAACCCCTCACCAGCGGACATCGTCATCAGAGCTAACTTAAAGGAACAAATCACCAAAGCTCTGAATACCCTGACCGAAAGAGAAGCCACAGTCATCAAGATGCGCTTTGGCATCGGTGATGGGCAGGAACATACCCTGGAAGAAATCGGGCAGAAGCTGAAGGTGACAAGAGAACGTGTTCGCCAGATTGAAACCAAAGCCCTGCGCAAACTGGCCGAATCAACTCTCCGGGACAAGCTGAAATCATTTTCCGATTCTCAAACCCCGCAGGGTTAAACAGGGTTTTCAGCTCTGATGCTCATTTACTGATCAAGGCAGCCAGGCCCATTTTCCTCAGGGCTTCATCCCCTTTCGATTGAGCCGGTGCTTCTCCTGGCAGATATAGTAGTACCCCACCCTTTATCGGCCTGATTTCAATTTTCTTCTGCTCAGCCAGCCGGTTAGTGGCCAGAACCGGGTCCTGGCCAAAATACTTCTTGAAGGCTTCGTTAAAACCGCTGTAAACAGAGTGTATGCCTTTGAATTCGCCTATCCTCAACGTTTTAATGGCCAGACAGACAAATTCTTCCACCGAAAGTTTTTCTTTTTTGTTTTCAGCGTTATTTCGCTCCATCGTCTTCCACCTCCTTTTAGTTCTATTTTAAAGACGAAATTTTCATTGGTTATTGCTCACTGGCTTAGCCTGTTTTCTAAATTTTTCCCCACCGACTTTTTTTAGGGCTGTTTTCCTGTATAATCTTTTTCTCACTATCTGCCTGACAGGAGTCTCAAATGAAGCCAGATTTTCTGATAAATGTAGCTGGTTGGAGTGGAGCTTTATTATTGCTTCTGGCCTACATTCTTGTCTCTAACAAGAAGCTGGCCGGAGATTCACTTCTCTACCAGCTCCTTAACCTGGTCGGGAGTGTTCTCCTTCTGTTGAATGCCTATCATTTTAGAGCCTTGCCTTCCGTGGGCGTTAACTCAGTCTGGATTGGCATCGCCTTTTTTACTATCATAAAAGGGAAAAAAGCCAGCAGAAGGGAGGATTAAGCGCATGGCCAGAAAGTTAGAACCAAAAGCAGAAAATAAATTAGTGATTTTCACCGGCAGCCCGAGGAAACAAAGCAACAGTACTCAGCTGGCCAGAGAAGCCGCCCGCGGAGCCATGACCGCCGGAGCCCAGGTTGAGCTGGTTAATCTGTCTGAGTTGAACATAAAACCCTGTCGAGCCTGTGACCGCTGCCGGCGCTTTGGTCCTGGCGCTTGTGCCCACGAAGATGACATGTCAAAACTCTATCCGCTTATTCTTCAACCAGCTCCGTTTATTCTGGCCCACCCGGTCTACTGGTTTACCATCAACTCTCAGGTGAAGCTGTTCATTGACCGCTGGTATGCCCTGGGCGCCGATGAATATGCCTGTTTTAAGAACAAAAAAGTGGGCGTTATCCTGACCTACGCTGACGTGGATGTTTTTAGCTCCGGTGGAGTAAACGCCCTGCGTGCTTACCAGGATATGTTCAATTATTTAGGTGCGAAAATCACCGGGTTTGTTTATGCCAGCGCCCCGGATAAAGATTCAGTAAAAGCAAACCGGCAAGCCCTGAAAGAAGCTTTTGAACTGGGCCGGTTGATTGTTTCCTGAAAGATAATAAAAAAAGATTTCAAAAATGAGGGGGAAAAACGAAAGAAAGAAAACCGAGTTTTTCCTGCGATTTGCCGAACCTCTCGGTTTTTGAACTTTTTTGCCCCTGATGCGTATTAATTTAAAAGGAGGTTTTCTATGAAATTTTCCCCGAAAATTCTTCCCCGGATGATTTTTTTGTTCTCAGCCCTTTTTCTGCTGGGCTTGCTTTCTTCTAACACCTATCTTTTAGCTCAAGCAAAAGAAGTGGTAGACATTACCTTTGAAAAGCATGTTCTGCCCAACGGTCTAACCGTTATACTGCATGAAGACCACAAGGCCCCCATCGTCGCTTTCAACGTCTGGTATCACGTTGGTTCCAAAAATGAAAAACCAGGCAAAACCGGTTTTGCCCATCTTTTCGAGCATCTGATGTTCAACGGCAGCCAGCATTACAACGATGACTTCTTCAAGCCGCTGCAAAAAATCGGCGCCACCGACCTGAACGGCACCACTAACGAGGACCGCACCAATTACTTTGAAACTGTCCCGGTCTCTGCCCTGGACCTGGTGCTCTGGCTGGAATCTGACCGCATGGGTCATCTCAAAGCCGCTATTGACCAGGCTAAACTTGATGAGCAACGCGGGGTAGTCCAGAATGAATTGAGGCAGTATGCCAACGAGCCTTACGCTGTAGCTGAGGAACTGATGGCCAAAGCCCTTTTCCCAGCAGGCCATCCTTATTCCTGGACTGTCGGCGGCTCGATCGAAGACCTGGACCATGCCGTACTCCAGGATGTTCACGAATGGTTCTCAACCTATTATGGACCAAATAATGCCGTGGTGGTCATAGCGGGCGATATTAATCCGAAAGAAACCCTGGAAAAAGTTAAGAAATACTTTGGCGACATCCCACCTTCTCCGCCTATTGCCCGGTATGCCAACTGGATAGCCAAAAGAACCGGTGAAACCCGACAGGTAGCTCAGGACCGGGTTTCCCAGCCGAGGCTTTACCTGGCCTGGAACATACCTCAATGGGGCAGTGTTGACGGAAACCAGCTTGACCTGGCCGCCGCCATTCTCGGAGGAGACAAGAATTCTCGTCTGTACAAGCGACTGGTATACGATGAACAGGTTGTTTCCTCGGTTTCTGCTTTTGCCGACCTGAGGGAAATTGCCGGCCTTTTCTACATCATGGCTGATGTTAAGCCCGGCGTAGAAATTTCCCTGGTGGAAAAGGCCATAAGAGAAGAGCTGGCCAAATTTCTCAAGGACGGACCCCAGTCTAAAGAACTGGAAAGGGTCCGGGCCACCTACCTGTCAAATTTCATCCAGGGCGTAGAAAAAGTTGGCGGATTCTCCGGAAAATGCGACATCCTGGCTCGAGCTGAGACTTTTACGGGGCGCCCTGATTACTTCAAAGAAAACCTGAGAGTAATAAGAGAAGCCACTGTCCAGGATTTAAAAGAAGTAAGCAACCGCTGGCTTTCTGACGGAGTTTATGTGCTGGAAATTCGGCCTTACCCCCAGCTAACCACCGTTAAAAGTGAAGTGGACCGCAGCAAGATGCCAGAACCGCAGGCTGCACCAATGGCCAGGTTCCCGCAGGTTCAAAAAGCTACCTTGAGTAACGGTCTGAAAATCATCCTGGCCGAGAGGCATACCATTCCCTACGTTAACTTCGCTCTGGTTGTGGATGCCGGTTATGCTGCCGATCAGTTTGCCCTGCCCGGCACCGCCTCACTCGCCATGCAGATGCTGGACGAGGGTACGACTCGCCGGAGCTCGTTGGAGATCAGCGAAGAGCTGGCCCTGCTGGGAGCTAACCTCAATGCGGGCTCGTCGCTGGACTATTCTCTGGTGACCCTGGGAACTCTTAAAGAAAAACTTGACCAGGCTCTTGATATCTATGCTGATGTGATTTTATACCCGACCTTCCCGGAAAAAGATTTTGACCGGGTTAAGAAAATCCAGCTGGCCAGAATCCAGCAGGAAAAGTTTTCTCCCATCACTATGGCCCTCAGAGTTTTACCGAAGTTAGTCTTTGGAGAAAACCATGCCTATGGGCTGCCCTTCACCGGCAGTGGCTATGAAAACACCGTGGCCAGGATAAAAAAAGAAGACCTGGTCAAATTCCACCAGAGCTGGTTCAAGCCCAATCACAGCACCCTGATTGTCGTTGGTGACACAAACCTGGCTGAAATCAAGCCGAAGCTGGAGAAAATATTCGCCTCCTGGAAACCCGGGGATACCCCCAAAAAGAACATCAAGCCAGTTCCCCTGCGCACCCAGCCAGCCATCTACGTCATAGACAAACCTGGCTCTTCCCAATCAATGATCCTGGCCGCTTTACCTGCCCCTCCAGCCTCTGACCCGGACCGACTGGCTATAGAAATGATGAACCAGGTATTTGGCGGCGATTTCGTTTCCCGGATAAACATGAACATAAGGGAAAACAAACACTGGAGTTACGGAGTTTTCTCTGCCTACATAACGGCCCGTGGACAAGGTCCATTCATCATGGTCGCCCCAGTCCAGCAAGACAAGACCAAAGAGACCGTCGAGGAATTGTTAGGCGAGGTCAAGGGTGTCCTTGGCCCGAAACCAATCACTCAGGAAGAATACCAGAACACCAAAAATAGCGAGATTAACAAACTACCCGGGCAATGGGAGACTATGTCTGCTATTGCCGGTTCGCTAGTAGAAATGGTCAACTTCAACCTACCTGATGATTATTTTCAGAAATACCCCCAGAAGATAGCCCAGCTCAAAATTGAAGACCTTACCCGAGCCGCCAAAAAGGTTCTCCATACAGAAAGCCTGGTCTGGGTGGTGGTCGGAGATAAAGCAAAAATTGAAAAATCCCTCCGGGAACTCGGGCTTGGGGAAATTGCCTATCTTGATGCTGATGGAAACCCGATAAAATAATAGTTACAAACAATTTTAAAATTGGTAAAATAAAAAGCCGACCGGGTCAAAAGCCCGGCGGCTTTTTTTTATTAAATTTTTCCAAAAATCGGATGACTCAGCCGACTAAATAATAAAGAAGTTGAGAAGGGAATAAAAATGGGGGAAGAGAAGTTAAGTCCTAAATTTTTACTAATTTTTCCTCTGATCTGGTTTATCTCATCGCTGGCCTTGTCTGCTACTACTCATCCACAATCCACCGTAGACAAGGAAGCAATAAAAAGGGCCCAGGAAAACAAAACAGTTACTGCCTACCGCTTAACCCAACCCCTGAATCTTGATGGCCGCCTGGACGAAGAGGTGTACAAGAACCCGCCAGTTGAAGGCTTTATCCAGACCGATCCCCTGGATGGTAGCCCGGCCTCGGAAAAAACCTGGGTCTGGGTGGCTTATGATAAAAGTAATCTTTACGTGGGAGCTTTCTGCTTTGACCACGAACCGGAAAAAATAATCAGCCAGGTCGGACGCCGGGATTACCTGGTTGATTCTGACTGGTTTATCTTTTGCCTGGACCCCTACCTGGACCGCCGCAGCGGCTATTCCTTCTGGGTCAACCCTTCTGGCTCACTGATAGATAAAGCCCTTTATAACGATATAAGTGAAGACAAGAACTGGGATGGCATCTGGGAAGCAAGAACTCAGGTGAATGATAAAGGCTGGACCGTGGAGATAAAGATACCTTTAAACCAACTTCGTTTCCCCAAAAAAGAAAAATATACCTGGGGCGTTAACTTCCAACGAATCATAAAGAGAAAAAACGAAAAAGTTTCTTTTGCCTGGGTACCAAAGGAAGACAATGCTTTTGTTTCCAGGTTTGCCCTGCTTCAGGGCCTGGAAAACATAAACCCGGGCCGGCGGATTGAACTTTTTCCTTATTCAGTTGGTCAGGCCCAGTTCCGACCCGAGGAACCAGGTAATCCTTTTGAAACCGGGCACAGCTACCGGGGAGACGTTGGCTTTGACCTCAAAGCCGGTCTTAAGAGCAATTTAAACCTGGACCTGACCGTTAACCCTGATTTTGGCCAGGTGGAAGTGGACCCGGCAGTCATCAACCTGACCGCTTTTGAAACCTATTACGAAGAAAAAAGACCTTTCTTCATTGAAGGCTCTTCCATCTTCAACAATTTTGGTCGGGGTGGCATCTACATTAACGCCAACCTGAACTGGCCCAACCCCAGCCTGTTCTACAGCCGAAGAATAGGAAGAGCGCCACAGGGTTACCCGGTTCATGAAGGTTATGCTGATATTCCAGACCGTTCAACCATCCTCGGAGCTTTTAAATTAACCGGCAAACTGGGAGCCGGCTGGAATGTTGGCGTGATTAACGCCCTGACGGCCAGAGAATATGCCACGGTTGATGAAAATGGTATTCGTTATAATGATGAGGTGGCACCGTTTACCTATTTCGGAATATTCAGAGCCCAAAAAGAATTTAACCGGGGTCAGCAAGGACTGGGTTTCATGTTCACTTCGGTGCTCAGGGATTTGAAAGACGAAAACCTTTCCAGCCTTCTGCCCGAGCAGGCTTTTTCTCTGGCCATGGACGGCTGGAGCTTTTTGGATAAAAAAAGAAACTGGGTTCTGGGAGGCTGGGCAGGTGGCACTTTTATCAAGGGCAGTGAAGCAGCTATCTACCGTCTGCAACGTTCTTCTCTTCACTACTTCCAGAGACCAGATGTAACCCATGTGAGCCTGGACCCGGAAGCTACCACTCTGAGCGGCTGGGCTTCCCGTCTGAGCCTAGCCAAACAACAGGGCCACACCATTGTGCTTATTTCAGCTGGAGCCCTTTCGCCGGGTTTTGACCCCAACGATGCTGGCTATCAGCGAACCACTTCTGACAAAGTCAATTTTCAGGCTCTCTTTGGCTACCAGTGGACCAAACCCGGTCGTCTTTTCCGTCAGTCGCTTTTAATCGGCGGCCTGGAGCAAAGCCGTGATTTTGGCTGGAACAAGATATACGAGGGATGGCTTCTAAACTTACAGGGAGTGTTCAAAAACTGGTGGTCAGTAAACGGAATGATGATTTACTATCCTTCCTCTTACAGCAATACTCTAACCAGGGGTGGGCCGCTGGCTCTTATCCCTGAAGGTTACACCTTGAGTCTTGGCCTGGACTCTGATTCCCGAAAAAAATTCGTCTTTTACAGCACGATGGATATAAGCCATACCCGCGATAAACAGAAGGATTGGGACCTCTCCCTGGGGTTGAGGTGGAAACCTGCCCCGAACTTTAACCTGAGCCTTGGGCCATTAGTTGGACACAGTCTGAATGAAACACAATGGCTGACGTCGGTCGCCGACTCCATGATGACTGAAACCTTCGGTCGAAGGTACATCTTCGGTCGTCTGGACCAAACACTCATCGCCACCGAATTCCGGCTGAACTGGATTTTCACGCCACGCTTGAGTCTGCAGGTTTATCTCCAGCCTTATTTAGCCGTGGGCAAGTATGACCGGTTCAAGCAACTTAACCGACCGCGAGCTTATGATTACCTCGTTTTCGGAGAATCTTCCTCTACCATAACCTACCAGGATGGCATCTACCTCATAGACCCAGACGGAAATGGCCCGGCCAGCTCTTTCTCCATCTACAACCCGGATTTTAACTACAAATCGCTTAGAGGAACCATCGTTCTGCGCTGGGAATACCGCCTGGGCTCTCTGCTCTACCTGGTCTGGACTCAAAACCGAGCCGATTACTCTAACCCGGGCGATTTTTCGCTGGGAAGGGATTTAGGGAATCTGTTCACGGCACCAGGGGATAATGTGTTCCTGCTAAAAATAACCTACCGTTTAAACCTCTAAGTACAAGAGCCTCGTAAACATTTTCAAGAAAAATTTTAGCACTAAAAATTTAAGGGTGACCAGCCAGGTTTAAATTATAACCCCTTCCGCCAGGCTGAGCCTGTTTATAAAATGCGGCTTAGAACTCTTGACAACCTAAAAATTGAGTCTATGATATAAGGCTAAAAATTGGCAAAAAGGCGATTTGGAAAATGCCCTGGATCACAGTTTTGCTGCTGGCCATCTCCAATGTCTTTATGACCTTTGCCTGGTATGGCCATCTAAAATACAAGAATTTGCCCCTGACCAAAGCTATTATTTTTAGCTGGATGATTGCCTTCCTGGAATACTGCTTCCAGGTCCCGGCTAACCGCCTTGGCTATGGTAAGCTTAACGCGGCCCAGCTTAAGACTATCCAGGAAATAGTCACCCTGTCTATTTTTTCGATTTTTTCTATACTTTATCTGAAAGAAGAATTCCGGTGGAATTACTTAGTGGGATTTTTCTTTATCATCCTGGCTGCGTTTTTTATCTTTAAAAAATAGGGCGCCGAAAGCAGTCACGCCCCCTGCCGGCGGCTATAATCATCCGGCCGCAATGTGTCTATAGTATTTGACGATGTACTTCTCCTGCACGGTAAATGACCAGTGCACATCCCTGATGAACCTGGCCGCTTCTTCTTTGTTTCCTTCTTTAAGATACTGAATCAATTGAGCATGTTCTCCTGTTGAGGCTTCCTCCCATTCTTTCACAAACCCTTCCGGCCGAGGGAAATCATAAAGTCTCTTCTTCAGGTTATTGACCATCTTCATTAATTTTTCATTCCCGCACAGGTTCAGGTAGGTGTTGTGGAAATTAAGGTTTTTTTCATAGTAAAGGTCAAAATCATCAGCCTCAATAGCCTGCTTCATCTCCTGGTTCATCTGTTCCATGTAGTCAATTTCTTTCCGGCCCATGACCTCCATAGCCTTGATGATGGCAATGCTCTCCAGAGCCCCGATGATTTCATAATAATTCTTAATATCCTGAACCGTCAGCAGGTTCACCACCACTTTCCGCCGCGGCAGAATGGTGACAAAATCTTCACTTTCCAGCTGCAGCAGAGCATCGCGCAAGGGAGTACGGCTGACCCCCAGTTTTCTCGAAGTTTCCTCCATATCAATAATTGAGCCAGGTAATATCTCACCCCGGCGCATCTGTTCACGCAGAAAATCATACACCTGTTCCTTCAAAGACTTTACGTTCAGGACCGGTCTATTATTCATCGTTACTTCTCCCTTCGGAAAATGACTCAGCTATTATAATAATCTACATTTTCAGCCATGATAATATCAATCTGCATCATTACCTTATCCCTGACCGCTTCCCCCATGACCACCTGCCGGAAAAGGGCATATATGCCTTGATAACCCTGTCGTTCTGATTGCTGGCTGATAAGAAAATCAATAATGCCACTCTTTAACAATTTCACGTTCTGTGGGATCGGGTCATAGCCAATCAGCACAACTTTTTTTTTGCGAGCATAATTTTTCCACCAGTCAGCCACCCGGTGAGTCATAGCGTTAGTCACAAAAATTCCAGTAAGGTCCTGGTTATGGCGGTAAACATCATCAAGAAATTTCCTGGTTTTATCGGCTGACCAGCGGCCATCCATTTCGACCATAATTATTCCAACCCCGGATTGCCCATCAATTCCTTTGACAAACCCGTCAATTCTTTCAGCAATGTGGTAATCCTCGGGCAAGACCTTGATAACAAGCACTTTGCCCCGCAGCGTGGTCATGGCCTTTTTCATCAATTGCGAAGCCAGGATTCCGCTCTGAAGAGCATCCTGCCCGATGAAAGCCAGTGGTTTTAACCCCGGCACATGGGCATCAAAAAATACTAAGGGAAGGTCTTCGGGTAATGTCTGCATCAGGTCTCCAAAACTTTTCGGCAAGACCGGTGCAGCCAACAAGCCATCAAGGTTTTCTTTCTTAATTTTCTGGCCGGCCAGGATAACTGACTTTTCCTGGTACCGGTCGAAGAAAAAGTACCTGACCTGAACCCGGTGAGAAGCCAGCTCCTGCTGGGCTCTTTCTATACCCCTTAAAGGCAAAGCCCAGTAACCGCTATCCTGCTGCGGTCTGGGCATGAGGACACCAAAGCAAAAAGTTTTTCTTAACTTCAGGTTCTTGGCAAAAATGTTGGTCCGATAATCAAGCTTTTTTATGACCTCAAGTACTCTCTTTTCGGTTTCCGGGTGCACCCGGCCGCGGTTATGCAGAACACGGTCCACGGTTCCGATGGAAACACTGGCCTTTCTGGCGATATCTTTTATGGTAACGATGGCTCGCCCTCTTCCCAAAATTCTAAGAAAATTTCTTATCAAATTATCAAGAAAAATACAATATTTTTTAGAAAATTTTTTATTTTCAATCAGATATCAAAATTTTAAGGTCCAGCCTGCTTATCTTCTGGCCAAAGGGGTAGCCTGAATCAATAGCCCAGGTTTTGCTTCAGACGGTCATATTCCTGCCAGATTTCATAAGGAGTATGACGTCCAAATTTGTTCAGAAAATCCTTGATTTCTTTCAGTTCTGTTTCCCATTCTGCCGGCTCTATGCTGAATAGTTCATCCAAATTCTCTTCTGGAATATTCAGCCCCGTCAGGTCCAGGTCTTTTTTATCCGGCACCAGACCAAGCGGCGTTTCCTTAGCTCCTGCTCTTCCGTTTACGCGCTCAATAATCCATTTTAGAATCCTGATGTTTTCACCAAAGCCGGGCCAGAGAAATTCTCCCCGTTCGTTGCGCCGGAAAGCGTTTATGGAATAAATTCGCGGCGGCTTGCTCATCAGCCGTCCCATGTTAATCCAGTGCCGGAAATAATCGCCCATGTTGTAACCGCAGAAGGGCAACATAGCCATGGGGTCGCGCCTGAGAACCCCGACTTTACCGGCCGCGGCCGCCGTGGTTTCTGAACCCATCCTGGCTCCCATGAATACACCATGCTCCCAGCTGAAGGCTTCTGTTACCAGCGGTATCAAACGACTGCGCCGGCCACCAAACAAAATGGCCGAAATCGGCACTCCCATGGGGTTGTCATATTCTCTGGATAAAGTCGGGCAATTGTAAATGGAAACCGTGAAGCGGGAATTCGGATGAGCCGCCGGTGTTCCCTG
>Ga0272448_1006842_pt1 | contig 12207 bp, 13 predicted proteins | sample YNPCB0191_FD_202220 | JGI IMG/M metagenome (GOLD analysis project Ga0272448, IMG submission 202220) | Hot spring sediment microbial communities from Yellowstone National Park, WY, United States - YNP-CB-019-1 | ecosystem: Environmental > Aquatic > Thermal springs > Hot (42-90C) > Sediment... | reverse complement strand
TCTTGACCATTTCCAATCAAGCCTGGGGTGGATGGTTCCCTTCTGAAAAAGGGGGCTTCGACCCATTCCGATCCGGGCCATACCGTAGGCCATCCATCATCCTCCAGAGGGAACCCAAAAGGAGGGTTCCGCTGATCAAAATGATCAAGCTGGCGGAGAAAAAAGACCCCAAGAATAGCGCCGGGTGATCGGCCTTGTAGGCCCGGACCATTTCTTCGATGCCGAAGATGAGGAAAAAAATACTCAGGGCGGCGATGCCCGCCCAGCGGATCCACCAAAACATTCGTCTCTCCCTCGGGAAACTCAGCCCATAAAATATAGCGATTCGGAAAATAGATCAATAGATTTTTGCCGGCGGTTCTCTTGCTTTCACCGGCCCGGCGGGCGGGCCATCTTCAATTGAAAATCGAAGATCCTCCGCCTGAAGGACCCAATCGACCGGCAGGGTTCGAGAGGTCTGGTGAATCAGCGGGGGGAATTCCCCCAGAGGTATCACCGAACGGGGAGAGCCGCTGCAATTCATCGATGAGGTGGCGAAGCATTCCCAAACCCATTTCCCATAAATCCGGCCGTTGAATCTCGATTCCCATACGCCCGAGAAGCTCCACCGGAGTTCCCGATCCTCCGCTTTCCAGGAGTTGAATGAATCGGGGGAGGAAAGAGGGCCCCTCCGAAAGGTAACGGGAATAGAGGGCCAAGACCACCAATTCTCCGAAGATATAGCTGAAACAGTAGAATCGGCTGTGGATGAAATGAGAGATATAAGACCATCCCCATCGATATTCAGGGAGCATTTCCACCGCATGGCCGAACAATTGACGGTTTACCCGCTGCCAGAGATCGCCGATCTCCTCCGGGGAAAGGAGGTGATCCCGCCGGAGGCGATAGGCTTCCTGCTCAAAACGGGTGAGGACATTCTGTCGAAACACCGTGGCGAGAATATCGTCGATTTCCAGGGCCAGAAGGGATCTTCGGATGGAAGGATCTTTCTCTTCTTCCAACAAGGTTTGAATCATGACCATTTCCCCGAAGACAGAGGCGGTCTCCGCCAGCGGGAGCGGCGGATCGAAATTCATCCAAGTTTGCTTGCGCGCCATGAAGAAGTGGACTCCGTGACCCATTTCGTGAGCGAGGGTCATCAGATCTCTGAGGTTCCCGGTAAAATTGAGCAGGAGATAGGGGTGGAGGGAGGGGGTCATTCCTGCACAGAAGGCGCCGCCGTATTTCCCTTTCCGGATGGCGGCATCGATCCAGCGCTGATCAAAAAACTGCCGGGCGATGCGCCCGAATTCAGGATGGAAATTCGAAAAGGCCCTCAGGAGGAGGTCCTGGGCGCGGTCGTAGTCGATTTCCTGTTGGGCCCCCGGCAGGGGGGCATATAGGTCGCTATTCTTCAACCGAGGCAGGCCCAGGAGGCGGGCCTTGAGCTCCCAGTATTTTTGGGCCAGGGGGTAATGGGCTTCCGTTACCCCCATCATGATTTCCACCGTTTCCGCCGGGATCATATTTTCCAGCAGCGTCTGGTCCATGGGGCCCCGATAGCCCCGCAGGTCATCTTCCACCTGGGCGTCGTGAATCAAAGAGTTGAAAATCGAAGTCAGCACCAATTGATTGCGGCCATGATGGTCCAGGAAGAGCCGGAAGGCTCGTTCCCTCAATTCCCGATGGGGCGAGTGAAGAAAGGCCAAAATTTGGCTGCCGGTAAATTCTCTTTCTTGACCCTCGACTTCAAGTCGAAAGATAAAAGAGCCCGTAAATTCATCGAAAAGATGGATGAAAGCCGACCTTCCCGTCATATTCTTTTTTTGAAGGATCTCTTCTTCCTTCTCCGGCCGGGTGAAGGAGCGGAAGCGTCGCAGAAGCTGAAGAGGATGCCGATAGGTTTCAAGCGGAGGATATTCCAGGAGGGCCTGGAGGCGGCTTTCCGGAAGTTGAATCAGCGCCAAGCGGAAAAAAAGAAGGGCGCTCTCCAACGCCACCCACTGCTCTTTGGCTTTTTGGAACAAGGCCTTGTGCTCGGCATTTTGCGTATCTTCGGAAAAGAGAAGACTCGCATAGAGGAGCGGTCGAATCCCTTCTTCTTGGATCCTTTCATAATCCCTCAGGGCCTGCAAAAAGTCCGGCGGATCGAGGGCCCCGATATCGATCGCCCGATAGCGCGATTGAAACGCCTCGGCCTGGGCCGAGGCGTTCAACCACCCCTGGGCAATCCGCGGGTCATTTGGAGCTTGGTACAGATCGCTTAGGTCCCAAGCGGCGGCTGGCGAGGCGGAATCTTCCATGAAGGGGTCCTTTCCTGAATGATTGAGGAGGGATGGCGCGAGAGGCTGGGTCGCCTTCGATGATAATTGTACAATAGGGATACTTTTCCGCTGGCCGGTAAAGGCCTCGGTCATCTCCATTCAGAAGGGAAGGGGAAGAAAAAATTCTTCAACTTCAATCCATGAAAAAAGTCTCGGTGGGCGAAAACTTCAAAAGAGATGGATTTAGACTTTGTTCGTCCCAGTGGAATCCTTGGGCTCGGATTTGGCCTGGTTTTCTTTTGGCCCTGTCTCCTCCTCAAGGGATTTCATTCCCCCCTTAAAATTCTTGATCGCCTTTCCCAGACCGGAGCCAATTTCCGGAAGCCGCTTGGCCCCAAAGATCAAAAACACAATGGCCAGAATGATGACCAGTTCTTGCGTTCCCAGTCCAAACATTGCTCGCACCTCCCCCCCTCTGATGGGATTAGTATATTCTGCAAGCCAAGTTTTCGCAAGGCAAAAAACGAATTCGGGGCCTTGGGAAATACTTATGAGAGAGGGGGGGGAATTTCGGTTTTGAGAAATTTTTTCTCAATGAAATCAGCCAGGCTTTGGGTGTCGTTGAGGTCAAAGCAAGGGACTCCTATTGAGAAGGGGACATCCGATGCCAGGGCCAACAATTGATCGGCGACCGTGCAGAGAAGTTCCCGATTCAATTCTTTCCGAAAAACCTCAATTTTTGGATGAGGATTTCTTTTGTAACCTTCGGAGATGATGAGATCTACATCCCGGATATACCGCTCACGCAGTTCCTCAAGGTCTGCATCATGATCCATGTCGCGGATCAGGGCGAGCTTCTTTGGGGAGGAAATGACCACCGTATGGGCCCCCGCCCGCTTGTGCCGCCAGCTATCTTTCCCTTCCCGGTCCACTTCGAAACCATGGATATCGTGCTTGACCGTAGCCACCCGGTATCCCCGGGCGACCAACTCCGCAACCAGCTTTTCGATAAGCGTCGTCTTGCCGCTATTGGAAGTCCCTACGATCGAGAGGATGGGAATCATGGTAATCCGGAAGGGAGAAGGGGATCAGCCCCGGAGGCACGTTTCCAAGAGCCGCTGGGCTTTGATCTTCTCAAACCATTCGTTGAATTGATTCTCGTTATTCAAGATTTGATTGACGATGTGCTGCTGGTAATGGCCTTCTTTCATCCGCACCTTTACCCTCTTTTTGAATTGCTCTTTGAGGGTTTGATGGATGATGATCCCCACGGCGGCACTGTAGGGGCATAGGGGCCCGCCGACGGTATAGGCCACACGGATCTCATCCTCGCTTACCTCGATGTCCTCTTCCTGGACAAACCCCATCTCCACAATGCTCCGATCCGGAAGATCCGGATCCATAATCCGATCCAGAACCCTTAGAATTTCCTGCTTGGTCATGGGTATCCTCTTCCAGAATCTCCCTCGGACCCTTGCCGGAAGGGTCGATCAAATCAATGGGTGTGTTCTCCCTCCAGATGCTCCCCGCATCCAGTGCAGAACTCGGCCTCCATGGGATTCTCCAGATCACATACCGGGCAATAGCATTTTTTGGCTTCGGCCTTCGGGGCCTGGCCCAGCTTTTTCATTTTATAGTCTTGGATGGCTTTTTGCAGGGCGTCGGCACCCAGATTGGAGCAATGCATTTTCTGTTTGGGGAGTCCTTCGAGCGCCTCGGCGACCATCTTGTTCGTGATCTTGGAGGCTTCCTCGATGGTTTTCCCTTTGGCCATCTCGCTCACGATGCTGGAGACGGCGATGGCCGCGCCGCAGCCGAAGGTTTGGAACTTCACGTCTTCGATAACCCCATTTTTGACCTTGATGTAAAAGGTCATCATGTCCCCGCAAACCGGGTTCCCGACTTCGCCGACTCCATCGGCATCCTCGATGACCCCCACATTCCGAGGGTTTTTGAAATGATCCAAAACGGTTGGATTGTACATCGCCTTTTCCTCTCTTTCCTCACAGAATCATCGTCCGGATTGAAATCTCCTGGGGAATTTCATCCTTTCTTGGCCATGGCTTTCCGATAGACCGGAGACATGTTCCGCAACCGTTCGACGATGGGCGGAAGGACCTCCAGGATCCGATCCACGTCCGCCTCCGTATTTTGCATGCCGAAGGTAAAGAGAAGGGAGCCCTGGGCCGTTGCCGCGTCCACCCCCATACTCAGCATGACATGGGAGACCTTGAGGGAGCGGGAGATACAGGCCGATCCGCTCGAAATCTGGATTCCCTCCATATCCATGAAGAGCAGCATCGCCTCCCCTTCGATGTATTCCACCGCGACGCTGACCGTCCCGGGGAGCCGTTGCGTGGGATGCCCGAGAAATTGGAGGTAGGGGATTTTTCGGGGAAGCCCCTCGATGAGGCGCTGCTGCAATTTTTTCAGATGGGCCGCCCGGACCTCCATCTCCTCCCGGGCCAGATCCGCCGCCACTCCCATTCCCACAATGGCCGGCACATTTTCCGTCCCGGCCCGAAGGCCTCTTTCCTGAATCCCTCCGTCCAACAGCGGGGCAATGCGGATCCCTTTCCGGATAAAAAGTGCCCCCGCCCCCTGGGGCCCATAGAATTGGCTGGCGGCCAGCGTGAGAAGATCTACATTCATCTCTTTCACATCGATCGGGATGATGCCGGCGGAGTCCACGGCATCGGTATGGAAAAGAACGTTCTTGCTCCGGGTGATCTTTCCGATCTCTGCGATCGGTTCGATGGTTCCCACTTCGGGATTGGCATGCATAATGGAGACCAGGATGGTCTGGGGGGTGATGGCCTTTTCCACAGCCGCAGGGTCCACCATTCCATAACGGTCCACCGGCAGGCGAATGATATGGAAGCCTGCCTTTTCCAAGGCGTTGGCCGCGTGCATGATCGAAAAATGCTCGATGCTGGAGATGATGATTTCTTTTCCCCGGCTCTGATGGGCCTGGGCGATTCCTTTTAAGGCCATGTTGTTGGATTCGGTTCCACAGGAGGTGAAAATGACCTCTTCCGCTTCGCTCCCAATCAGCTTGGCCACCTTGGCGCGGGCCTCTTCAATGGCCTGCCGGGCGCAATCCCCTGCGCTATGGATGCTGGAGGGATTGCCGAAGCATTCTTTGAAGTAGGGAAGCATCGCCTCAAACACCTTGGGGTGGAGGGGAGTTCCCGCTACGTGATCGACATAAATCCCTGCCATCGCGATTCTCCGATCTTTTTCTGAATTGAATAAAGCCTTGCCTTTTCTGGCTATTATGAACCCGGCGATTCGAATTCGCAAGGGGCAAAATCACGGAAAAGGCTTTCCACCCTAAGTTTTGAAGAAAAAGCAAAGGGCCCGAAAGCCAGGCCGGCTCACTCGGAAGGATGAGGCTGCCCCATCTCTTTAGGGGGAAACCAACCCCAATTTCTCCCCTCGGCTTGCCCCAGCCCGACGGATCCCTCTTTCCATCGGACAAAGGAGAGCCCCGTTTCTTCTCCGAATATAAGCCTTTTGCTATGTATAGAGCCCGATCGTTCCTTCGCCCGCCGTCCCCGCTTCTTCGCCCGATGGGATCGGGAGCCAAAACTGGGCGGTCGCAAGCTGAAAAGGCCATTGCCAAGGATGCTCCTTCGAAATAGAATAACTTTTACTGGCAGAAAGGCGTTGGTTCCATCATGCATTCTATAGTTTTATGATGGATTGTCTATGTTTCAAATCATCCGGCGAGCGAAGCGGGCCTAAGGCAGAGGAGAGCGGGGGATGAAAATTTTCATCACTGGAGGCACGGGGTTTGTAGGGACGAAGCTGGTTCCTTTCCTATTGCAGCAAGGCCATGAAGTGGCTCTCCTCACCCGAAGCAAGAGGGCTCCCCAGCCGGCAGTCTCTTCCCTCCGGGTGATCGAGGCCGAGCCTACCCAGAGAGGACCCTGGCAGGGGATCGTGAAGGAATATGATACGATCATCAACCTGGCCGGGGCTTCGATTTTTTCCCGTTGGACCGAAGAGAAGAAGAGAATTCTTCGCGAAAGCCGCCTTCTTACGACCCGGAATCTGGTCGAAGCCATAGAACCCGGAAGAGCGATCTCTTTCTTTAGTACATCGGCGGTAGGATACTATGGGTTTCATGGAGATGAAATCCTGACCGAAGATTCCCCCCCGGGGAAGGATTTTCTGGCCCAGCTCGCCCGGGACTGGGAGAGCGAAGCCCTGAAGGCCGAGGGAAAAAGAGCGCGGGTGGTTCTGACCCGTTTGGGGATCGTATTGGGAGAAAAGGGCGGGGCCTTGGGTCAAATGATTCCTCTCTTTCGGAAATACCTCGGTGGCCCCATCGGAAGCGGCAAACAGTGGTTCTCCTGGATTCATATCGATGATCTCCTGCGGGCCTATATTTTCCTGGCCCAGCACCCGGAGATCTCCGGGCCCGTGAATTTTACGGCGCCTCATCCAGTCATCAATGCCGAGTTGGCCAAATCTTTGGGCAAAGCCCTGGGCCGGCCCTCCTTCCTTCCCACTCCGGGTTTCATGCTGCGGTTGATCTTGGGGGAATTCGGATCGATCCTGTTGGAGGGTCAGCGGGTGATCCCCCAGAAGCTGATGAAAGCCGGATTCACGTTTCAATACGCATCGATCGATCGGGCCTTAGCGTCGGTCATAAAAGGTCAATGAAGACCTCATTGGGGGGGCGGGCCGAGTCCCATCGAGGAAGGGGTTCGGACGCCATCGGGCCCATCCGGAAGGGAGATCCGATGAAAGCGGAAATCGTAGCCGTCGGAACGGAACTGCTGCTGGGACAGATCGTCGATACCAACTCCGCCTATATCGCCCAGCAACTGTCCACGATCGGGGTGGATCTACATTTCAAATCCGTCGTGGGCGACAACCTCGAACGGATCCAAGGGGTCTTGCGGAGCGCGCTGGGGCGCGCCGATGTGGTGATCACGACGGGAGGACTGGGTCCAACGTTAGATGATCTCACCCGCGAGGCCATCTCCGGGGTGACGGGTCGTCCGCTGGTTTTCAACCCCCTCCTTTTTGCGCAAATCCAGGATTTCTTCCACCGGGTCGGACGGAAGATGAGCGAAAACAACCGCAAGCAAGCCTTCATCCCCGAAGGGGCCATTCCCATTGAAAACCCTGTGGGCACGGCGCCGGGGTTCATCGTCGAAGAGGGGAATCAGGCCATCATCGCCATTCCCGGAGTTCCCCATGAGATGCGGGATTTTTTGGGTCGTTGCGTGATCCCTTATCTGCAGAAGAAAATGGGGCTTCGGGAAGTGATCGTTTCGCGGGTATTAAAACTTTTCGGGATCGGGGAAAGCTTGGTGGATGAACGGATCCAGGATCTCATCGCGAATGGAAAAAACCCGACGATCGGACTTCTCGCCCATACCCAGATTGGGGAGATCCATATTCGATTGACGGCCAAAGCGAAGGAGAAGGCGGAGGCTCAGGCCATGAACCTGGCGCTCGAGAGGGAGATCCGAGAGCGGCTGGGGTCGTTCATCTTTGGAGCGGATGAAGAGACCTTCGAAGGGGTTTTGGGCGCCCTCCTTCGAACGTGCGGCCTTACCCTGGCCGCAGTGGAGACCCATTTCGGGAGTTCTCTCATTCAGACCCTCAAGGGGATGAAAGGAAGCGAGAAGTTTTTGCGATTGGGGCTGACCGTGACTTCTCCCGAAATGGGCGAGCGATGGCTCAAGATTCCCGCCGGGATCCTGGGAAAGAATCAAATCATCGGGCAGGGGGCCACCGGCGCCCTGGCCGGGGCGGCCCGGGATCTCACGGGGGCAGATTTGGGTTTGGCCCTGACGGGGCAGCTGGCCCAGGAAAAGTCGCAGGATCATGTCATCCACGTTGCCCTTGCCCATTCCCGAGGGGTGGAAACCCTCGAACAGCGATGGCCCCATGCCATGCGCTATGTCGAAAACCGCATGACGAAGATGGCCCTCGCCCAGGTGCGAAAATATCTTCTGGATCAAGACCCCCGCTCATCCCTCCCTTGCGGCAGCGATTCTTCCAGGCGATAGAAGCTTCAGAGACGGGATGGGGAGGGATCCCCCTTGGGGGATGGCAGGGCATCACCCAGGACTTTTTGAATCACCGTTTTCATCACCTGCGTGTGAACCTCCAGGCTCATGAACTCTTGATGATTCTTCGATCGGGATTCGAGGGCGAAGTGCCGGGCGACCTCGTCGAGATTTCCCGTCTTTTGATATTCCCGGAGGAAGAGGGCCTTCAACCCTTTGGCCTTTTCCAGACCCTGTTGCAAGAAACTTTGACACTCCTTTCCCACCAAGGCTCCATGGTGTTCAAAGCCGCAGATCTGAACCGGCAAGGAAGCCAATTTTTCCAGCGAAGACAGATACAGAGGGTAATGATATTGGGGAGATGGGAAAGAGGGTTCTTTCCCGTCTTCGGTGGGAAATGGGGCAGCATCGGTGGGGAATAGGGCCTTGAGTTTTGGCACATAGACCGCCACTGCACATTGGGTGTGGCCAGGGACTTCGAAAAACTCCGCCTCGATTCCATCGCCCAGATCGATCCGGTCCCCCTCTTTTACCACCCGCTCCACCGGAATCGCTTCAAATTTCAAATCCCAGCGCTGGGCTTGCGCCTCGAGTCCGTGGAATTCAATCATCCGTTGGTTTTGGGCGGCGATGAAAGCGATGGCCTTGGGGTTGGCGAGAACTCTTTGGGCATAGGCCGTCCCCAAAATTTGGATGGCGGGAAATCTCCTCCGGATAAAGGGCACGGCCCCGCAGTGGTCGAAATGGGAGTGGGGGATCAGGAGATAGCGGATCCGTTCCGGCGGGAAATCCAAGGACGCGAATTGCTTTTCCAACTCGGGGGCGATCCAGCTCATGCCCCCTCCGATGAGCATGGCATCCTGGCCCTTCAGGAGATAAATGCAGTGCTTTCGGTTTCCCAGGTAGTCGATTTCAGGGGAAATTTTCCCCGGATGCGAAATCCACATCTTTTTGATTTCCTCCTTGACCTCGATTCATGGACCCACCCACCGGGTCCCCCTTGGGTGGGAGAATGGAAATTCGAAAGGGGTCGCCTGGCTTAACGCCGGAAAAGACGCCGGATGAGCTCGATACCTTGCAGAATTCCGCTGATCAACGCGGTGGCCTCCAGGAGAGGCTTTTGGACCTTTTGCAGCAGTTCCTCCTCGAGGTTGCGCAGCCGCAAAGCGGTATGACGAAAGGTGTCCATCCCTTCTTCCACGCTTTCGACCTGCCGGCAAATGGATTCAAGGATTTTTCGGACCTCCTGGGAAAGGATCGTGAGGTCGTGGCTCAGGGGGACCATTTGCATCCGAGCGGTCTCGATGATCTTTTCCACCTGCGTGGCGGTGCGACGGAGCTGGATCAATACGGGAACATGGACGATCACCAAGATCAATAACGACGCCGCGATGATGAGTAAACCGACATCTTGGAGCATGGCATCCAACCCCTTTCCTCCAGGGCCCGAGGAACCCCGCTGCCCTGGAGAATTCGGACCCAGAGACCTTAAGGCTTCCGGGTGGATCGATCCCTTATCTTCTCCCCGAATCCATCAGTCGAGCTTCTGGCTGGCTTCGGCTTTTTTCTCTTCGGCTTCCTTCAGGATTTCCTTGGCCTTGGCTCGCGCTTCCGAAAGGTGCCTTTGGGCTTCTTTTTTCAATTCCTCGGCTCGATAGAGGGCATCATCCAAGATGGCCTTGATCTTGCTCGAGGTTTCCGAATAGGTGTGCTTTACTTCGTCGAGGGTTTCTTCACCCTTTCGCCGGAGCTCTTCCCGCAGCTCTTTCCCCGATTTGGGGGCCAAAAGCAAAGCCGTGACGGCCCCGATGATTCCTCCAATCAAAAACCCCTTCATGAAGCTATGGATATTGCTCTCCTCGCCGGCCATGACCATTCCTCCTTTGATTGTTGATTCTTATGATTGTTGATTCTTACTATAACACATCTCCGAAGGGAAAAGGGTCAGCTTCGTTCAATTTCATGCAAAATTCGACAAAAAGGGTCCGGGCCGTCGGGTTTCAATGCCCCCTTATTTCGTCCCCTTGGCAAAGCCCAAAACCCTACATCCTATCGGCCGTTTGGAGGAATTTCTAAAGGCCATTCCGAAATTCGCCCCGATTCGGAAATCCTTTCGGTCCTTTGAGCCTGCTGAAGGCTCCGCAAAAGGGCGAGCCGTTCTTCCAAACGAGGGCCGGATTCCAAGCCGGCCCAATGGAAAAAGGCGGGCAGAATTTCTTCCGGTTCTCCCCGGGGGTAGGGGCCGCTCGAGAGGTGGTGGATGAGTTTCATCGTTTTCAATCCATCAAACCAATGGTGAAAGGCTTCATGGAGCATGGACGGACGGTGAAAATTTTTTCGGAGTTTTTCCCAAACCTCCGGAAAGCGGATCGCATCCAAGTAAAGACCTAAAGAATCGGAAATGGCTTGCGCCCGGTGGCGGATCTGGGCTCCCCCCTCCGAAAGGTTTTGGGAGATGAGCCGGAGCCAATCTTTCAGGATTTGGAAGCATTCCCTCCGGTAAAAGAGAATTGCTTTCTTCTCTTTGGCCAAAAAACGAGATACGCTTCGTCCGGTACCGAAGGGAACCCGATGGGAGGGGCGGGGCGAGGGATAAACTGTCGTTCCTTCCACCTGCTCAACCCCGCCGATCCGGGCCAGATGCTGGAGGAAATAAAAATCCTCAGCGGCCATCCGGCAATTCATTCCTCCCATCCGGACATATCCTTCGGCGGTGCAGGCCATGGCACTTCCGATGGTGTGAAAGGCGTAGGGAGATCCGGCCCGAGCCAGACCAAGGACATAAGCGCGCAGAAAAAGTTCATAGCGACAGATCGCCTCATGCGCTTCAGGGCTTTGCCCGCGGGAATGACAGAAGGGGAGGACCGCTCCGGGGGTCTTGGACTTCTGAAAGTGCCGGATCAGGGCGGGGAGATAAGTGGGCTCGACGAGCGTGTCGGCATCCAGGGAGATGAGAACGGGCCTTTCGGTTTCATAATCCAGGAACGATAGGGCCAAATCCATACCGATCTTTCGGGCCATCCCCACGCCCCCGCATTTCAAAGGGAGCTCCAAGCCCGGTGAAGAGGCGTCCACCCATGCCAGGTTCGGAATCCTGGGAAGATTTTCGGGGGTCCGAAGACGACGGAGCGTCCATTGATTGTCCTCGCGGTCTTCGGGGGTGGCATCCAGCCGTTGATTGACCACAATGATCACCAGGAATCGGGATAGACATTCTTGGGGATTTCGCGCGATACTCTGGAGGGTATCGAAGAGATAGGCCCTTTCCGCCAGGCTGGGAATCACGATCGCCCCTTGGAAATTTCCCTCTTTTTGCCCCTCGAGCTTCCAGGGGGAGCGCAGGGCCTTTCCCTCCAAATATTTTTGTACCTGCGTCGGAATCATCGGAGGGACCCCTGCCCCAAGATTTGGAGGATCGAAGAAGCAGCCTTCGATCCCCCTTCCACCCAGTGGATCCGAATGCCCTGTCTTTCCATCCGCCGAAACCAAGTCTCCTGCCGTTTGGCCAAACGGTGGATGGCGCTATTCAATTTTTGAAACATATCATTCCAATTCATTTTCCCTTGGATGTACTGCAATCCAAACCGATATTCCAGGCCATAAAATTCCAAAGTTTCGGGGGGAATTCCCCTCTTCAGCAGGGCCCGAACTTCTTCGACCAATCCTTCCTTTAGCCTTCGGCGCAGCCGCTCGGTGATCCTTTGGCGAAGAATATTTCGGGGCCAGCGGATGCCGAAGATGGCCGGATCGATCTGCGGGACCGCTGGGGCCGATGAATGGGGGCGGTTTCGATACTCGGCGATCTCGATCGCCCGAATCAGCCGATTTCGATCGAGGAGATCGGTTACATTGTGAAGGCGAGGGTTTAACCGCCATAGCCGGAAGGCCAACGCTTCCCGGCTTTGCTCCGCCAGCTCCTGCCGTAATGAGGG
>Ga0272448_1006841_pt1 | contig 12207 bp, 10 predicted proteins | sample YNPCB0191_FD_202220 | JGI IMG/M metagenome (GOLD analysis project Ga0272448, IMG submission 202220) | Hot spring sediment microbial communities from Yellowstone National Park, WY, United States - YNP-CB-019-1 | ecosystem: Environmental > Aquatic > Thermal springs > Hot (42-90C) > Sediment... | reverse complement strand
CTGGCAACCGGCCGGTCTCCACTACACGGACTTTCGGACGTCCCAGACCCGCAATACGGGCACTTCCCACTTCCAACATCGTGAAAAATCAACGAACTACTGGCTCTACTGTCGAACTTGGGCTAGCATCTGAAGCGCCATGAAGGTTGAACTCATAAGCATCACTCCGGATCCTGAGCGCGTCATAGAAATTGCGGCGCGCACCTGTTATCAGAGCGTTGACAAGATGAGCGAGGCAACACTGGGCGCGCTTCTGCCCAAGCTGCTGGCATCTGGGCATGAGTCTCCTTTCGAGCACGCCTACGCAACGTTTCGGATATCAGGGTGCTCGCGCGCCATGACTCATCAGCTCGTCAGGCACAGGCTGATGGCGGTCTCGCAGAAAAGCCAGAGGTACGTCTCGGAAAAGTCGTTCGAATACGTCATTCCGCCCTCTGTTCCGCCTGACAGAATCGAGGAATTCAGGCGCGACATGGAAACTATCAGGGAAATGTATGCAAAATGGAAAAACGCCGGCCTGCGCAACGAGGACGCCCGCTTTGTGCTTCCGAACGCCTGCGCAACGGAGATAGTGATTTCCGCCGACTTCAGGGAGTTCCGACATATTTTCAGGGTGCGTTGCTCTCCCCACGCGCAGTGGGAAATTCGCGATGCATGTCTGGCGATGCTGAAGGAGCTTTACAGACGCGCGCCCCGCGTTTTCGGGGATCTGGCGCGGGAGTTTGGGGTGGAAGGCTAAATGGCCGCGTCTCTTATGGATCGCCTCGGAAAATCAGCGCTGGTCGGCAGCGGAGCTGTCGGCACATGCCTTCGTCGGACAGGGGACTCGCCCTCCGGGATGCCTGTTGAGGCTTTGAATCTGCGCAATCCTGGCGCTGTTGTTTCTCTTCATGAATCGTATGTCGAGGCGGGTTCAAACATACTCGTCACAAACACGTTCGCTGCCAACAGGCCGTCGCTCGAAGATGCCGGCCTCGCCGATTCCCTTGCGCATATCAACCGCGAGGGGGTGCGGCTTGCGCGGGAGGCCGGCGGACAGGATGCGCTGGTGTGGGCCTCCGTCGGGCCGCTTTCGCTTGGGCTTGGACTGGCGGACTTTTCCGACGGCGCCCTGCGCGCCATGTTTCGAGAGCAATGCGAAGCGCTTTCCGGCGCGGACGCCATTCTGCTGGAGACTTTTGTTGATCTTCGCGAGGCGGCAGCGGCGCTGGATGCAGCCGGAGCGACCGGCCTTCCTGTGATCTTTCAGATAGGAAATGTCGGAGGCGGAAGAGAAAGGCTGCAGCGGCTTGGTGAACTTGCCGATCTTGCCGCCGCCTCGGGCGTCGCGGCAGTCGGATCGAACTGCCAGCAGGCGGGCGACATCATCGAAACCGCGGCGTTCCTGCTGGGCAGGACGAGCCTTCCGGTCACCGCGGCTCCGAATGCCGGGCATGCGACAGTTGAGCGGGGGGTCGTGATATATCATTTCTCGCCCGAAGACCTGAAAAAGGCCGGCATTGTGCTCTGGGAGATGGGCGTTGCGGTGGTGGGAGGATGTTGCGGCACCACGCCCGATCACATTCGGGCGCTTGCCCAGGCCATAGGGGGCAGGCCGGTTGCCCCGAGGCGCGCTCCGGCCGTAACAGCGCGGAAGTCTGCGCCTGGCGCCGCAGCAGGGCCAAGGGCCGGGAATCCGGTCAGGGAACTCATGAAAAGCGACCGGTTCCTTGTCAGCGTGGAGATTCGCGCCGACAGACGTAGCGCCCTGGAAGGCATCATTGCCGGCGCATCCTCGATAGCAGCGGCTGGAGCCGACCTTTTCGACGTGCCGGACAATCCGGCGGCGACTGTGGGCAGGGACGCCATGGTGGTGGCTGCCCGGCTGCAGTCAGCGCTGGGGCGTCCGGCATTTCCGCACAAGTCCGTCGTGCAGGCAAATCTGCTCCAGTTGCATTCATCCCTGATCGGGTGCTGGGACCTGGGGCTCAGGGCAGTCCTGGCCGTGACAGGCGATCCACCATCGCTGGGTCATCTGGCCGGAATGGCCAGGTTGGTGACGGACATCAAGAGTTCGGTGGAACTGCTCAGGCTGATCCGCGAACTTCGGAATGGCAGGATGATAAACGGCGAGGAGATCGGCGACCCGCCTGATCTGTGCGCCGGATGCGCGGTCGGGCAGCCGACTCCGCAACAACTTTCCTGGCTGAAGAAGAAGGTGGAAGCAGGCGCTGAATTTGCGTTTTCTCAGCCGATTTTTGATGTGGACACTTTCCTGCGGCTGAAGGATGGAACCGACGGCCTTGGTTTGAGGGTGTTCCCCGGCCTCATGCCGCTGACGAGCAGGCGAGGGGCTGAGTCGCTGGCGTCGGGCCGCGTGCCGGGGGTGAGGGTGCCGGAACAGGTCGTCGAACAATTCCGCAGATATGATGCGCCTGCCGATCAGCGAAAGTTGGGGCTTGATCTGGCGAGGGATCTCGCGGCGCGAATGATTGAGGATGGGGCGTCCGGGATTTACCTGATAATGCCGTTCGGCCGCGGATGTTATGAAGAGACCGCTTCGCTTGTGAGCCACATGAGGAAGGTCGCCTCGTCGAAGACCGCTTCACCGCGGTGAAAATGCCGTGTCAACGCGCAAGAAAGTGACTGGCGTATTTTATCATCCCCTGTGCAGGGAGCACGATCCGGGCGAAGGGCACCCGGAATGTCCGGCGCGCTTCGATGCGGCGCTGGCGGGCATAAGGCGGGCTGTTCCGCCCCAGAGCATTGTCCACATCGAACCGGCTTCGGCTTCCGACGCGCACATACTGCTGTGCCACACGCCTGAATATCTGGCGTCTGTTAAACGCGATGTGGCGTCTGGATTCCCGTCTCTCGAAACCGGAGACACCGACATTTGCGGTCGGAGCCTCGACGCAGCGTACATGGCCGTGGGCTGTGTCGTGGCCGCGGTTGATGCTGTGGTTGCGGGAAACGTTGCGAACGCTTTCTGCGTGACCAGGCCGCCCGGGCATCATGCCACGCCTTCGCGCGGCATGGGATTCTGCATATTCAACAATGTCGCAATCGGCGTGCGGCACGCTCAGCGGGCCCATGGGATCGGGAAGGCGCTTGTGGTTGACTGGGATGTGCATCACGGCAATGGAACGCAGGAGATCTTCAGTGAAGACCCGTCGGTCTTCTATTTCAGCGTCCACCAATGGCCTCTGTATCCGGGCACCGGCAGAGCGGCTGACATTGGAACCGGAGCAGGCCGGGGATTCACGCTCAATTGCCCATTCGCGTCAGGTTCCGGGCGCGTCGAAATTCTGGGTGCGTTTCAGGACAAACTTCTGCCTGCTATGAGGAAGTTCAGGCCGGAAATCGTTTTCGTCTCGGCAGGATTCGACTCCAGAGTGGGCGACAGGCTGGGCCAGTTCACCCTCGACGACGGGGATTTTGCCGAGATGACCAGGATAGTGCTGGGGATTGCCCGTGAATACGGCTGCGGCCGCGTGATTTCCTGCCTGGAAGGGGGGTACTCGCTCGAAGGCCTTGCGTCCGCGGTCGGAGCGCACGTCCGCGAACTTGCGGCTTCGGCGGCCGTTTCCTGACGCGGATTTTGCGTTTGAGAAATGGGCCGATCGCATGCTATTCAGAACGAGGCGCTTGCCTTCGGACAGGGAGAAAAGCACGGTGAAGAGCGCATTTCTGGACAAGCTGATCGAGCGGATGGACAGGATAGATCCGCGCAGTCTTCAGACGCATTTCCTTCATCTTGCCCGTGAAAAGGGTCTGCTCGAGACGATCTTCCAGTCCATTCAGGAGGGTGTGCTGGTGGTGGATGCGGACGGCTGCCTGATGTACGCAAACAGGTCGGCTGAGAACCTTTTCAACTTTTCGCTGGATATCGCGCGCGGCAGGCCGGTGGCGGGTTATCTCAGGGGAATAGACTGGGATCGAATACTGAAATTCGACGAGGCGGAGTGGTCGCGCCTTTTGACACAGGAAATAGAGGTCAACTATCCGGAGCACAGGTTCGTCAGCCTCTATGCTGTTCCATTGCCGTCCCCTGAGAAAGGCGCTGTCGTGATTCTGAGGGACGTCACCAAGGATCGCATTCAGGAAGCGACGCTTGTGGAAACCGAACGTCTGAACGCGGTCAAGCTTCTCGCGGCCAGCGTTGCGCATGAGATCGGCAACCCTCTGAATGCGCTGAACATTCACCTTCAGTTGCTGGACCGGGAACTTAAAAAACTGGACGCCGGAGCGGCGGAATCGCTGCGGGAGCTTCTTTCGGTGGCGAGGAACGAGGTGAACAGGCTGGATCTCATCATCAGCCAATTCCTCCGGGCACTGCGCCCGTCCAAACTTCAGCTTGCGCTTGCGCGCGTTGACTCGATCATCGAGGAAACCCTGACGTTGATGAAGCAGGAGCTTGTGAACCGCAGCATAAGGGTTGACGTTGCGAAGCCGGATCGGCTTCCGAAGATCAGAGTTGATCGAAATCAGCTCAAGCAGGTTTTCTTCAATCTCATAAAGAACGCCATGCAGGCCATGCCGGACGGCGGGCGCATCGCGATAGGGCTCAATGCGACGGACAGATTTCTGGTGGTTTCGGTCAGGGACACGGGCGTGGGCATAGGTCCGGAAGGTTTCGGCCGTCTCTTCGAGCCTTATCAGACGACCAAACCGGGCGGATCCGGACTTGGGCTTATGATAGTTCAACGGATTGTTCAGGATCACGGCGGCCAGATTGAAGTGTCGAGCAGAAGGGGCAGCGGAACGGTGGTTACGGTGTATCTTCCGCTTGCGGAGCCGCGGTTGCGCCTCCTGCCAAAGGCGAGCGGCAAGCCGCCGGCCGAGGGAACGGCTTCATGAATTCCGAAAAAACCAAACCGGCTATACTGATCGTTGACGATGACAAGAATACGAGAGACGGCCTGCGCAGAGTCCTGTCCGCAGACTACTCGGTCTTCCTCGCTGAAAGCGGAGAGAAGGCGCTGGAGATTCTTTCGCAGAATCAAATAAGCGTGCTCGTGACTGATGTCCGCATGCCTGGCATTGACGGCATCACGCTCATGAAACGCGCCCTCGCTCAGAATCCCAGACTTGAATGCATACTGCTGACGGCTTACGGCACCGTTGAAATGGCGGTCGAGGCGATGAACCAGGGCGCCTTCTATTTCCTCACCAAGCCGGTGAATCTGGATCAATTGGAGGCTCTGCTGAGGCGGGCTGCCAGATCGGCCGAGATGGAGGCGGAAAACATCAAGCTCAGGCAGGAGCTGGATGACCGTTATGGCTTGGAGAATATCATCGGGAATTCGCCGCCGATGATACAGCTTTTCAACATCATAAGGCAGGCAGCTCCGACGCAGGCCACCATTCTCATCCAGGGCGAAAGCGGGACGGGAAAAGAGCTTGTCGCCCACGCCATTCATCGCCTCAGCGCCCGCTCTCGCGGACCTTTTGTGGCGGTGCACTGCGCGGCTCTTTCGGCCACGCTTCTTGAAAGTGAACTTTTCGGGCATGAAAAAGGCGCGTTTACCGGCGCTACGCATCAGAGGCAGGGGCGTTTCGAAATGGCGGACGGCGGCACGCTTTTTCTGGATGAGATTTCGGAGATAGACCCCTCAATCCAGGTCAAACTTCTCAGGGTTCTGGAGGAAAGGAAGTTCGAGCGGGTGGGGGGCAACGAGCTCGTGGAGGTGGACATCCGCCTGATAGCGGCAACCAACAGAGACTTGCGGCGCTTTGTTGAGGAGGGAAAATTCCGCGAGGATCTTTTCTTCAGGCTTGACGTTGTGAACATCAATCTCCCGCCGCTACGCGAAAGGGTTGACGATATTCCGCTCCTGTGCGGTCATTTTCTCAAGGAGTTCAACCAGAAACACGGCAAGAACGTGGAGGGACTCACTCCTGACGCAATTGCGATTCTGTCGTCTTACCACTGGCCGGGCAATGTGCGCGAACTGCGCAACACCATGGAGAAAATGGTGGTCATGGCTCATGGAAACCGGCTCAGCGCCAGGGACATTCCCCATGCCATCCGCGAGCAGGCGAGAGGCGGTCAGCCTGTCCCGGGCGCTCCGGCAGCAGGTGGCGCGCCGGCTCACGAGTCGCTGGCGGACATGGAGCGGAAGATGATCATCCATGCGCTGAAACGGCAGGACAACAACATAACAAAGGCCGCGCAGGAGCTTGGAATCAGCCGCCGGACTCTTCACAGGAAGCTCAAGAAATACAGGGAGTCTGGACTGTTGGGCGAAAAAGCGGATCATACCGCCGAATCTGATCGCTCGTGAGCAGGGGGAGCATGCCCATGTATGACGAGGTGGTGGGAAGCCTTAACGACGGTTTGGCCGCGCGTTTTCTCCGCTTTCTTGCCGCTCTGTCGGCCGCAGTATTCATCTTTGCCTTCTACGCATGGCTCAAGTTTGCAGGGTTTACTGACGGCGAATCCATGGAATGGGCGCATATTGCCAGACAGATGTCACGCGGCAAGGGCCTCGCCACGCTGTGTTTCAGGCCATCCGACTTCACCGTCAAGGGGGTCGAAATTCGTGATGAGGCCGGGAATGTGACTGCTCTGAGGGACGGCCGCCATGCTCCGCTCTATCCGGCTGTGCTCTCGGTTGCTTTCCTGCTGGCTGAACGGGCGGGCTGGAGGGATGCGGCATCGCTGGAGGCAGCGGCTGTCCTGCCAATGAATATACTCATCATGCTTGCCGCGGTGTTCGTTCTTTACGGCGTTGCGCGGCGTCTTTTTGGAGAGCGCGCAGCTCTTCTGGCGGTCATGCTGTTTGCAGTGTGCGAAGGGGCGCTTGCGGCCCCCTTGCGGTGCTCGCCGGCTCCGCTTGTCATGCTCCTTGCCGCGGCAGCCCTGAGGACCGCGCTGATGGCCCGGGATACTGCCGCTGAATCGCTCATCAGGAGAACGCTCTTGGCCGGGCTTTCCGGCGGGCTGTGCGGGCTGGCTTTCCTCGCCGGGTATTCATCGCTTCCGTTCGCAATTCCCTGCCTGTTCGTTGCCGCCGGTAGCGAGGAAAGGGGAAGAAGATTTTCCATTCTCGCCTTTGCTGCAGTGCTGCTGTCCGTGTGCGCCGCATGGGTTGCGCGAAACTGGATTCTTTGCGGCGCTCCGTTCGGCTTCGCGAGCCGCGTCGTGTTCCATGATACCGCAGCCTTTCCCGGCCTCGCGGCAGATCAGTCGGTCCGGAACAGCGCCTTGACCGTCAGCCTGCTTGATTGTGTGCGACTCAAGATTTTTGCCGGGCTTGGGGCGGCATGGAACTGTGCTTTCCGTCTGCCAGGGGCCGGACCCGCCGCCGCTTTTTTTCTTGTATCGTTCTTCCACCGCTTTGAGGACGAAACCGTTTCCGCGCTTCGATGGTGGATCGCTGCGGCTTTTGGCGTTGGGCTGGTCATTGCCGCGGCAGGTCGGCCGTCCGAAATATGGACAATGATGTTTCTTCCGATCATTGTGACATACGCGGCGGGGTTCTTTTTCGAACTGGTGGAAAAATCCGACTTCTTCAATCCTGAGTTGCCCGAACTCCTTAAATGGGCCCTGGTTCTGTGCGCAGCTTTTCCTGCGGCTGCCGGAATGTTCGCCGCTCCGAAGTTTCCTTATCCGCCGTATCATCCGCCTTTCATATCCAAGATGTGCTCGTCAATGGAAGCAGGCGAGATTGTGGTTACCGACATTCCATGGGCTTGCGCCTGGTACGCCGAAAGACCTTCGCTCCTGATTCCCAGAACCGTCGAAGATTTAAGAGTCGAGCCGATCAAATCGTTGAAGATAGGCGCAATTTTCCTGACCGGCGCTTCGCAGCGCGATTGTTATGCGCCGGAAGACGGGGCTGCCTGGAATTCAATACGGATGGGATTCCTTCCTGAATGGCTGCCGATGACAAACGGAGTGGCGTTTCCCAGGGGCACGAGGGAGCAGGTGTTCATAAGCTCGCGGCCGATATATCAAGCACGCGGCGCAGAAGATCCTCGTTGACAGGCACCGGTACGCCGAGGCGGCGGCCATGCGCCACGACGGCTCCGTTTATGGCTTCAATCTCTGTGCGGCGTCTTCGCCTCACATCCTGAAGCATGGATGAGATGTTTTGCGCAGTCATTCGGCACACATTTTCGACCGCGGACACTATGTCGGCATAAAGAAGTCCGATGCCCATGGCGCGGGCCACCGACTCTGTTTCGACGGCCGCGGAGGCGGCTGTGCGCCGGAGATCTTCACGTTCGGGAACCGCGCCGTTTGGAACGCCGGCCAGAGCTGTCACCGGATTGATCGCGGCGTTGATGGCAAGCTTGCTCCAGAGCAATGCGGTGGCGTCAGGCGCCGTTTGGGCATCGAAACCGGCCCTCAATAGCAACCTCGCAAAAGACTCGGCATGTTGGGGTGAGGCTCCCGTATGCGGCGCCACGACCGTCGGGCCCGCGCCCGCGTGGCGTATGACACCTGCGGATTCCGCGGTTGATCCGTGGGATGTGGCCGCGCAGAGTACGGGGCGTCCGCCCGAGAACCTGGCGGCGGTTTCGGCGTTGCCGAGCCCGTTCTGAAGGGAGACGACGGTGGTGCGGGGGCCGAGCAGGGGGAGGGCGCGGCACATTGCGGCTTCTGTGTCGAATGACTTGACGCACAGGCAAAGCGCGTCAGGAGGGCTGACCTTCGAGGGATCAGCCTCGCACGGAACGCGGATTACCCGTTCGCCCGCGCTGTCCTTCAGGCGGATGCCTTCCCTTGCAATGAATTCCGCCCGCTCCGCGTTCTTGTCGAGCAATGCGACGTTCAGGCCCTTTTCAGAAAGCAGCGCGGCAAAAAGGCAGCCGATGGCGCCAGGCCCGACTATGACAATGTCGGTTTTCCCGGACGGCCTTGCTCGCGCTCCCTGCATCTTGGACCGGAACGGCGTTCGGGGTTAGATGCGGCCTTCCCTGCTGGCTGTGATGAAATTCATCCCGAATTCATCCTCGCCCAGCAGCAGAGCCTTCGCGAGTTTGAATGCTTCCGAGGCGGTATCCAGCGTGTTCAGGATATCCCTGTTTATCTGCAGCGGATCCACGATTCCGCCGTCGGCGCCCGCTTCGACCGCAAGCCATGCGAAAACCTGGTTGATCAGTTTCCTGCTTGGCATTCCGAACGAGACGTTGCTGAGGCCTGCGACAATGTGGATGTCCGGGCCGTATTCACTCCGCGCGGCTGAGACGGCTTCGAGGAAACTCTTTCCGTTCGCCGGATCCGTCGAAATCGGGAGCACAAGAGGGTCAATGTGGATTGCCGGCCTGCAGAAGCCTGCGTCGGAGAGTTTGGTCATCAATTTGCGCAGATTCAGAAGTCTTTCATCCGTTGTGCATGGCAGCCCTTTTTCTCCTGCGGCTGAAGCTATGACGACTGCCCCGAAGCGCGCGGCGACTTCAATGGCAGGTTCTCTTTCCAATGATACGGAGTTCACCATGGGCTTTCCGAGGCGCGGGTTGCAGGACTCAAGGCCGGCGCGGAGGATTTCCGTGTTTGCGGAATCAACGCTGACAGGCAGACCTGCGGCATCCTGAACGATCTGAACCGTCCATCGCATGACCCGCATCTTCTCCTCGATGTCCGTGCTGAATTCGTCCACGTTGATGTCAAGGTAGTGGGCTCCAGCGGCGGCCTGATCGCGCGCCATTGTCTTCAGATAATCAATGCCGGCATCCTTTCCCTCTGAATTTCCGTAGTTCCCCTGCCAGATGGCCACCGAACAGTGCTTGACCTTTCCATCATGCCATGCTGGCGAATTGAGGAAAGGCTCAGGCACCGGCAGATATTTCCTCGAACCGGCCGAACCGTAGGCGATGGCCTGGCGCCCGTCCGGTCCGGGTCCCACGGCTTTTCCCCCAACCTTGAGTATTCTGGTGCAATGGATGTTCTCTCCGACGGTTATGAACTTTTCTATGTTTTTCACGGTTTTCCCCCGGCTGTCTGCGTTTGCCTGAACAACTTTGCGAGAGCCCTGATGTGGTCCGGCGTTGTGCCGCAGCACCCTCCGATGATCCGGGCGCCGGCCTTTGCAACCTCGGCCGCGTGACGAGCCATGACATCGGGCGTTTCAAGGTAAACATCGCGACCGTCCTTGTGCACTGGTTTTCCTGCGTTTGCGTGGACGATGATCGGCATGGCAGGGGCGGCCGCGCGAATTTCGGCGACGATCGGTATCATCTGTTCCATGCCGTTTCCGCAGTTGGCGCCTATGATATTGGCGCCAGCTTCCACCAGACCCTTTGCCATCTCCGTGGGAGACACACCCATCATTGTCCGGTAAGCGCCCTGGGCTGAAGCATCGAATGTGAATGTGGCTATGATTTCGAGCCGCGTGTTTTCCTTTGCGGCCCTGACGGCTATTGAGGCCTCGTCCAGCGCGGAGAAAGTTTCTATACAGCAGCCATCCGCACCGCCTCGTTCGAGCGCCATCATCTGCTCCCTGAATGTCTCGTAGAGTTCCTCCTCGGTGACATCGCCCATGAGCAGGAAGCGGCCTGTCGGTCCGACTGACGCTATCACATGGACCCGGTCGCCGGCGGCCTCGCGGGAAATTGCGGCGGCGCTTTCGTTCAGGTCGGCCGCGTGATCTGCAAGTCCGAAATGCGCCAGCTTCAGCCGGTTTGCCCCGAAGCTGTTCGTCTTGATGAGGTCAGCGCCGGCTTCAACATAGGCGCGCGCTATTTCGAGAACGTCCGTTCGCCGATGCAGACACCACAGCTCGGGGCACTCACCCGGCTTGAGCCCTCTTTTCTGGAGTTCCGTTCCCCATGCCCCGTCGGAGACCAGGACGTTTCTCTGTTTGAGATGTTCAACTATTCTCTGCATTGAGCGCACCCGGAAACAAACAGGCTCAGACCATAAATCCCGCGGGGTTTCGCGTCAATACATGGGTTGCATGTTCAAAAAAAAACGCGGCCTCCCTTGTGAGGGGGAGACCGCGGCTGTAATCGCGTTTCCTGTGCTGAGCGAAGCGTTATTTGACGCCGATGAGTTTTTTCGCAAGGTCCGCGGCGGAGGCTGCATCGGGAGCGTAGCCATCGGCTCCGATTTCGTCGCAGAACGCCTGCGTGACGGGCGCCCCTCCGATCATGACCTTCACCTTGCCTTTCAGTCCCTTGGCTTTCACCGCTTCGACCACGCTCTTCATATTGGTCATTGTAGTTGTGAGAAGGGCCGACACGCCTATTATGGAGGCGTTGTTCGCCACGGCCTGATCCACATATTTTTCCGGCGGAACATCAATGCCGAGGTCAATGACCTTGATCCCGACTCCCTCAAGCATCATTCCGACCAGGTTCTTGCCGATGTCATGGAGATCGCCCTTTACTGTTCCGAGCACCGCGGTGCCTATCGGTTTCACACCGGCCGCGACGAGCTTGGGCTGGAGCACTTTCATGGCCTCCTTCATGGCGCGGGCGGCGATCAGAACCTCAGGAACATAAACCTCGTTCTTCTTGAAACGCTCGCCGATTACGGACATTCCTGCGATAAGCCCCTTGTTCAGTATATCCGCTGGAGGCTCGCCCGCATCCAGCGCCTTCTGTACCAAAGCTGCTGCATCCTTGTTCTTGCCCTTCATTACCGCTTCAGCGATCTGTGGAGCCAGACTCATCATGTCCTCCTTCCCTGATTTGTTCTCAAACCGCGGCGTTTCAAGCCGCATCTGTGCTCGAACGAACGGCGCCCATTCCAGCAGAACGCGCTCTTTTCTTATAGACTAATTTTTTTGATTTTATAACGATTCTGCTGGCAGCCGGAAAAAAAATGCTTAAAAAGCAAGGCCGAATCGTGGAGGCTCAACCGATATTATGGCAATTTTGTCGAAACGCATGATGAACGATGTGATCCGGGCCTGCTGGCGCACATGCGGCATCAGGCCCAGATTCGTTGATATGTCAGGCGAGGCGGGCCATGGCGCAAGGGATGTTTTCGAGGGCATTGCCGGTGTCCGGCGGCGTCGCAGCGTCGCGCTGCAGGAGAGCGTCAGCCGTGGCGATACATCTGTATTCGCTCCATTGCCGGGGGTGGTTTCCTGGGCGCTGGCGCTTGAAAACATGAGAATGATTCACGGCGGATTGATAGGCGGGGAGGCGCTTGACGCTGACGATGCCGACGCGCGCAGGCACGCATGCGCATATCTGTCTCAGCATGGATTCGAGCCGGCGCGAGCGGAGGAAATCCTGGACGGCATGCAGTCCTGGCCGGGCGCCAAGGTG
>Ga0272448_1006837_pt1 | contig 12212 bp, 6 predicted proteins | sample YNPCB0191_FD_202220 | JGI IMG/M metagenome (GOLD analysis project Ga0272448, IMG submission 202220) | Hot spring sediment microbial communities from Yellowstone National Park, WY, United States - YNP-CB-019-1 | ecosystem: Environmental > Aquatic > Thermal springs > Hot (42-90C) > Sediment... | reverse complement strand
GCCGTACGGGGTGCGGATCACCCCCGAAGCGCTGGTGATGGCCACGCGGGCCTAAAGAGACGGTGAAGAGGCGAAATCCCCGTCAGACCAGGGCACTACTGCGTCTGAAAATGGCTAAACTTCAGGCCGTCATATGATGGGGAGTGTGGGGCGAATGACAACAGCGCATACCGGCCACCGGCAGGCAAGTCTCACCAGACGCGCCGTGATGCCCCACCCTGCGTTTCTGTGGTACAATACTGACATCGGATGTCTCATCGACCACTGCACACAGGGTAGGGGTAAGGAATTAGACTGATTCATGGCTACTGTTCGCTTTCTGGCAAAACTCGCCGGCGTCTCCATCGCCACCGTCTCCCGCGCATTAGCCGGGGACCCGCATGTACTGCCGGCCACGCGCGAGCGCATTCTGGCGCTGGCGCAGGAGTACCATTACCACCCCAACCGCAGCATGCTCAACGCGATGACCGGCGCCAGCCAGAGCATCGGCTTTCTACTGCCCCATGCCGATGACGCCTTCAACGCGCGGATCTTGAGCGGCGTCTCCCAGCGCGCGTTCAAGGAAGCGTACCACGTCATCTTACTTGAGACACGCTCGGACCTGACGCGCACCTGCGGGGCGTTCTCCCTGCTCATCGAGCAGCGCGTGGCGGGGATCCTTGCCTGCTCACCGTGCTATGAGCTCATTCCCAAGGAGATCATGCTCGCCTTGCGCAGCCACAGCATCCCGGTCGTCGAGGTGAACTGCGCGCGCTTCCCCTACCCGGTGGATATGGCCAAGACGGATGAGTTGCTCCTCCTCGAAGCCGCCCTGCACTACCTGCGCGGGCTCGGACATCAGCGCATCGGGTACCTGGGCCTGCCGCCCTCACAGGACCCCGGCCAGCGCCTGGAAACATTGTGCACGGTGCTGAAAGGGCACCGGATGTTCCTCCCGTCATGGATCTGTACTACCCCGGAAGAATGCGGCCGATTTGTGGAAAACTGGAAATGCGCGGACCCGCGCACCCGGCCGACCGCGATACTGGCCTGGAACGATCTCTATGCCTTCCGGCTCATGCAGGCGTGCCACCGGCAAGGGGTGGCGCTTCCCCGGGAACTCAGCATCATGGGCTTCGGCAATTTCCCCCTCCTCGAGTACGCCCACCCGGCGCTCACCACCATTGAGCAGCAGCCGCACCTGATCGGCCAGACCGCCTTCGACCTGCTCCTCCAGCGTGTCGACGATGACGACACCGCTCCCCTTCCCCCGCGCACTGTCGCCGTACCGATCCAACTCATCGCGCGCGAATCCTGCGCACCGCCCACCTGATCCGCCACAGGCGTTACGTTACAGCAAGCTGTCTTACTCTTTCTCTTTATCTTTCTCCTCCGAAAATACCCTCTTCGGCTTCTTGTACGGATGCATCGTTTGTTGCCATAGTGCCGCGTAGCCGCATCCCTTTATGGGTGCGCGATTTTAGTGCCCGGTCTCAATGGGCTATTTCTCCGCACCTTCCCTATGTTCGCGCACCCTGAAAGGGATGCGGCTACGCGGGTGCCATACCGGCAGCTTCGGGGCCGGAGCGCGGCAAAAATATCTGTCCAAGGTCGTGTGCCTCGGACCATGGGATGATTCTTACGCTAAAAAAGATCGATTTGAAAGATGAGGTGACCGGATGATTGCAGGTGAGGCAGGTGTGTGTTTTTGGAGTAAGAGTAAGAGTAAGAATTGATGGGCGTTCACCATAACGTAACGCGTATACCTGACCCCTCGGCCCTCCCGATTTATCGGGAAAGGGGGAGGAAATATCCACCAGCAATCCCCCCTTCCCTCGTAGGGCAGGGGCCGGGGGGTAGGCAAAAATGATGCCTGCGCACTTCCGCCTGCGCCATCCTTTTCTGCTACAATAAGCCACTATTTGATTCAGGAGGAGATATGGCTGCAGGTTTTGGACTCGTCGCTCTTTGTACCTTACTATCATTCGGCATCGTCATCGCCCTGTTCATCTTCTGGATCCTGGTGCTCGTCGAGATCGCCACGAAGGAAACCGATGTCAATAACAACAAGCTGATCTGGCTGCTGATCGTCATCTTCACCCATGCCCTCGGCGCGCTGATCTATGTCATCGTCCGGCGCCCGCAGCGCATCCAGGAGTTAGGGCAGTAAGTGGCAGGAGATACACCGGTTTCGGGGACTGACATCGAAACTTCGGCGTTCATGCAAGCGCGCGGAGGGAAGCCTCCGCGCCGTGGGCGACAACACCGTCACCGGGTTCGAGTTGGCGATCACGGAGCGGAAGCTTCCCCCAGCGCGCCACGGTGGGCGCGGCCTACCACTGTTCTCGGTACCAGCGACTCTCGAACGTGAATATTCACATTTTTTGTCGTACACCAAAACTGGTGCATTCCCAATATGACGCTAATAAAATACGTGTAACATCTCCGGCGATGATGGTGCAACGCTCTCACTCAACCTCCCTGTCGCCTTCACGGTACCGCTGGTATCTGGCGATCATCAGCGTCTTGCTCGGTTATCTGCTCTATACCCGGCTCGCCTTCCTGCTGCTCTCCCCAGATGCCTTGCTCACCCGCGGCATGGCGGCCATGCAGGAGGGGCAGTATGACGATGCGGAACGTTGCTTCCTGCGCGCGCGGGCGAAAGCCCCGCAGGATGAACTGCTGAACATCGCCCTGCACGTCTTCTACCGGCACGAATACCATGATCATCCGCTGGCAGTGCGCCGATTCGAGTGGCTCGCCGGCGTCCCGGTGGTGAAGGATTGGATGCGCCCCCGCGAACTGGCCTGGCGCGATGCGCGGGAGAACCGCGCGGGGCAGTGGCTGCAGCAGGCACCCTGGCCGGCGCAGAGCGAGCGAAACGCCGATGTCGCCTGCCGGTTCTTTGATGACTACTGGCTCGAAAACCCGGATGTCGTGCGCCTGGTTGTCGCGGGCCTCTGTGCCGTGCAGCGGAAGGACTACCCCACCGCCTGGAAATGCTTCCAACGATTTGAGCTGCAGAACCCGCGTGCGTTCGACAAATTCACCCGCTCCGCCCCGCTGCTCCTCTGGAATTACGCCCAGGCCGCCGGGCACACCGGCCACCATGCCGACGCCGACCGCCTGCTCGCTCTGTACCGCCAACAGCCGCCCTTCCGCTGTGACAACTACGGCAAAGATAGCGTCCACCTGCACGTCACCATCGACCCCGCACGAGACACGGCCTTGTCCACGGTGATCGATCCGGGCACTCCGGTTTCGCACACGGTGGTAGGCCGCGCCCACCGTGGCGCGCTGGCGGGAATCTCCACTCCGTGAGCGTAGACTCGAACCCGGTGACGGTGTTGTCGCCCACGGAGCGGAGGCTTCCCTCCGCGCGCCACGGTGGGCGCGGCCTACCCTCTGATGAGAGAACCGGCGACTTCCGAATGTGCACAATATATTTTATTGATACTATATTGTACGCTAGCTCCACTACCACTATAATATCCGTACACCCAACCATTCCAGGAGGTTTCCATGCGTATTCTTCCGTTCGCGCTGCTCGCGCTGTTCCTCTTCCTCTTTGCGACGGCATTGCCTGCCGCGCCGTTGACGCCGGAGGAGATCACCACCCTCACCAACCAGGCGAAAACCGGCACGCTCCAGGAGCGCCGGGATGCGCTGCGCAAGCTGGCGATTGCCAGAGCGCCCGCGCCGATCCTCGACTTGTTGAAAGACGCCGACCCGCAGGTCCGCACGGTCGGGTTGGAATCGGCAGATGCGTTCCTGACCGCGGAGGTCCTTGATGCGCTGATCAACCTGATGCTGCACGACCCGGATCAGAAGGTCCGCTATTGGACCACGCTGCGCATGAAGTCCTACCGAAAAACGCCGGTGCTCAAGCCCCGGTTGCCCGACCCGCGTACGGCGGCGATCGAGGCGAAGCTGCCCGAGCTGCGCGCGGCGATGATCCAGGCCATGGACGACAAGGACGAATGGGTCAGCATTGAAGCGATCCGTTACTTCTTCGAGGAGACGCCCGCCCCGGTCGACCTCTATATGAACGTCGCCAGGGATAAGAATAAGCTCCCGCGCACGCGCGGGGCCGCGGCCATGATGCTGGGACGCGCGAAAGCCCCGGAGGCCTACCCCGTGCTGCTGCAGATGACCACGGAGGGCGACACCCAGGCGAGCTTCGATGCCATCACCGCCCTGGGCGATCTGGGAGATCAGAAGGCCGCCCAGCCGTTGCTCGAGATCATGCTGGACGCGAAGCGGCATCCGCAGGCGACTGGGAACGCGAGTTACGCCCTGGCGAAACTCGCCGCGCCGGAACTGCTGGACACCCTGTTAAAGATCGTGAAAGACCCGAACCCGACCATGCGCGAGCATGCCTGCACGGCACTGAGCGGCTACAGTGACCCGCGGGTGGGTGAGGCGCTCACCGCCTGCCTGCAGGATAGGGACCGCAATGTGCGCAGCGCGGCATCCCGTGCGTTAACTACCGCTAAAGCGCCGCAAGCCGTGCTGCCGTTGATCGAGCAGGCGAAAAGCACCGATCTCACCCAGCGCCTCTCCGCGCTCGATGCACTGGCCGCCATTGGCGACCCGCGCGCCTTTGACACCTTCGCCGCCGCGGTCACCGATAAAGAGCAGATGGTCCGCACTGCCGCTATCAGGGGCCTGGGCGCCATCCATGACGCCCGCGGGGTGGATGTGCTGCTGCCGCTGCTGCAGGGGACGGATCAGAACGAGAAAGATCGGGCCGTTACCGCGCTATGCGCCCTCGGCGACCCGCGGGCCATCGGTCCCATCCTCAAGGACTTCCAGCAGCAGCGCAAGCTCCATCCCAACAACGGATGGTCGGGGAATGCCGATACCGCGGTACGGATTTTCCTTGGCGCCGATCGCTCGAGCCTCGCCGACTCGTTCGGGATTTTCCGGGAGACCCCGGTCTCCATCGCCATGAAATTGACCGACCCGGCGCAATTCACCATGGGTGACGTGCCGGAGGTGCTGATGACGGTGTACAATAAATCAGACAAGGCTCTCCTGGTCTCGGAGATTGACCCGACCAGCAATGCCGGCGAGGAGCCCATCACCCTGTCTTCGCGGGTGTCCGGCGACTTGACGCGCACAGAGGGCGGTGACGGGTATGCCTATAAAACGCAACCGCCGCATCCCTCGCAGACTCCGCTGCACATCGGGTTGCTGCTGCCCGGCCAGGCCATGCAGGTGAAGCTCCGCTACCGGGCGATCTCCTATAACGAGCGATTCACCGTACAGTACTACAGCGCGGATCAGCCGTACGACGGCACGCCCGCCTCGCTGCTGCCGCTGAAAGTCTATCTGCCGGTGTGCGAGAAGGGGAAGACCGATCCGCCGGCCTCCTACGTGCCGTTCACCGACAGCGCCTGGCAGGAGCTCTGCCGCACCGCCACGCGGACGGCGCTCCCCGGCCCCGCCGTCCCGCCGCGCGCGGTGGTGGTCGACCTCGGCACCGCATTGAAGCCGACGGAAAGCCCGCTGATCGCCAACCCGAGTTTCGGCAACAAGATGCCCATCGTCGACGTCGCCGCAATCAACGCCGCCGCCCGCCTCAGCAATCGCGATCGGCATGATATCACGCTGGCGTACTCGCAGGCCCTGGCCGGCTACATCGTCGTCGAGCCGGAACGGCGCTGGCTGTTGAAAGACGCCGCCCAGCAGGAAATTGGCCAACCGCTCCCCTCCTTCCCGCTCGAGCTGACCAAAGACATCGACTGTGGCCCCGTCCAGGTGAAAGTCGGCGATGCGCAAAAGGGCACCGGCCCGGCCGGCTGGAAACTCTGGGACACCTATCCGGTCAGCTACGGCGACGGCGTCTCCCGCTCCGGAGAATTCATCACCCTCGACAAAACCACCTTCCCCGCCTTCCTCGCGAAATTGCAGGAAAATCACGGCACGATTGCCATGCAGGAAAATCTGTTTCGCGGGCGGCTCTATATGCTGAATGTACCGAAGAAGGGTAATTGAGTGTGGGAGTGTGGGGGTGTGGGAGTAATTGCTTCTTCACCCCCACCCGATTCTTACTCTTACTCTTACTCTTACTCTTACTCTCTGGAACTGGGACAACCTGGAGCGCGAACCTCCTGGTGAGCCGATGAGAGCACCGGAACCGAGTCTATAATCGGCTCACCAGGAGGTTCGCGCTCCAAAACAGGATTCACGCGGGGACCGGTTGGGGACTGCCCCCGCGGCAAAGCCCGTGAGTGGAACCAACAGTACGTCACGGAATGGAATCCGTCTGATAACCAGCGCCCGGTCAGGGCTGTCCCCGCGTATTTATGACCCTGGAGAGACAGTTCTGTGCGAGAGATCGGCGTTCGCATCCAGTCGGGGACTGTCCCCGATCTTAGCGCTTGGTACCGTGTGATATTGCCCGTCCAAGGGACTGTCCCCTGCTCTCGTAGATGAAAAGGGAGTAAGAGTAAGAGTAAGAGTAAGAGAAAGAGAAAGAGCCAGTTAGCTTGACCACACCACCATGCAGGAACACCCGCCCCCACTGCTGAAATACCCTCCCATGGATTGGTATCTTCCCGACGGCAACCCGGTGTTCTGGCAGGTGATGCGGTGCCAGCCGCGCGGGAGGCACTGGTATCCGGCGGTGGGGATCTACCTGCTTGGGCTGGGGAGCATCCTGCTGGTGGTGTGCTTCACAGCGGTCGTGCACTGGCAAGGCGACCTGCACGCGTGGGCGCGCATGAGCCGGCAGGCGTGGCAGGCCATGCTCTGCTTCCAGGGGTGCTTCTTCTGCCTCCTGGCCCCCGGGCTGACGGCGGGCAACCTCACCGGGGCGACGGCGCGGAAGGCGGAGGACGCACTGCTGCTCACCCCGCTAACGCCGAGTCAGCTTGTCTACGGGCAGTTCCGCGGGGCGGCGGCGCTGCTCATCCTCATCTACCTCATCGGGCTGCCGCTCACGGCGGTCCTGCTGACCATCGGCGGCCTGTCCCCGCTGGAGCTGTTGGGCGGCGGGCTGATCATCCTCTCCAGCACCCTCTTTCTCGCCGCACTGGGCACGCTGGCCTCCTGCAAAACGGCGCGCACGACGTTCGCGCTGGCGCTGGCCTACGGCTATGCCGCACTCTGGGCGTGGGTCTTCCTGCTCTTCCTCTTTTACGCCGCACTCGATGACACCCTCTTCATCCTCAGCATCATTTCCGTCGTCTTTCTGTTCCGCGCCACGAAAACGGTGCTGGAAGGCGCGGTCAGGGCCTTGACCGAACGGCGCAATACGGTGAAAGAGCAGGGGTGCACTCCGATGACCGGTAATTGGTTCAACAGCTATCACCATTAAGGCCGCATGTTTGTAGTAAGTAGCATCGACGACAAGCCCGGCAACCAAAAGAGCGGTTAACCTATCGACGACGGCACTCCGCTCCGCTACGTGCCTCACTACGAACCTAGCACTTGTGTATAGATCGGGATCAAGGGGAGAAGCGAAAACGCTTCCGGCGGTAATCAAATAGACAGGCCCCAGGTTTGTAGTAAGCTACGCAACGCAGTGGAGTAGCGTCGTCGACAGGTTAGGCGACCAAACGAGAAGTTCCCCTGTCGCCGACGGCTTTGCCGTGAAGGCAGCCACCGATGGCTGAAACTAACCGGCCTATCCGTTGTCAAATACGATAGACACACTGGTTCTACGTATTCCGAAAGGAGCAACATGGTGAAATCTCAGTTTGCCGCCCTGCTGGGGCTGCTGGTCATGGTACTGCTGGCGCTGCCGGTCTTCGCGCAGCAGGCGCCGGCGGCGCATATGGTGGTGTTGCCATTGGAGCGCACGAATTATTTCGTCGGCGAAAATATTCCGCTGGCGGTGAGCAACGCCAAGGCGCCGTATCAGTTGAGCTTGATTGATGCCGCGGGGCAGACGGCGCTGGCGGCGAAGCGCGGCACGACCGCGGTGTGGCGGCTGGAGACGGGCAAGCTGGCCCCCGGGCAATATACCGTCGCCATCGACGGGCAGCCGACGGGCGTGACCATCGGGCTCACCAGTCCGCTGCGCCCCTCCTGCGCGGCGCTCACCGATGAGTGGCTGCCGTGGCCCAACTCGCCGGCCGAGCGCGCTGCACTGCGCGACAAGCTGCGCGAATCCGGCGTCAACGCGGTGATGGCGGACGGCCAATCCGAGATCGGGCGCTACACCACCGCCGACGCGCTGGCCGAGGCGCGCACCATGTTCTTCCTCAATCCGTACACCCGCCCGATGAGCTTCAACGGCGCGCGCGTCTATGCGCCGGAGCTGCAGACCTACCGCCACCGGCTGGCGCTCTGCGCGCAGGCCAACGGGCGCTACCCCACCTTCGGCGGCTACTATTACGACTGGGATCCGGTGGGCCCCTTCGGGCGCGACGGCCTGCTCATCTACTGGAATTGGAACGACCAGACGGCGGCACTGCGCAACTATATCTCACGCAGCAACCAGGCCATCTACGACCAGTTCACCGCGCGCACCGGGCTGAAGGCGCCCACGCAGACCGAGTATATCCAGTACTGCATCTCCATCGGCCACCCGGAATTCGCCCCGGCCTTCGACCTGCCCACCTACAAGTGGATCATGGAACTGGGGAAAACGATGAAACCGCTGCCAAAGGACGAGTTGGCGGCGCTGGAGAAGCGCATCGACGCCTGGAGCAGCTATTTAATGGGCCTCTACGGCGAGAACTACGCCGGGCACAACACGGTGGTGCATGACACCATCCCCAGCCTGCGCAACACCACCTCGCTGAACATCGATCACTGCGCGGTGAAAGGCGGCCAGTGGCATCCCGACGCCTACGCGCCGCTCGACTTCCGCTATATCACCGCGTGGAACGACCAAATCGCCGGGCCGGACTACACCTTCCAGTGGCTCTTCAGCGCCGGCATCCTGGACATGGGCCGCAAGCCGGATCAGCCGACCTGGGTGGGCTCGTCGCTGGGCACCGTGGATAACCTGGCGAATTACCCCGGCAAGTTCCTGCGCATGGCCGGGCATAACCTCGCCTACGGCGGGCGCGGCCTCGGGTTTGCGCTGGAAGGCTTCTCCACCGTGCTGGGCGGCATGAACGGGGAGACCTACTGGCAGAACATCAAGGGCAAATCCGGCGGCGAGGACCTGATCGCCGGGCGCGAGTTCCTCAATCGCTTTGCGCCGCTCAGCGCCGCCTGCACGGATGTGCGCACCGTCGGCATCCTCTACTCCAAGTGGCAGATGGGCCGGCAATACCTGGCACAGGGGATGGACACCCCGCAGTACAACGCCTTCACCACGCTGGCGCGGCTGGGCTATACCCCGCGCTTCATCACCGAGGATGAGATCCTCGCCGGCGGGCTGAACAGCATGAAGACGCTGGTGGTGGTGAACCAGAACGTGGCGCTGCCTGCCGACGTACTGACGAGGCTGGCGGCGTTCACGCGGACTGGCGGGCGCATCCTCCGCGACAAGAGCTCGACGGTGGAGCTGCCGAAGGCGGAGATCATGGACATTGCCATGCCCTATGCACGCCCGGGCAAGCCGCACAACTGGGGGTCGCCGAGCATCACCCGCACCCCGCACGCCATCCTGGGCGAGCAGCGCTACGCGGAGCTGGCCCCGGCCATGCTGCAGGCGTTGGGCAACGCGACCCGCACGCCGCTGGTGGCCAAGTCCGGCGCCGGCGCACGGGTGAGCACCTTCGCCCTCAACGGCGGCGCGGATGCCGTCTACGTGGTGGCGGTGGACGATGCGGTGAAGGACAACCAGTCCGACTGGCTGCGGCTGGATGAAGAGCTGCTGCCCAACGGCGTGGTGAAGGGGGCGCTCTACGACCTCACCGCAGAGAAGGCGCTGGGGGCCGTGGCCCCGGTGACCTGCCGCTTCCAGGATCTCACCGCGCGCCTGTACGGCGTACTCGCCCGCCCGGTGAAATCGATCGATCTGCGGGCAAATCAGACGGTGACCGGCGGTAGCGCCCTGATCATCTCCATGCAGTTCATCGCGACGGACGGCAAGCCGCTGAAGGCCGCCATCCCATTCTACCTCACCCTCGCCCGTCCGGATGGCACCGTGGAAGGGGAATATTACCGCGCCACCGACATCATGGGCAATTGCCTGGTGGTCGTGCCGATGGGAAGCAATGCGACACCGGGCACCTGGACAATCGCCGCACGCTCGCTGCTGGACGGCATGACCGCCACGCTGCCGGTGACGGTGAAGGCCGGCAAGACGCCGGCGCCGCAGCCGGTGGAGGAGAACGTGATCGTGCGCGGCGGCGAGCAGCTCAAAGCGCTGCTGGCGAAAAAGCCGGCCCTGGTGCTGCCGGTCTTCAACACCCCCGCCGCCCCGGTGCTGGTCTCCGTGGCCGAGGAAGCGAAAAAGAGCCTGGCTGCGCAAGGCATCAGCGTGGACGTGCGCGTCAACCCGACCGTCTCCACCTACCTGATGGCATACGACCCCGACGCAGCGGCGCAGGCGGAGAACGCCCGCGCGGAGCGGGGGGAGACCATCGGAAAGATGCGGGTGACCACCGTCAACCGCAACGACTACTTCGGCACGTTGAGTGGCTATATCTTCGGCAAGCCGGTCATCCTGCTCGACCTGGTGGGCACCAAGGATGCCAACGGCAAGCCGGTGGCCAGCAACGAGATGACCAGCGGCCTGAGTGCCAACGGCATGCTCTGGCCGGCGGTGAGTGACGTCTTCCCGGGCAAAGGCAAGGCCACCGTGCAGATCGTGAAGAACGCCTTCCAGCTTGGCGTGGATGCCATCGTGGTGCAGGCGACCGATCCCGAGGGGCTGCTGGCCGGCGTGCGCGCGCTGAACAAGCTGCCCGCCGACTGGATCACCCCCGGCGTGGAGGGCGCGCGGGCGACGCTGCTGCAGCAGTTCTCCATCGGCAAGCCGACCGCCGCGTTCTTCTCCGGCATCGGGTTCACCGCCAACGGGTTGAAGACGGGCAGCGCCCCGCAGCCGCTGGCGCTCAAATTCCCCGGTGCGCAGCCGCCCCTGGCCGCGGAGGTGAAGCCCTTCGCCCCGGAGCCCTATGCCACCCATATCCTGCCGGCCACGCTGGCGGCGGCAGACCTGGTCACCTACTACCAAATCGACGGCAAGTTCATGGAATGCAGCACCCCCGGCGGCAACTGGCCCGGCGACACCCGCTTCCAGGACGCTGTGCTGATCAAGGTGGACGCCGGCGCCGGCGGGCAGACGTCCATCACGCTGGACGGTGTCTTCCGCTACAGCGACCGCAAGCCAACCAGCCAGTCTACCTGGGAAGAACTGCTGGCCCTCTACAACGCCCAGCCGCACCCGCGCCTGCCGCAGGCCTTTGACGTCTACCTCGACGGCAAGCTCATCGGCAGCCTCACCACGGTGGCCACCGGCGAAAAAGAGGTGTCTGTCCAGCTCAACCCGCCGCAATCCGCCCGCGAAGAAGTCGCCGTGCGCATCAGCGGCACCGTCCCCCTCCCCGCAGGCGTCCACGAACTCCTGCTCGCCCACAAGAACATCGTCGACGGGAAGATTGAGAAGGTGACGATCGGGAAGTAGACAGGTCGGGGGATTGCCCCCGCGGAAATGCTCGTACTTGTCACCAGTAATACGTCACGAAATGGAATCCGTGCGATAACCAGTGCCCGGTCTGGGCTGTCCCCGCGTATATGCAACCAGTCATATATACGCGGGGACAGCCTGGGGGACTGCCCCCGCGGAAGTGCTCGTACTTGTCACCAGTAATACGTCGCAGAATGGAATCCGTGCAGTAACCAGCGCTCAGTCTGGGCTGTCCCCGCGTTTATGCAACAGGTCATATATACGCGGGGACAGCCCTGACCGGGCGCTTTCGTACATGCCGGAGTGCTAACCGCCGCCTTTTCGTATGGGTTCAGACGGGCTCTGCCGCGGGGGCAGTCCCCGTACCTGTCCCCGCGTATGCAACCGCTCGGGGACTGCCCCCGCGGAAATGCTCGTACTTGTCACCAGTAATACGTCGCAGAATGGAATCCGTGCAGTAACCAGCGCTCAGTCTGGGCTGTCCCCGCGTTTATGCAACAGGTCATATATACGCGGGGACAGCCCAGACTGAGCGCTCTTGTACATGCCGGAGTGCCAACCGCTGCCTTTTCGTATGGGTTCAGACGGGCTCTGCCGCGGGGGCAGTCCCCGATTCGTTCGTAAAAACCCTGGTGCATTTGTTTGTGAAGTTGACTTGTCCGGTATGCTTAGACAACGCTGAGCATTCTTA
>Ga0272448_1006835_pt1 | contig 12215 bp, 13 predicted proteins | sample YNPCB0191_FD_202220 | JGI IMG/M metagenome (GOLD analysis project Ga0272448, IMG submission 202220) | Hot spring sediment microbial communities from Yellowstone National Park, WY, United States - YNP-CB-019-1 | ecosystem: Environmental > Aquatic > Thermal springs > Hot (42-90C) > Sediment... | reverse complement strand
TAGACCGCTTTCCACCTTCCCTTACCCTGACGGTGAACAGTTACTGGCCTACATGTGCTTGACAAGGTCAAGCTGGTCAGCTATTATATAAGTGCTTGTTTATGTGTTTTGGGGCGAGGTAGCAAAATGGAGCTACGCGAATTACGCTCTGCTCTCAGGGCATTGTCGGATACGGCTCGGCTGCGCATTATTGACTACCTGGCACGCTATGATGAGATCACTGTTTCTGATCTGACCAAGGCGCTACGCATTAGCCAACCGCTGGCATCGTGGCATCTACGCAAGCTACGGCGCGCCGGGCTCATCTACACCCATCGTACCGGGCGCAAGGTTTTCTGTTCTCTCAATCGCACACGTCTCAATGAATGTTTACAGTCACTCGCTGAGTGGGTTGATCGCCGCGGCCTGGCCCGTCAACAGGCCGGGCCGGCACGGCCCGCAGCGGGCGATGTTTCCGTGCAAGGCACAGTGTCGGGGTCTCGCGGCGTATAGCCGAGACACTATATATGGGAGACCGATACCAGAGCTGACGGGCGATTCCGCGCACCACGGCGCCGGCTGTGGTGTATCGCACGAACAGCCTGAGCATCGTCTCCAGAAGGAAGGAGTACTGTGGGTAAGATTCGTGTGGCGATCGTCGGCGTAGGAAACTGCGCCTCCTCCCTCGTGCAGGGCGTCCACTTCTACAAGGACGCCAAGGAGGACGAGTTCGTGCCAGGCTTGATGCACGTCAACCTGGGTGGGTATCACATCAGCGACATCGAGTTCAGCGCCGCCTTCGACATAGATGTCAACAAGGTCGGCAAAGATCTCGGCGAAGCAATCTATGTGGCACCCAACAACACCTACCGTTTCTGTGATGTTCCACACCTGGGCGTGCCCGTCTACCGTGGCATGACCCACGACGGCCTCGGCAAGTACCTCTCGCAGATCATCAAAAAAGCCCCCGGTGAGACGGCCGATGTGGTCGGCATTCTGAAGGAAACCAAAACCGACGTTGTCGTCAGCTACCTGCCGGTGGGCAGTGAGATGGCAACCAAGTGGTACGTCGAGCAGATTCTCGATGCCGGCTGTGCCTTCATCAACTGCATCCCCGTGTTCATCGCCCGTGAGCACTACTGGCAAAAACGTTTCGAAGAGCGTGGGCTGGTCGTCATCGGTGACGACATCAAGTCGCAGGTCGGCGCCACCATCACGCATCGGGTGCTGACCCGTCTCTTCGGCGACCGCGGCGTGCGCCTCGACCGCACCTATCAGCTCAATTTTGGCGGCAACACCGATTTTCTCAACATGCTCGAACGCGAGCGCCTGGAGTCGAAGAAGATATCCAAGACGAATGCCGTCACCAGCCAGCTCGACTTCAGCTTGCCTGCAGAGGATGTGCACGTTGGCCCCAGCGACTACGTGCCGTGGCTCACCGACCGCAAATGGTGTTACATCCGCATGGAAGGCACAACATTTGGCAATGTGCCACTCAATCTTGAGTGCAAACTCGAGGTGTGGGACTCGCCGAACTCGGCCGGCGTTGTCATTGATGCCATCCGCTGTGCCAAGCTCGGCATGGATCGTGGTATGAAGGGGGCATTGGTCGGCCCCTCGTCGTATTTCATGAAATCGCCCCCTGTCCAATATCCCGACAGTGAGGCGCGAAAACTTGTGGAGGAGTTTATCAAAGGGTGAACATACTCTATTGGCCGCTCTACCCGCTTATCCTGATTCTCAGTTTTCTGACAGGCATCATCCCAGCGCGGCTTGGCTATGCGATTGCCTGGCTTGGAGGCAGCATCGCCTACTACCTGTTGCCCAATCGCCGCCGGGTGATCGCAGCGAACTACGCTCCGGTTCTCGGCCGGCAGCCCAACGATCGCGAGGTCCGTCGTGTTGGCCAGGAGTCGTTCCGCAACTTCGGGCGTTATCTGTATGAGTTTCTACGGCTGCCCCATTGCAGCATAGATGAGATTGACCGACGGGTCAGTCTACACGTCGGCGAAGACTTCATGCAGGCGCGCCAGCAGGGCAAGGGGATGATCTTCGTCTCCGCTCACTTTGGCAACATGGACTACGCGGCGGTGTCGGTGGTCAAGCACATCGTGCCGATGACGGTCGTGGCCGATATGCTGCAACCGAAGCAATTGATGGATCACCTGGTGGAGTTCCGCGGCAAGAAGGGACTGAGGATCGTGTATCATAGCAAAGCGGCGCGGGCGGTCGTAGAGGCACTCAAGAAGAACGAAGCAGTCGGTTTCCTGGTAGATGTCGGCTGCAACCGCGACGGCGGGATTCCGGTGACCTTCTTTGGACGCCACACCCGGTTTCCCGCCGGTCCGGCTGCGCTGGCCTTGCGCACCGGTGCTCCCATCGTCGTCGGTTACACACTGATTGTCGGCGACCGCATCGAGGCATACTCATATCCCCCCATCTATGCACAGCCCACCGGCAACAAGGCTGATGACATTCGGCGTTGTAGCCAGATGATCGCCAACAATTTCGAGGATTTCATCCGTCGTCACCCTGAGCAGTGGTACATCTTTCGACAGATGTGGGGGACTGAGACGCTCGATTCGTCGTGGCCTGCGGAGGAAGCAAGCGTGCACGAAGCGCTCAGCGAAGGCGCCTGAAAAGCGGGCTCATGGGTTGTGCGCCGCGCCTGTTGACATCCTGACACCGTAGGGTTCGTCATGCGAACATATCTGCTGTTCCGTCTTGCCGGCATGGTGGCTCCCCTTATCCCACGCCGGTTTGCCTATACGCTCCTGGGCCTCGTCTCGGCAGTGTGGTATCGTTTGGCAGCGGGCAACCGGCGGATGATTCAAGCGAATGTTCGCCATGTCTTGGGGCCAACTGCGCATCCGGCAGAGGTTGACCGGGTGGCGCGCCGCATTTTTCATAACCTGCTCAAGAATTACTTTGACCTGTTCTGGCTGCCTGTCCAGCGCCCAGAGGCAATCGCCCGGCTGGTCACCATCCATGGCTATGAAAACGCCAACGCGGCCCTGGCCGCAGGCAAAGGAGCCATTTTGGTCAGCGCCCATCTGGGCAATCAGGAAATGATGTCGCAGGCCCGCGCCTTGAGCGACTTGAAGCTCACGGCGGTGGTCGAGCACGTTAAGAACGAGCGTGTGTTTCGCTATCTGCTCTCTCTGCGTCAGTCATCAACAGTTCGCCTGATACCGCAAGACGGTGCGCTGAAGGAACTGCTACGGGCGCTGAAACGTAATGAGATCATCGGTCTTGTCTTCGATCGGGATGTGACCGAAAGTGGACGCATCATTCCAGTTTTCGGTTCGCCCGCCCGCCTGCCTGATGGCTATGCCATTTTGGCGCTCAGGCATGGCGTCCCTATCATACCGGCATTTGTGGTGCGTCAGCCTGACGACACCTACGCGGGCTATGTAGAGAAGCCGATGACCTTCGAGGGCAACGCCAACAACGACGACGACGTCCGCCGTGTGATGATGAGCGTCGGCGCGGTGGTCGAAAAATACTTGCGCGCCTATATTGATCAATGGGTCTACTTCCATTACGTCTGGGAGGATGATAAAGAAAGGCTAAAGAATGAGCAGCAAGGCGCGACGAGATCCCGCTAGGCAGTTTGGCAAGGCCGACCTGCACATTCATACCCTGGCCAGTGATGGGCTGAATGCGCCGCGGGAGATCCTGGATTACGTCGAAGAGCACACCGATCTCGATGTCATCGGCATCGCCGATCACGACGACATCAGCGGCGCGCTCGAGGCGAAAGCCCTGTCTGAGAACGGCAACTATAGCTTCGAGGTGGTCGTTGCCGAGGAGATCACCACGCTGAGCGGCCACCTTCTGGCGGTTGACATCACAACGTGCATCCGCATGTTTCAACCTCTGGAAAGGACGATTGCCGAGATACATGCACAGGGAGGGCTCGCCATTGTACCGCACCCGCTGGCCTGGTTCTCGTCGGGTCTGCGACGCTGGCGCATCGAGAGTGTCATGCAGCAACCGCCTGAGTTCCATTTCGACGGCATGGAGACGTTCAATCCGAGTGTGGCTGGTCGCCAGGTAGCTGAGGAGGCATCGGCCCTGACCGATGCCCTACACCTGGCGCGGTTGGGAGGCAGCGATTCACACTCGCTCGAAACAATCGGATCAGCGCGAACCGTCTTTCCCGGCCACACCTGGGCAGATCTGCGCCGTGCCATCGAGCAGCGCACAACGCAATCCGAAGGCGAGTTCTGGGAGGTGGCGGACTATACGCGCATTGCCTTGCCCCAGGCGGTGCGCAGCCTGATCATCCTGCCCGGCAAGCGGATAAAAAAGATGGCCGGTTGGTTTCTCGAAGATCATGGCCCTGCCTGGCTTCCCGTACAGAGAAGATAGGCCAACGTTGAGCGAAGCGAACGTCCCGTCACGTGCAGGCAACACAGCCCGGCAGCTTCCGTGGACTGTAGGTGTAAATCCGTCGTCTCGATGGTGACACGATAGGAGTGTGGTGACCGTGAAAATCGCGCTTGTTTCACCCTACGACTACCCCTATCCCGGTGGTGTGACCGAGCATGTCCAGCACCTTGAGCGCATGTTTAGTGAACGAGGGCATGAGGTCAAGATCATTGCACCGTCGTCAACCGAAAAGGATCAACTCGATGAGAATGTCTACAAGGTCGGTGGCATTGTGCCCCTGCCGGCCAGCGGCTCGATTGTGCGCATTACCCTGTCCCCCCGCGCCTATCGCACCGTCAAGCGCATACTTAACGATGAGCAATTCGATGTGATCCATTGCCATGAGCCGTTGATGCCTGTTTTGCCACTGGTGGTGCTGCGACACTCAAAGACGGTGAATATCGGCACATTTCATGCCTACCGAGAGTCGCACATCGGTTACTACTATGCCAAACCGATTCTGCAACGCTTTATGCGCCGCTTACATGGGCGCATCTGTGTGTCTGCCGCCGCTTTCGAGATGGTGAATCGCTACTTTCCCGGGCAGTATCGCATCATCCCCAACGGCATTGACCTGGAGGAATTCGGCGACAGCGTTCAGCCGCTGCCGCAGTTCTGTGACGGTAAGCTGAACATTCTCTTCTTAGGACGCATGGAAGAGCGCAAAGGCTTTCGCTATTTGTTGAATGCTTTCCCGGCAGTCAAGCAGCAATTTCCTGAGGCCCGCCTGATCGTGGCCGGTGGCTACAGCGAAGAGGATATTGCGCCTTTCCGCCGCCAGGTTGCCGAGCACAAGATTCCCGATGTTGTCTTCGTTGGTCGGGTTTCGGCAGAAGACAAGCCGCGCTACTATCGCACATGCCATGTCTTTTGTGCCCCCTCCACAGGATTCGAAAGTCAAGGTATCGTCTTGCTGGAGGCAATGGCATCGGGAAAACCACTTGTGGCGTCCGACATCCCCGGCTACCGCAGCGTGGTCACGCATGGACAGAATGGGTTGCTTGTGCCCCCGCGCAATGAGATCGCCCTGGCAGCGGCACTGACCAGACTGCTCGCATCGCCGGAGTTGCGCGACGAACTCGGTCGGTGTGGCAGGCAACAGGTGCAGCGCTTCTCATGGCAGCGCGTGGCTGACGAGATACTGGACTATTACGAGGAGGTCAGGCACAAGGTGCAAAGACGTAAGCAATTGTTGGAGGCGCTTCATGCTCGATAATGCAGCAACGAAGGAACGCGTGCGCCGGCTGATCAATCCCTTCGTGCTGGCATTGGCACGCACAGGGGTGACGCCTAACATGCTCACCGTTATCGGCGTAGCGCTGAACACGTGCGTTGGACTCATCATCGCCGCCGGTTACGATCGCCTGGCAGGCGTCTTGCTCATCCTGACCTCGTTGTTCGACCTGCTCGACGGTGCTCTGGCCAAGGCAACCGGCAAGGCATCGAAGTTTGGCGCCTTTCTGGATTCTACCCTAGACCGCTACTCGGAAGCGGCCGTGCTGCTGGGCGTGATGTATTTTTCGCTGCAACGGAACTTGATCCTCAATGTCTATCTGGTTTACATTGTGATCGTCGGCTCGCTGATGGTCAGCTACACGCGGGCACGCGCCGAGGGGCTGGGACTTGAATGCCGCGTAGGCTGGTTTGGGCGGCCCGAGCGCGTTGTTGTCCTGTGCGCCGGCCTCATCTTTGACCTCATGCTGCCTGCCCTCATCATCCTGGCCATCTTCACTCATTTCACCGCCCTGCAACGGATGATACATGTGCAACGACTGACAGGCAGAAGACGATGACATGGATCGTCGAGGTACCGTGGTTGTTTCGCAGCGTGATCCGCAGACTGGGTCAGACCTCAACAGTCGTTGTGGTGATCACGCTGCTGATTGGTATTGTGCTCGTCGGCGCCGGGCTGGTCACCGTCGAGGAGATTGCCGCCGGCGGTAATGGGCCAAAGAATTACCTGGACACGTTATGGTGGTACACCAACACCCTGACGGGATTGAACCTGCCAAGCACTCCGCCTGTGTCGCAAGCGGGGCAGGCAACGAGCGCCATTGTGCTCCTGATGGCGCGCATTTTCTTCGGCATCTTTATGGGAGCCGTGGCGTCGGCACTGATCAACCGCTTCCTGATGGAGGGCAGAGGGATGGGCAGCGTCATCCTGCGTCATCATGTCATCATCTGTGGCTGGAACTCTAGAGGGCCCAACATCGTGACCGAGTTCCTGCAAGAAGCAAATGGCCACGATGTCGTTATTCTTGCCAATCTCGATGAAACTCCTGTGCGCTCCAAGCGGGTTCATTTCGTGCGCGGTGATCCATCATTGGAAAAAGATCTGCAACGCGCCAGCATTGGTACAGCCGAGACGGCGATCATCCTCTCCGACCAGTCCACTCCGGGCCTCTCAGATAGCACCATGGATGGACGCTCTGTTCTCATTACCCTGACCGTGCATTCGCTCAACAAGAACATCTACATCGTCGCCGAGGTGCGCCAGGCGGAGAATTGCCCCCACTTCGAACGCGCCGGCGCCGATGAGCTGCTGGTAACCAATGATGTCGTGGCCGTCCTCCTGGCTCGAGCTGCAGCAAATCACGGTCTCACCCACGTTGTCAGGGATCTCCTGACGAGTGACGCGGGGAATGAGATCTTCATCGTTCCGCTTCCCCCCTCATTGGCAGATAAGACATTCGACGAGGCGCTCATGCACCTGAAGACGGCACACCGGGCACTCTTGATTGGCACCATGTGCGGCAAAGAGATCATCCTGAATCCGAAGCAGCCCCTCAACCTCAACGCGTGCGACCATCTGGTGCTGGTGTGCCGCGACCGACCAATCCTGGACTGACGCGCCATATGAAGACTTGTCCAGGTGTGTCGCTGGCGGGTTATGCGAGAGCCGTGGCCTACTGTGAATCGCTCCTCCGTCCGGTCACAGGACAGGTGGACAAGAACGCCCTACGCGTTCATTTCCAGCGCATGGGGTGTTTCTTGCGCCATATGGGACAGCCGCAGGAGCACTTTCGTTCGGTCCACATTGCCGGAACATCAGGCAAGGGTTCCACAACGACGATGATCGGTGCCATCCTGCGCGCTGCAGGCATGCACACCGGTGTTCACTGTACTCCTTATTTGCAGACTCCCATCGAGCGCATGCAGGTGGATGATCTCTACGCCTCGCCGGCGGATTTCGTCCACCTGGTTGACGCGCTACGCCCGCACATTGACTACATGCGACAGGAGAGCGCCTACCATGACATCTCCTACCGCGAAGTGGGTGTGGCGCAGGCATTCCTTCACTTTGCCCGGTCGGCGGTAGACATCGCTGCCATCGAAACCGGTATGGGTGGGCGTTACGACTACACCAACTACATCCAGCCGCTGGCGGCGGCCATTGTCACGGTTGACTATGACCATGTCGGTATCCTCGGCCCCACGCTGGCCGAAATCGCCTATCATAAGGCTGGCATCATAAAGGATGGGGTACCCACCGTCACCGGCGTTGCCCCAGGGCCGGCGCTACGCGTGATCGAAGAGGAGGCTGCTCAGCGCCGTGCTCCGCTATTTCGACTGGGGCAGGAGATCAGATATACCATTCACTCGGTCGGCCCGGAGGGCTCTGTCTTCGACTACACGTCAGAGCAGGGCACGATCAATGATGTGCAGGTAAAACTGCTGGGCCGACACCAGGTGGCAAATGCAGCGCTTGCCATCGCCCTGGCAGAGCAACTGCGGGCGTTTGGATTACCCATCTCAAACGAGGCCATTCGCCGCGGGCTGGCACAGGCGCGCGTACCAGGCCGCCTGGAAATCGTGCAGCGCCAACCAACCGTCATCCTCGATGGGGCACATAATCCAGAAAAGATGCGCTCGCTTGCCGCAGCCCTGCGCGAGCTGTTTGCCGACCGGGTGCCGGTACTGGTAGTGGGCGTGTTGGCTGCCAAGCAGGTGGATAGTATTCTGGCAGAAGTGGTGCCACTGGCCAGAAAGGTGGTTGTTACCTCGCCCACGGTTCTCGATAAGCCGGCCGTTGCTCCTGATGCCCTGGCCGATGCCTGCCGACAGTTCGGCGTTGATGTCGTTGTCGAGCGTGATGTCAGCGACGCTGTGCGGCGGGCAGAGCATATGGCAGGTACCAACGGGCTGGTCTGTGTGACCGGATCCCTCTACATGGTCGGCCAGGCACGCGAGTTGTGGGTGCCCACGTCTGCCATCCTCAACCAGCGCACCAGCTTTCCTCAGTAACCCTGTCAGTCGTTGCACCCTGCGGCCGTTTGGGCGTTCACCTTGCAAAGGGTGTCATCGGCAGTCTATGTCTGACAGCGGGGACAGAAATGCGTGCTGCGTCCGGCCAGGCGGATACGCTCGATGGGCGTGCCGCAGCGTGGGCAGGGCTGACCGGTACAGCGGAACACGGCCAGATAGCCCTGGTTGTCACCCATCCGTCCTTCGAGCCCCTTGAACTGCTCGTCGCGCAATGTGGTGCCGTGTCTCTTGATGGCCGATGCCAGAACATGACGGATGGCGTCGTGCAGGCGGGCAATCTCGTCGGGCGAGAGCGAATCGGCCGGCCGCTGCGGGTGAATTCCTGCATAGAAAAGCGATTCGTCGGCATAGATATTGCCGATGCCGGCCACCGCGCCCTGGTCGAGCAGCACGGATTTGATGGCAATCTTACGGCGGTGCAGTCGCTCGGCCAGAAGTATGGGCGAGAGCCCATCGAGCGGTTCAGGGCCGAGTCTGGTGTGCAGGACGGCCAAGTCTGCCGGCTTCAGCAAAGCCACGCGACCAAACTTGCGCTGGTCGTCGAAATGTATATCGTACCCATCGTTCAGCGTCCACACCAGGCGTGTATGTGGGCCGATCGGCGAACCGTCAGGCAGGATGAATAGCCGCCCGGTCATACGTAGATGGATGGACATGGTCATTCCATTATCCATGTACAGCAGGATATACTTGCCGCGACGGTCGGCGCCGGTTATGCGCCGCCCGACAAGACCGGCTACGAACGCGTCAATATCGGGTTTCTCAACCGACTTGTGCCAGGCGACTTGAACCGCCGTGATGGTGCGACCAACGGCATGTTGACGCAGGCCGCGGACCACCGTTTCAACTTCGGGTAGTTCAGGCATAGCCCCTCGCTTTGCCAGCATACAATCTGCAGAGATGCGCTGAGAGTATGCCACAATCATCGAGTGGCGTCAACAGGTAACTGTTCACGTTTACCCTGGAAGCAGGTGCATCGGCATGCAGTACAGAGAGCTACCTCGACGGCGAATCCCCACAAAGATAAAAACGAGGCATCAAGAATCTCAAAGCCGGCCTGGGTCAAGATTTGCTGCACAGGAATGGGGCGGCAATCGAGCAATGATGGAAAGCAGCGATGTCCCCACTCATATAGCTTGCCCATCAGGTTCAGACCGTAAGTTCTGGACATGGCAACAACACACAGGCGACCGCCGGCGCGCAGAACCCTCCGGCACTCGGCGAGAACAATGGCAATCTCCGGGGTATCGAAAAGCTCAAGCACGAAGCTCATAAACACAGCGTCGAAGCATCCACCGGCAAAAGGCAGATACGCTGCATCACCACACGTGAGCAAGACTCTGTCCAGCAGTTGGTGCTGTCTCGCTCGTGCTTTGACGATGTCAAGCATACCCGGCGACAGATCGAGGTCGTAGACACGTCCCGCGGCGCCCACGCGCTTGGCCAGGGTAATAGCGCTATGTCCGCTGCCGCCGCCGATTTCCAGAATGCTCTCTCCATCGCCGGCGGCGAGCATCGTCAGCCCTTCGCTTCTGGCCCTGGCCTCCCAATTGCCTTCGAGTGCATCGTAGTAGCGGCTGATCCTATCATATGTAGCCCGGGCCTGAGCTTTGCTTCGGTGCACCGGGCTTATATCGACTTCGTGACCGGGCATTCGGCCATGCATCCTCCATCTTTCCATGATCAAGAGTTGCCGATCAGATCCTACTACGTTGCACATATCAGTCAGGGGCATAGCCGGGACCTAAGCCCTCCCCAGTGAACAACATGAGACGGGACGCATCCATTCCGCCTACCGCACCTCCACCGACTGTAGCTGGAGCCAGCGAATGATATCACGCCGACGCAACAGGCCCACGAGCCGTCCGTTCTCCACCACCGGCAGTTGATTGAAATCACCCTGACTCAGCTTCGTCAGCGCCTCGGCCGAATCATCATCGGGGCTGACGATGACAAGCCTGTCGGCGGGTGTCATAATTTGGCGCACCAGGGTACTGTCCCAGTGGTCGCGTGACACTTTGCGTACATCATCGAGTGTCACCAAACCAACCAGTCGGTCATTGTCCAAGATGGGAAAGGCATGATCGTCTTTGCCCATGATGTGGTCGTTGACCAGCATACTTACGGTGCAGCCTGGTTCACACGTCGGCGGATCGGCGCGCATCATGCGGCGCACTTGTATGCCGCCGAGCAGGTCATGGACGACAACTTGTTGGTAGCTCTGTACGGCGGCATTCTGGAGAAACCAGCCGATGAAGGCCAGCCATAAGCCGCTGAGAAGCCCTGTGCCGAAATATGGGATCTCGGCGCCGAACGACATAGCAATGCCACCAGCAATCATCAGCCAGGCGATGCCTTGACCGACCCACGATGCCCAACGCGTCGCTTTGCGGAAGCTGCCGCTAACTGCCCATAGAATGGAGCGTAGCACCCGGCCACCGTCGAGTGGAAAGCCCGGCACCATGTTGAAGACACCGAGAATGACATTGATGGAGCCCAACCACAAGAGCAGTGTGAAGGCCGGATCCAGTCGGGCAATGATCTCGGTGGATATCGTTAGGTTGCCTCGCAGGGCCGTGTTGCCAATCTCGGCAATGCCAACCAGGATGCCTCCTACGATAATACTCGTCAGGGGACCGACGATGGCCATGACAAACTCCGACAGGGCCGAGCGCGGATCGCGCTCGATGCTGGAAACACCACCGAACAGAAAAAGGGTGATTCCTCGCACCGGAATACCGTTGGCCCGCGCTACCAGCGAATGTGCCATTTCATGAGCCAACACCGAGATAAAGAAAAGGAGAGCGGCAACGATAGCCAGCCCCCAGCGCAGCCCGGTGCCCCAGTCCGGGTGTGCAGTACCAAAGACGACTGCCAGATTCCAGGCAATGAGTAGGAAGATGAGCAGCCAGCTCCAGTCAATCCGGACATCTATCCCGAGGATCCGGCCAATATGGAAACCCGTCTTCATGTTCTTGCCTCCTGTTAGGTGGTGTTAGTGACAGCTCGGCTGGCTGGCTTGACGGCAGGCAGCAGGCTGGCCTGCCATGATTGGCCGTTGGGCGCGGCAGCCCGGGCACCGGATTTTATTTTTGGGCCGACCCTTTACGGCATATCAGTTATCCGAGCCTGGCATCCTGTGCGCTCGATAAGGCGACAGGGGACAATTGATGCCGGGCGCTTGCGCGGCAGTGTCATTATATCACAATATCAATCACCTTACCAACATTGCGGAAATCGTAACTGTTCACCGTTGGGGTAACAGCACTTTCGCTGGAATGCCCCCGGCCCTGCCACTTGACCCTCCCGCAGGTTTGGGTAACCTGCGGGAGGGTATGGAGACCGCCGCCGGCAATCCGTGCCATCCGTGCATGCATCGGTGATCAGCTCGCTCCGCTTTCCAACTTCCCTTACCCCAACGGTGAACAGTTACCCGCCAAGGTAGTGTCAAGTCTTTTGTGTAAAATGTGCTAGCGGGTGTCCTCGCCATTTTTCGTTGTGGAAACAGAAGACGGCGTAGATGATCCGATCGCAAC
>Ga0272448_1006832_pt1 | contig 12217 bp, 3 predicted proteins | sample YNPCB0191_FD_202220 | JGI IMG/M metagenome (GOLD analysis project Ga0272448, IMG submission 202220) | Hot spring sediment microbial communities from Yellowstone National Park, WY, United States - YNP-CB-019-1 | ecosystem: Environmental > Aquatic > Thermal springs > Hot (42-90C) > Sediment... | reverse complement strand
CCCCGGAGGAAGATCAGGCTCGCGGCTTTTCTGCCGATGGGAATTTCAGCGGATACGGACGGAAGTGTAAGACGCGGGTTTTCGATCTGGGGGGCGACCATGACGATTGACTTCCCGCCATTGGTGGCAGGATCAATGATTGTGAACGGGACCTCCTCGAACTGCACGTCCCCTTTCGGCATTCGTGAGAGGTCGTTGTTCGGGCCCCAGTCGAGCCAGTCCTTTCCATCGCCAGGTACAGGGTCTATGTGGGACCAGTTGCACGCTTTCCGCATATCAACCTTGAAAAACTCCTTGTGGACGCCGTCGCGCCAGGAGGGGAGCTCGCGCTCGAGCGCCAGCTCGGCAAAGCGCTGCTGGAGGTGGCCGATCTTGAGAGCCCACTCCTCGGTGTGGACCGGCGGGCTGTCGGGATTCCACGCCTGGCACATGAAGGGGATGCAACTGCCGCCGTCAACCATTGTCATGCTCCGGCAGAACTGCCCTGTGAGGACCTCGTCGACAGGGCCAGCCACGCCCCAGACCGTGTTCCAGACACCCCAGACTCGTTTGCCTGGCGGGGCCTTGTAAAACTCGTTGAGCTTGCCCCGTCCCTGAAGGGGGAAGGAAGATTGAAGCATCGTGGCACGCTCGAATCGTCTGATAGCTTCTTCCGGATCGTTCGAGGGATCGCCCGGTATGCCCTTCCAGCAGAAGATATGCATATCCTCTGGAATCCAATCGTAGGCCTTGTACATATCGTGGTAGTCGCCGTTGCCACCTTCGAAGTTAGCGACCATCATCGTATCGAGACAGGCGGTCTTGCGGTTCTGAAGTCGGTTGAGGTCGTAGGCTCGGAGGATCATCTCGACAAAAAGTTCGTCGCCGGTCATGTTGCGGACCCGGCAGCAGCGGTCCGCATTCCAGCGTGAACCACCTGCTGAGCCGTCCATCTCGTCGAGGTTTAGATTGATCTCGCCGATCCCCGTGTCGGCGGCGGCTGCTTTGGCCACAGAGTCGTAGAACTCGTAGCGCTGGTAGTGCGAGGGGCAGGCGTTGATGCGCATGTAGCCTGCGGGACCGCAACCGAGATAATACCAGTTCTCGTCGTCGTCCATCTCGATCGGGCTCCCGCCCGAGTGTGAGGCCCAGGGCGGAAGGGTCGTCATGAAGTAGTCGTCAAGGAGTGGATGGTTGCTGCCCATGATCACATTGACCTTCAGGCGTGCGAGTGCTCGCATGAATGGTAGAGTCAGGCCGCCCCGGCAGTCGAGTATCCGCCAAGGAATATACGGCCAGTCCCAGATCACCACGCTTTTCGCGGCTGCCGTCGAGAAGTCACGCCGGACGAGCAATTGGAGGAGAGTCTGTACGCCGTAGAAGGTGCCTGCCTGGTCATAACCGCAGATCAGGATGCCGTCAGGCGAGGCCGACAGGAAGTAACCCTGTTCGCCGGGTTTCTTGGCGTCTATCGTGCAGCCACGTTCCTTGGCCATCTTTGCCGCAAGCCCGTTTGCAAAGGGTTCGCCCAAGACTATTGCCCCGTTGCCACTCGCGGTTGTCTCCGAGCCGGTTTCGAGGACTGGTCGAAGCTGGATGCCGAATGTGGCGTAGACTTCGTCCACAAGTGCTCTCATCACTTTTTCGCCCTTGCCATCGCGCCGGTAGTAAACGGGGAGGCCGTCTTTCACGATGAACTCGCCGGTGCCCCAGGTGACCTCCTGCGGGGTCGGCATAAGGACAGGTCCTTGGAGTTTACGGAACTGGCTGTACTTCTCTTCGGGGACGACGATCCCCTCCTTCCAACGGAAGCGATTCACCCCCTTGTGTTCGCCCTTCTCCTCGCCCCATATGCGGACGAAGTAGACGCCGTGGCCGCCGTCACCCATCCAGATCTTGACGTACCGGCAGACGGAGTCAATTTTCCCGATCCGCCCGTAGAGGACAGCCCCCGTGGGATTCAGCACGCCTTCGCCCGTGAGCTTGCTGGTGAGGATGTACTCGGCGGCTGCTTCGGGCCGGACGGACACGGTCATATTTGTGATTGCGCTCGCCGGCAGGAGCTCGACGGTGCGGACGTAGTACTCCTTGCCGAGGTCGAAGATGATTTCATGTCCTTTCGGGTAGGGTACCCAACCCGCCGTGGGTCTCGGATGGGACCACTGGATCATCTTCAGCCCGGTGGAGCTGGTGAGGGAGCCCTTGAGAGCACTGATCCAGCCAGTCGTCCCGCCCTCGTCGGGCATCCCGTGAATCCAGCCCGGACTCCACTCCTTACGGTAGGGGAACTCTTCCTTGTCCGTCCCAGGCTCCCGGTAGGTGTACTTGACCAGAGCGAGGTCCTTCTTGTCGACGTTGAGGTCTTCGCGCGGGGAATTCCCTGTGAGGCACTTTGCACCGCCGGGTGCACCGTAAATCTGCTGTTCGACGCGAATCTCGTCTATAGCGACCGAGGCGGGGCCACCTATCAGGTTGACGAAGACGGTCGCTTCGCGCCCCACGGGTTCGCTGAAGAAGTCGAGCTCCTGGTGTTCCCACTCGCCCAGTTTCTTGAACTCGGTACGAGTGAATGGACGGTCAATGCCTATGGAAACTTCCCCGTCGCCATCCAGTTTCTTGACTCGGGCAGAGAGCTTGTAGCTCACTCCCGGCAGTACGCCAATTGTCTGCGTGAGGTGGATGGCGTCGGTCGGTTGGCGGATCTTCCCCGTCAGGATTGCCTGACCGAGTTTCTCGTCGAAGGTAAGGTCGCCTTCGACGTGATCGCCGACCTTGGTCAGCTTCCATGCGACCGGCCGCCCTGTTTTGGGGTCCAACTCGTTCAGCTTCCCATTCTGTAGGCAATTGCGATCCTCGAAGACAATGATCCCGGTCGGATAGGGGATGTGCCATGACCTGGTAGGATTGAACGTCCAGGTGGACATCATTTGATCCTCGCCGTGCTCCGGCCTGGGGCCGTCGCGCACGACCCGCAACCCCCAAACCTCGCCGCGCCGCGGCGGCGGCTCGTAGACGTAGTCCACTCCCTGAGCAGCAGCGTCCGGAGTGTTGCGGGTGGTGAAGCCCTTGTATGGGAATGCCAGCTCGACGATCCAGCGCTTGTCTCCTATATTCCCGCCGAGCTTGTAGCCAGTCTCGATGAACGGGATGTACGGCGGGTAGAGACCATCGTACTTCACTTCAGGATAGATGTTGTAGATGAATTGGAAAACCCGTCCGACTCCGCCGACGCCGCCCAGCTCGATAAAAGTCTCTACGCAATCGCCACTGCCAGCCGTTGTCCAGGATCGTCTTCCACCAGGATGATGAGACAGCATCCGGACCGTCTTCGGTTGTGGTTCTTCGCAGACCACCGCCATATACAGATTCTGGTCGTCGTGGCAAACGTATATGACCGTCTGCTTCCGGTTCGGCTCCCGCGTCAGCCACTGCACGAATGCAGTCTTCGAGTGGTCTGCTGTTTTCCAGCATTCGTCCTCCATCACCCCGTCGAGCAAGGGAGGCACGTCCGTCCTCCGCGAAACGATCGTCTTGAATTCCTCATCTTCGTTGTAGGTGCGGTTGAATTTCGTCCGGAAGCGGAACGTGGTGTGTTCGATGAAGTCTTCTCTTACGCGGTCCTCGTAAATATCCTCGGCCCCCCTGATTGTACACGGCAGAAGGACGGCAGCGATGAAACACAGCAGCTCCGCAGGTGCCCTGTTTACAGCCGAACGGTGGGAACTGCGATCTTTGATTGGCGAGTTGTAACTTGTCATTTCCCGTCCATCATCTGCGGCCTGCCCCGGGCAAGTCCGACTTGCCTGAGTCAAACGATTGACGCTTGTCATTGTTCCGCGACATCCAGCCTGACAACCAACCCGTCCCACGTGTAGAAGAAGATATGGTTCCGCAAGCCCTGCAATGTGATCACGTTGCGCTTGGACACTTCCGAAAGCGACGCGACGACACTCTGTCGCCCCGTGACCCCGCCCCTGTTGCGATCCACGGTGATCAACTCGTAGGCCACGGGGTCATAGAAGAATAGCGTGCTGCCGATAGCGATCGGCTTCGCGTAGAGGCTGTTGACCCGCAGGTCCGTTGCGTGCAGAATGTCACCGGTGTCCGGGTCGAGAGCGTACTGAATGATCGTCTTCTGCTTCGGGATCCGCATGTAAAGGTAGACCCTCCCGTCCATGACCAAGGGAGGTGCAGCGAAGAAACTGTCGAACTCCGCCCTCCACTGGAGCTTCCCTGTCGCAATATCGTGGGCGAAGACAACGTGATCGAACTCGTCGGTCAGGAGGACCCGCTCGCCGACGATCACGGGAGCGCACCAGTAATGTGTGCCAGTAGACTGGCTCTGGAAGACGACCTTCCCGGTTGCGGCATCGAGGACCTGGAAGATGTAGCCGATTGCCTGTGCGTCCCCGTAGGCATATTCCTCCAGGCTGATCGAGCCGGGAGCGAGTCCTTTGCCCTGCTTGAGCCGTTTGAGGGCAACGTATTTCTCTGTCAAGGAGAAATCCGCACAGGGCGGTGCCTGCCAGACGAGGGAACCGTTCTTGAGGTCGAGCGCCTGTAGCGGACCGTTCTGCCCATTGGTGCCGATGGCTATTGTGCTGTTTGCCTCGAAGATGCGTCCCCAGTCACCCTTCGCTTCCCAGAGTAACTTGCCCGTGCTGATCTCGCTCAGGCTCAGCTTCCCGTCGAATGTCCGGAGGGCGATGCTCTCGTCGAGGTAGTGCACGTATCCTTTGCGGTCGGCCACGGCGAGCTGTTTACCGGTTCCGGGGTCGAGTTCGATCTCAGTGCTCTTGCACAAGAGGAGGAGCCGGCTCGGCGAGATCGCTGCCTCGTACACCCACGGGTACACGCGTACGGAGAGGCCTTCCTTGATTGTCGGTGGCCTTTGGGCGGACGCGGCCATTGGCACGCTCTGCCTCGGAGCGAAGCCGGCTGCCTCTTTTTCAGCGAGGTAGTCAATGGCCATCCTCAAGTGATCTGTTACCCAGCAGGTAACGCCCGGGAACTTTGCTCCAATTTCTCGGTACGCCTGGGCGTCCCCGCTCTTCCCCGTGAGCCGGGCCCGGGTGCGAGCGATCTGGACCTGGACGTCGGGGTATTCCGGCACTGTCGTGCCGAGGTGCTGGTTCATCACCTCCTGAAACCGGGCGACTTCCTCGTAGACGTCGAGAGCCTGCTTGTATTGTTCCTTGGTGAAGAGAGTATGTGCGTACTTGATCTGTACCTCGGACATGGTGCGGCGGACGGGGAGCAACATGCTCTGGGTAGAGAGGCGGAGGGCTTCACGGTACTCGTGGATTGCTTGTGCGAAGTCCTTTCGGTCGGCCAGGATGTTGCCGAGAGCGAGGTGATAGCGGTACTCGTCGGGATGAAGTGAGATCGCCTTGCGCAACATGCCGATCGCCTGCTCAGGGCGGTCGGCCCAGTAGTAGCGCGTGCCCAAGCGGAAGTAGAGCGTCGCATCGGTAAAGGAGCGCTCGGCGACGCGGCCCCAAAACGCCCTGGCCTCCGGCATCTGACCCTGCGAGGCGAAGAAGTCGCCGATCGTAAAGTAGTACTTCCACTTGCCGACCGGATTGACGACCGCGAGCTTCTTGTATTCCAAGACGGCGCGTTCGAACTCGTCGAAGAGCATGAAGCTCCGTGCCATACCCTCGTAGGCGTCAATGCGTGTCGGTGCACGATCGAGTGCTTGGGTGTAGTATGTGATCGCCGGCATCGGTCCCATGGGGAACTCGTCGGTCTTTTGCGGGGTCAGTTCGCTCAACCCCTTGACATAGATCGGTGGGCTCTGGAACCGGGTCTCCGCCGTCGGGCGCGAGACGGAACAGATCCGTGCAAGAGCCATGTACGGCTCGGGGCTTTCCGGGTCGGCCTTCATGTCCTTGTGGATCTTGAGGACGAGGTTGCCGAGCCCCTCCACACCCCCGACCTGGTTGCGCCCATCGGTCGGTTTGCCGTAGGCAAGGTGTAGGCTGATCAGCTTGTCAATGATGATCTCGCGCTCGCGCCAGTTCGGGGCTCGGTCGTAGGCCTGATAGAATGCGTCAATTGCGTCGTCGTACTTCTGAGCACCCTCGAGGGCAAGTCCCAGGCTCTTGAGGATGCGGTGGTCGTTCGGGTAGAGCTCCCGCGCCCGCTGAAGGACGGATAACAGCAGATCGTTCAGCTCGTGGTTGGAGTAGAGCTCGGCTATCTGAAGGAAGACGGACGCGGGCGTATCGGCGGACTCGACGAGCGGGGTCAAGACCTTGGTTGCCTCGTCCTTGCGGTTCAACGAGAGTAGATAGTCTGCGAAGGAAAGCCTGATGTCCTGAGCCGTCGGTTCCATCTCTATCATCTTGCGATACAGGGAGACGGCTTCGTCCTTGAGGTCGTGGGTGCGGTAGGCCCGGGCGACCGCCTCGTAGCGACGCAGTCCCGGAGCCTCGCCCGAGACGATGCGAGTCCAGGCTTCGACTGCCTCCTGCTTTTTCTCATGCTCCCATAGGATATCGCCCTTGCGTACCAGGTAGGCTGGCGCCCCGCCCGTGATCTCGTAGAGGCGGTCGAGCAGCTCGGCCGCACGGGCTTCTTGCCCCGCACGAGCGTACAGGTCCACAGCGTCCTCCAAGAGCGCCACAGCCCGGGAGTCGCGTGCGAGGGCCTGCTCGAGGTGTGTGAGGGCGTCCTTGAGACGATTCTCCTCTGCGTACAGGCGTGCCGCTTCCATCCGGACCGCCACATCGTTAGGCCGCTCGGTCACCCGCTTTTCGACCTCTTGGAAGAATTCCTCCAAACGCCCGTCCTCGCGGTACAGATGTCGGATCCGAACCTCGACCTCCTGTCGGAGGGCGGAGCCAGGTAGGAGCAATCCTTGCGCTTGCCGCAGATACCCGATGGCAGCCTTCCGATCGCCATTCTCGACCTGGAGCTCGGCGCGATCGAGGAGCGTCTCGCAAGATAGCTGCGGATTCTTCTTGCAGAGCTCGAGGATTTCCCTGTACATCTGGTCGGCTTTATCACGAAGTTTGTGCTCCCGGTAGATTCGAGCCAGGCGTTGGAGCGTGGGGATGTCGTAGCGCTGAAGCTCGAGGACTTCTGTCCACGCCTTCAGCGCTTCGTCACGGTTCTCGCCGAGCATCAGAGCTTCGCCGAGCAGCAGCAGCGCTTCGACCCTGTCCTCGATCCCGGAGGCGACCTTGACGGCTTCTGCCAGGTTGGCTCTTGCCTTGTCCGAGTCCGCCTGTTTGAGGTAAACGCGGCCAAGCATGAGCCGGCAATAGAAGTCGTTGGGCATCAGTTTCAGGGCGTTCGTAAAGTGTTCGGCGGCCTTGAAGTAGTCGCGGAAGCGGTAGTAGGTAAGGCCGACGAGGACCTGGGGGTTCCCGCTTTCCCTCTGGAGACGAGCTGCATTGAGGAAGAAGTCCAGGAGCTTCCAGGTCATCTGCTCCGACTCGTAGATGCTGTACACCTGGTCGAAGGCGAACTCGTTCCTGGGGTCGTCCAGGATGATGTCCATATACTTGGCGACCGCCTTCTGGGCTGCGGCGCTGAGGGTCATCTCGCGCGGTTTGTCGGATTGCGCAGTTCCCTTCTGCTCTGGCGCCGGCTCCGCCGTGAATGCGAGGGACGCGAGCACCGGCACGCAGATCGCGAGGGGCCACAGTCCTCTTGGCATCCGCCGGTCTTCCGCGCAGGGGGCGATAGAGCGAAGCCCTCCCGCGCCATTTCGTCGTTCGTATCCCGTATTCACCCGCGCACTCCCTCCCGTCTCCGCCGGCGCAGCTCGACGAACGCCGGCCAACGTCTCACCAGGACTTCCGTCACGAGGAGCAATCCGGCTGAGATGACGGCATAGAAGCCAAGGTCATGGCGCCGTCGCTCCTCGAGGGGAGCTATGCTGAGAGCTTCCAAAGCTGTCGCTGCGACCTTGCCCTTTGTCGCCTGTGCAAGTGCCGAAAGCAAAGCATGGTTCGGGAGCGGGTCGAGCCGCTCTTTGGGCGTGGGCACTATCGCACCCGCGGTCTCTACGGTTCCGGCAGTCGGCCCGGTGCCCGTGACGCTGGCCAAGTAAACCCCGACATGCTCGGCTTGGAACTCGTGCTCGTAACGGCCCGGGGAGGTTTGGGCAAGCGGAGCCTCCCAGAAAACCTCGCGGTTGAAAGTGTCGCCCCGCTCTCCGAGGTAGTACAACCGGGCAGCCACTGTCGCTCCGTTCACGAAACTGTCGCTCTCTGTCAGCACATCAGCTGCAACCTTGAGGGTCAGCCCCTCCGGCAAGAGTTGGACCCGGTAGACCTCCTTGCCGGGCTCTTTGATTGCCCCGTTGACGAGTTGAGTCCAGAATCGTCCGTATCCTTGTTCCCAGTCTTTCACCCAAAGCGTTGCCCAGCCACCGACGGCTGCCGAGGAGAAGGCGACGACTTTCCCGGCTCCGCAACGCCACGACGCGAGAATTGGGTCGTTCGTCCCCTCTGCCACGAGCACGGTCCGGGCGGAAGCCCTGGGGCGTGTACGGACATAACCGAAGAGCGTGGGCGCGAGGTTCATGTCGAGTCCGGTTACAAGTGGGCTCTTCTCCACCAGGGCTACCGAGGTCGGCCGCTCGATCAGCAGCCGAGCGGCTGGGGCCTCGAGCTCCTTCTGGTAACTCTCTCCGAATTTCTTCAAGTCTGTGGCAAGATAGAACTTCCCTCCGCCCCACCGAGCCATGCGGTCGAGCAGCTCGACGTTGCTGTCCGCACCGACGCCTATGGTAGAGAGCGAAATGCCGTCGCTCAGGAGCATCATTGCGAACCGCTCGTAGTCCGGATCCGGTCGGACGTAACCATCTGTCACGAGTAGAGCTTCCTTGTAGGAAGCCGGGTCGTTCGTCAGGTTGAACCGGGCCTCGTCGAGCGTGGGGTAGAGCAGAGAATACGCCGCTCGGTCGAAGGCGCGGTTGAACTCTTGGATCAGGCGCAACTTGTCCGTCACCCGCTGGGGCCTGACGTACCAGCGTGCGGGCACAAGCTCCGAGGACATGCCGATCGCCCCGACTCGGTCGCGCGTGGAAAGCGAGAGCACTACACTCTTGAAGACCTCCTTGACGAAGTTCGCCTTGTCCTGGGTTACGAGGCCGTTGAAGGTCTTTGGCGGCCGGCCGAACACCTCGGTCGTGTACGTCATGTCCGGCGTCCCATGCAGAAACATGCTGCGCGAATCATCCACCATGACGATTACCGAAGTCGAGGGTCTGTCCTGGGAGGAGATGTCGGACGCCAGGGGCGATACTTCGTCGAGAGCCGTCCCGCCGTAGCCACCGGCGCCGAAGCTGTTCGGCCCACCGGAGAGAACGAGACCGCCACCGAACTCAGCCACATAGTCGCGCAACAACCGGAGTCGGCTCTCCCCAAGTGCAGCAGCCGAGACGTTGTCAACGACGACGGCGTCGTAGCGAATCAGTCCGAGCATCGTCCTCGGCGCGCCGACGGGACTCCGACGATCCACGCGAAGCCTCGCGGCCTGCAAGGCCTCGATCAGCGGCCTCGCTTCCGACTCCGTGATCACGAGCACCCGCGGCCGACCTGGCAACGATACGTAGCAATACGCCGAGTCGTTCTCCGTCGGCTGCTCGACATCCGACTCGAACTGGACCCGCAGGAGGTGGCTGCCGCCCTCCTCGATGTTCCGACGGAACATTTCCACATTCTGCCCACGAGCAAGCGAGACGGCCTTTTCGTCCGCCAGGTAGTCGTCCACGTAGAGCTTCAGATGCCCCTGGACCTGCGCTGCACTGCGAAGGTCGCACCGGATGTCGAACGCCTCGTCGCGCTTGATTCGCTCCGGAACCGTGACTGACGCGACGACCACATCGCGCGAGTCCGGCTCACCCAGTGGAACCGGGCAGATCTGAACGCTCTGTTCCGCCGCGGCACCGGCCTGTTGGAGCGCGTCGCCCTCGCTCTGATTCCCGTCGCTCAGCAGCACGATGCGCTTCTGCGCCTTCGCTGGGAACCCGGCAAGAGCCAGGCCGATGGCGCGTGCCAGGTCCGTCCGCCTGCCTGAAACTCCTCCACCCGCAGGCTTGTCCTTCAGATATGGTTCGAACGCCTTCTTCACATCCTCGACAGCAAGCTCGCCGCCGAACGGGGCAACGACCGCCGGCGATTCGCCGAAGAGCACGAGGCTGGACCGGGCGCCTCCCTTCTCCCGGACGGCCGAGACGATCTGCTCGCAAGCCTGCTCACGCATTCGCTTGCTCATGCTCTCGGAAACATCCGCGAGGTAGCAGATGTGCTCGGCGCCGGCACGCCCTGTCCACCAGACCGTCACGCCGGCCAACTCCACGATCAGCAGGACGCAGATCGCACTCCGAAGCCCGGCGATCCAGAGCTTTGCGCCGCGACTCCGGTCGGCATAGGATCGAGCCGCACGATAGAACACAAACGGTACAGCAACAAGCAGTACGAACACCCAGGGGCGCGCAATCGAGTCAATCATCGGTCGAGTATCGCTCACCTGCTATGGGTTGGTGGCCGCCGGGCAAGAATCCAAAGATCAAAACCACCGTACTCACCGGGATCGCCCCGCCGATCGAATTTCCGGGTGCCGTAGGCCGTTCTCGTCTGCTTCTGCTGGCACGTTTCGGGGCGTTCCTCGCTCTCGAACGCGATCCATTGTACGTTATCCCTCTTTTGGGTCAAATGCTATAATCCCCTCGAGAGGTGACGTACATGTCCGACGCGAGAAGCGGCGCTGCTCAGCCAGGCCGTCAGACACCAAGTGCGAGCCTTCGCCTTTCCAGTCGGGCCCCTCGTCATATTCCTCGTCCTGCTCCTACTCTCGATCCCTTCTCTCATTGGCACCGAGACGAGAGGAGACGAGGGCTTTGTTCTCCCGGTCCATGTTGCCTTCACTCTTCCGCAGATGACAAGGAGTCGGGAGCGGGCGAGTGATAGCAGGCAACGGACGCCTTCTTGGAGGCGAGAAATGAGATCAGCGATCGTAATTCCCGCCCGCTATGCCTCGACGCGATTGCCCGGCAAGCCACTCCTCAGGGAAACGGGCAAGTATTTGATCCAACATACCTATGAGCAAGCGCTGCGCAGCCGTGCGGAGGTCGTGATTGTCGCGACGGACGACGAGCGGATTCGCCGGGCCGTAGAGAGTTTTGGCGGGAAGGCGGTACTGACCTCAGCGTCGCACCCGTCGGGTACTGACCGCGTGGCCGAGGTTGCGCGCACGCTCCCGCAAGAGATCATAGTCAATCTCCAGGGTGACGAGCCCGAGATCGATCCAGCCGTGATTGACTCGATCATTCGTGCGCTCGAAGATGACGCCCGCGCCGACCTGGCTACCGCTGGCTGTCCGCTCGACGACCAGCGCCTGGTTGCTGGCACTTCGGTCGTGAAAGTCGTGACTGACCTCGAGGGCTTTGCTCTCTACTTCTCCCGTGCACCGATCCCCGGCAGCAAGCTCCTTCCCGAGATCAAGCCCGGCCCCTACCTCCACCACTTCGGGATCTACGCCTATAGGCGTGAGGTCTTGCTGAAACTCTCCCAGCTCCCGCCCTCGCCGCTCGAGAAACACGAGGAGCTTGAACAACTCCGTGCGCTCCAGCACGGGTTTCGCATCAAGGTCGTGCTCGCCGACAAGGCTCCACCGGGCATTGACACGCCAGACAACTACGCGGCCTTCGTCCGACGGGCGGGGGGATAGCCCGTTGTGTGGCCTCTGCGGTCCTGTTGGTTTGTGGGATAATAGTTCTCCAGAAATGTGGGAAGCTCTCGTAGGCGTAGGTACTGCGAAGTGGCGTATGCTGGGCCGCCTCCTCCTTCTGCTTGGGCTGGTTACCGCTCCGGTTGCCCGGGCCGAGCCAGTCGTCGAGGGCAGGACGATCAAGTCCTTTACCGTTGAGTACCCGTTCCTTGACGGGCAATGGGAAGGCATCCTCAGAGCAAGCGACGGGAGGATATACTTCTTCGTAAGCACCCATAGTCCAACGCGCGCTGCTCACTTCTTCTGCTACGACCCCGAGAAGTCGGCTGTCGAATTGCTCGGTGACATCGGCGAGGTCTTGGGGGAGAACGGCAAAGGTACGGCACCCCAGAGCAAGGTTCACTCCGCGCTCTGTGAGGACAGAGGTGTACTCTACTTCACGACAGCCTGGGGCTTCAAGTCGAAGGATGCGAAGTATCCCGGCGGGCACTTCATGAGTTTCGACATCCGGACGAGGAAGTTCAAGGACTACGGCATCCCGCTCCCCGGC
>Ga0272448_1006831_pt1 | contig 12218 bp, 6 predicted proteins | sample YNPCB0191_FD_202220 | JGI IMG/M metagenome (GOLD analysis project Ga0272448, IMG submission 202220) | Hot spring sediment microbial communities from Yellowstone National Park, WY, United States - YNP-CB-019-1 | ecosystem: Environmental > Aquatic > Thermal springs > Hot (42-90C) > Sediment... | reverse complement strand
GGGTCAGCGGGCGAGTTCCTCTCGAGGTAGGCATATCCTCCGGCAGAAGCGTCCGGCCCCCTGGGGAATCGGACGCTCCCACTGTGCTCGACGTTGAATCGTCTTTGTCCCCCGTGTATACGTTGAGCACCGAACGGAGGAGCAAAGATGCTGATGTCGAAAGAGGCGTACCTTGCAGAGACGGCGAGGACCCGTGCCCGCCGCATGAAGTGGTGGCACGACGCTCGCTTCGGGATGTTCATACATTGGGGACTGTACTCCCAGCTCGGGCGGCACGAGTGGGTGATGAACCGTGAGCGCATTCCGATCGCCGAGTACGAGAAGCTGGCGCAGACGTGGAAGCCGAAGCCTCGCCCGGCGCGGGAATGGGCTGCTCTCGCGAAGGCCGCCGGGATGAAGTACATGGTGATGACTACGAAGCACCACGAGGGCTTCTGCCTGTGGGATACGAAGCTGCACGACTACAACGCCGCCAAGCAAGGTCCGGGTCGGGACCTCGTCCGGGAGTATGTCGAGGCCTGTCGGGAGTTCGGGCTCAGGATCGGATTCTACTATTCGCTGATGGACTGGCACCATCCGGACGGCGCCCGTTGCGCTTATGACGAGGCCGCGCGGAAGCGGTTTGTCACGTTCACCCGCGAGGCCGTCAGGGAGCTGATGACGAACTACGGGAAGATAGACATCCTGTGGTACGATGTCGCCTGGCCGCTCGGCTCGCCGGACGCATGGGAGAGCTGGGAGACCAACCAAATGGTGCGGAAGCTCCAGCCGCACATAATCATCAACAACCGTTCCCAGCTCGAAGAGGATTTCGGTACGCCCGAGGAGCATATCCAGGCCGCCGAGAAGGGGCGCGCGTGGGAGGCATGCATGACATTCAACGGCTCCTGGGGCTGGCAATACGCTCCGCCCGAGGACTGGCACTCGGTCCGGAAAGTCATCGAGATGCTGCGTACCTGTACGGCCGGCGGCGGAAACCTGCTGCTGAACGTCGGTCCGAAACCGGACGGCTCGCTTCCGGAGGAAGCTGTGGAGCGGCTCACGAAGGTCGGCCAGTGGCTGGAGGTTTATGGCAAGATTGCGGTCTACGGCAAGGTTGACCGCGTCGAGGGTATGGAGTGGATGCCGACGGGCAGTTGGACCCGTCGGGGCAAGACCTACTACTTTTGGAGCGGCCGCTGGGCGGGGAGCGATCTGGCCATCGGCGGCATCACGGGTCGCCTGGCGAGCGCCAGGGTCGTCCCCGGAGGGAAGCCGCTGCCGTTCGAGCAGACGGAGAACCGGCTGGTGATTCACGGCCTGCCGCCGACCTGTCCCGACAGGATCGCTCAGATCGGCTTGATCGAGATGAAGTTCAAGGAGATTCCGACACAGCGACTCGGCGCGGGCTATGTCCTTCTGGAGCAGGAAAAGGCCACGCCGCTCGCACCGTGCTCGAAGTGGTGCTCCCCATTCCTCGCGTCATGGCTGATGTCCCACCCGATGCTCAAGGGCGACAAGGGTATTGCGGGAGCGCCGTACGTCGGTCTCGCCAAGGCCGTCAACTGGCAGCCGATCAGCGCGGACGCGAAGGGGTTTGTCGATGTCCACGCTCGCCTTCAGAGCCTCGACGCCGTCGTGTATCTGGCGAACAAGTTCGTCGTCAGCCGGGCGGGGACTTGGACGCTGCAACTCGGCCACGATGGGGGAGTCCGGGTCTTCGTGGATGGGAAGAGTGTCTTCTGCGACCCGAAACGGCGAAATCCGGCGACACCGGGCCGCTCTCTGATCGCACTGCCGCTGAAGAAGGGTACGCACGAGATCGTCGTCGCCCTGGACACGGACAAGGGATGGGGTTGGGGTATCTACGCCAACTTCGCTATTCCGGAGGCAGCCCGCAAGCCCGGCACGAAGCCGACCTTCCCGAAGCTCGCAAAGTGAGGGCGGTCTGTCGCGTAGGGTGCACCTGCTGTGGAATGGCGGTAGGCGGCGGGGAACGGGCTGCTATTTGAAAGGGAACTCGTCCTTCAGGAGCACGCGCCTTCCGGCGGACGGCTTCGACTCCTGGCCCTTCTCATCCAGGGCAGTGACGAAGAGGTAGAGGGGTATCTCCGGCCTCAGCCCGTTCACCTGGAGTTCGGGAGTTGGACCTTTGGCCATGACTGCGGCCCCATGGCCGGTTTCGTAGGCAGCGACGTAGACGCGGTACTCCTTTGCCCCCGGCGCCGGACTGACGGTGATGACGAGGCGGGTGCCGTCGTGCTGGGTTGCGGGCGGGGCAACCTTTGCGATCTGCGGGGGGCTGCCGACGCCGGCCTCGCGAAGCTGGGCGATCGGGTTCGGCAGTCCGGTCCAGCTCTTCGCGTCGAACTGGATCACGTTAGCGGCCTCGCGCTGCAGCCGGATCGGCGCGTCCGTCATCGCCTCCGCAGAGTCGTACACTGCGACGAGGTCGTCGAACTCGACGCTCCGATCCGCCACAGGCAGGCACTGATCCACGTAGATGTTGTGCGTCCGCATCTCGACGATGATCCTGGTCAGCTTCACGGGCAGATCCACGATCCCTTCCGCACTGCAGTTCCACCAGACTGTATCCTTGTCGCGGTAGTTGTCGCCGGGGAGATGGCCGGGCAGGGGGAACTCGATATAGCGCCAGCCGTCGAAGTTGAAGTAGGACCACTGGTGGTTGTCGTCGCAGTTGTAGTCGTCCTTGGTGCCGATGCTCTGGTAGATTTCGCCCTTCGCATCCATGATCTCGTAGATGATCCTGCCCCAGTTGGAGTGTCCGTTGGCCCAGACGCCGAGAGCTCTGGCCTTGCCGGGGATTTCGATGGGCTGCTTCGGGACGAAGACGCCATACCAGGCGGCGAGCTTCCTCTCGTGCTCGGGCTCGTTCAGAGCGATCCGCCAGACCTTCGATTTCCGCTCGGATGAGTGCACAAGCTCGTATTTCATGGGCCCGGGTACGCGAAGCATGTCCCAGTGGTTCGAGGCGTAGCGCTCGTAAGGACCGGAATCGTAGGTCCAGAGCTGATCGAGCGGGTCGAGCGGTTTCGTGAGACCGCTCGGCCGCTCGTCGTACACGGGTGGGGCGAGTTCCACGCCGGCGATGGGCTGGTCGGAGGCGATCCAGAAGGGCGTGGGTGCGAGCTCGACACGGACTGGCCCCGCGGCGATCGAGCCGGCAAGCGGCGTCTCGTTGCCATTCTCATCCACCGCGATTGCCCGCGCGTCCTTCTCGAACCGAAGCGCGGCCCCCCGCCGCCCCCGCAACGTCCAGAGGCAGTAAACCCAGGGGCGGTCCACTTTGCTCTTGAACCGGACGCAGTAGGCCGACGCGGAGCCGGTCGGGACGTAGCCGTCGAACTCTGCGAGGTCGAGCATCCGCGTCATGGTAGCGTACGCCGGGAAGGCGGGCTTCGGGTTGAACTCCGGCCGGCGGCCGATCATCCCCAGGCAGCCGTAGTGCTGGGAACCCCAGTAGTCGGCGCAATCGCAGAGGGTAAAGCAGTTGAGCAGCCGCGTCGAACCGAGAGCGAGGGAGAGTACGGCCAGGCGTACGTAGTAGTCCGCCGAGGTCCGAGCTCCGAGCGCCAGCGGATGACTGGACGGATGGTAGGACTCCACGTGGACGAGCGGCACGTCCGCGTAGCCCAGCCGCCGCATCTCTTCCTTGAGCATCCATAGCCGATTCGGCGTGACCATGCGGATCGGAGTCTCCGGCATCCGTTCGAACGTGCAGAGGTCCAGGCCGATCGCGTCCATCAGTTCCCTGGGGTACTTTTCGACGAGGAAGGGGATCGTGAAGGCGGGCTCGCACCAGCCGAGGACGATCTTGGCATTCGGCGCGTGCTTGCGGATGCCTTCGGCACCGGCCTTCGCCACGATCATATACGCGCGCAGGGACTTCCGCTCTGCGTCGGTAAGCTCGTACTTCTCTCCGAGGAACTGCGGCAGGATTCCGTATGTCAGCCGCGTCGAGATGCTGCTCTCGGCAAAGAAGCAGAAATACTTCTGATCCGGGTCCTTCTGGAGCATCTCGGCAACCTGCTTGCCGGTCTCTTCGCTGAACTTCTCGTAGTCCTTCGGGTCGTAGGGGTCCTGGAGCGCCCACTCGGGCAGTCCCCAGACGATGATATGTGGAGCCGGGAAGACGCCCCACCGCTGGCGTTCCTGGACAGTATGGCCGCTTCCGACCCGGGAGCCGGCAGCTCTCAGCAGGTAGCAGTTCGCATCCCAATCCGGGATGGTCTCGTGCCCGCCGAACCAGCACCAGAGCCCCCAGCGGCTGTTCTCGGTCGTCGCCTTGCGTGTGTCCCTCGGAAGCTGGACGAACGTGCCCTCCAAGAGCAGCCGTTCTCCGCCGGTAAGCTCCACCTCGGTCCGGACGCGGTGCAGGCCGTAAACCGACGTGGGCAGAGGCACCTCGATCCGGCTCTGTCCGTATCCACCGAGATCCGCCGCGCGGGAGAAGGTCTGGACCGTCCCGGACGGGGCAGCGACGCTCACGCGGAGCTTGAGCGGTACGCCGGCCTTCGTCTGGTTCTCGGTCTTGACCTGCCAGATCGGCTCTTCGGGTGTGATGAAGACATTCCCGGTCCGATTCGAGGAGGCGATGACCCGGATCGGCGCCTCCTCGAAGGTCATGGCAAACACCCGGACGGCGCTCGGCAACCCGCCCTGGAACCACCCGTACACATGGGGATCGGGATACGCCCGAAACGGATGGATTTCCTTCGTCAACTCGCCGGTCAGGAAAAGTTCTTCGCGGAACTCGGAGCCGAGCCGCACGGGATCGAGTTCGACAGGCACCAGCCACAGGCTCCCCTTCCGCCCGTCGGCCAGCTCGATCGGGAGCCGCCGCGCTCCATCCGACCGGCTCTTCCCTACGACCAGGGGGACGCGGGCGACCGCGTCAACGCACCAACCGGCCCCGGGCCGGTAGAAGCGCACCGTCACCACAGGGACGCTCGGCTCCTCGCCGTCGGAGCACGCGATGATCCAGGCTCTCCGGTAGGCTCGGTTCGGCAGGTTGAACCGAATCCGCATCGGGTCGAGCGCCGAGACCGGCGGCCAGCCGATCCCTTCGTAGGAGTAGTTCACGAAGTTGCGATAGTGGAACAGGCTGGCCCCCACGTCAACATGATCCATACCTGAAAGCCGTCCGGGGAACACGAACGGCACGCCGCCCACGAGCACGCTCTGACCGGGAGCGGGCAACGAATCCTCCTGGATTGCCAGGCCGTGCTTGCCGCCCATGGCCCGCGCGTTGCACACCCTGTCCAGCGGCAACGGGTAGAACCTGTCTGGGGTCCTGTCCGGCCGGCGCACGACCAGGGACGATACCCGCAGGTCGCCGGCCAGGCTCAGATGGACGCGCCCGTCCAACCGAAGCCCCGGCCTTCGCTCGGCCACGACGAGACCGTCGTAAAGCAGCCGCACCACCTCCGAAGTCCGCACGATTCGCAGCGACACGGAGGTCCGAGTCAGCAACGGCACCCCGGCCATGGCGGTCTCGATCTCACGCCGGAACGCCTCGTCCCAAACGGGCGAAATGACGGGAAATCGTTCCCGAACCTCGAGCGGCAAGTGCACGATGCGCGGAGTCCCTCCGGAGAGTTCAGAAGCCTTGATCGCGGACACGGCAGCCGGGTCGCCGATCGCCGGCGTCACTCGCAGATTGTACCGGTGGGCGCCGCCATAGTCGGCCAGTTGGAACACGCTGAGCGAGCAATCAGCCTGGGGATTCGGCCCGGACTCGCGCACGCCGCACCGAAGCACAGCGCTCGCGTACATCCGCGGATCAGCGACGCGGACGACGGCAGAAATCTCGAAGTCCCCGACGACGGGCCGCTTGGTACATACCCACTTGGGCGGGGCAGCGGGCGGCTCCGGCTTCGGAGCCGCAATGACGGGCCTGCTCAGCACTTCATCCTCGACGACGCCGAGGCCCGGCGAGAGTTCCCAATCAGCCGCAGCCTCTTCCGTGTCCAGCGGGAGTTCAGCGAGCGGCTCGCCCTGCGGAACCTCCTGCCACCATCTGCCGGCGTGAGAGGCTGGACCGATGAGTGCGAGAAGGACGATGACGATTCCCCGGCCGATCCGCCGGCCGCTGACGGTCCGCTTCCACTCTTGTGCCTGCTTGCCCATTCCCCGTGCTCCTACTTGCTGTGTGAACGAAGCGATCCTTGCACGTCCGCGACCATTGTCAGGAGCCGTCTGCGTGCTCTGCGGAAGCGCGCCGGATCCCTCTCATAGCGGGACAACGAAGGGACGACGGCCTTCGCCAAGCGCATGGCTGCCTCGGGCCGGGCCGCACCAAGAATCCGCAGAAGCTCGTAGTCCTGCACTCCTTCCAATACCATCTCGTGACGGATCGAGTCGAACGGAGCTCCCCCGGGACTGGGGTAGATGACGTGAGTGTCCCCGGGCGGCAGATGGGAGAATCCATACGCTGTGGTGCATTCCGTGTCGCAGAAGGCGGTCGCCTGCGTGCCGCCGCGCCAGGCGTCGAGACCCCAGTGCAGGTAGCCGGTCAGTCCGGCCGTGAAGTTGAACCAGTGCAGCACTCGGACGGCCAAGAGCGGCTGCGAGATGAAGCGATTCGGATACTTGCCGCCGGGGCCGCAGCAGGTATAGTGCCAGACTTCCTCGCCGAGGGCCTGCCGCTCCCGGAAGAACCTGCTGTGCTTCTCCGCCTCGGAGCTCAACGGACACCAGATCGTGACCGTTCCGGCCAGCGACTTCGTCGCAGCCGTCGCATCGAGCCGCGGCAGTTCCGGCGCAAATTCCTTTACCGTGTCGGACACGATCCGGTAGGCGGCCGCCATCGTGTCGTTCGGCTCGTCGGAGAGGTGCTGGTAGTAGATCGAAAGCCAACCCTTCGCCTCGAGATGATCAACGAGCAGCCGCAGCATCTCCTTCAGGAAACGGCGCGCCCTGGGCGATTCGACCGGGAGGCCGCCCACCTTCTCCGCTGAACCGTCCGCTCGCCGGACGACAAAGTCCGCGAGGACATAGGCATTGTCCGGCTCCCGCCGGAACCCGGCTAGCCACGAACCCTCGATGAAGCCGATCGTCCCCGTCCTCTCGAACGTCTCGACCCAGCGGTCGAAACGCGAAAAGTCTGCACGGAGCCGCCCGCCGCCGTCACGTTGGAACGCGAGCAGCTCGGTCAAGCGAGTCATCAGGACGTTTGCCCGATGCACGGTCAGATTCCGTCCCCAGGCGCTCAGCAGTTCCCAATGTTCCTCGCTCCAGGGTTCCACCCCGGCCGCGTCGGCGATGTTCATCGGGTGCAGCCACTCGGCCAGCTTGAGCGTCCGCTCGCTCGGAAGTCTCGCAGGAGATACCTCGACTCTGAGCGGCAGCCGCTTGCTCACTCCTCTCGTTCTTACCTCGACGCTGCCAAGATACGAACCGGGCTCGGCGTCCTCGGGGACGCGCAGCGTGAGCCAGATCGGGACGGTTACATTCCCCAGTACAAACGGCGCACATTCCCTGGTCCAGGGGGCCAATCTGTAAAGCTCGTCGAACGCCTCGCGCCCGACCAGTGGGTCTGGGAAGAAGGACGGAGCGGCCCGAAGCCGCTGACTCGGATCGAGGAACCAGGCCGGACGGCGCACGGGCACGAACTCGACACGCCGCCACTGGAGGTCGGCCAGGCGCTCCTTCCGTCCGGCCAATTCCGGCGGAGCGATCCGGACATCCAGCTCCCGGCTGTCCGCGTCAGTACGAATCGCAAACTGCGCGGACTCGACGGCGCCGCGAGCAGCCAGGATTTCGACCGCCGCCCCGGCCCCCGGCGGCGGCACATCATCAGGAAACACCTTCCGCAACGAATCCACAGGCCAGAGCCTCATCATCCCCATCCGCATTCTCCGTATGTCGTTCCCGGACGTCAGTGCCGAGTGCTCTACCTATTATAACCGGTACGCCGTACACGTTGCGGGAGACACCAGCGAGCCGGGTGCACGAACAGTTTTGCTGGGTGAGCCCGGCCCCCGAGTCCCGTAAGGGACGACGGGGAATAGCCCAGGACGAAGCCTTGCGGAGTCCTGGGTTCCACGGCAGGCGGTCAACCACCGAGTCCCGTAGGGACGACGGAAAACCAATCCCGCCGATCCTCCGCCGTCCCTACGGGACTTCATCATATGATCTTCGTTCGTCCTCCTGACCCCCAGGAATGAATTCCTGGGCTATTGCCCGCCGTGCCTTCGGCACTGATCCTGGATCTGGAGCAATTGTGCCCAGTCCCTGCGGGGCTCACGCTCGGATACACGACCCTGCTCGTGCCCCGGCGTTTCATCACGGCTCTCTCGTCTGTCCCCGCGGCACCGAGGCTGGATCTTACGCCCCCGCTCCGAGTCGAAGCCACCCCTCCCGGCTACTGACGGTCGTCTCTTTGGGACGCTGCCAGGAGCTCCGAGGCCGGGCAATAATCATGCCGGCCGCATGTGAGAGCGTTCGTCCACCCCAGCGAGCCTCGGTGACGGGTGTTCGAGGGCAGGGGCGACGAAACAACCCCGTCATGAGGCACGTAGGTAGGATATGGACGCCGGCTCGGCTCTACGCCGTTTCGCGGGCCGTTCGAGGGATCGCGACCGGCTTCTTCTGACCGAGCGCGACTTCGCGATCCACGACCACCTTCTTGACATCCTTTTGGGAGGGGATCTCGAACATGGTGTCGAGCAGGAACTCCTCGATGATAGCCCGGAGGCCGCGCGCACCCGTGTGCTTCTTGAGCGTCCGCTCGGCGATTACCTCCAGTGCCTCCTTCTTGAATTCGAGCTCGATTCCTTCCATGTCGAAGAACTTCTGGTACTGGCGGACCAGGGCGTTCTTGGGTTCCGTGAGAATCCGCACCAGGTCAGGTGCCGACAGGTCGTGCAGTGTCGCGATGATCGGCAGCCGCCCGACAAACTCCGGGATCATCCCAAACTCGATCAGGTCGTCGGGCTCGACCATCGAGAGAATCTCGGAGGTTGTGTACTCGCCGATGGCCCTGCCGCCCCTGGCAAAGCCGATGAGGCTCTTCCCCACACGCCTCCGGATGATCTCCTCGAGTCCGTTGAACGTACCGCCGCATATGAACAGAATCTTCGTCGTGTCCACCTGGATGTACTCTTGCTCCGGATGCTTCCGTCCGCCCTGTGGAGGAACGTTCGAGATCGTTCCCTCGAGCATCTTGAGCAAGCCCTGCTGTACTCCCTCGCCCGAGACATCGCGCGTGATCGAGACATTGACCGAGGTCCGTGCAATCTTGTCAATCTCGTCTATGAAGACGATGCCGATCTCCGCCTTTGGCACGTCGAAGTTCGCCGCATGCAGCAACTTGAGCAGGAGGTTCTCCACGTCCTCGCCGACGTAGCCGGCCTCGGTAAGAGTCGTAGCATCGCCGATGGCGAACGGCACGTCCAGGAGCTTGGCCAGGGTTCGAGCTATGAGTGTCTTCCCGGTCCCGGTGGGGCCAATGAGGAGGACGTTGCTCTTCTCGATCTCCACGTCCGACTCGGTCACTCCGGCCACGAGCCGCTTGTAGTGATTGTGAACGGCGACCGAGATGATCTTCTTCGCCCGCTCCTGTCCTATGACGTACTGATCGAGGTACTCCTTGATCTCGTTGGGAGGAGGCACCTTTTCGATGGGTACAGCGGCGCTCTTGCGGCGACGCTGCTTTTCTACATGCAGGATCGAGTGGCATAGCTCGACGCACTCATCGCAGATGAAGATCCCATGCGGTGCAGGGATCAGGACCTGAACGTCGAACTCGCCCTTGCCGCAAAAGGTACAAGTCGCGCTCTCCTCGTGCGCCCGACTCCGCCTGGCCATGCTTATTGCGTGCCCTCTGTACCTGGTTTGTTCGATGCCGGCGTGCCGTGCGTGGGCCGGAGGACTTCGTCCACGATTCCGTAGGACTTTGCCTCCTCGGCGCTCATGTACCGATCCCGTTCCGTATCGGCCTCCACTCGCTTTATATCCTGACCGGTGTGCTTCGCGATGATCTCGTTGAGCCTCGCCCGGATGCTCAGAAGCTCCTCCGCATGTATGCGGATGTCGCTCGCCGTACCCTGCATACCGCCCCAGGGCTGATGGATGAGCACCCGCGAGTTGGGCAGGGCGAACCGTTTCCCCTTCTTCCCCGCGGAGAGGAGGATCGCCCCCATGCTGGCCGCCATCCCGATGCAATACGTCGCAACGTCGCACTGGACATACTGCATCGTGTCGTAGATCGCCAGTCCGGCGTCAACCGAGCCGCCGGGAGTGTTGATGTACATGTGGATATCCTGATCCTTCTTTTCGTTTTGAAGAAACAGTATCTGGGCGACCACCAGACTCGCAACATAGTCGTCAATCGGCGTCCCGATGAATATGATACGGTCTCGCAGGAGGCGCGAGAAGATATCGTAAGCCCGTTCGCCTCGTCCTGTCGTTTCGATGACAATCGGTACCAGCCCCATTACTTCGCCCCCTCCGAGGGCGGCGGCCCTTGCTCGAGGGGTTCGCTCGGCTTTGCGTCTGCGGCCGGCTCGCCGGACGGCCCCGCCTGGGCCTCCGCAGATCCAGCCGCCTTCGCCTCGGACGGCTCCGCCGAGATATGAGCCGAATTGAGCAGAAAGTCCGCCACCTTGTCGAACCGCAGCTGCAAGCGGAGGCCATCGAGAAGCCCTTCTTTGTCCAACTGCTCACGGGCCGACGCGGCGTCCAGACCCTGGGATGCGTAACGATCCGCAATGTACTTGTCCAACTCCTCCTCGGTAATGAGGATACGCTCCTTCTTCGCGATTGCCTCGTAGATCAACTGGATCCGGACAGACTTCTCGGCCTCGGCTCTGATCGGCTCCGCGAGCTGATCGAGCTGCTTGTCGATCTCCTCGGGCGATAGCCGGCTCGACGCCAATATTTCCCTGTGCCGAGCAGTCACAGTGCGGATACGGGTCTCCAATATGCTCTGCGGGATGTCGAACGAGTAGCGCGCGAGGAGCTGCTGGTTGATCTGCTCCAGCATCTCTTTCCGGGCGCTGTTCTCCTTGGTGCCTCGCAGTTCCACGGCGATCGCATCGCGCAGAGCCTGCAAACTATCATAGCCCATTTCCTTGGCCCACTGATCGGTTTTCTCCGGGAGGACGGCCCTTCGGAACTCGGTGACCTTGATCCTCAGTGTGCCCTCCTTCCCGGCGAGTCCCTCCCCGATCCCTTCGGGCAGAGTAACCGGTACGCTCACCTCGTCTCCTGCCACCTTCCCGAGCAGTGCCTCCGGGAGCCGTTTGACCGGAATCCCGGCGACCCTGGGGCTGGTCAGCCCGAAGGTCGTCCGCTCGCGGGTCATGGCTTCCTTGCCGTCCACGACCACGGCAATCGAGGCGATGATCTGATCCTCCTCCTCGATCTTGCCCTGGTCGACCGGAGCCATCCGGGCGTTAGCCACCCGGAGGCGCTCGATCCGCTGATCTATCTCCTGCTCCAGCGGGTCGCTCGCAGGCCGCGTGACCGTAAGACCCTTGTAGTCCGAAACCTCGATCTTGGGCTTGACCTCGACCGTCACCTTGAAACTCAGAGCCTTGGAAGGGTCCAGCGTGGCCTCATCCGCCTCCAACTCAGGCTCGCCAACGGGATCCAATCCTTTCTCCTCCAGGGCCTTCTTATAGTAGTCCCGGATCAGCTCCTCCCGCACCTGGCCCCTCAGCTCTTTACCGAACCTCAACTCGACAATCCGTCTCGGAACTCGGCCCCGACGGAACCCCGGCAGGGCTAACTCCCTACGCATCTGCTCGATGCGCTCGTTCAGCCGGCCGCTGACGTCTTCCGGGGGCACCTCGACGGCGAGCTTCTTCTTGCAGATACCGACATCTTCGATTAACACCTGCATTGAACAACTCCTCTGTCGCTCATTGCGCCTTGGAGCGGGCGATGGGAATCGAACCCACGACGACAACGTTGGCAACGTTGTGCTCTACCCCTGAGCTACGCCCGCTCGGAGGATTCAGCCTAATTCTATCTCCCCGTGTCTCTCAGTCAACTGCGAAGGGGGGGAGTTGAACCCCCATCCCGTAAGGGACCAGGTCCTAAGCCTGGCGCGTCTGCCGGTTCCGCCACCTTCGCTCTGCGCCCCGAGGGGCTCGAACCCACGACCCGCGGATTAAGAATCCGCTGCTCTACCGACTGAGCTAGGGGCGCGTAACCCATCATTATACGACTGTCCGTCGCTCGTTCAAACACGGCGCGAAGGGGTTGGTGCA
>Ga0272448_1006830_pt1 | contig 12220 bp, 10 predicted proteins | sample YNPCB0191_FD_202220 | JGI IMG/M metagenome (GOLD analysis project Ga0272448, IMG submission 202220) | Hot spring sediment microbial communities from Yellowstone National Park, WY, United States - YNP-CB-019-1 | ecosystem: Environmental > Aquatic > Thermal springs > Hot (42-90C) > Sediment... | reverse complement strand
GCCTGCCGTCAGCCCCGCCCTTTTGACACAAAATCTATAACAAGCATATTGTACTAAATTTCACACTCATATCTCATAAAAAGCAAAATCTTTATGTCTATATCAAAAGGGCGGGGTCAGGCAGGTGCGGCTACAAAAGAAAAAATAATGTTCCTTAATAGGCAAAGATAACGCTTTCCAGCTACATTTCCTTTTTTCCGCAATTAAATTTCTGATTCTTGCCAGATATATTGAGACATATCATTTTGGAGATATTTTTAATTATCTCACCCAGAGATTTTGAAAATCTTAACTATTTGTATATAATTATCTTTTATGAATATTGATTTACTACATAGCGAAGTTTGGGGTCAGAAAGAAAATTTACCGCTTCTAATAATAAGACCAAGTAAAGGATGGTGTGTTAATTTAAGAGAAATCTGGTATTATCGTGAATTACTCTACTTTTTTGTCTGGCGTGATATAAAAGTTCGTTATAAACAAACATTAATCGGAGCTGGCTGGGCGATACTACAGCCCCTTTTAACTATGATTATTTTTACAATTTTTTTTGGAAAAATTGCGAAATTACCTTCGGAAGGGATTCCCTATCCGATTTTTTCATATTCAGGATTGTTGTTATGGACTTACTTTTCATCAGCAGTGTTAAATTCAAGCAACAGCCTTATTGGTAATGCTAACCTTATTACAAAAGTTTATTTTCCCCGGATAATAGTTGTATTTTCTAGTGCAGTGGAAGGTATGATTGATTATTTTATTGCCATAAGTATTCTCTTTCTTATGATGATGTTCTATAAGATCTCTTTGAACTTGTATGTTATTATTACGCCATTTCTTCTTTTTCTTGCTTTTCTCTCTGCTACAGGGATTGGTTTATGGTTATCTGCTTTAAATGTGAAATACCGAGATGTACGTTATGCAATTCCATTCTTTGTTCAGTTGCTGCTTTTTACAACACCGGTTATATATCCATCTAATATCATATCAGAAAAATTTCGTTGGTTATTTTATTTAAATCCAATTTCGGGCATAATTGATGCTCATCGGGCTTGTATATTAGGTTATAAGCCCATAGATTTATCTTCACTCGGGATATCTATATTGGTAAGCATCTTTTTATTTATTACCGGTGCTTTATATTTTGGTAGGACAGAACGACTTTTTGCAGATATAATTTGATATATGTCTGATACTATTATAGAAGTTAAAAACTTAAGCAAACGCTATCTAATTGGTAAGCGGGAAAGTTACTATACATTGCGTGACACTATTGTTGATACATTTAAAAAGCCGTTAAGATTCTTTTATCGCTCAAAAACCAATATAGAAGGCAAAACAGACAATTATATCTGGGCATTAAAAAATGTCTCATTTGAAGTAAAACAAGGTGAGGTTGTTGGGATCATTGGACGTAATGGAGCAGGAAAGACCACGCTATTAAAGATTCTTTCCCGCATTACTGAACCGACAGAAGGTTATGTTAAAATATGGGGTCGCGTGGGTTCATTACTTGAGATAGGCACCGGTTTTCACCCTGAACTAACCGGGCGTGAGAATATCTATCTGAATGGTGCCATTCTTGGGATGAAGAAGGTGGAGATTGACCGCAAGTTTGATGAAATTGTTAGTTTTGCTGAGATTGAAAAATTTATTGATACTCCTGTTAAACACTACTCAAGCGGTATGTATGTTCGTCTTGCTTTTGCCATAGCTGCCCACTTAGAACCGGAAATTCTAATTGTAGATGAAGTATTAGCGGTAGGAGATATTGAATTTCAGAAGAAATGTTTGGGAAAGATGGATGATGTAGCGAAAAGAGGCAGAACTGTATTATTTGTAAGTCACAATATGGCGGCAATCAACCGATTGTGTCATTTAGGGATATTATTGGATAAAGGAGTCCTGAAGATGATGGGCTCGGCTGAAAATGTAGTTGCATCCTATTTGTCTGAAGCAGCCAAGTCAGAAGGTGAACGTAAATGGGATGATATAAAAGATGCGCCTGGCAATGATAAAGTTCGACTGCGGGCAGTTCGGGTTAGAAAATTAAATGGCGAAATAACTTCTGTGGTAGATATCAGATATCCTTTTTACATTGAGATTGAATATGATATTTTTGTTCCCCTCTTAAACTTTCAAATTGGATATCAGTTGCAGACATTAGACGGTTTGGTTGTCTTTTCTACAGGAGATATCGAAAATAAAGATTGGTGTCAGAAGCAAAAAGAGCCGGGTAGGTATGTAAGCAGGTGTGAAGTTCCAGGAATGTTTCTTAATTCAATGTCTTATGTTATTACTGTTGGTGCTAATGTACGAGGTATTGAAGTATTTTTCCATGAGGAAGGGGTGCTTAAGTTTGATGTAGCGCAGACAGGAAATTTGCTGTTAGAACGCTATGGACGCTTACCTGGTGTTATTTGCCCTTCCTTGCGCTGGGATATTTTTAAAAAATGAAAGGTAAAAGAAGATAAGATAAACTAAAAAGTGAATAAAATTACTTGAGGTTAAATAATATGGTATTGAAAGAAGCAAAGAGGATTAGAGAGATATTAGCAAAATTAAAACTATGTTATAGCTCGGTAGTTCTTGATATTAGGTCTTCTAATGAGAAGTTTAGATGTGTAGATCAACCGTATATCGATTATTATGTGTTTCGAGTTTTCTTGTTCAGGGGCTTGGAGTTAACACTTTTATAATAGTAAGAATTATGGAGCCATTTTGGTTTTGCGTGGCACTGGTTAGTTTGAGTTATATGAAGATAAAAAATAAAGAAAAAATTGCCTATGTGTAAAACTAAGTCATGTGTGATTTCTGTCATAATTCCTACTTACAATAGAGGTTATGTTTTGAAAGAAGTAATTAATTCATATTTTTCTGATAAAGTGAATGAAATTGTGATAGTAGATGATGGAAGCAATGATAATACTTATGAAGTTGTTTTAAAATCTATTTTATCCTTTAAAAATATAAAGTATGTAAGACATAAAAAAAGAAAAGGGTTACCGGCAGCAAGAAATACAGGGATTAAAAATGTCTCGGATAAAAGTGATTATATATTTTTTGGTGAAGATGATGTTTTTTTAATTGAAAAGTGTTATGATATTATGTTAGAGGTATTAAATCAAAATCAAGTGGAACTTGTTGCTGCGAATGTTAAATATCTCTCTGAAGGAGATGATTACAGAATTTATCTTAAGAAAGATATAAATTTAATCTATCCAAAAAGTTTAAATGATATTTTCAAATTTAAATCGATACATATGGCATTAAAATGCGTATATAATGATTTTAATTTTGATGAAGGTTATATATTAAATTCATATAGAGAAGAAACTGATTTTTATATCCGTGTCAATCAGAAATATTCTATGGTATTGATAGAAAATTATCTTGCATTCAATCTTCCAAGAAGCGTTTGTAATAAAGGAGGAGAATGGAGTTTTAATCCGTTTATTTATGAAGTTTCAACAATTTGTAATAATATGAGATTTCTTGTTAAAAATAAAAAATATACAAAGATGAATTTTTTAAAGATTTTAATTGAACAGATAAAATTTAGTTTTGAAAGATTAAGGATTTTGAAAACAAAGATTTGGAAGTAGTATATGAATATACTTTTTTTATGTAGAGAATATGATAGAAAAGTAGGATATGGTGGAATAGGGACATATGTGGATATTGTATCAAGATATTTAGCTAAAATAGGGCATAAAGTTTTTGTAATCTGCTCAATACCAAGGGAAACTGAAGAAATAGTTGACACAGATAACTTAGTTATTTATTATGCAAAACAAATTCATATAAAAGGTATAGCAAGACTATTTAAGATTTTAGGGTTAGAATCTGTTTATTCAAGATTGATGTGTGCTTTAACTAATTATTTAGCTTATAAAAAACTTTCAAAGAAATATAGAATAGACATTGTAGAAACTCCAGAGTGGTATAATGAAGGTTTGTTTTTTTGTATATTTTATCCCTTACCAATAGTGTGTAAATTACATGCGCCATTGTATGTTATAAATAAATACAAAAAAGCAAAGTTTATAGAATATAAAATTAACAATTTTTTTGAAAAATTAACTGTTAATCAGTCAGATAATATTATTTCACCAACTAAAAATTTAATAAATGTTATTAACCCTGAGTTCAAATTAAAAAAATATACAATAATTCCTAATATGATAGAAGTTCAAAATTATCAACGAAAAGAAACCATTTGTAAAAAAGTATTATTTGTAGGAAAGTTAGAACAAATTAAAAACCCTTTAGTTATTATAAAAGCTATTCCATATGTTGTAGAAAAGGTTCCTGATATTGAATTTGTATTTGTAGGGAAAGAAGATAGAAATTATAAAAAAGAAATAGAAAAAATAGTAGAAAAATATTCTTTACAGAAATATGTTGAGTTTTATCCTTGGTTAGAAAGAGAAAAACTTAAAGAACTGTACAAAGAAGTATTTTTGGTAGTTGTTCCATCTTTGTTAGAAAATTTTCCATATACATTAATAGAAGGGTTAAGTAACGGTGTACCTGTTGTATGTTCTAAAATAGATGTATTTAAAGAACTGGTATCTGATAAAAGTGTTCTATTTGCTGACCCATATAACGAAAAAGAATGGGCTGAGTGTATAATTAAGTTGTTGACTGAAGATGAATACGCTAAAACTTTGGTGGAAAATGCAAGGTCCGAAATCAAAGAAAAATATTCTGTAGAAATTGTAATAGAAAAACAGTTAAGAGTTTATGAAAGAACAATACAAATGTTTGAAGATAAAAAAATAATAAAAGAAGAAGTAAGTGGGTTCTATTTTGCATTGCCTTCAGTTTATAAAAGGTATAAAATTCCGTATAAATGGCGAAAATATTTGTTAGAGATGTCTAAAAATTATGTTGTATGGCCACATTTATATTTGGTTATAGCGAGACAGATTTTAGATTGTATAGATTTTGATTTAAATAATAAAAAAGTTTTAGATTTAGGTTCTACACCGATTATCTCTATCCTTTTATCTTTGTTTGGAGCAGAAGTTTGGATGGTAGATATCAGTGATGAAGAAATAGAAAAGGCAAAAGGTTTAATAAAATATTTTGGAGTAACAAATAAAGTTAAAGTGATAAAAGAAGATTTATTCAAAATCAACTATGAAAATGAATTTGATATTGTATTTAATTGTGGTGTAATTGAACATTTTAGAAATTCAGTAGAAATAATAAAGATAATGAAAAAAGCTGCAAAACCAAATGGATTAGTTATATGTCTTGTCCCTTACATTTTAACATTACATTCTTTGTTTATTCGTCGTTATATAAGATGGAGATGGGGTTACAGTTGGGACTGGATGGGCGAAGAGAGATCTTATAGTTTGAAACAGCTAAAAAATGAATTTATCTCAGCTGGATTATCTGTAAAATATTATTCAATTGGTAATCTTGCAAGAAATTTATGTGATGATTATATAATGAATTTTTTTGTGAATAGGTTTCCTTTTCCTAAAACTGCTAAAAAAATAGTATATAAACTTTTAAATATATGTGATTTCTTAGAGAAATACACATTCTTAAAAAGATTCGGGTTTATATGTATAATTTGTGGAGTAAAAAATGGATAAAAATTTACTAAAAAATATTTCGTATAACACCATCTCAAATTTTTTGTCACTTATTTTAGGTTTTATATTAAATATTGTTATTGCAAGAAACTTACAGCCAAAACAAATGGGGGAATATTCTTATACTATATGGTTGATAAGTTTTTTATCAATAGTTATTTTATTAGGTATTCCAAATACATTTACAAAGTATATTTCTCAATTTCATAATGAAAAACATAAAATTAGATTTTTGTCCTATTTTTTGGTTAGAGTAGTATTATTAGCATTTATATTTATATCATTTGGAGTTTTTGTTTATTTTGTTATTTTCCCCCAAAATTTTATTTTTTTAGTTTTTGTTATTTTAGGATACACTATTGTTTCATTGAATGGAGTTTTTAGAAGTTTTATTTCTGGAATTGAGGATTTTAAAACAATAACTATAAATACGTTTGTGACTTTATTTCTACAGTTGATGTTAGTTATTATATTTTTAAAAAAAGAACCGACTTCTGGTAGAATGTTGGAGATATATTTGATTAGTTTATTCGTTTCAACAATTCTTTTTTTTATTTCTTTGAAGAAAGAATTAAAAGAAGTTTTTGGTACGACAGAAGAAATGTTTTTAGAAAAATATGAAAAGAAGAAAATAAGAGAATATTTAGTGTTTATTTCGGTTCTAATAATAATTAATATGATTGTATGGGAACGTTCTGAGATTTTTTTTATAAAAATTTTTTCTACTTCAGAAGAATTGGCTTTTTATTCAATTGCTTTTACTTTAGGATATTTACCAAATAAAATTTTGACTTTTGGTAATGTTTTGTTGCCAAAAATGTCTAAATTCTATGCTGAAAAAGATTTTTCAAAAATTTCTATATATTATAAACAATTGACCGAATTGGTAGCATTGTTAATAATTCCAATTTATGTTTTTATGTTTATATTTGTTTCAGATATAGTAAGAATGTTATATGGCGAAAGTTATATCCAAGTAAGTAGTATTTTAAAAATAATTGTTTTTGCTGGAATTATTTCTGGGATAGCAACCATTGGCTCAGCTTTTATTCAGGCAGTAGAAAAAGTGGATATATCTTTTAAAATAGGTGTTTTTATTACTGTTGTTAATATTTTGTTTGATTTTTTATTAATACCTAAATATAAAAGTATTGGAGCCGCTTATGCAAATAGTATTTCTCAAATTTTAGGATGTTTTTTAGGAACCAGATATATTCTATACAGTTTCAAATTTGATTTTCCTTTTCTTAAAATTATAAAATTTTTAGTAATTTCTTATATTTTGTGTAAAATTACTAAATTATATTTTAGCAGTTTCTCTTTGGTTGGAATGTTTATTTTGTTTTTCGTTTACATTTTGTTATTTTCTATCTTGAATTATAAAGAAATTGTCAAAAACATAAACTTTGTATATAAATCTTGATTTATGAACAAAAGAATACTTGTTTTAACTCCAATACTTCCATATCCTCCTGATGATGGTAGTAGACTTAGACCTTATCAAATCATAAAAGCATTTTATAAATTTGTTGATGTAGATCTAATAAGTTTTTATTTGCCTTATGAAGACATAAATTCTGCAAAAGAATTTTATAGAAATTACTGCAAAAATCTATATTTTTTACAACAAAAAGAAAATAAAATCTCACTTATAAAATTTTGTATGTATTATTCTCATAAAGAAAACAAAGAACAGATAAATAAAATCATACAAGAAAATGATTATAATTTGATCATAGTTGAAAAAATAATAATGCTTTCTTATCTTAAGAAGAAGATTTTTAAAAATTACAAAGTTGTTATTGATAGTTGGGGAATTGATAGTGAAATATTAAGACAGTTATATATTAATGAAAAAAAGTTGTTCAAAAAATTTATTTTGTTTATTAAATATCTTAGGCATCTTTTGTGTGAGATTTGTTTTTTATCAAGATGCAAATATTTAGTTGCAATTACAGATAAACAACTTAATTTTTACAAAAAGTTTTTTAAAAGAAAAAAATTGTTTCTTATACCTAATTTTGTTGATATGGATTATTTTAAGGCAGCCTATGAGAGTTTTGAAGAAAAATGTATAGTTTTTACCGGTATAATGAATTTTATTCCAAACATAGATGCTGTTATATTTTTTGTTAATGAAATTATGCCAAAGCTAAAAGAAAAAATAAATGTTAAATTCTATATTATAGGTAAAAATCCAACAAAAGAGGTATCAAAACTTCAAAATAATTTTGATATTGTTGTAACCGGAGAAGTAAAAGATGTGAGAGAATACATATCAAAAGCAGAAGTTGTAGTTGTGCCGTTAAGGATGGGGTCAGGTTTAAGAAATAAGGTTCTCCAAGCGATGGCATGTGGTAAAACAGTTGTTGCTACAAAAGAGGCAATTGAAGGGATAAATGTTCAAGATAAAGAAAATATCTTAATTGCTGATACTCCAGAGGAATTTGTAGAAAAAATACTTATGGTGTTTGATAATAAGAATCTAAGGTTAAAAATAGAAAAAAATGCAAGGAAATATGTTGAAGATAATTTTTCATATGATATAATTAAGAAAAAATGGATAGAATTTTATGAAGAAATACTCGGTAATAATAATAACCGCAGATAGACATGATATACTAAAAAACTGCCTGGATAAATTATTTGAGTTTGAAATAAATAAAAGATCTGATATTATTGTTGTTGATGCAAGTAAAAATAACTTTATTTATGAAAGAATAAATCAAATTAAATATGTTAAAATAGATCCAAGTGAAAAGGGCTTTTCAAATCAGAGAAATATTGGAATAAAAAATGCATCTACTCCTTATATTATCTTCATAGATGATGATGTGGAAATTACTAAAAACTGGTTTGATGTCTTTATATCTGAATTTGAAAAATATGAGGATAAAATTTTTGGCGCTATGGGGGCGGTTTTCCCGAAGCAGAGTAATATTATCAGTTTTGCTTGCGGGGTTTTGGGACATCCTGGTGGTGGATTTAGATTACATAATTTTTCAAAAGGTAATAATATTTTTCTAAATCAGGTTGCGACCTGTAATACTGTCTTAAGTAGAAAAATAATTGAAGATGTGGAAATGTTTGATTTAAATAACAAATTTGGCTCTGAGGATAGTGAACTGTGCTTGAGAATAGCAAAAAAATATGGAGATAATAAATTTGTTTTTATTCCAGATGCTCTTGTATGGCATTATTCACCTGAAAGGTTTTTTAGGTTTATTAAATGGTATATCAGAAGGGGTATCTCGGATATTGATTTATATTTAAAGCACTCAATACATTTAAATTATGTTATTAAAACATCTATAATTTTAAAGTTTTTATTTCTATTGCTTTTTTCATTGATAAATATAAAAATATTTTTTGCTGGAATTTTTGTTTATTATTTTTATCAACTTTTTAAACATCGCTTTATTTTTAATTATTTTAAATATTATGATTTTAATTTTTTTAAAAGAATTTATGTATTTTTAGTTTTTCCTTTTCTTAAGTTCATAGCAGGCCTGATGTTTGATTATGGCAGAATAAAAAGAATTATTGATTTTAAATTGAGAGGAAGGATATGAATAGAATTTCAGTAATTATGATTGTGAAAAATGAGGAGGAAAACATTAAAGAGTGTATAGAATCTCTTTTGTGGGTTGATGAAATAATAATTGTTGATGATGAAAGCAATGATAACACGTTGAAAATTGCCTCACAATATTCAAAAGTTAAGGTATTTAAAAAGAAAATGAATAAAGGATATGGCGAACAAAGAAATTATGCTTTATCAAAAGCTTCAGGCGAGTGGATTTTGAGTATAGATGCAGATGAGAGAATTAATGAGGACTTGAAGAGGGAAATTATAGAAAGAATTAACAAAGAAAATTTTGATGGATATGTATTGAGATTGAAAAATATGGTTTTCGGAAAATGGTGGTTAGACAGTAGCCCTTCGGCTTTAAGAGTTTTTAAACGAAATAAGGGTAGATTTAGTAATACTTTTGTCCATGAGAAGGTAATTTTAGATGGTTCTATCGGTGTGTTAAAAAATCCATTACTTCATTTTTCAAAAGCATTTAGCAATGTAAAGAATTATATAGATGAATATCTAAATGATTATACTACAAAAACTGCTATAGATTTGGAAAATAAGGGTATAAGGTTGAATAATTTTAATGTGGTCTACTATTTTTTAGCAAAACCAGTGCTGGTTTTTTTTCACCGTTATATTTTTCGCAGATATTTTCTACAGGGAGTTAGAGGATTGTTTTTAGCCCAGTTTGTTGCTATAGCATATTTGATTGGTTATATCAAATTGTGGGAAAAACAAAATAAAAAAGAAAATGAAGATTAGGATTTTATTTCTTGATACACCGATTGAACCGCCCGGTGGTGGTCAGATGAGTTTGGTTTATCTTCTTAAGAATTTAGATAAGAATAAATATAAGTTTTCTGTTTTTGTTCCGTATTATTGCAGTTTTATTGATATTTTAAAAAAAGAAGGTATAGATGTAGAAATTGTTCCCTCTAAAAAATTATTTTTTAAAATTAAAGATTTTAAACCAAACTTGATTCACTCAAATTCCCCAACAACAAGGTATTCTTTTTATGGAGCGCTTTTTTCAAAGGTTTTAGGTATTCCTTTTATCTGGCACAACAGAGTTATTGAAACTGCTGGCTGGAAAGAAAGTTTAATTGCTATTCTTTCATCAAAAATTATTGTTATTTCAGATTTTGTTGGTAGGAAATTTAATAAATTTTCTTATAAAACTATAAAAATATATAATGCTATTGATTTTGAAAGTATAAAAATAACTAAGAGTAAAGAAGAACTTAAAAATGAACTTGGGATAAAAAATGAACACCTAATTGGGATTTTTTCTCGTTTGGTTAAATGGAAGGGACATAATTTGTTTATTGAGGTTTCTAAAAAGATTATTGAAAATAAAATTGAATCTAAATTTCTAATACTTGGAGAAGGCGAGGAGAAAAAAAATATAGAGAATAAAATTAGAGAACTTGGACTTAGTAATTATTTTTTTGTTCTTGGATATAAGGAAAATGTTTATGATTTTATAAATCTCTGTGATATTGTGTGTAACTTTTCTATAGAGCCAGAGCCATTTGGAAGAACAATTATAGAAGCAATGGCTTTAAAAAAGGTTGTTTTTTCAACGAATATCGGTGGACCAAATGAGATAATTGATGATGGAATTGATGGCTTTTTATGCAGAGCGGATGCCGGTATTATTTCTGAAAAGATAGTAAAAATTTTAAAAGATTCTGAGATGATGAATAAAATTGAAGAAAATGCATATAAAAAAGTTTTAAATAATTTTAATATTAAAAATCAGTTAGAAAAAATTGAAAGTTTATATGAAGAAATTATTAGAAAAAAATAATATTATATTTTTTGTTTCTTCCCTTATATTTATCTTAACGAGATTGTTTTTTGTAATAAAAACTAATGGTTTTATAAGCGGGGATGAGGCAGTATATGGCCTTATGGGAAAGTATATAATGGAGTTTAAAGATTTTCCCTTATTTATATGGTATGGACATTATGCAGGTGCAATTTCTTCTTATATCGCAGCTTTGGTTTTTAAGATATTTGGCGTTTCTTCTTATCTTTATAAAATGATTATGATTTTTTGGGAGTTTTTAGGTGTTTTGGTCTTTTCTTATCTTTTTGATAAAAGGATAAGACATTATATTCCACTTTTTTTTATAATCCCGCTTGAGGGCAGTTTTCTTTTTTCACCTTATGTTGAATTGACTTTTTTAGGTATTTCTTCTTACCTTGTTCTTAAAAAAATATATGAAGGTTTAATTTATAAAAGTTTATTTTTCGTATTAGGATTTTTAAATGGATTTGGTTTATATCATCAACCAATGTATTTCCCGTTTTTTTTGACTTCTTTGTTTTTTGTATTAAAGTCTGAGTTTATTGAAGAATTTAAAAAAAGAATTTATTTAGAAACTGGATTTATAACAGGAATCTTACCGCTTTTTGTCTATAACATTATCAATCCATTTGCCACTATCAGAAGGATTGGTGGAATGGCGGTAGCGGGTATTGGCGGGAAATCTGATTATGGTCTTTTAAATATGATTAATTCCATTTACGATTATTTTGGCTATAATTTTGTCTTTATCTTTTTAGTTTCGCTTGTTTTTATTATTTTTATAAAAAAAGACAAAAGTTTTCCTTCCAGAATGGGTATCTGTTCAGTTATAATTTCTTTTTTATTTTATCTGCTTCCCGGAGTTAGAAAAGTAAGATACCTCCTGCCGTTTTTTTATTCAATTAATATTTTTGTGGTCTTATTTTCCCAAATTTTATTGGATAAAAATAAAAAGTTATTTTATGCTTTTATCGGTCTGGTTGTTTTTATTGGATTTTTTAAGTTTAATAATTATATTAAAAATTTCAGTTATCCTGATTATAAAGGGCTTTATTATTTTCTTATTGAAAAAAACATAAAATATGCTTATAGCGATTACTGGACGGCATATCCTGTTACTTTTCATTCACAGGAGAAAATAATTGTCTCTCCAAGATTAAATGATTCAATGGGGTTTTATGATAGAACCCCCTGGTATTATGATTTAGTTAAAAA
>Ga0272448_1006829_pt1 | contig 12221 bp, 15 predicted proteins | sample YNPCB0191_FD_202220 | JGI IMG/M metagenome (GOLD analysis project Ga0272448, IMG submission 202220) | Hot spring sediment microbial communities from Yellowstone National Park, WY, United States - YNP-CB-019-1 | ecosystem: Environmental > Aquatic > Thermal springs > Hot (42-90C) > Sediment... | reverse complement strand
GGAAGATTTTCCGGGAAGAGGCTTTTCGCAGCGGGGAAAGAAAACCGGAAGGCGCATTTCCTGAAGAAGTGGCGGTTCTGGGCAGCCGCCTGCGGCTTGCGGAAGTGGCTGCCAGCCTTTATCCCGCTTTGCGTCTGATGGATCACCGCGGGGTAGATATTATTCTGGCCGAGTCTTTTCCCGAAGCGGGACTGGGGCTGGCCATAATGAACCGGCTGCGCCGCGCTGCGCAAGGGGTATGGGCCCTGCCGGCAGAGGAGGGGAGAGAAAGTTCATGACCCTGCTTACACTTTTTTTAGTGGCAGTGGCTCTGGGAACCGACGCTTTTACCGTGGCGGTGGGGATAGGTCTGGCCGGAATAAGATGGCAGCAGGCGGCGGCCCTTTCTTCAACGGTTCTGGTTTTTCATGTTATAATGCCTTTAATCGGTTACTTTGCGGGCGCTACGGCGGGGCGGCTTCTGGGGAGCTATGCCCCTGCGGTAGGCGCGGTGGTGCTTATTTTTCTGGGGTTGCGCATGATTAAAGAGGGCCTGGGGCAACCCGGCGAGGGGAAAAAGCCCGCCTCGAAAACACAGCCGCGGCTTGCTCTGAATGCGGGCGGGATGCTTGTTCTGGGCGCCAGCTTGAGCATGGATGCCTTGGGCGTAGGTTTCGGCCTGGGAGCCCTGGCTCTGGACAGTCTGCCTTTTGTGGCAGGCAGCATAGGGGTGGTGGCCGGAGCGATGACGGCGACGGGACTGGTCCTGGGGCGCTACCTGGGACGGCATCTGGGAGATAAAGCGGTGCTCATCGGGGGAGGAGCTTTAATCCTGATTGGATTAAAGATGCTCATATAAATCAAAACGCCAGGAGGTTGATTGATGTGGAACGCCCGATGCGAGTGCTGTTTGTCTGCAGCGGGAACACCTGCCGCAGCAGTATGGCAGAGGCTTTAGCCCGCTGCTGGGCCGAAAAAGCGGGGGTGGCAAACAGAATAAGGGTGGCCTCTGCGGGGATGGAGGCTTTTCCTGGTGAGCCGGCGGCAGCGGCAGCAGTGGCGGTGCTGAAGGAGGAGGGGATAGACCTTTCTGGCCACCGGGCCCGGCTTTTGACGCCGGAAATGGTTCGCGAGGCGGATGTGATCCTGACCATGACCCGGCGGCATAAAGAGAAGATCTTGCACCAGGTGCCGGAGGCAAAGGGGAAGGTGTTTGTGCTCAAGGAACTGGCCGAGGGGAGCGACAGGGCGGTTGCTGATCTGGAAAGCCGCGAAGCAGAGCTTTTGGCAGCCATCCGGCGCAAGGAAGAGATGCTGAGCGCCCGGCACCGCGAGGAACTGGAAAGTCTGCGCCGGGAGCGGCGTGAGCTTCTGGAGCGTCTGGAAGAGGTAGAAAGCCGCTTGCAGGAGTGGAGGGAGTACCTGGAAAGGGAAACGCAGCCGGAGCGGGAAGAACTGGAGGAATTGCGCCAGAGGATGGAAGAATGGGATATCGAGGACCCCATCGGCCAGCCGGTGGCGGTGTACCGCCGTGTGCGCGAGGAGATAAAGGAAAACCTGCCCCGGATTTTTGCGCGGCTGCTGGGCGAGGCGGAAAGCGATCAGGGGAGGTAATCGATGAAAATTGCTTTGGGGAGCGACCATGCCGGTTTTGAGCTAAAAGAAGAAGTGAAAAGACTCCTGGCGGAGGAAGGAATTATTTTTCAGGATTTCGGCACTTTCAGCCCAGATCCGGTGGATTATCCGGACATCGCCCTGCCGGTGGCAGAGGCGGTTAAAGAGGGAAATTTTGACCGCGGTGTTTTGCTTTGCGGCACCGGCATCGGGGTTTCCATCGCCGCCAACAAGGTGCCGGGCATCCGGGCCGCGCTCTGTCACGACACTTTTACGGCCCGCACCTCGCGGGAGCACAACGATGCCAATGTGCTGGTTCTGGGCGGCAGAGTGGTGGGGCCGGGGCTGGCGAGGGAAATAGTTAAAACCTGGCTGAATACCGAATTCACGGGAGGGCGGCACGCCCGGCGGCTGCAAAAAATTGCGGCGATCGAATTGAAATATTGCCGCAAAAAGTAGAAAATAGAATTGTGTATAAGCGAACAAGGGGGGCTCGGAGTTGGATTATATCAAACAGTATGTTTTTCCGGTAGACCCGGAGGTGGCAGAGGCGATTGAAAAAGAGGAACGGCGCCAGATGGAAAAGCTGGAGCTGATCGCGTCGGAGAATTTTGTGAGCCGGGCGGTTATGGCCGCCCAGGGCTGCGTGATGACCAACAAATACGCCGAGGGCTACCCCGGGCGGCGCTATTACGGGGGCTGCGAGTTTGTGGATATCGCCGAGTCCCTGGCTATCGAGCGGGCCAAAAAACTGTTTGGCGCGGAGCATGCCAACGTGCAGCCTCATTCCGGGGCGCAGGCCAACAGCGCGGTCTATTTCGCTTTTCTGAAGCCGGGCGATACGGTTCTGGGAATGAATCTCTCCCACGGCGGGCACTTAACCCACGGCAGCCCGGTGAATATTTCAGGCACGTATTACCGCTTTGTTTCCTATGGCGTGGATGAGAAGACAGAAACCATAAACTATGACGAAGTGGCGCGGCTGGCCCGCGAGCACCGGCCGCGGCTGATTGTGGCGGGAGCCAGCGCTTACCCGCGGGTTATTGATTTTGCGCGCTTTGCGGAGATTGCCCGGGAAACCGGGGCGATGCTGATGGTGGACATGGCCCACATCGCCGGCCTGGTGGCGGCGGGTCTGCATCCTAGCCCCGTGCCTTATGCGGAAGTGGTTACCACGACGACCCACAAAACCCTGCGGGGGCCGCGGGGCGGCATGATTCTCTGCCGCGGCGAGTTCGCTGCGGCGATTGACCGGGCGGTGTTTCCCGGCACCCAGGGCGGCCCGCTGATGCACGTGATCGCGGCCAAGGCGGTGTGTCTCAAAGAAGCGCTGGGCGAGGAGTTTCGCCGCTATCAGGAGCAGATTGTAAAGAATGCCCAGGCGCTGGCGGAAGGACTCAAGAAACGCGGTTTCCGGCTGGTTTCGGGCGGGACCGACAATCACCTCATGCTGGTGGATCTGCGGCCGCAGAACCTTACCGGCAAAGTGGCCGAAAAGCTGCTGGACGAGGTGCGGATTACGGTGAACAAGAACACCATTCCCTTTGACCCGCAGGGGCCGATGGTCACCAGCGGCATTCGGCTGGGCACCCCGGCGCTCACTTCCCGCGGCATGAAAGAGGCGGAAATGGAGATAGTGGCGGAGGCCATCAGCCTGGTTCTGCATGCTCCCGAGGACCAGGCGGTGCACGAGCGGGTGCGGGGCATGGTGAAGGAGCTGTGTGACCGCTTCCCCCTGTACTAGGGCAGAGGTTAAAAGCGGCGCTGGTGGCGGCGCGGCTGCCCCGGCACTGCCTCCGCGGCATTGCTGCCGGGCGGCAAGCGCTGGCAATTTAAGACAAGAGGACGGAAGAAAATTGGACCGAGCCGATTCACAAGTGAAATCTTCTCTGCGCCGCCCCTCGTGGGATGAATATTTTATGGCCATTGCCCGGCTGGCGGCGCAGCGGTCTACCTGCCGGCGCCGGCAGGTAGGGGCGGTGCTGGTGCGGGAAAATCACATTATTGCTACGGGTTACAACGGGGCTCCGGCCGGTCTGCCGCACTGCATCGATATCGGCTGCCTGCGCGAGGAGATGGGAATTCCTTCCGGGGAGCGGCACGAGCTGTGCCGGGGAGTGCATGCGGAGCAAAACGTGCTTGTGCAGGCTGCGCTGCACGGCAGTTCGCCGCAGGGCGCAACCCTTTACTGCACGCATCAGCCTTGCATCCTCTGCGCCAAGCTGATCGCCAGCGCGGGCATTAAGCGGGTGGTCTTTGAAGGGGATTATCCCGATGCGCTGGCGCAGGAGATTTTGCGGCAGGCCGGGGTAAGCCTGGAGCGGTTTGACGAAATCATCCTGCCGGAAGAGGGACGGTAACATGGGTTTGGTTGAGGATCTGCAGCGGGTGTTTCCCCGTTTGGATTTAAGCCCTACAATAGAAAGCACCATGATCAAGCTGGCGGAAGAGGTGGGCGAATGCGGAGAGATCGTGGGCAAAGTCCGCGGCATGAGCGGCGAGGACCGGCGGATGGTTATGCTCAAGCTTTTAAGCCGGGATATGGGCCGGGAAATAGCTGAGGCGATGAGCCAGGATGCCGGCATTGACCGGGAAAAGCTGGAAGAGATTACCGCCCGCTACCGCGAGCTGCGGGAAAAGGCGGCGCGGGGAGAGTTTTCCGATATAGAGATCCGCTCTCGCATAGCCCGGGAGCTTTTGGACATCATCCAAACCTGTGCCACTTTTGTGTATCAGCTGGAAGTGGATCTCGATGCCCTGCTGCAGGAGCATCGCCAAAAGCTGATTCGGCGGGGATACTTAAAGCCCAGTTCGCTGCCCGATTCGTCAAATATGGAAAAATGAGTAAGTAAAATTTTGCACGATCAGGAAAGAAAAAATGCCTGCCGGAGAAGGAAAAACGAAGTGTATGTAGAATATAAAGTAGTCGGGAAAAACTTCGCGGTCGGTAGTAGAAAAAAGGAGGATTTTTGGATTTTTTGGCGAAACGTTTTATACATAGGGAGCTGGCTTTTGCCGCTAAGTTTGACCTAAGTTTCGCCGCCCCAGCCGATGAGGCGAAGTAGACCCCCGACTGACTCAAGGAGTGGAGAGTGGTGGCGAAGGACTCTCTGGGTTCTAAGGCGCTGGGACAGGCGCTGGCGCTGGCAACCAATATGCTGGCTGCCCTGGCGGTGGGCTATTTCGCAGGCAGTTTTTTGGACCGCTGGCTGGGCACCTATCCGTGGCTGACCATTATCCTGTTCATGCTGGGAATGGCGACCGGGCTCAAGATGATGTATGAAACGGTGGTCAAGATCAAGGATGAAGAAGAAGCTGGCGGCGAGAAGGAGAAGGGCCCTGCCGATTTGAAGGAGCGGCTGCAGCGTCTCAAAGAAGTGCGGGAGCAGCTGCGGGAAACGGCTGAGCGTTTGCAGGCAGATGACTGGACAAACCTGGACGGGGAGCAGGGGCCGCAGGAGGAAGAAGCTGCTGCGCCAGAAGAGCCAGGTAGGGGGAAAATCAATTCGAACGCCGGTGACCCCCGGACATGATGTGGCGGCGCCGCGTAGCAGAGAACGAGATTACTTGGTCTATGGGACTTACCAGCATTCCAGGATAAATTTTACCAACAGGCAATTCCACATAGGAAGGGGGGATATTTTTGCACAGTGGCGCATTGTTTTACCTGGGACCGGTCCCGGTCTACAACATTACTGTGACCGCATGGGCAGTGATTATTATTTTGGGAACGCTGTTTTATTTTGGCACGCGCAAGCTGGAACGGGTGCCGCGGGGGATTCAAAACGTGGCCGAGATGGTAGTAGAAGGTTTGTTGAACTTCTTTACCAGTATCTTGGGCGAGGACCGGGCGCGGAAGTATACACCGGTTCTGGCGACGTTTTTCCTGTTCATCCTTTTGTGCAACTACTCGGGATTAGTCCCAGGGGCGGGGCAGATTCGGGGGTTCCAGCCGCCTACCAGTGACTGGAATGTAACCGGAGGCCTGGCCATTATTGTTTTCTTCTTAACCCACTACTTTGGGGTAAGGGCCAAAGGGTTGAGTTATTTCAAACACTTTTTGCAGCCTTTCTGGCCGTTCCTGCCGCTTAATATTCTTGAGGAATTTGCCCGTCCGCTCTCGCTCACTCTCCGTCTATTTGGCAACATCTTCGCTGAAGAGACGATCCTGGCCTTTTTGCTGGCCATGGCGCCTTTCATGGTGCCGGTGGCTATGATGGGACTTTCGCTGTTGCTGGCCGCAATTCAGGCTCTGGTGTTTACAATTCTGGCCACCAGCTATATAGCTTCAGCTACTGAAGAGCATGGGCACTAAACGGGCAGCCGGATGATGAGACAGACGATGATGAATGGCATGATGACATGATGAATGGTACATTGCTTTAAACGGGTACATGGTTAAGGTTTCACGCAGGTTTTACGCGAATGCTTTAACGTATGCCCGAACGACGGCAGCAAAAGGTTTGTTCAGGCACCTAAAAGGCGCCAGACTTATAAGAACTTATACCAGACAAGCCTCTTTAAAATTGGGGACTTGAGAGAGGCCCAATGGTTTCGAGAAAGGGGGGAAAGAGAGAGGATGGAACAAGCTGCAGGAATGATTGCTATTGGTGCATCTATCGCCGTGGCCGTAGCAGCCACCGGAGCGGGTGTAGGACAGGGTATTGCTTCTGGTAAGGCATTTGAAAGTATCGCCCGTCAGCCCGAAACCGCTGGAACCATTAGAACTCTGCTGTTCATTGCCTTGGCCTTCATGGAAACCCTGACTATTTACGGTCTTCTGATCGCTTTCATGCTGATCGGCAAGATAGGCTAAGAACAGCGCGGAAGGTTGGGCGATAGGCAGAAGCGCCCTGGCCAGAAGTCTATCGCCCCCCATTCCTCATCCCCAAGTGCAATTATTGCCCTATGCAGATAGAGCGAAAGCGGCTCCCGCGGTAGTTTTGGCCTGCCAGGGGAAGGCAGGCAAATCCAATCCGGAAAGGAGTGAAAGCCTGGTTGGGGGGAGCCGGTTCACAGGAAGGCGAGTGCGCGTTTCTGTGTTCTGCAACAGAACCAGGCTGCTGGCAAAGATGAAAAGAAGGGAATGGATAGCCAGATTAGGGCAGCTGGCAGGAGTACTGGGCGTACTGGTACTCGTAGCCGCAAGTCCAGTAGCGGCCTCAGAGGGTGGCGTTCCCGGTTTTGAGCCCTATAAGATGATGTGGGCAGCACTTAACTTTTTCATCCTTTTAGCTCTCTTGTACAAGTTTGCTTATGACCCCATTCTGCAGATGCTGGATGAGCGGCGCAATACGATCGAAAGTTCATTGCGGCATGCGGAAGAGGTGCGCATTGAGATTGAGCGGATGAAGAAAGAAGCGCAGGAAAACCTGTTAGAAGCGCGCCGTGAGGCCCAGGAAATAGTAGCGCGGGCTACCAAGATTGGCGAGGAAACCAGGGAGGAAATTATTCAGCGTGCTAAGGAAGAAGCGAATGCAGAGCGGCAGCGCGCGGTAATGGAGATCAACAGCGCGAAGGAAAAAGCGCTCAGCGAGCTGCGTGACACAGCTGCTACGCTGGCCATCCTGGCGGCTGAGAAGGTGTTAGGCCGGGCTATTACCGTTGAGGACCACCAGAAGATGGTCCGGCAGTTTGTGGACGAGGTGGGCGATAGATTATGTTAGCTAAAAGCGTTGCCCGGCGGTATGCATCAGCTTTTTTCACCCTCGCCCAGGAGACCAACCAGCTGGAAGAGTTCGAGAGCCAGCTGCGGGCGGTAATAGAAGCTATGCAGCAGAACCGCGAATTGAAAAAGGTTTTTTATCACAAGCTGATTCAGCCGAGAGACAAAAAAGAAGTTATAAAGCACATATTTGAGGGAAAGCTGGCTGCGCCGGCCCTGAACTTCTTGCTGCTTCTCATTGACAAAAAGCGGGAAGCTTATTTGGAGTCAATTTTGGAGCAGTATGTTGCTCTGGCCAACCAGGCCCGCAACATTATGGATGCCGACGTGATTTCAGCAGTAGAGCTTTCTCCCAAGGATATTAAGGAACTTCAGGCGCGGTTATCCATGCTCACCGGCAAGAACGTGCGCGTCCGTGCCCATGTTGATCCCAAGATTCTGGGAGGGCTGGTAGTGCGCGTGGGTGACCGTATCGTGGACGGAAGTGTTACCAAGCGGTTGCAGACCTTGAAAAACAATATGGTTAAAGCGCAGTTGCGGTTTACGTAATTAGCCCACTCAAGGAAGGTAGGGGTGAACGAAGAACATGAGTATCCGACCAGAAGAAATAAGTTCTATCTTAAAACAGCAGATAGAACGTTATCAGGCGGAAGTAGAAGTCTCCAATGTGGGCACCGTTATCCAGGTAGGTGACGGTATTGCCCGTATCTACGGGTTGCAGAGCGCCATGGCCGGCGAGCTTTTGGAGTTTCCGGGCGGGACCATGGGCATGGTGTTCAACCTGGAAGAGGACAACGTGGGTGCGGTTTTGATGGGGCCGTATTCGCACATTAAAGAAGGCGACATGGTAAAGAGCACCGGCCGCATTATGGAGGTTCCGGTGGGCAAGGCCCTCATCGGCCGCGTGGTGAATGCGCTGGGGCAGCCGATTGACGGCAAGGGGCCTATTGTTACTGACCGCTACCGCCCCATTGAGCGCGTGGCGCCGGGCGTAGTTTACCGCCGTTCGGTGCACCAGCCGATGCAGACGGGGCTTAAGGCTATTGACTCCATGGTGCCCATCGGCCGCGGGCAGCGCGAATTGATTATCGGCGACCGCGGTACGGGCAAGACTGCCCTGGCGGTGGACGCTATCATCAACCAGAAGGGGCAGGACATGATCTGCATTTACGTGGCTATCGGACAGAAGCTTTCCACCGTGGCGAACGTGGTGGGCAAGCTGGAGGAGACCGGAGCCATGGATTACACCATCGTAGTGGCAGCTACCGCTTCTGAGCCGGCTCCGCTGCTTTACATCGCGCCGTATGCCGGCTGTGCGATAGGCGAAGAGTTCATGGAAAACGACAAGGCGCATGTGCTGATCATTTACGACGACCTTTCCAAGCATGCGGTGGCTTACCGCGAGCTTTCGCTGCTGCTGCGGCGGCCGCCAGGACGCGAGGCGTTCCCCGGTGACGTATTTTATCTGCATTCTCGCCTCCTGGAGCGCGCCTGTAAGCTCAACGACGACCTGGGCGGCGGTTCGATCACTGCACTGCCGATTATCGAAACCCAGGCCGGTGACGTGGCGGCGTATATTCCGACCAACGTTATTTCGATTACCGACGGCCAGATTTATCTGGAAAGCGACCTCTTCTATGCTGGTATCCGCCCGGCTATTAACGTAGGTCTGTCGGTGTCCCGCGTCGGCGGCGCCGCGCAGATCAAGGCTATGAAGCAGGTGGCCGGCCGTCTGCGTTTGGACCTGGCGCAGTACCGCGAGCTGGCCGCGTTTGCCCAGTTCGGTTCTGACCTTGACCGTGCCACCCAGGCCCGGTTGGCCCGCGGCGAGCGCATGGTGGAAATTTTGAAGCAGGGTCAGTATGTGCCCATGCCGGTTGAGGAGCAGGTAGTGGTGATCTACGCCGGGGTTAACGGTTTCCTGGATGACATCGAAGTGGAAAAAGTACAGGCTTTCGAGGCAGAATTCCTGAAGTACTTGCGTTCCAGTCATCCTGATCTCTTGAAGGACATCCGCGAGAAGAAAGAGTTGACGGATGCCATTACCAGTCGCTTGAACAAGGCTATCCATGAGTTCAAGACGATCTTTGTGGCTTAGGTGGTGAAGTAGATGCCTAGCTTAAGAGATATCCGGCGGCGCATCCGCAGCGTTAAGAACACCCAGCAGATCACCAAGGCCATGGAGATGGTGGCGGCGGCCAAGCTGCGCCGCGCGCAGGATAAGACGTTTGCTGCCCGTCCGTATGCGGAGAGGATCGGGGAAGTGCTGGAACACCTGATCAAAGCGGAAGGCAACCCGGAAAAGCATCCTATGCTGACGCCGCGCCCGGCGGTAAAGCAGGTGTGCTATGTGGTGTTTACTGCTGACCGCGGTCTGTGCGGAGCCTTTAATACCAACCTCATCCGGAAAACAGTGAACGAAATGCGCAACGCACCGGAAGGGGCCAAAGTGGGTCTGGTGACCGTAGGGAGAAAGTCGCGCGACTTTTTCCGCAAGCGCGGTTACAATGTGCTGGGGCAGTTTGTAAACCTGGGCGACAACCCTGATTTTTCGCAGGCGCGGGAAATTGCGCAGTTTGTTATAAACCTCTATATGGAAGAAGTAGTCGACGAAGTGAACCTCATTTACTCAGAGTTTGTGTCACCGCTGCAGCAAGTGCCGGGGGTGCATAAGATCCTCCCCTTTGAGATACCCGGGGAGCAGCGGGACGAGAGGAATATCATAATTCGAACCGACTATATTTACGAGCCTTCGGCTGAAGAGCTAATCGCTGACATCATGCCCAAGTTCATCGAAACCCAGGTCTACCGGGCGCTGCTGGAGAGCAAGGCCAGCGAGCACGGGGCCCGCATGACGGCTATGGGTGCCGCTACGGACAACGCGGGTGAGATGATTGACAGCCTCACCTTGACCATGAACAAGGCGCGTCAGCATGCGATTACCAAGGAAATCCTGGATATCGTCGGCGGTGCGGAGGCTCTGCGCAAAGCGCAGTCGTCGTAATTTTTAGCAACCCTTATGAAGAGGTTGAAGGGGGATTGGAAAAGAATGAACAAGGGAACTGTAGTGCAGGTTGTAGGTCCTGTGGTAGACGTGGAATTTCCGCCGGGCCAGCTGCCTGACCTGCTTAACGCTATTAAGATTCGCAGTGAGGATCAGCCTCCCGGAGTAGGGTATGAGCATATTAAGATCGACCTGACCATGGAGGCGATGCAGCAGCTCGGCAACAACATTGTGCGGTGCGTGGCGCTGTCTTCCACCGACGGCTTGCAGCGGGGAATGGTGGCTATCGATACCGGGCGGCCGATTGCGGTGCCGGTAGGGCCGCCTACGCTGGGGCGGATTCTGAACGTGCTGGGCGAACCCATTGACGAAGCTGGTCCGGTGGTGGCAGACCGTTATGACCCCATTCACCGTCCGCCGCCATCTCTGGTGGATCAGAGTACCAAGAAGGAAATGCTGGAGACCGGCATCAAGGTTATTGACCTTATCTGCCCCTACTGCAAAGGGGGTAAGACGGGTCTGTTCGGCGGTGCTGGCGTGGGCAAGACGGTTATTATCATGGAGCTTATCCGCAACATCGCTTACGAGCACGGCGGCGTTTCGGTTTTCGCGGGCGTGGGCGAGCGCAGCCGTGAAGGAAACGACCTCTGGAACGAGATGAAGGAGTCGGGCGTGTTGCCCAAGTGCGCCCTGGTGTTCGGTCAGATGAACGAGCCGCCGGGAGCCCGCCTGCGGGTGGGACTGACCGGCTTGACACTGGCCGAGTACTTCCGCGATGAAGAGGGCCAGGACGTGCTGATCTTTATCGACAACATCTTCCGTTTCGCGCAGGCAGGCAACGAGGTGTCCGCGCTGCTGGGCCGCATGCCGTCCGCCGTGGGTTACCAGCCTACTCTGGCGACTGACATGGGTACTTTGCAGGAGCGCATTACCTCGACGCGCAAGGGTTCTATTACTTCGGTGCAGGCAGTTTACGTCCCTGCGGACGACCTCACTGACCCGGCGCCGGCAACCACCTTCGCGCACCTGGATGCTACCACCGTTCTTTCGCGGCAGATCGCGGAGCTGGGGATTTATCCGGCAGTGGACCCGCTGGATTCCACCTCGCGTATTCTGGACCCGCTGGTAGTCGGCGAGGAGCACTATCAGGTAGCCCGCGGTGTGCAAAAGGTGCTGCAGCGCTACAAAGACCTGCAGGACATCATCGCCATCCTGGGCATGGACGAGCTGTCTGACGAAGATAAACTGATCGTGGCACGGGCACGCAAAATCCAGCGTTTCCTGTCGCAGCCCTTCCACGTAGCGGAACAGTTCACCGGCACACCGGGCAAGTATGTGCCGGTTAAGGAAACAGTGCGCGGGTTCAAAGAAATTCTGGAAGGCAAGCATGATGACCTCCCCGAGGCTGCTTTCTATATGGTCGGAACCATTGACGAGGCAGTAGCCAAGGCCAAGGAATTGGAGGGGTAACCTGATGGAAGAAAAGGAATACCGGCTGGAAGTAATTACGCCGGAACGTGTGGTCATAAGTGAAGAGGCTGAGTTCCTGGTTGTTCCAGCCTGGTCGGGAGAGCTGGGGGTTTTGAAAAACCATGCTCCCCTGGTGGCGGCGTTGCGCATTGGCGTGATGCGCTTCACCATCCGCGGGCAGACGCGCTATGCGGCGATCAGCGGCGGCTGGCTGGAGGTTACCGAGGACAAGGTGATGGTTCTGGCCGACACGGCGGAGCTCGGTGCGGAAATCGATATTGAGCGCGCGAAGGCAGCCAAGGCGAGAGCGGAAGCCCGGCTGGCCAGCGCCCAGGAAGAGATAAACATGGTGCGCGCCACCATGGCACTGCAGCGGGCCCTTTCCCGCATTAAGGCTGCAGAAGCGGAGATGGAGTACCGCAAACAGTCGGCTCCGCATTAAGCGATTAAAATTAAACGCTAAAATTTAACGCTAAAATTTAACGCTAA
>Ga0272448_1006828_pt1 | contig 12223 bp, 7 predicted proteins | sample YNPCB0191_FD_202220 | JGI IMG/M metagenome (GOLD analysis project Ga0272448, IMG submission 202220) | Hot spring sediment microbial communities from Yellowstone National Park, WY, United States - YNP-CB-019-1 | ecosystem: Environmental > Aquatic > Thermal springs > Hot (42-90C) > Sediment... | reverse complement strand
CGGTCCTCGGCATGGGGAAGGGCCAGACGGAAAAAGTGTACGATGCCATCTTCGACTTTGCCGAGCTCAAACGTTTTGAAGACATGAAGCTGAAGAACTTCTCCTCGGGCATGTATATCAGGCTGGCGTTTTCCACCGCCATACACACCGACCCGGACATTATGCTGATCGACGAAGTGCTGGCTGTTGGTGATGAGGCATTCCAGAAGAAATGCATGGAAAGGATATACCGTTTCCAGGCTGCAGGTAAGACCATCATCTTCGTCTCTCATAACACCGGGCAGGTAAAGAAGCTGTGCAGACACTCGCTGCTTCTTCATGAGGGCAGGATCATTTCGGCCGGCGACACCGGTCGGGTTATCGAAAACTATAGTAAAATAATCGGGGGGAAAATCGCGTTGAATGATATTTATAACAATGATAATCCGGCAATAAGGGTTGACAGTTCTCTGGTTGGTGGTAAATCATGCTGTGTTACCGGCACCCTGCCACAGCCGGTGCCTCCCGGTGGGCCGGTTGCTGTTAGATTCAATATGACGCGCTGGGATACTGACGGCATACACGATAGTGATGTTAATAACACGCGGCTTACCTGCAGAACGCCTGGCATATATGCAATATATGGTTGTGTTGAGTTCGATGTCAATCCCCGTGGCAGGCGTGCGCTCAATGTGCGGGTTAATGGAAGCAGGATAATAGCGTCCCAGCATGTTATGGCCGTTTCCGATCCGGGTATAGGAACGACGGTCAGCATCTCATGCATACAGTATTTAAATGCGGGAGATTATATCGAATTATTTGCCCGGCAGGGAAGCGGTGGAACGCTGAATATCAATGCCAAACCAGAATACTCACCGATTTTTTCTCTGGTGCGTATTGATTAAATTGATATAAACGAAGTCTTCAATGGATGATTTATTTTCACAGGATTACGATTTGAACGAGCTGCATCTGATTACGCCCGCCGGCCGTGAATTTCAGATGCTTATTACGCCCCGATTCATCGGGCATTACGTTAACAACGTATACGAAGATTATTCATCGTCACTGCTGAGCTTATTGGTGATGGTAGCTGCCGCAGTTGGAATGGCTCAATGTCACAGGTTTAGAGAGGTGCGTTCACTTGTGAGTTAGCATCCGCACGATAAGCTAAGGTTCTTCGTTACATCAGGATAAGTATGCCCTGATTCGGTGGAAATACACTATTAAACAGCGTATATCCCGCGGAAATGTCCATTCCCAGGGTAAAGACCATCCCCATAAGCTATTTTTAAGTAACAGCTCATCAGCAACCCCATAATAGTACAATCTAATTTACCCGTTTCGCGGGAAGAGCTTATAACCACTTTTTGAATTATGAGCCGATACATTCAGCAAGAGTGTGAATGCTAAACCCTGTCTTTGATTTATTATTAGCTTACTATCTCTCTTAACTGGCAATAACACGGCCAGAGCTAATCCACCCCACATCTGCTTATAAATATCTGACCTCTGCTGAAATATACCATGCACAAAATCAAGTTCGACTGCAGCAACATGTGGGTTCGATTCCCATTTCGCTTTCAGAATACCTGCCCGCACATCAGGATTAAAGCTATCATGAATCAATATGTAAAATGGTTTGCGTGGTTTATAGTTTAGCAGGCATCCTATATCCTTGATTACCCCTTCAGCGGTATGATCCCCATCAATCAGTGCAAATTCCAAAAAAAATTCTTCACTTTTATTTAAATGGTCTATAAGCGGCGGTAAAGTCTTCTTTGAATCGCCGGTAATAAATTCGACATTGGGAAAATCATTTTTTAATTTATCATCATGCCTTAAATCAAGCGTATACACTTTCCTGGAATAGTGGCTGATGGGACCAAGGCTTCCGCCTAAATAAGTTCCTATCTCTATGGAAACATCCGGTTTAATATGGTCCAGTAAAAAGAGTAGTCCTGCTCTCTCACCGTATTCCATGTGCCACTCTTTTTGCATGTAGTCTTCATTGAATATTATTTGATATAAATCCATACCTATTTTTTTATATCCCCCCATAATATTTTCTTATTACGCGCTCCGGATATTGTTCATTGAAAACAAGGTTGAGAGCCTTGATTACGGGCATGACATCCTTAAGGTCAATAGTATAGGCGTTACCGCCTTTATCAACCAATACATAATTACCTTTTTTATCCAATATCTTTTCTATGAGTTCTACTATCATGGGGGCAGGTAACATAATAGGTGATGCAATATTTACGGTCCTGTTCAGGAACAATTTTTTGTCAATAATATAGCTGCAAATTTTGAAAGCGTCTTCACAGTCTAATAGATTTCGATATGCCCGCGTCCAAACCTCAAACTGTTGCCCACTTTTTACCATATTATAAAGGAAATTGATTAACGTATTATTGGTTGTCTTTCCGACCACCTGCGGCAGCCTAAAAATCAGGTATTTCTTTGCATTACCCTTTATGATTTCCTCCATTTTTATTTTGTGTTGCACATATGGATTTTCTTTCAATGACTGGTCATAGATACTGCAGGTACTAAAATAGATAAAAATCATGCCGCCAGCTGTCGCCAGGCATTTTCGCAAAAGATCCTCCTCCCTCTTGAAGGCTATTTCACTTTTTTCCTGCGAATCGGAAACGCCGCTGGCAAAAATCATGATATTTCTGCTTGTCTCATAAACTGAGAAAACCTTTGCCATCATGCCTTTCCCTATAACCATTCTATTCACGCCCTTTGTCTTCCATTTCCAGCAGCGAGAGATAAGATTCGGCACATGTCTTCATGTCATATGGTGAAAACAATTCTTCGCAATTATCTTTAAGCCTGTCATATATGTGGTCCTCATTATATACAAACCTTTTCATTGCCAGGAAAAGGTCATCAACTTGAATCGTACCGTCAACGAGTGGCAGCAGAATTCCCGCTCTTTTTTTGCCACGGATAAGCATGGTGCGTATATCACCGATATCGGTAGCTATTACAGGCTTATTATGAGCCAGAAATTCGATAATAATTAATGGCTGGCTCTCCGACTGGAAATATGTCGGCAGAAGCCCGGCATCAAACATATATATCCATTCGGACAGATTGGCTTGAAAACCCACAAAATGAATTACCTCCTCTTTTTTGTATTTCCTTCTTAACCCCGCAGCATAGTCACTTTCACCGATTAGAAATAAATGCACTCGCCGGTTATCCAGAATTTCATTCAATTTTAAAGTAGCAATTATAGCAGGTTCCCAGCCTTTTTCCGGTATTGCCCGTGAAATTAAACCAAAAACGAAGTCACCCTCTGCCACACCGAATTCAATACGCCTTTTTCCCACCACCGCATCAGGTTTGCAAAATCCATTGTTTATTTTGACCGGACTGTTCTTCAGGCGTAAGTCAAGAGATGCTATGGCCGTCAGATTCTTTTCGGCAGTGTATACAATCTGGTCAGCCCTCATCAAGAGGGGGCCCACAAGCTGTAGAAAATCACCATCCCAGTGAGGATTAGCAACCAAAGCCTCATAGCATCCATGCATGACAATGAACCATTTGACCTTCCTGTCTTTCACCGCAAAATAAGCAAGCTTGTCGGCCCACCACACATTGGAGATAATGGTGTCAATATCTTCAGAATCAATTATTTTCGAAAGATCTGCGGAATTGCCGTGTTCGGAAAATAAACGTACAGCAGGCGAGATAGTACTCCTGATTCCGCGGCTTTCTAAATACGGGCGCGCATTATATAGAAACACATCGTTTGTCTCTGATAAAAAGTTTGCCAATCTTATGCCGAACATCTGACCACCACCAAATTCTAGATCCGGTATGATTACCATAATTTTGTGTTTTTGGTTCTGGTTGAGCGAGCGCTTCTGACCCAGCCTGTCCAGATTCAGTACCCTGCTTGCCAAGGAGGGATTGCGCATGATATCCCTCGAATCATGCCCATGGCAACCAAGCCGCTGGTATTCAGTTTTTAGATATTTTTTCATTTGCTCCCATACTGGAGTGCGAATAATATAGTTTTTTAAGATGAACTCCTGTATCGATAATATCTCCTTGTAAAATAACTCCGTTTTCTCTGACTTGCTGATAATACTCTGAGTATGGCGCCTGTGATAATTCAGTGATTGGTGATAAAAGGATACCTTTCCCTTTCTAAGCACATATACATATGTGAACCAATCACCACATATTTTGAATTGACGCAATGTATCCTCTATACCTGCTAACGCATTTTTCCGCATGACTACAGCGCTGGCGTTGGGAATAGTATTTTTTATCGCCAGTCCATCATTGATTTCCAGTGCCCCGTTTTGATAGTAGTCCGAATTCCATTTATCGGGCGATAGGTCAGCGGTATATGACGTATAAGAATAATCTATGTTCCCTGATGTTTCATCTATAATCTGTGATTGTGTATATGCCAGGACGACATCATCGTCATCAAACTTGGGGATGATCTTTTCAAGGAAATTCGGTTCACAAAAATCGTCAGCTTCTGCCACCCATACAAGCTCACCTTCAGCCATTTGAAAACCCTTGAGCCACTGTTTAAAAACGCCCTCATTGGTTCTGTTCTCAATTATGCTGAACTTTACGCCCGACTGCTGTAGAATGCGCCGGGCAAGCTCTACGCTTCTATCGGTTGAGGCGTCATCTAAAAATATTATTTCGTATGGCTTATATGTCTGGTCAATAATTGACTGCAGTCTTTCAGGAAGATATTTCTCGTAATTGTAATTGGGTACAATGACACTGACAGATTTGAGTGCATAACCAGTGAGGGCTCTTTCTGTCTTTTTTTCATTAATGCATACAACATCCTGCAAGAATTTGCAGTATTCTGCAAAGTCGTAATCATACTTTACTAATTGTTTGGCCTTTTCAGTGATCTCCTGTCTCTTGGTTTTATTCAATACCAGATCCATGGCAGCATCAGCCATGGCAGATATATCCAGGTAAGGCACGATAACACCCCGGCCGCCCTCAAGTGCTTCCGGGACACCGCCGGCGTCTTTAAACGCAATCACGGGCAAACCTGCATCAAGTGCAGTCTGGAAGACCGTCGGAAATGGGTCTTCACGAGAGGTGAGTAGAAAGGCATCCGAGCCGGCATAAAAGGGTATTATATCATCCGTATAGTCGAAAAGATGAACCCTGCCTTTAATATTTAGTTTTTCGATGTCATGTTCAGCCCAGGTTTTCAGTCCTTTATCAACAATACCGCCCACCCATATAAAGTGGACGTCTTCTTTGGGAATACGCATTAGTACTAATCGGGCAACCTGTATAAACAGGTCAACGCCTTTCCGTAAATCGCCGAGTCCACAGCCTAAAAAGATGAAAGATTCCTCACCCGCACCAATCATCTTGCTTAATTTCTGTTTGGCAACTGCCCTATCTAGAGAAGCGTCCACCGTCTTGTAAAGACCCTGCGGCCTGATGACAGTTTTTTCTTCTCTGGCGCCATAATTTGCCAGAAACTGCTGCTTTACAAATTCGGCAGCAAAAATAATTTTGTCTGAGTATTGCGCGATGCTCTTTGCTGACTCGTGTGTATTCAAGAGCTCGATGGAAGCAGGCAGTTCATGTATAAGCGAAACAGTGTGGAATCCATGCTTCTTGAATAGTGGGCACAGGCAGCCAGAGATTACTGAGTTTAAAATGCAGTACTTAATACCACAGTTCTTTAATGCCGCAATGAGGCTGTTTGCCTGGTCTGGATTATCCAGAAAACCAAAATGACTCAATTGCAGGCAAAAGACCTTACCGTATTTTCTGAAACTGCCCTCTAACGGACCACTCTGCAACAGAATGATAATCAGTTCTCTATTGAATTTTTCAGCCATCGTTTTTGCAAGATGCAATGCCAGCTGCGAAGCACCTCCTAATCTTGCGTCATGAGAAACCAGTACTATGACATTTGCGGGGTCATTGACATGGATGGAGAACTTGTCAAAAGGTTTATGCTTCTCAATTCTACCGTTATTATGTTTTACATCAGGAGACTTCCCCTTTTTGTAATCAGGTTGCCGAGAAATATCTTTTTTCACCTGTCTTTTTTGCCTTTGCCATTGTTTAAACTTGTGCCAGAAACTTCGCCAGCCTTCGTTGAGGATGACCCTGATACCAGCCAGTACAAGCTCGTAATAATTGCGTAGCTTTGTTCCTGGGCACATAACTTTGTTGATAATCGTTTGATACCTATTTAAAAGCTGCATAACTATGCCCCGCTGTATCTGTTGCATTTGGACTTCAAGTGAGCTTATCTGGGCGGCCTTTTCCTGGAGGGTTGACTCAAGTGAGCTTATGTGGGCATCTTTAGCCTGGAGGGTTGACTCAAGTGAGCTTATGTAGGCATCTTTAGCCTGGCGGATTGACTCAAGGTTTGTTATTTGAGTGTTCTTTTTATTAAGTTCAGAAATAGCATTAGACAGAGAATTGGCTACAAGCCCTGACACCAAATTGGAATACGAAGATGACAACGGATTTGCTTTGCCCTTGAGCCTCTGGAGCAGCTCTGCCAGCTTGCCGCCACTTTTTTCTTTGGTGAAGTTCTCTTTGGCAAATTTATAGCCGTTTTCTCCGAACTCCTTAATCTTCTCCTTATTCTGGATAAGATATTCTATCTTATCTGCAAGCTGACGATAATCGCCGGGCGCGTATAATAAGCCATTTAATCCTTCTTTGATTAACTCCGGTGTCCCGCCTGTATTTGTGCCGATAACAGGCTTCTTTAGCAGCATTGCTTCTAGCGTAACCCGTCCGAAGGCTTCGTTCCTGGAGCAGACAAGTACAATGTCTGCCTTATTAACCACAGGATAAGGGTTTTCCTTGAAATCGATGAAGTGTACATACGGCTCTAAAGCTTCAAGCTTAACGAGCTCTTTTAATTGCTCCAGATATATTGGGTTGGCGTACCCCATTGCTACCAATTCAACATCCTGTTTTCGTTGGACAAGCTCTTTAACCGCCAGGATAGCATCCTTATGCCCTTTGCTTTCTGCAATCGCTCCGAAAATTATCAGCCTGGTTGCCCCCATCCTGGTGAAATAGTTATTGCCATCTTCAAGGAGAGCAGTAGAAGGTATATCTATGTGAGGATAAATGATCAGGATGTTCTTAGGCGAAGTTTCTCCAAAGAGTGTATTTCTCACGGCATTCGAGTTGACCAATATGAGATTAGATGAATCTTTAATGACCTTTAAAGCTGTTTGAAATGGTAAATGGAACTTAAGGTTATGGTCTAATTCACCAAATTCGCGGATAGACCAGACATGAGGTTTACCCAAAAATGAAGCGGCAATGGCGCCCCAGGGGATAACCAGCGTGCTGGTAAGAATAACATCGGGATTAATTTTCCCCAGCTCCCTCAAATTATTGAGAAGATTTACAAAACTGCTGCTTAACCTGCCCATCATTTCTTCAGGCGGGAGTGGCGTTGAATTGCACCACCAATGATAATCCATGACCAATGTTGATGCCCCCACGTCCTCAAGTTTCTCTCTTAAGGGACCCTCACCGGGTAATATCACAGAGCAAACTACGCCGTAGTCTGCTATCAGTTGCCTTGTCAGTTCCAGCAGGCTTCTCTCCGCTCCAGCAAGTTGAGACAAATGGGAAAAGAAGCATACGCTGAGAGATTTCTCCTTCTTTATACAAAGCAAATTTGTTGCTCGATTTTCATCCCCTTCGGGCAAATAGTCATGCCACTTTTCAAAGCTATCTTGAGTCAGTTTGTATGTCAGTCGTTTATTGTCATCTATAACATACGTATCAAAACCATACTGGAAGATGTCCTCCAATAAACCTGCGGGTTTATAACCGCCGCTTCTGAGACACTTGGGGTTGAATTCGATAATCAACTTTATATTTTCGGAAGCTATTAAAATTTTCTTCATCCCCTTGAGTATATGCGGTTCATGCCCTTCTGCATCTAGCTTTATGATAGTGGGAACTTTCGGAGTCTCCTTTAAGAAGTTATCGAGGCATACTGTTCGTACCTTAATTACCTTGCTGGTTTGAGTTAAGGGGTGTTCGTAGAAACCACATGAATCCGAGGCTTCCGTTACATTGAATTTTCTCACCCCATCACTATCTGAAACAGCTACATTATGGAGCTCTGTATTTTTCAGCTGGTTAAGTGATATGTTCCGTTTCAGTATTTCAAAGTTCTCAGGGACTGGCTCGAAGGCTATAATCTTACAATCGGGATGCCTTGTTCCCATCAGCACTGTGTAATAGCCGTAATGGGCGCCGATATCTATAAAGAGCATATTATCCCGGGAAAGGTTGAGCAACAGATCGGAAGTGAAGTTTTCATAGGCATTTTCACAATAATGACCTGTATATCTGGGAGTAACCAGCATTTTAAAATCTCGTTTTTTAGGTGTTATTACCTGCAGCTTTTCCATGTCATACTCGTGCTCGAAATCTTCTACAGCCATCACTATTTATCCTGCTATGTTTTCGATAAATCGGGAACTAAAACCACTGTATTAACCGTTTTAGCCAACTAAATAGCTCATTCTTGGATTTGCATCAGTAAAGCCACTACATTATAGCAATTAGCTGCTCTTCTTGTTGTATATGGAAGTCTGCCAAAAATCCTTATTATATGGACCAGGTCCAAAAAAAATCGTTTCCTCCCAATCTTTGAGTAGGTCTTTACCCGCCTGGTAACGAGTTCTCTCTGAATTATCCAGCATTAAATAGCCGCCGAAGCGCACTTTATGAAGGGCATGGAAAATGCAAGAAGGCCTTGCCCGCCCATCGACGAATACAAGATCAAAGCTTTCATCTGGAAACGCCGCTACACTTTTGACATAACTTTCAAAGCTCATATCTGGGTACAAGGAAGAAGAAAAGCCATAAGGGTCGTTAGGCTTATAGTTACCTTCGGGAGCATGTTGCGGTTCCAAAAGCAAATACTGGCAATTATGGATATTATTTTTGGTCAAAGCCTCTTTGGTGAGCTCGTACCACCCCCTATCGTGCTCCACAGAGACCAATTTTTTAACTCGCTTTGCAATAAATATTGTAGAACCACCTGAACCGAACTCAAGTACATTCATGCCCGGGGTAAGAAATGATTCAAGCCATCGTTTGGCTTTGAAAGTCACCCACGGAACTTCATCTTTAACGGCATTTCTTGTTTTTTTCAGTGAAGTATACCAGGGGATGAAGAAGCGAATTTGACAAGGATCCATTAAAAGAAGACGAACCCAGGCAATGCCTGTTTTGGTCGCTTCATGATTATAAATAGGGCGCAATATGTTCCCCAGCTTCGGATAGCGTGCAACGAGTCTAATCGCCATGCTGAACAGCAATCCTGCAAAAAGACGCAATTGTTTCATACGTTATGCTCCTTGTTGTAGGTAGGTTGCGGATGTGGATTTACGACTACGTGATGAAATCGAGCGATATCTAGTTCCCACCAACGACACTGGTCGACCGGGTCACGCGGAGCATAAAAGATTTCGCTTACTATCTGTTTGATAAGCCGGTGGCAGTGCTCGCAATCTAAGATGTCTATTAAGTATATACCCTCTAATCCTGTCATGAGCCTATGTGTCTTTTGCATACTTGCAAAACATATTTGGCGTGCTAACTATGCTTACACTTCTGAAACCAGCAGCAACCAGTTTCTTGCGCGGTAAGGCATTGCGCCTATCTACAACATTATAAGCTGTTTATAATTTCTTACCCTTCTCAGCACCAGGTCACCCGATGTTCCGATTTCGCCAAACGGGCAAATTGGCGCCAGCCAGACACGGCCGCTACCGACAATTACGACGTTCACCTGTTTCTGCCATAGTATACTTCAAAACACTATCCCGATTCACCTTCCCCTATTAAGAAGGGCTTTAAGGTGGGCATACCCTGTCTATCCCCCTCTCTTCAGGCTGGCCCCATTCCCTGGGATGTAGATAATGGCCCTTCTCATTGGCAGGCTTTTCCTCCTCCACCACAGTGGGCTGGGCGTTGGCGTCTGAATTGACTTCAAATTTACCATCGCTGTAGCCATATGCGTCCACAATACAGCCAAGAACGCCCCAGACAGACGACCCCCCGGGTGAAAGCGCCCGCCATTGCCGCTCGGGCTAGATGCCGTTACTTTATTTTATTTTCCAGTGCTTCGATTCTCTCCAGTAGTGATTGCAGTTGTGCCTGCTGTTCCGCTATCTTTGCCTCCTGTGTCTGTATTTGCTCCTGCTGTGCCGCTATCTTGTGCTGTGCCTGCCGCACGCAGCCCAGCAGGAAGCCGTTCAGTGCATTGAGGTCAACAAACTCACCGCTGGCATCTCTAAGCTCAGCGGGCATGGTAGCGGCATCGAACACGTCCACTTCCTTTGCTTCGCCAGTTTCTCGGTCAATTATGGTGTGCTTGTTGACCTTTATGGCGGAGGCTACCGCCAGGTCATCATATATATCGAAAGATTGGATGGTAGTGTTTTTACCGTAGTAGGTACCGGCGTACGTAGACATCCAGTATTTAACTGAATTTCCAAGATAGCCGTGATTAGAATCATAAGGCGCAAAAATATGGTCTACTATGGTACCGCCGGCGATATTTTTTGTCCAGAAGTATAAGTAATTCGCGGAGTCGCTGGCTATTCCAATTGTACCGCCGACTGGCAAAGAAAGATCAGCCGGAGTACTTGGTGTCGCGATGCTGGCCTTGTCAGCCTTTACCTTGCCACTGAAGTAACCCGCCCAGCCCGTATCACTTGTGCCGTGGATGCCGTATCCGCTGCTGCTTTGACCATAAACGCCAGTGCCGCTAGTGCTAGCACCTGCCACGCCGTTGCCGCTGGGACTATCGCCGCGTACGCCGGTTCCACTGCTGCTAGAGCCATATACACCGTAGTCACTGCCGCCGAGGTAGCCGTAGTTTCCGCTGGTATTATGCTTGCCATAGACGCCATAGTCACTCCCACCAGTTTTTGCCCAGCCATATACGCCGTAGTCGTCGCCGCCGAGGTAGCCGTAGTTTTCGCTGGCATGATGCTTTCCATACACGCCGCAATTGCTAACACCACGCTCAACTTCACCATACACGCCGTAATCACCGCCGCCGAGGGAGCCTGTGTTGTGGCTAGTACCATGATAACCATATACACCCCAGATAGCGCTACCGAGGAAGCCGTAGTTGCCATTGCCATATGCGCCGTAAGCGCCATAATTGCCACCGCCAAGGTAGCCGTAATTATAGTCGTCAATGTCGCCATATACGCCGTATTCTCCACCTATGTAGCCTTTGGCATCGTTACCACCGTTAACTCCGTACACCGCGCTGTCGGTTCTGCAGAGAGCGGCATCATAGTCACCACCGCTGCGTACATCCAGTTTGGCATTTGGGCTGGTAGTGCCGATACCGACCATGCCATCCAGGTCAATGAACAGCCGCGGGGTCGCTGCTGGCGCACCCACCGGGTAGGTATAAATGCTGAAGCCCGTGCCCAGCGAGGGCTGCTCGCTTGCCCCGAAAACCCATCTGTTGGTCGATGTCCTCTGTATTATGAAACCAGCGGCGTCGACATCCCGCTGGAACAATGCCGCATCTCCATAAAGGTGCAGTTTCCTTAGCGGGCTACCTGTTCCAATGCCTACGGTGCCGAATATTCCAGTATCGCCGAGACCGGCCGGCTTTACGACAGGTGTCCCGCTTTCAGAGGAAAGGATAGCGCTGGGCTGTGCTCCGCTTTCATTACCCCGCCGGTCACCAGTGGCGCATTACTCGCCAGAACCGCAAAACGGGACTTAACTCCATCTCCACCGGACACGCCCAGTGCAACTGCCGCTACCACCATAACCACGATAACTGCCACTAGATACCAGTTGCCTGTTCTGCTTCGCATTGCTTCACCTCCTTGTATTCAGTTAGGCTGCTTATTTGTCATTGCGAGGGGTATCAACTCAAACAATCCCACATACCGCCGCGTTTTGCTCGCAATGACAGCGAGGAACAGTTAAACATTCTCTTCAGTTCCTCTTTTCCGGGTGTTCTTGATATCACACACTATCTTTTACCACAGATCACCTCCTTATTGAGGCGGCCTCAGTAATACCACTTAATCACTGGCTGAACACTACAGCATGCATTCCGACCCTCTGCCAATTCCTTCGTATTTGAAACCCATAACCCTTAGTTTATGCTGCGGTAAAGCATTGCGCCCATCAAGTATCATATAGGGCTCCAGCATTCTCCCTTTAATAGCACCCCAAT
>Ga0272448_1006827_pt1 | contig 12223 bp, 7 predicted proteins | sample YNPCB0191_FD_202220 | JGI IMG/M metagenome (GOLD analysis project Ga0272448, IMG submission 202220) | Hot spring sediment microbial communities from Yellowstone National Park, WY, United States - YNP-CB-019-1 | ecosystem: Environmental > Aquatic > Thermal springs > Hot (42-90C) > Sediment... | reverse complement strand
TCGATACGCGACGGGGCGCCGCTGGAAGTCGCCGGCGAAGACGGCCGCATCGCGCTGGAATGCAGCCTGGCGGCGCTGGAATCGATAGAGACGGGCAAGGTGGTTACGCTGTAAGCTCCGGCTTCGCTGCGGCGGACGGTGCTCGGCCGCTCAGGCATGGAGCGGTACAATGCACGTTACTGGCGGGTCTGGTGTGAAAAACTGCTGTTTGCGCTCGCATCGGCTCTGGCTTGTTCGGCTTGCTTGGCCGAGCAGCCGTCGCCCGTGACCGTGATGGACTTCGGCGCGAAAGGCGACGGCGTCACGGATGATACGGCTGCGTTCGGCGCCGCGTTGAAGGCGGTTGCGGAGAAAGCGGGACGGTATTCGTGCCCGTGGGCAACTACCTCATCAGGACGCATATCTCGATACCGTCAAACGTGCCAAAGGCGGGCAGCTACCGCGTCTACGCCTGGTTCGGGCCGGACCCGGCGGGCGATCACGCCTCCAACGCGCCTCTTACCATCACCACCGCCGGCAAATCGGTCACCAAACGCATCGACCTGCGCTCCCGCAAGGACGAATGGGTCTACCTCGGCACATTCACCTTCGCCGCAGGCCGCAAGGCCACAATCGCTTTCTCCAACGCCGCCGACGGCAACGTCCTCGCGGACGCGGTGAAACTCGTGTCGGCGGGCGTTGACCTATCGTTTCCACAAAACAAAATCCCTCCGCGACGATTTCGTTTTGGGACCCTTGATAACCTTCTAAAGTCATGAGATAGTGACGATAGCAGTAAGCTTGCCGGTAGTATCAGGGAAAGCCACTTCAGATTGAGGAGGAAACATGAGATCCGGTATTGCTTCAGCTTGTACCGCCCCCCCCGCGCGACACTTGCGCTCGTCGCCGCGCTGATCATCCTCTCTAGCGCCGCTTGCGCGGCGGCCGCCGCGCCATGGGAGACCTCGATGCCGGTAACAAGCGCAATCCACTCCCCGGACGGAACCGCCGTGACCTGCGAGCAAGTCCTGGTCGAGCGGATCGTCGCGAGGCAAACTCCGGCGTTCTTCGTCGTGCGGGGGCTGCGCGAAGGTGACGCCGCAGTCGTCGTGCTGTGCCGCCCGCCAATCGATCTGGCGCGCGGCCAGAGTGTGGACGTGTCCGGCACGATCTCCACTCTGCCATCGGGCGAGCGCGCGATACTCAATCCGACGATCTCCGGCTACTTCGACTCGCATGGCAGGCCGCTTGCCCCGCTGCCCCCGTTCGGGGTCGATCCCTGGCTTGGCGAGCAGCGGCAGCTCACGATCCCAACGGACTGCGCCGCGCCCGCCGACCCGAGCGGGCCTGTCGATTCGATTGTGACCGCGCAGCCTGCGGCGCTTGCCCGGTTCGCCACCATTGCTTCCCTTCTGGCGGCGCGTCCGGCCGTGCTGACGCCGGTTGAGCTTTCCTGCCCGGACGTCACAGTCTACTGCTCGAATGGGCAGACGAGACGCCTGACCCTGACCCGCACCGGAGACACAGGAACCGCCGGTTGCACGTTTGCCGACCTGCCCGGCAAGCGGAACTACGGGCCGTATTCGCCGGACGTCAAGTACGCGGTCTCCGCGCAGTGCGCCGGCTGCAAGATTCGGACGCTTACCGATCTCGCGCCCGGCGCGACTGTCGGCCTCTATCTCGTACCGCTGCGGAAGATATACGTTACGACAGACAACACCTACATCAGTGCCTGCGCTGGGGGGTACGATCCCACCTCGACAACAATCACCGCGCACGTGGTCGATGGGGCGCACGAGGACCTTCCCGGCGTCGCGGTTCACTTCCGAACCGACAAAGGATCGTTCTACAGCGACCACGTCGAGCACACGTTCACGGTCCCAGCGCAGGACAACCTGACAGGCACGGTGACAGCGACGCTCTATGCCGTACGGTCGGAATCGGGAAACGCGGTGGTGGAGGCGAGCGACGACAGTGCGCCGGTTGAAGGCGACAACCCCAACGCCGATCCCTTCAAATACGACTGGGAGCAGTTGGCTGACGACGCCGGCAATCCGATTACCGTCTACGTCCAGTCTCCGTCCCAATCGCTGAGCTTGTCGCCGTCGTCGATCGCGCTCGGATCATGCGACGCTGAGCAGGGGGTCTGCGCGACGCTCACGGTGTGCGGCGAGTTGGCGGCCAACGAGACCATTCACTTCACCACCACGGTCGGTGTATTCGACGAGACGGGCGCGCGGAGCGCCGATGCCCTCACCGACTCAAGCGGCGCAGCAAGCGTAACGCTTGTGAGGTCGAGCAGTCAGTGCGGAAGCGGCACGATAACAGCGAGATGGCTCGGGGGCACGGCGAACGCTTCGGCCCATGTGTCAATTGATGGGTGGAAGGTCGAGCTGGAGTGATTGCCGATCTGGACCCTGCCCGACGATCCCGTAATTGTCAAGGCGACAGTGACCGAGTGCGATAACGATCCGGTCGGGCCGGGCCAATCCGTGACCCTGACTACCGACGTCGGTTCGTTCGATCCCCACGACACGGGCAACACGCAGCAATACACGGGAAGCACGAATTCGGCTGGTGAGATAAGCACAGCTCTCACCGTCACGACCTGCCCCGCGACCGCCCATGTGACGGCAACCACGGGGCCACCGGCCTGCCCCTCCGCGTACACGGCAACAAGGAACGTCAAAGTCCTCTGCCAGACCCCCACGACCCCCTGCGAGGTATTCTTCTGCCTTGACTGCACGAGGAGCATGGGAGGCGAGACTGGGTCGCATCGGGCAACGGCGAGTGTAGCCAGGTTCCTAACCGACGTGGAGGGGGCGGGAGTGAGTCTCCGAGTTGGCGGGATGAAGTTCAACGAAGGAGAGGGAACCGGTGATGACCATCTGGACATGGACCAGTTGAGCTCGCTGGACTCGTTCGAGGACGTGGACAGCTTCGTCACGGACTGGGTGAACAACGGATACTCGCCTATCGGAGGCGACGGCCCGGAACTGCAACTCGACGCGCTGGACCTCGCAGTGCAAGACATGACTACGTATTCAACCGCCGACAACCCGAACAGGTATATCGTGCTGATTACGGACAGCGACTTCCACGAGGACGACTACAACCCCGTGACTGGCTACGGATCGCAGTTCACCAAAGACGAGATCATCGGTGAGCTTGAGGATTCGGAGTGCAGGGTGTACATCTCGCCGTGGGACCCGGGCGGCTTCGGCGGACTGGCCGATCTTTACGCAGGGCTGTGTGTAAACACTGGCCAGATCGATTACCCTGACTACACCCCCGACATACCTATGGAGAACCTCTACCCGCTTGAGAAGCTGAGGGCACGCATCATGTCTGATTGGCCGTCCGACTAGATCAGCGAAAGGATAATGCGAGATGTTGCATAAACTGTTTCTTACAACCGCAGTGCTAGCGATGTGTACCCTTGCACAGGCCAGCGATACTGATTGGTCCTGGCGATTCAACGGGGCTTACTTCGGCACTCGGACCGCAGCCGTGGACGGCTTCGACGCACTTGACCAACGCATAAGCCAAGCCGCGGCAACCTACTGCGGGACCTATCACGAGCGGAACCTGGCCGGTTGGGCTGGTGACACGGGGTTCTACGCGACCGACCTTCGCGCTCCGATGCCCCTCGTACCGGGTCAGAGTAAGACCTGGACATTCTTCCTATGGGAGGATCCGGCCTGGAATATCGTGTTGGAACTCGGCTGGGGCTGGAACAGCGCGGCTACCCCTGCGTTCAACAAGATGACCTACGTGCTGACGTATGTGCGGGCAGCAGAAGGCATCGCAGGCGGCCCGGCGGTCGGCACCTCGGCGATCCTGAATCAGCAGCAGCAGGGAACTTGGAGCTTCCCGGTCTACAAGACCACCGACGGCCGCACCGGATACATGTTCACCTTGACCGCAACCGTGATTCCGGAATCCTCCTCCCTCGCCGCCATCCTCGCCGGCCTGGCAGGGCTCGGGGCGGTGGTGCGGCGGCGGAGGCGTTAGGCCAGGCGGACTACGTCGGGCCCCAGGATGCGCTCGATTTCGGTGACAAACCGCGTAGTGGGTTCGACTTTGAACTGGGTGACGACCTTTTGGCGGGTGTCGCCGCGGCTCATCCAGAAACAGACCGGGCTGGGGCCGGGGTTGGCTTCGAGGAGCGCGCGCAGTATGTCAAGCTTGGCGGGCGGGATGCCGTTGATTCGAATGTGGACGGTGCGAGTGACGCCCATTGGGGACTTGCCGTTCGTTGCCGGCTTGCCGTTGGCGCCGCTGCCGGATGGTATGCCCACATGCCCTCTCGCAGAGGAGGAGGATATCGAGTTGGCGTGCTTGACGGGCGTTACGGACTCACCAACAATCTCCACCTGCACCGTCGTATCCGCTTCGTCGGCGATTAGGCGCTCGCGATGTGAGGCTTTACCCTTCACGAGCACTACCCTGTCCTTCTCGATATGCTCGGCGCACGACTCGAATGCCTTTGGAAAGAACGTCACAGGGATCGTCCCGTAGAGGTCCTCGATCTTGACAAGAGCCATCTTTTCCCCGCGGCGTGTTATTCGATGGCGCACGTCGGCTATGATTCCTCCGATCGTACAGTCGGCCCCGTCATCGAGGTCGCGAATGTCGGAAGCCGTCGCGGTGCAGTGCTTTTCGAGCAGTCCGCGCACGTCCTCCAGCGGATGGCCGGACAGATACAGCCCGACCAGGCTCTTCTCGGTCGCCAGTATTTCCTCACGACTAAAATCGCCGATGTGGTTGTATTTCGCGAGGTTGATCGCCGACGAGGCCACCGACGCGTCGTCGCCGAACAGATCCGCCTGGCCCGCCCGTCGGCTGCGCAGCTTTGCCGCCGCGGCATTCATCGCGTCCGGCAGCATCTGCAGCAACTGTGCCCGATTGGGGCACATCGATGAAAACGCCCCCACCTTGATAAGGCACTCCAGCGCGGCGCGATTGATCGCCGTCTGTTGGGCTTGAACATCATGGCCGCTTTGCTGTGAGTTCACTCGCTCGCAGAAATCGAAGAGATTGACAAACGGCCCACCGGACTGCCTGGCCGCCACGATCGTCTCTACTACGGAGCGTCCGCAGCCCTTGATCGCGCTCAGGCCGAATCTGATCGCGCCGTCCTCCACCTCGAACTCGACCGCGGCCGCGTTCACGTCGGGCAGCCGGACCTCGATGCCGAGTCGGCGGCAGTCGTCGATGTAGGCCGCGAGCTTGTCCTTGTCGTCCATGTTTGCCGACAGCAGCGCGGCGTAGTACTCGACCGGATAGTTGGCCTTCATATAGGCGGTGCGGTAGGCTACGAAGGCGTAGCAGACCGCGTGTGCCTTGTTGAATGCGTATCCCGCGAACGGCTCGATCTGCTCGTAGATCTGGGCTGCGATCTTCTCCGGAATGCCCTTGGCCTTTGCGCCGGCAAGAAACTTCTCGCGCTGCTCGTCCATGACGGCGCGGTTTTTGGAGGACATCGCCTTGCGCAGGACGTCGGCCTGACCCATCGTAAACCCGCCGATGGCGCGCGCGATCTCCAGCACCTGCTCTTGATAACAGATGACTCCGTAGGTCTCCCGCAGGATCGGTTCGAGGGCTGGGTGCAGGTAGGTTATCGGTTCCTGACCGAACTTGGAGCGGATGAACTTCGGTATATAGGCCATCGGTCCCGGGCGGTAGAGCGCGACCATGGCGGCGAGTTCTCTTACGGAGTTGGGCTTGAGATCCATCACGTAGCGGCGCATGCCGGCCCCTTCGAGCTGAAACACGCCGTTCGTATCGCCGCTGCCCAGCATCTCGAAGACCTTCGGGTCGTCGAGCGGTATGCGCAGGATGTCGATGTCGATGCCGCGGGTGCGCTTTACGTTGCGGATGGCGTTGGCCAGGATCGTAAGGTTGGCCAGACCCAAAAAGTCCATCTTGAGCAGGCCGACCTTTTCGATGTCGTGCTTCGCCATCTGCGCGACCAACTCGCCCTTGCCGCCGGGCTGAACGGGGACATGGTCGGTGAGCGGATCGTCCGATATCAGCACGCCCGCCGCGTGCACACCGACGTTGCGGTTGAGCCCTTCGAGCCGACGGGCGGTGTCGATGACGCGCTTGACCTCGCGGTTGCGCTCGTAGGCGGCACGCAGGTCGGGGTTGCCCTCCATCGCCTGTTCGATGGTAATTCCTACGGGCGTGGTGGGAATCATCTTACAAAGCGCATCGACCTCGGCAAGCTCCATTCCCAGCACGCGTCCGCAGTCTCGCACCGCGGCGCGCGCCTTTAGCGTGCCGAACGTGGCGATCTGGCCGACTCGCTCGGGGCCGTATTTGTCGCAGACGTATTGGATAAGCTCGTCGCGGCGGTCGTCCTGTATATCGAGATCGACATCGGGCATGGATATGCGTTCGGGGTTGAGGAACCGCTCAAACGCCAGGCCGTATTCGATTGGATCGACGTCGGTGATGCCGAGCCCATAGCAGACGATGCTGGCGGCGGCCGAGCCTCGGATGCCGGTGTAGATGCCGCGTTTGCGGGCGAAGTCGGTGAAATCGCGCACGATAAGCATATAGAGCGGATAGCCGCAGTCGTTGTAGACCTTGCACTCGTACTCGAACTGCCGCCTATACTCCTCCGGCACTTCGCCGCCCATCCGCTGTTTGAGGCCCTCCCACGCCTGTTGGTAGAGGTAGTCGCCCGGACTGACGCCCTCCGGCACGCCGGGATCGGGCAGCTTGAGCCGGCCGAAGTCGAACTCGACGTTGCAGCGGTCGGCGATCTCGACCGTATTTGCCAGCGCCTCCGGCCGGTCGGCAAAAAGGCGCGCCATCTGGTCGGGCGTCTTGAAGTAGAACTCCTGCGTGCCGAACCGAAGGCGCTTGGGATCGTCGAGCATCGAGTTGGTCTGGATGCACAGCAGCACGTCGTGGGCTTCGGCGTCCCTGGCGTTGAGGTAGTGGATGTCGTTGGTCGCAACGAGCTTCACGCCGGTCTTGCGGGACAGGTCAACGAGGGCTTCGTTCACCCGTTGCTGCTCCGCAAGGCCGTTGTCCATAAGTTCGAGGTAGACGTTGTCCTTGCCGAAGATGTCAACGTAGTCGGCAAGCGAGCGTTCTGCGCGGCGGTCGTCGCCCTTGCCGAGATGTAACGGCACTTCGCCCGCCAGGCAGGCACTCAGCGCAATCAGATCTCCGCTGTATTGCGCGAGCAGTTCCTTATCAACGCGAGGCTTGTAGTAGAACCCGTCGGAATACGCCTGGCTGACGAGCTTGATAAGGTTCTTGTAGCCGGCAACGTTCGCGGCGAGCAGAACCAGATGATACTGATCTTTGTCGAGACGGAGGTCGCGGCGGGTGCGGGACTCGGTCGCGACATAGACCTCACAGCCAAGAATCGGCTTTATTCCGGCCTCCCTGGCGGCGGAGTAGAATTCGAGATTGCCGTACATGACGCCGTGATCGGTAATGGCGAGCGCCGGCATGTCGCACTCGGCTGCCTTTGCGATAAGATCGTCGATGCGGCAAGCCCCATCAAGCAGGCTGTATTCGGTGTGCGTGTGCAGATGAACGAACGGTGTGCTCATTGCCGTGGAGACCTGGCATATTCTAACTCCAAAGGCGGGCGCGAATCAACAGAAATCGCACGCTAATCGCGATCTGTTTGCTCCGCTAACCGCCGGCCGGTCCGCAACCGAGCATGGCGGCTCGCACCCGGCAGCGGGGGAGGCGGTGCGCCCTCACCGTGCCCATGTTCTCTGCGTCCTTCGACCGGCTCAGGATGACGGCACGGCGCGCGCCAGCGTTTCCTCGGCGAAACGCCGCCATTCGGAATGGGGGTAACGCGCAAGAAAGTCTTCCAGCGTGGACCTGGCCGCGGAAGGATCGCGCATAAAGCTGAGCTGTAGTTGACCGATCTTCAGCAGCGCCATCTCGGCCTCCACGCTGTCGGGGACGTCGTCGGCGAGCTTCCGAAACGCGACTATCGCGCGCTGTGTCCGGCCGGACTCCTCCAGAAACGAGGCGAACCGGAACCGCGTCTGCGCGGGAATGGTCGCGTTCGGCCAGAACCGCTTCATTTCGTCCGCGCGCGCCAGCGCCGCGCCCTCTTCGCCCTGAAGGATGTAGAGCTCGATGGCCATCCTGTAGTAGGGCAGCGATTGGTCCTCCTCCTCCAGAATCGCCCACAACCTTCCCAGTTCCGCGTGTGCAAACGCGTTATCCGGGTCGCACTTGATGAGCGCTTCGTAGCGATGTGCTGCCTCCAGCGTGGAGCCGGCGTCGTAGCAGCGCTTGGCCTCAGCGATGAGGTGCTCCCGCTCGCCCTGCAGCGCCATGTTCGAGGCCAGCGCTGTAACCAGCCCAAACGTGAATCCGCCCAGGTGGCTCCAGTAGCTGACCTGCTTCAGGCCCAACCCCAGAAACGTATCGCGATAGAGGCCGATCAGGCCCAGCGCCATCTGCAGAACAAGCCATGCGAGGATCACTCCCAGAGCGGGCACCGCCAGACCGAAGAAGTCGAATACCCTGCGGTGGTATCGTACGGCATACACCGCCACCACGCCCGCTACCGCGCCGGACGCGCCAACCACCGGCTGATCGGCATAGTAAATGGGCAGCGCTGCAAGCACCACAGCCGCGTGGAGTATCGAACTCGTCAGGCACGCGCCGATATAGAACATCCCGTACTCGATCTTGCCCATTGCCCTCTCGACGTCGCGCCCGAACACAAACAGCATCGCCATATTGGTAAGCAGGTGGGTGATGCCGGCGTGCAGAAAGCACGAGGTGATCATCCTTCCGACGCGCAGATGCGACGGAATCAGCCCGTAAAGCTGAAAAGAGCCGGCATCGCGCGACGTGAACACATACACGATCACGTTGATCGTGATGATCGCAAGCGTCAGCAGCGGCCATCGGCGCAGCGTCTGCCATGGTCTCGTGTCCGCCATCACTTCTCCATTACGCTCGGAATCGTGAACGTGTCCCCCGGCTGCAAGTCGTAAATGGTGAACGAATCGCCCGCCGCGAACTTCGATGGATCCGCCACGTGGATGGTGCGCTGGTCCGCGTCGATGTCGATAATCGTGGACCCGGCGCCGGTGCGGTCGTTGACGATCCTCTTGCCGCGATAGTAACCGCTCGCCTTGCGGCTCACGACTACCGCGCGAGGCAGCGGCACCACGTTCATTATCGCATCCGGCGAGCTCGGTTTGGCATCGCCGATCATGCCGCGACCGATCGCCAGGTCGCCGTCCAACGCCACGACGTTTCCCTCCACCGACTTCACCCGATAGGGCGAGGAGTGCGAGTAACCGGCCCGATCCAGGTAGATAAGGGCATCAGGCGCTTCGGGGCGAAAAGCGAGCCCCGAAGTATCGATGGGCCTATCGAGCGTGAGCTTGAGCTCCTTGTAGTCAACGGCGGTGACCCTGCCGGTCGTCTCTGCGCTTGGCGACGACAGCGGCCCGAGCGTCGTCCCACCGACCAGCACCGCGCGCTCGATACTGCCGTCCTTGACCCTCAGAAAACCGAACCGGCCGTCAAACGCCATCGAAGTGCCCCCCGGCAGCCTGAAAAAGACGGGCTTCGGCGAGATTGCGCTGAAGACGTAGTCCGTGGAACTCGGCGTCTTTATCTCGACGCCGACTACTCCTTCCGCATCACACTTCAGCCTCTTTGCCGACAGCACGACAGGTGACGATTCCGCCGGCTCCACGATCGACACGAATGCGCTGGCAAGGTCGGCCCCCTTGCGCCGCAGAATTGCGTAGTCGGCGCCCGGCGTGGCGGGGTTGATGCCGGGCGCGTGGGCGGTGACCAGCTCGCAGTCGGGCTCCGGCAGCAGTGTCAGGAAAACCTTGCCCTTGCCGTCGGGGCTGACGTTCCATGTCGCCCTGCACTCGGGCTGCAGGTCGGTCGCGCGCCGAACATTGAACAAAAACCCGTAGCCGTTGCCGGGCGGCGGGTTCCAGTATTCGCGCTGGTTTCCGCGTCCGATGATGTAGCCCGACGGACCTATGCGTTTACCCCAATCGTAGTCCGGCCCGGCAAGGCTGCCCTTTTCCTGCACGGGACCCAGAGCCGCTCCGGTGACATCGCCAAGTTTGCCGGAAAAATGCCACATCAGGTCGTGCTTTGTGCCGCCCTTGACTCGGAAGATGTCAACCAGATAACTGCCGCCGGCGGTGTCGATGCTGGCCAGGGTGCGGCGGTAGGTCTTGACGCCCTCGGATGAGTAAGATGCCTCCGACGAAGCCTCCGTCGCCCGCACGGGCCCCCGATCGACGTAGAAATACGCGCTCCCGCCTCCGCCGGGCTCCAGCATCTGATTGCGCTCGTTGACCACGACCAGGTTGTGGCTGGCCGTCGCGCGCGCCCAGCCGACCTGCACGTCGGCGCTGCCCAGCGCGTAGCCGAGATCATAGGTCAACTCCCTGCCGAGTGCGAAGTAGTTGAGGTTGAGGTCGTCGAGGTGGCCGTGATTGAGCGAGGGGCCGTAGCGAAGCAGTGCGGCACGACCCTTGATCCCTTCGCCGGACCGCAGCGTCACGATCCCTCGTCCACCAACCACCGCACGCGGCTCGAAACCGACTCGGGCCGTCGACTTCGTAACAGGCTCCGCGTTGAAAACGAGCCAGTTTTTCCAAGTCGAGGCGGCCCGCCGAGCTTCCACATCGCCGCCGCAGACGAAATCGCGCGCCGCAGCCCAATAGCTGCGAGCGTCGCCGCTCGAGTAGCGGTATCCGCACTCGGTGAAGACATACGGCGTATGTATGAACGGGTTGTAGGACGTCAGAGCGTCGAGGTCCGGCCCCCAGTCGCCGAACCGGGGCATGTGCCCGAAGCAGTCGAGATCGAAAAACGAGGCGAAGAACGCCTTGCGAAGCTTCGGATGGTCGTAGAGATTGATGCCGTTCGGATGGTCGGCCGTGCGAAGATTGGCAAGCATCTGGGCTATGTCGTTGTAGAGCGTGAGCGCGTGTTCGGAGTAGCCCAGCGAGGTCTCATAATACTGGCCGTCGCGGTCGAGGCAGTTGTCAAGAAAGTTGTAGATGGAGTAGGGGCCGGTTATGGCGCAGTCGATCCAGGGCTTTTCGTCGAGCATAATGCCGGCCGCGAGCGCGCCGCGGACGTAGTCGGCCTGGCCGTTTGTCAGGCCCATCCTGCCGGAAACGGCCATGTCGTAGCAGTATTTGCCGCCGTCGCGGATGACGTCATTTTCAACGTGCTCGCGTATCGATCCCTTGCCGGACGCCGAGGGCGCGGCGAACTCGGGGCTGTCGTAGAAGAGGTCGAGGTAGTCCACGAGATAAACCAGCACGCGCGCAACCTGATACTGCGGTCGTTCAAGCCTGCCTGAGTTGGCAGGGCCGTCGGGATAGTCGATGGAGCCGACGGTGGAAGTCGGATACAGGTCGGCGAGCTTGTCGAAAAGGACTGCGGCGGCGTGGGCGTATTTCGGGTCGCGAGTGATCGCATAGGAGGTTGCAAGCGCCCGCAGCCCGCGCAGGGTTATCTCGCCGGCGGCCCAGGCGTTGTAGCAGCCGACGAGGTAATAGGTTTTGCCGGTCTTGGGATCGTGCCAACCCGTGCCGGGGTCGGGATGCTCGGCATCGGGAAATGTGCGCTTGCACGCCGGGCACGTTACATGGCCGGGGTTATCAAACGACGCCATTCCCGATCCCCAGGTCGGCCAACCCGCCCCGCAAACCGGACAGCCCGAAAACCCGTAGGCAAACACCGACCCGATCGGAGGGACAGTCGCGCGAAGCTGCTCATCGGACATCTTTGCCCACGCATCCGCCCGCGACCGCTGGCCAGCCAAAAAGTCTGCAGCCCATCGGAACCGCGCCGCGTTGAGCTTCGCGCGCGCCACATCGTCGGGCCTCTCATATACCCTCGGATGCCCGCTGCCCACCGCCAATACCCCAGCCAACAACATCAGCTTGATCATAGGGCCATGATATGTGAGCCGGAAGCTGAGGTCAAGGCGGCGCCCGTTGCGCAAGAGCTCACAATCAGCCTTAGCTGCACGTCGCGTCACTCCGAACGTGTGAGAGGCATTTGCTTTAGGCCTAGCACAAAGAACGCGACTCGCGGTTATTCTACTGCCCTGCTTGTGGAGGCGACGCAGGAGCCTGTTGGGTTGGCGGCGGCGGCATGGGCTGCGAGGTCGGCGGCGGTGGGCTCTGGTAGAGGTGTAGCGGCCTCGGTGGCTGCTCGGGTTGCGCAAGAGCTTCGTCCCAGTTGA